>ERZ773173.1425-NODE-1425-length-21716-cov-7.952957_pt1 | contig 21716 bp, 30 predicted proteins | sample MGYA00580535_ERZ773173 | MGnify/ENA primary metagenome ERZ773173 (study PRJEB29015, sample SAMEA2737856) | human gut metagenome | biome: human gut; feature: human-associated habitat; material: faeces | place: China | collected 2012 ...
TTCCGGGGATAAAAAACAGAGGTATAAAAAAGTGTAAAGCAAAAGATAATCAAATAATTATACACTTTTCTTCAGTACCTTTGTTTTAGAAAAAAAGTAGAATAAGGTAATGTTAAACGAGGTTTCGGTTTCCAAATCGTTACCTCGTTTCTTTTGCTCTATTATTCATAGAAACGTGATTTTCAGTTTCTTGCATCTCTATTCATCTTGACATACGACTCTGCTGAAATTATTTTTGCAACCCTAAAAAGCAGAGTTTATGCGCAGCACGTTCAAGGTTCTGTTCTACCTTAAAAGGAACAAAGACAAAGATCAGAAAGTCGTCCCTGTCATGGGTCGCATCACGGTCAACGGTAGCATCGCCCAATTCAGCGCGAAGCTCTCCGTTTCGGAAACGCTTTGGGAGGTCAGCGGTGGCCGCGCCAAAGGCCGTAGTCTCGAAGCGGATCGCATCAACCGTCATCTGGACAACATCCGCACCCAGATCGGCAAGCACTATCAGGATATCTGCGACCGGGAGTCATACGTTACGGCCGAAAAGGTCAAGAATGCCTATCTCGGCTTCGGCGAGAAATACCGGCTGCTTCTCGAAGCGTTCGAGAAATTCACCGGCGACCTCAAGAAACGTGTCGGCATCGACCGCTGCCACGGTACATGGAACCGCTACTATAAATCCATCGACCATCTGCGGACTTTCATGCGTAAGGAGTATAACGTGAGCGATATGCCCTTGGCAGAATTGGAACAGTCGTTCATCGAGCAATACCACGTCTACCTTAAATCCGATCTGGGGCTCAAGCCTACGACCGTCAGCGGTTATCTCAAATGCCTGAAATACGTTGTCAAAATCGCGTTCAACAACGGCTGGATGCCTCGCAACCCCTTTTCCCTCTATCAATATACGGCTCCGAATCCGGAACGTAGTTTTTTAACGGAAGATGAACTCCGGCGTATGATGACTACCGAGCTGCGGTATAAGCGTCAGGACTATAACCGCGATATGTTCCTGTTCTCCTGCTTCACGGGCATCTGCTATGCGGATATGGCCTCGCTGACCTATGACCGGATAGAGCAGGATGCGCAGGGCGAGTGGTGGATCAGCGGGAACCGCCAGAAGACCGAAACCAGATACGTTGTCAAACTTCTGCCGTATGCGTTGTTCATCCTGAACAAGTACCGGGGCCTGACCGGCGACGGACGTGTTTTTGCCATGTCTACACTCGATTCGATCGACGACAGTCTGAAAAACATCGCCCGGAAGTGCGGCATCGACAAACAACTCTCGTTCCATCTGGCAAGGCACACGTACGCCACGACGATCTGCCTGTCGAACGGCGTGAGTCTGGAGACGCTTTCGAAGATGCTGGGACATAAACAGATTACCACCACTCAAATCTATGCGAAAGTCACCCCGCCGATGATCGACCGTGAGGTTACGATGCTCCGGGAGAAACTGGCAACGAAATTCTCCGTGTAGACACTTTGCGATAAAGTATATAAATATATTATGTATTTACATACTTGTATAAACTCATCATTCGGTCATTGCATCTTTGCGGCGAAAACCTACTGCAACCCGATTATGGAACGACTCGATGAGATTTTGGAAATCGTCCGAGAGATCCGCGAAGATATCGCCTATATGAAACGTCACCGGAATATGCTTTGCGGTACGCCGATCCTTGAAGTGAGCGAGGTCTGCGACCTGCTGAAGATCAGCGACCGTCAGTTGCGCCGTTACTGCGTCAGCGGTCAGCTCACCGGGTTCCACTTCGGGCGCCGTCTTATGTTCTCCACTGCCGAAATAAGCCGTTTTGTCGAGCGGATCGACACGGAGTGCCGGCAGCGAAAAGAACTTAAAAACCGGATCAGGAACCTTTAATTCATAACCCTATGCCTGACAAGTATTATTTGGTGGAGTCCGGAGCCTTGGAGCACCTGCTCCGCACGCATTTCCTGCTGACACAATCCCTATTGCTCTTCGAACACCTGTTGAGCCACAGCGACCGCCCGATGTTCCTCTCGGCCCGCAAGGTCTGCGAGGTGCTGGGTCTGGACCGTCACCAGCTCGAACAATGCCGTAAAAAGCGGATGATCCGCGCCCGTGCCGTCAACGGGCAGATGATGTACGATGCCTACGAGCTGATCGCGCTTACGGAACACTTCTACCGCCGGAAGTTGCGGAAGACCCTCTCCCGGATACCGCAGTTCGCAGTGCGCTGACCGAAAGGGATTGACTGCATTCGCAGTAGTCCCTTTTTGTTTTGAGGTAGCACGAGTAATAATTTGAATTCCTTTGTGATCGCCGTCTCCGGGGCAAGATAGCGTCAGGGGCTTACGCCCTTTTCGGCTTTTTCGCACGATCTCCACCCTTCGGGTCGTATCGCGCGAAAAAGACCGACTGCGGGCTGCCCCTGACGCTGAATTTTCTGCCCCGAAGCCGGCTTCTCACTTTTCATAACGGGTATCTGCCGGCCTTATGTCAAACTAAAATCCATTTCGAATATGAAGAATCAGAAATTCGAGATTGCGGTAGCGGGTTACGACTACCGTTTCAAGACCTACGCCCGGGACGGCGTGGAGGCATCGGTAAAGGTGAAATGTTTCCTCGGACGACCCGATGCCGAGTGTACGATCCTTATTCCGACGTTGAACGACGACCTGCGGGAAACTGAATCCTGCCGCAGGCAGGTTGCTCAGCGATGAGAAAGTGGATCGATCAGTCGACCTTCGACGAGCTGCTGCTCGCCAATGCCGAGGATAACATAGAGCGGGCTATTCAAAGCGCATCGGCCGTATTGGAAACAGTACAGGAGTTCGTTCCGGAAGCCGCCTTGTTCTACCGTGTCACACATGCCGCGGACAGCCAGAAGAACTATTTCGAGGAAGCAAGCACCGGTTTCCGAAGAAATAGCATCCTGTTTCTCGTCCGCCAATATTTCTATCCAAAACCCTATTACGACCTCCGATTCGATTGGTCATCGTTCCGATATGCGGACAACTACTCCTACGGCAAGGCTTTCGACAAACAAACCGAACCGAACCGTATCGGAGTCTTCACCCGGAAGAAGATCGACGACTGGGTAGAATACCTCACGCAGGGTTTCCGGAATCTCGAACGGATCGATGCGGAGAACGAACGCAAAATAATCGGGTACCGCAACCGGTTGGAGGCTCTGTCCGATGTGGTTTGGGTTCATGACAAAAGCCATGGTCAGATCACGCGGCACGGTCTGACCTATACTTTCGATATCCGGCAGACGCTTTACAACGAACGGATTTCGCTGGACGATCGGTGCCGCACGCTCGACGATTTCCTTGCACTCTCCGACAATAAATTCACATCTAAACCTTAAACGACTATGGAACGAAACATTATTATCGAAAATATCTGCACTGCGTGCCGCTGCGGCGAACGTCGTGCCGAGGAATATTTGGCCGCGGAACTTCGCAACCTGCGGGAACTGCGGGATGCCGGTGCGCTGTGTTACGGCGATCTTGAAACGGCCTGTTCTGGGCTGGGACTGGACTTCGATTATACGGACTATTTCTGCCGTGCCTTGTCACTGAACTAATTTCTATTTCTGATGAACAATCTTTGTTTCAACCGTTTCACACTGCGGACGGACGATGCGAAAACCCGCCGTAAAATCCTTCGCTGGCTGGCGCTCAATTACCGCTTGTACGAATACCTCCCCTCGGAGGCAGAGATCCGCGGACGGTTCATCTCGCGCAAACCCTTTCCCGCCGAAGCGCTCCGGCGCCAGATCGGGAAACTGCGCGGCGACAGGACTCTGTTCCTGCGGATTGTCTCTACGGACTTATACTCGCTCTATGTGGAAGGTAATGTCTATCTGCTCGGGGCGTGGTACCGAATCTTTCTTTAATAACCTGCCGCCTGCTCCGCAACGAGCGGGCGGCGTCATTTCCATATCATGGCATACGAATCATCCATTCCTTTCGCGGATATCAGGGATTTCCGCGAGGCCGAGATCAACGGCATCTCTGCTCTTTTCACTATGTGTCGCCTCGATTCCGAAACCCTTCCCGCCGATTTTCATTCGTGCGAGGTCATGGGCGGTCGGGGCAGCGATTTCCAGTGGCTCGTTCCGCTGGCTTTGGCAAACTTCACCGGAACGTTCGTCTCCCGGCAGCCCCTGCTCCGGGAAGGACAGGCGTACGCTGAAATACGCCGGTACGGCATCTATGACGCGACGACAGTCGACGAATGGTCTGAAAACAACAACGATAACTCTTAAACACTATGCGACGAAAATTCAAACTGAAGGTCAGCTATACCTTCAACGGCTGTTTTACCCTGCGTGCGGCTTCCGGCAAGGAGGCCGCACGTCTTGTTTCCGAACAATGCGGAACGGTTCTGAGTGCGATTCAAACGACTCTCGGCGAAGAATCCGAGGTAGACTGGCATTTCGACAAACATCCCCGGCTTGCAATCCGGGAAGTAATCGCTCTTCCGGAGACCCTTGACGGGGAGAAGCTGCCGCGCGTGGGAGTCTTCCATCCCGGGCAGCGGGTCTTCTGGCGTGATCCCGACTATGAAATGTCCGGTTGTTGTGTCGTCTGTTCGGGTAATGACGATAAGGAGACACCCTCCGACAAGGATCTTATCCTGATCTGCTGCTCAGACTCGGAAACTGAAGTCTATCCATGCGAACTACGTCCCATATCCGATAATCATTAAAGACACCTTCAAATGAACATGCAGGAATCCGATTTCCGGCGTGCGCTGGAAATCATCACCCGGAACAACCGAATCACGGTGTCGTTCAACACACCGATCGCCGATAACTACTCCCACGTCTATCCGCTTCTTATCCACGAGCAATGCTTCGGTACTGAAACAGCTCCATGAGGCGGGCTTCTCGATGAGCATGACGAAAAAAGGACTGGAAGTGTCGAAGTATTAACCTCAAATAATCGCGCAATGAAACGCTATGTATTTTATCGAAATCAAAAAATTACTGTCATAGAATGCCGGTATTTCAGTATTGAAGCCGAGAATCTCGAAACGGCAGTCCAGAAGATCAAGGATCTATGTGCTGACGGTCAACTCGATGAACTGTCAAATGATCCGACCTATCAGGAAGATGCTGCTTATCAGATTCCCGGAACGGAATATCCACTGGATATAGAAAACAATAATGGAGATCCTACGGTTATGATTTACTCGGCCGCAGACGGAAACTGCATCACGGACAACCTTCCGAAGAGAAGTATCAAATGCTTGTCGATGCCTGCGAGGCGTGGTGGAACAGACAATTCGCAGAGGAGCAAATCCGAATCCGGAAAGAGTCTGCCCAATGAATACCCGGAACAAACCCGATCTGCATTGCGGACCCCGACCTGATGTCCGCAGAAATACAATAACTCAAACCAAGAACATTTTAATGAACGAAACCATGAATTTACACGAATATTACCGTAACCATAAGGACGCGATCAACGCGTCGATTATGGATATTGCCTGCGATCTGGCCGTCGGACGGCTGCTGAACGCACACGGTGCACCTTTCGAAACATTCGTCGAAGCCGATGACCCCGACGATTCCGACGGCGGAACCCATTACAAGGAGGAATATCAAAAGGAATACGATACGTATTACGATAAGGAGTACGCCCGTGTCGCAAAGCTGATGAAATTCGACTATTGCCAAGACGACGGAGTCGCGGCTTCGCCTGAAGATACGAACACCTAAACCATATACTTATATGATCGATATTCCTTTGTCCCTGCGCGTTCCGCCGCAGGGACGCTATAACCGCGGTATTTATACCTGTTATGAATGTGATTTCGAACCGCCGCACTATACGTAGTACCTTGCATGCTGGGCCTTGCCGAGACCTCTGCCGGTACGATGGTCGTCTGGGAATGTCCCCGGTGCGGTCAGAAATGGATGTTTCACTATCGGGCCCAAAATTCCCGTGAAGCTCACGATTACGCCGCCCAGCTCCTCGCTTACCGCACTGGCGATCCCGATTGGCGTATGACGCTGAATCCCGACTGGATTGCGGTGCCGCGGCAGAAAAAAGAGTAACCCTAAAACCTGATCCAATGAAAATCTTTGAAAGAATCACAAAACGCTATGCGCTTCAGAATTACTATCTGCGGCGCAATTTCTATTGGCCGGATACGCTGCCGGAGATTCTCGATTATTGGCAGCAGCACAATGACCTGCCATTCCTCTACGGCGGCGATAACTGGCCGTATGATGCAATGTGCGAGCGGCAGCGCCGCAAGGGCGTCTATGCTTCGCAATACCTGACACCCGACCGCACGGCCCGCCAGATGGCGGCGCTGGCCGTGCGATATTTCGACAATGACAGCCGTATCGTGGACGCCTGCTGCGGCACGGGGCAACTTACGCGCGCCCTGCTCCTCGAAGGCGTGCATCCGTCGGCGATACTCGGCTTCGCCGATGCGGAACTGGTCGATCTTTACGAACGCCTCTATCCCGAAACTGCTGCGCTGCGGATGCAATTTCATGAGATCGACTTCCGCAGCGAGAACGTCATTGCCAATCCGCCGTTCGAGATTGTGGAGTGTGTCTACTTCATGCAATGGCTCTCCCGTACGCAATGCTCGGGCGATTGGGCCGTGCTGCTTCTGTCGTACGGCTTTATCGACAAGCAGCGTCCCAAAGCCGTACAGGAGACGATGCGACATTTTATCATTCACTACCGGACACCCATGCAGGAGCCGTTCGCACGTACTGCCTGCCGTGCGGAGATCGTCGTAGTGGAACGGGCGTAGTGCATTCCGACGCGGGGAGAACCCCGCGTCAATGTTAAAATTTTATGTCATGAAACGAACTGAAGTGGTAAACATTCGTTATGCAGCATGCGATGTTTACATCGATCGTGCCGGCCGTGGTGAAGACGGTTATTTCGGGAATCCTTTTCGGCTGCTGCCAGGCATGAGCCGCGGTGCTACTTTGGACCGCTACCGCAGTTATTTTTACGGACGCCTGCGTACCGATCCTGAGTTTCGTCAGCGTATCCATGCTTTGAAAGGCAAACGCCTGGGATGCTTCTGTAAGCCTTATCCATGTCATAGGGATATTATTAAAGAATATATCGGTACCTTGGACGATGAATAAATCGGTTAGGAAGGTCATATGCCCGGCGGCATTGCTATTCCGGGATTTTTTCCGTAATTTTACTGGGTATTCAGTATCGTCCGTTTTATGAACGAACACCCGGCAACTCTTCTGCGCTGTGTCGTGGAACGTATCACCTATCAGAATCCCGAGAACGGATACTCGGTGCTGAAGGTCAAGGTGAAGGGCTATAACGACCTTGTCACGCTCGTGGGTAACCTGCTGGAGGTTCCCGTGGGCAGCGTCCTTCTGTGCCGCGGCGAATGGAAGGTGGACAAATGCTACGGCAGCCAGTTCGTCGCCGCGACATGGGAGGAGACGATGCCCGCCACGGTGTACGGGATCGAAAAATACCTCGGCAGCGGATTGGTCAAGGGCATCGGCCCCCGGTTCGCCCGGGCTATCGTCCAGCGATTCGGAACGGAGACCATCGACATCATCGAGACGGAGATCGAACGGCTTTACGAAGTTCCGAACATCGGACGTAAGCGTGTAGCGAAGATCCGCGAGAGTTGGGAGAAGCAGAAAGACATCAAAAATGTCATGCTTTTTCTGCAGGGCTACGGCGTGAGCACGGCCTATGCGGCCAAAATCTACCGGGAATACGGCAAGGAGAGTATTGACAAGGTGCGGGAGAATCCCTACCGCCTTGCCGACGATATCTGGGGCATCGGCTTCAAGACCGCCGACGGCATCGCCGCAAAGATGGGCTATGAGAAAGAGGACCCGCGACGGTGCCGGAGCGGCATCCTCTATACGCTGGGACAACTTTCGGACGAAGGACATGTCTACGCCGGGGAGGAACAGCTGGTAAAGACTGCGGGGCAGCTTCTTGAAGCGGGCGAAACGGCTATCCGTGACACCCTTGCAGGGATGCTTCAGGCCGAAGACCTTATTCTCGACAAGGATGCCATTTACCTTCCTCCGTTCTACCATGCCGAGTGCGGTACGTCGCGTCGCCTGAGAGATTTGGCAGAGAGTACGGGCCGTTCGTTGTTCGACGGGCTTTTCGATCCGTCGTCCCTCACCGCGGAAACCGGCATCGAATACGACGAAGTTCAGCTTGCGGCTATCCGGCAGGCCGTCACGTCCAAAGTCATGGTGTTGACCGGCGGCCCCGGTACGGGTAAGACGACTACGACGCAGGGAATTATCGCGGCCTTGAAAAAAGCCGGCCTGCGCGTGCTGCTGGCGGCACCGACGGGACGTGCTGCCAAGCGTATGAGCGAGGCGACGGGCATGGAGGCCAAGACCATCCACCGGCTGTTGGAGTACAACCCGCAGGACGGCTACAAGCGCAACGACGAGAACCCGCTGGAAGGCGACGCGCTGATCGTGGACGAGTGTTCTATGATCGACATCCTTTTGATGAACAACCTGCTGAAAGCCGTTCCCGTGGGGATGCGGCTGGTGTTCGTCGGCGACATCGACCAGCTGCCGAGCGTCGGGGCGGGAAACGTCCTGCGCGACATCATCGACTCGCAGCGTATCCCCGTCGTGCGGCTCGTGCGCATCTTCCGGCAGGCGCAGAAGAGCCGTATCGTGATGAACGCCCACACCATCAACCAGGGACGCTTCCCCGATACGAGCAACGGCCGCGACACCGACTTTTTCTTCATGCGGGAGGACGACCCCGAACGGGCCGCCGAAACCATCGTCCGGCTGGTGAAGGAGCGCCTGCCCCGCGCCTACCGGGAAAGTCCGGACCGTATTCAAGTACTTACGCCGATGCAGCGGGGCGTCGTGGGCGCCGCGAACCTGAATCTGCTGTTGCAGCAGGCACTGAATCCTTCGGGCCCGAGCCTCAATCGCGGCGGCTATACCTATCGTCAGGGCGATCGTGTGATGCAGCAGCGCAACAACTACGACAAGGATGTGTTCAACGGCGATCTGGGTTATATCCGGGAGGTGGATACGGAGGAGAGGACGTTGAAAGTCGATTTCGACGGCAAATGGGTCGAGTACGATGTCACGGAACTCGACGAACTGACGCTGGCCTACGCCACGACGATCCATAAGGCCCAAGGGTCGGAATATCCGATCGTCGTCATGCCGGTGCTGATGACCCACTTCGTGATGCTCCAGCGCAACCTGATCTATACGGGTATTACGCGCGCCAAAAAGATCTGCGTGCTGATCGGCGCAATGAAAGCCTTGGCCTATGCCGTCCGCAACGTGTCCGTGCTGAAACGCAATACGAGCCTTCGGGAGCGGTTGAATCCCTCCCTGACGACCGACGGGAAACTCCGGGGCTGAATCTTCGACAGGGCTGCCGTCATTTCCTCCGCCGGTAAGGCCGAAACCGCCGGGACAAAAAAGGGTGTCCTTCGAAAGAACACCCTGCGTCATGCGATGAAAACGAGCTATTTGGCAGCTGCCGCAAGCGACGTTTTCCGGAATTCCTTGAGTTTCTTCTCAAGCTCCAGCGACACCTTACGGGCGCGCAGTCCCGCAGCTTTGTTGTTTTTTCCCGCCTGAAGCTCTGCGTCGGTCTTGAATGCCGCATACAGCTCGTCGATAGTCTTTACCAGTTCATTCATGGTCGTATGGAATTTAGTAGTTTAACACGATCCAAAAATAGATATTTTTTCACAAAAACAGCTTTGTGATGCTATTTTTTTCGGCCGGTTCCCTCGGTGCACGGCATTCCATTCCCGAAAGAATTTTTCTGCGAGGCTCCTTCGGGTTCTGCATGCCGGGTTCATATGCGGTATATGTCCGTGCTGCCGGCTTACAACTCCAGATTCCACTGCCGTCTGTGCTCCAAGAACGCTTCCCGGGTTCTGTCGTCGAATTCCGAGAGATCCTTCTCCGTAAGGATTCCGTTATAGAAAAGGCTGAATACCGTCAAAGCATAGCGGGAGCCGTTCAGACCGTCATACTGACGACTTATATCTTTGTCGAATGTCTGTATGCTCTTATATATTTCCAAATATTTCTCATGGCAGGACTGCGCTTTTTCATCCTGCAGGAGTCGTTTGAGTTTCGCCAGAAAGGTACAGCATTCACGCTCCAAGGCCCGGCTTATGAGTGTTCGGGCAATTTTCTTTTGGCTTTTATCCAATTCTACCATACAGCTTACGGAGATTATGTTTTTCAGGACTCCAAAATAATTATTTTCGGTCTATTAAAATATACAAACCGAATATCGGCCCGCGGGAAAAATTGCTAAAACGGGCGGCGATATAAGAAACGCAAATTCTCGAGGATGAACCGCCGGAAGCTGAAAAACCGGGGCACGGCTTGCTGCTTTCGAAAAGAATCCGTATTTTTATCCTGTGCAAAATACCGCAAGCACAATTTTGTCAGCTCCGGATACTGTTGGGAAACGGTGTCCGGAGTGTTTATACCGTCATATGGGAATACCGAAAACTCCCTCCAAAGACACTTTTCATCTACCCGTACAGGCCGTTGTGTGAGATCACGACAGCTCTCTTCAAAACATAAAAAATTCCGTCGTGAACAACGGAACGCGTCAGCATATCGGTACATCGTAAATCTCCATCTTTAGGATTCTCCGAAAGAACAGAGCCGTCCGGAGCGATATTTATCGTATATGCATCGGGGCGACACGTATAAAAAACGAATTTCGAGCGTGAGACAGCCGGGCATTTTATTCCCCCGAAAACAGGACATACAACTTTCCCGTTTTCCGGACATTCCATGTTTTTACCCGGCCTTTGCGAGTCTTCTTGCCATATGGCTAAATAATGAGCCGGTGCAGGCGATAGACGTAATAGTCTACGGCATGTAGGCCGGCCACGAAACCTTTTCCGTGTACCCTTGCTGCGAGTCCTGCGACGCCCGAAATCCCGTATGTGACGCAACACATTGATAAAACCGTGGCACGCAAGCGCCTATGGGCTCCGTGCCGGAACATGGATACGGTCGAGCGTGTCTTTTTGGCCTCCGGCAAGACACTGGTGAAACTTAAATCGGAATAGATATATTCACATTGCCTGGCAAGTAAATTCTCCTCCCCACGGTTTAGGAATGTTTCATCCATGAATTTCCGAGAGGTGCCCGGCATATTCTCCGACTCCTTGCAGAGCAGGCAGGCCGTGAAAACCGTTAGCAGTATGAATACCGATTTACGCATTCCGATAAACTGAATCTATTACAAAATTAACTGTTCGTATGGAACCGGCAAATTTTCCGGAGATATATACCGGAAACGGAGATGAATCCGACCGAATGCAGGATATTGCCGGATGCTTCGATCCGATTATACCCAGAAATGACGGGTTTCAATATGACATCGAAGCTGCTGCTTCCGATGTTTGTCACGGCAAAGATAAATGGAAATTACCTATCCTGCCGGTTGCCCCGGGAAAGATAATCCCGGGCCGGTCGGCCGGGCCTCCCTCTCCGGCTCCGGGACGGAAAAATCATCCTCGCCGGGGCTGCGGTATTTTTCCGCCCCTGCGCCTGCGCCGCGGGCTTATGACTCTTCCCGAGGCAACCGACCCGTTCGGGATATAAAGCCTCATAACATATTATTCATTGCTTGCGCGATAAAAACAATAAAATTCGTGCGAGCAGAAAACACGTGAGACACACGGTAAAAACTGTTACATGTTATGCAGACTGCGAAAGCAAATTCGAAATCGAAGCAGAGCGGCAAGTCCGCAGTTCGGACGCCGGCCGTTTCCGAGGCCGTTGCGGCGCAAGCGCAAGACCCGGTTGCAGCCGGGAATCCCGGCATGAAACCCGCCGAACCGCAGGCAACGGATATCGGAGCTGTGAATCCTGTCGCAGAAACCAGTCCTGTCGAACAACCGGCAGTCCATCCCGAGACGGATGTCCGGCTGCTGGATCTGAACAAGATCGTCAATTCGACCTACAATCCCCGCAAGAATTTCCGCGAGGATACGCTGCTGGAACTTGCCGAGAGCATCAAACAGTCGGGCGTTCTCCAACCTATCTGCGTGCGTCCGAGGGACGAGGGCTTCGAGATCGTCTACGGCGAGCGCCGCTATTGGGCGGCTGCGATGGCGGGCCTGCAATTCATCCCGGCCCTTATCCGGGAGTTGTCGGACGCCGAGGCCGAGGATGCCGCCATCACGGAGAACCTGCAGCGCGAGGACGTGCGGCCGCGCGAGGAAGCCGCCGCCTACAAGCGGGCCTTGCAGTCGGGGCGGCATACGATCGAGAGTCTCGTGGGCAAGTTCGGCAAGTCGGAAGCCTACATCCGCTCGCGACTGAAACTCTGCGAGCTGATCGATGCCCTGGCCGGGATGCTCGACAAGGAGGATATTTCGGTGGGCGTCGCTACGGAGATCGCCAAATATCCCGCCGACATCCAGCAGGAGGTCTACGACGATCATTTCGCCGAGGGGTGTTACAGCTCGTGGAAGACGGCGCGGATCAAGGAGATCGCCCGGCGGCTCTACGAGCGTTACATGACCAAGCTGGAAAGCTACAACTTCGATAAGACGGAGTGCCTTTCCTGCCAGCACAATACGGCCAATCAGGTGTTGTTCAAGGACGAATGTACGGGCGGTTGCGCGGGCTGTCAAAACCGCGAGTGCATGATCCGCAAGAACAACGAGTTTTTGGTACAGAAGGCCGTGAAACTCCTCAAGGACGATCCGCGTACGACACTGGCCACAGACGGCGAAACGCCTGCCGCAGTGCTCGAAGCACTCGAACAGGAGGGCTACCACGTCGAAGAACTGGAATATAGCATTTATCACTACGACAAAGGCCCTCAGATACCCGACGCTCCGCAGGCCGAAGAGTTCGAATCGGAAGAGGAGTTCTCCGAGGCTCAGGAGGAGTACGAAGCCGAAATGGCGGCATTCGCCGAAGAGACACAGCAGTTGGAGTTCGACATCTCGGAAGGGCGCGTGCGCAAATACGCCGTCATCGGCAACCTCGATATTGAAATCCGCTACGAAGAGATCGGGGACGAGGAGCGGGAAGTGACGGTAAACGAGGGGCAGGACGATGAGCATAAGGTCTTCATTACCGTCGTTCCGCCTTCGCCGCTGGAGGGGCTGTTGCAACAGGAGCGTCGTTACCGGGAAATCTGCTACGAACATATCACGACCGATATGAAGCGTGTCTTCCTCGATGTGAAGGTTGCGAACAAGCCCTTGCAGAAAGAGGAGCAGCAGATGTTCTACTACGCCGTGATGCAGCGCGTGATGAGCGACTCGAAACTCCGTCAGTGCGGTTTCCGGCCCAAGGAAGGCTCTTACCTGACCGACCGGGAGCAGTTCGCCGCGGCGGGACGTATTACGGCCAAGCAACAGGCGGCGCTGGTCCGCGCGTTTCTGGTGGACTACTTCCGCTCGGCAGCTCCGGAATACGGATGTACAGATGAGACGCTCCTGACGGGAATGATGTGCCGCTTCGCGGATATGAACTTCACGGAGCAGAGCCAGAAGGTGCAGCAGGAGTATCTGAAAGTCTACGAGCGTCGCAAAGCCCGTCTTCAGGAACAGATCGACGCTTTGCAGGCAAAAGCCGAGGCCGAAGAGTTGGCGGTCTCGATGCAGGAGGCTCCGGACGTCGAGCCTGAGGAGCTTCCTGACCTGCTGCCGGACGAGACGCCCGCTATAGAACCCACCCCGGAGCCGCTGATTATTCCTATGGATCCGGATATCGAGCCCGATACCCGAATGCCGGAGGAGATGAAAACAGCAGCATAGTGACAAAACGAGCTAAATGTCCAACCGACGGAGCAGGTCATGCCTGCTCCGTCTTTGCATTATTATGACAATGAACAAGATTTCAGAGATTCCGCAGCAGACACCTATTGCGGAAAAACCGGTAGCAGAGATGCCGGCCGATCCGTGGCGCTGCGAAGAGTGCGGTTCGCTCGAAGTGTCCTACCGAACATGGGTGGACAGCAATACGGGACAAGTTGCACCGGCAGCTCCCGAGCAGGATGATTTGTGGTGCGACGGATGCGAAGAGCACACGTACCAGATCCGCGAAAGCGAATTGATGTCCGATACGGTCGAGCCGTGGTGGAATGACGGAACGACAGAAGAAGACCGGGAAATTATCACCGGACTGAATCCGGAAAATTTCAGCCCGAAGGATGATCGCAAGGCTTTCCGCGATGCCTGCGACATGTGGTGGAACGGCAGGACGAACGACGAGAAGATCCGTCTCTGGCGGCAAGCTACCGCTCCGGAGGAAGAATAACGTAAAGATAAGAGCCATGAATAAGAATCTGATTGAAAAGATCGCTCCGCAGTTGACGGAGCTGATGATAAAGAAAATGGAGACGCTCACCGAGGAGTGGCGCAAGCCGTGGATCGCCGACCTTGCGCACGGTCTTCCGCGCAACCTGCGCGGCACGCCCTACCGGGGCGGGAATATCCTGATGCTGCTGTTCCTCTCGGAGATCGCAGGCTACAGTACGCCGCTTTTTATGACGTTCAAGCAGGCCAAGGAGGAGGGTCTGAACATCCTCAAAGGCTCCGGTTCGTTCCCGGTCTTCTTCTGGAAACTGTATATCCGCCATAAGGAGACCCGCAAGAAGATTGAGTTGGCGGACTATTACCGCCTGCCGCAGGAGCAGCGGCGGCAATACGACGTGCTGCCCGTGATGCGCTATTACCCGGTCTTCAACATCGACCAGACGGATATGTCGGAACAGCAGCCGGAGCGCTACGCTTCGCTTACGACACCGGCCGAACAGAAAGACTACTCGGACGGTCTGACATGCGAACCCCTCGACCGGATGCTGGCGGAGCAGTCGTGGCTCTGTCCCATCCTGCTCAGATCCGGCAACAGGGCGTCCTATTCGCCGACGCTCGACCGGATCGTCTGCCCCGAAAAACGGCAGTTTCCGGAGAGTGCGGCCTTTTGGACCACGCTTCTTCACGAGGTCACTTATCCTAACTTTTATATTATTCCAACTAATCGTGCAATCGCCTGATATATAGACAGATTATCAGATAAAAGTTTGGATAATAATCAAAAGTTATTCGAGTTATTTTAATCCCAGTATTTCAGCTAAAGAATCTGATTTCTTCACCTTTTTCCACTTCTTTGCAATATTTTTTGCTACGTCATCTTCAAGAGTTGCCAGTGCTTTTGCTTTTTGAGCATTTGAAACAGCTACATAACTCTTGGTCGTTGTAGATATATTCTCATGCCCGAGCAGCTTTTGTATCATTAATACGTTTAGATCTTCTTCTAACCAATGTGTAGCTCTGGCAGAACGTAAATTGTGACAATGTATATTTTCCGGCATCTCTGAACACGTCGCATGAGCTAATCTGGCATAAATTTTCAAACGTTTATTAATAGCTTCGGGACTTAGTTTATGCCTATTGCCATTATAATTTGAATAAAACAAATATTCGTCTTTATTAGGTGTATCTCCGTGAAACATATGCACATACTGTCGAATTATTTTCACGACTTCTGGCAGTAGATATATATTGCGCAGTTTCGTACCTTTTCCCCATACCGTAATATAATTCTTGCCATCATGTTCGCCAATATGTAGGTCGTCAAGTTTTAGTGATAGTAATTCGTCGATACGTGTGGCTGTATTGTATAGCAGAGTAAATAAAGCAAAATATTGTCTTCCTGTTCTTGTTTTCAAATCAATAACGCCGAAAAAGGCTTTCATTGCCTTCTTCGTGATTTCAAGTATGCTTCGCTGCGGTTCTTTCATCCGTTTGACCGCTTTTGAATCATATTCGACGTTAATAAAGCGGATATCTTTGTGACTTAAATATTTTAGGAAGGATCGGAGGCATGCGAGTCGGTGATTACATGTTGAGTTACAGGATTTTCTTTTGGTCTTCAGCCAAAACATCCATTCATGTATAAATGCGATGCTAAAGCAGTCTGACGACATCGTTTCGCATGAAATACCTTTCTCAGATTCAAGAAAGTTGACATATAATGCAAGTGCGTCTGTATAAGCCTTTTGAGTGTGTATGCTACTCGACCTTTGTAGTGGTAGGTATGTTACTATCCATTCGTGAACGGCAGAAATAATAATAGTTGCCTCAGTTTTATTCTTCTTCATTCGTATAGTAGTCGGTTAAGTCAGGAAGTATTTCTGTTAGCCCCGAACCACTTAATTCATTAAGTTGGTCGGCAAAAAGAGGTACCAAGTTATAATAATAGGCAGTCGCTTTTATAGTAGTATGACCCATAGTGCGACTGAGATAAAGAAGTTTGTCAAACCATTCTGGGCCGACGTATTTCCACTTATTTATGTTTGTAACCGCATAATTACTCCTTAAATCGTAGATTCTTGCTTTGGCATCAGAAAACATCGTCCAAAGCCTGCTGAAATGATATGGCAGCCATGTTCTGCTGAAATGATCGCCGAACTCATTGGGGAAGAATGCTTTGCGATTAGGGATATATCGTGTGACAGCATCATCATATTGTCTAAGCAAATCCCATAAACTTGGGTGAAGGGCTATGCGATGCTGATTTATACCTTTTGACTTTGATATGTTTACTACTCCATCCTGTAAATCGACATCTTCACGAGTCAACAGCCTTGCTTCACAAGTACGCAATCCCGTGCTGTATAGAAAACGCAATATAACGGATAAAGTCATGCGACGTATACGGAATGCATAGCCTCTATAGTGTGTCATTTTTTCCATCAGATCTGCATTCTCAAATAGATTACGCAACTCATCTTGACTGAAAGCATGTGGTATGAACTTTTTCTTATCGTATGGTAGGTATTCCGGCAAGGGTAATTCCTCGTCGGAGGCTTTGTTTACATAGTGAAGAAATGAACGGATTGGAGCTATTCGCTTGTTAAAAGAAGCGGGGCATTCCGTTTCCCGTTTACTACACCACGATAAAATCATTTCTTCCGTAAGTTTACTTGTAATCGGATAATTAGCTGCGCAGTGGTTGTTAAAAAAGCGCAGGCATTGATGTGTTGTGTTACTCAATGCACCGGCAGTTCTCATGTGTACAATATATTTTTCCAACAGATCGGATGCCGCAGATATTTTTAAAGGTTGTTCTTCCGGATTTCTACGAATAGGTTGAATTTTACGGCTGTTCCGTAATGGCACGATTGTATGGATTCCCCGCGAATTTAAAAAGCGTATGAAATGATTAATAAATCCTATTTTGTTCTTTGGCTTTGTAGTTTTACGCACACCGTTGTTAATCCATTGTAGAAGCGAGTCTATCGTTACATTTGCATTATTCTGTCGGGCCCATGTTCTAAGAGATTTTGCGTTGTTGGTATAGCTTTTCCCGCCATCTGACTGTTCAAGATATAGTGAAACCAACTCTTCTAAATTTTTCATTATATAAACACCTCCTTTCTTACCGGGAACGAACTTATATCTAATCCGCATTCCCTTAAATGCACTAAATCTGCATCGATGTACGGATTTAATGATAAAGGAGAGGTGTGTCCGAGAATTTCACTGATTACATTTGTTGCTATTCCTGATTCAAGTAAACTCGATGCCAGATTGTGTCGGAATAAACGTACTCCCTTTTGACATCCATTTTGCCGAACCCCTATTTTCTCTAAAGCTCGTGTGACAATAACCCCGATAGATCTGATTTTTAATTGTTTTTTTATATCAAATGTATTCAAAAACAGATTACTCATTCCCATTTTATTCTGACGCTCATATTTGATGTAATCATAAATGGCATTACCCACTGTGGCTGTAAGAGGTAGACAAAGCGGTGCATCAGTCTTAGACTGCCGGATGTTCATTCTATCCGCTTTCCAATCAATGTTCGTCATCGACATTTTTGCAATGTCTGCACCTCGAATGCCTGTATGTATCAGTAGCGTCATAATAGCTTTGTCGCGAAGAGAAAGAAGCGTTCCTGTCGACAATTCTGATTTAATAATATCCAATTCGTCTTTATGTAGATATGGATAATTTTTTCTTGACCTTCTAATTGGTGGAACGGAATTTATTATACGTTTACACTCCGCCCATGTATCAAATTCCCGATTGCCTTTCAATACAGCCACAATATTGTTTTTGTAGGTGTGACCTCTGATTTGCCTCTCTCCGTCAAAGAAGAATTTTTGAATCATGGTAGTTGTTACATCATTCAAGGTTTTGGCTCCCTGATCTTGCAGGCACAACAAAAAAGCTGAACCATTGTTGGCTTCGGCCTGAATGGTTGTTTCCCTTTTGTCAGTCTTTGAAGCCGCGATTTTAAAATTGTCGATCACAGATCGAAATGCTGAGGAAAGTCTTTGATATGAAGACTTTCGTTCTGGATACTTTCTTTTTGTCATTACATTAAAATTAATTTTAGGAATACCAACATCTTACCTGTAATGTAATAAAAAAGAAAAATATTATCCAAACTTTTATCTGATAATCTGTCTATATATCAGGCGATTGCACGATTAGTTGGAATAATATAAAAGTTAGGATAAGTGACTTTATCCGAAATTTCGGATAAAATGGCGCACAGTACGGGGCATGCGGAGCGTCTGAACCGTCCTTTTGGCGCTTGCTACAGAGATGCCGACTACATCCGCGAAGAGTTGGTCGCCGAACTTACGGCGGCTTTGTGCGGTGCGATGCTGGGCTTCGCTACGACGCCTCGTGAGGAGAGCGCCGCCTATATCAAGGACTGGCTGGCGGAGTTCCATAAAGAGCCGACCTACCTGTTCGACATCCTCACGGACGTGAACCGTGCCGCGCGGATGATCTCCGAACGGCTGGCCTGCGAACAGGAGCCGGAAACCCCGGGAGCGATTCCGGCCGAAGCGGCCTAAAACACGTAAAACAGATCGTTTAACCTGCGCTGCGGCCGAAAGGCCGCGGCGCTTTCATTATCAGCAATATGCAACAATCCAAAACCGAAGATCGGTACAGCCGCGAAACGCTGCTGCCGATGAATACGCTTTACGACCATGAACACCACCTGACGCAAGAGGATGTGGACATGGCCAATAAGCTGGTGCGTCACATCGAACGGACCCGTAACCCACGTGTCCCGCAGGTCGGCGACCGGGTGCGCTATACCACGCGCCACGGCGACTTCCACGGCAACGCCCTGATCGAGGCTGTCCGTGAAGATGGAACGCGCTCGATCTGCCTGTGCCCTTACGTGCCTTTCGTGTGAGCGACAGCCGGCGGTATCGGCTGCGCGGTCAGCGGAGGGCCTTTTACAGCCGTGATGCCGCAAGAGCTGAAGCCTTCCGGTGCTGTGCCGGGAGATTTCTGTGCTTGGGGCCATTGCGGCGCCTGCGGCAACGGAGTCGTCCGGTTCTGCGCCGAGGTTCCGCTGTGGGAATTCCGGGAAAGCGATCCGCTCTATGGTGATTTCTCCACCGAGAAATGGCGCAAGATCAGCCTTTATAAGGATACGGAGTGCCGAAACGGCGATTTTTACCGGGGCGAGTGCATCTCGTTCGGCTCGGAGGAGGAGTTCCAACGGTTTCTCTCCGATTACGAAGGAACCGTATTTGCGGCTCCCGGCCCGAAATCCGTCATCGTCTGGTGCTATCGGGACGAGCAGACCGCCGTATCGCAAGAGAAATGGGATGCGCTCGATGCTCCCGTTACAGAGCGGCGCATCTACAACGCGCCCCAACCCGTAAAACTCGTCAAGGATCACGGGCGGCACACCACGGTCTGCTATTTCGTCAGACCGGAATTTTCTTATAAATAACTTGATTCTCTATGACTATGAAAAACAAAGAAACACTCGAAAAACTGCGCACTTATCAGATCGGTGTGATCCGCTCGGTCATCGCCAGCCGGCAAGGGCGCCTGGGAACCTATCTGGCCGATGCGACAGACCGCGAGCGGCTGGCAGATACGGACGACCTCGCCTATGAGGAGTATTACGAGTCGCCCCTTACAATCAAACACGACGGTCTTTATCGCAATGTAATCTCCCTCGAATTTTGTGAGGACGGGCTGACGCCCGTCTGCCTGATGGACGGCGGGGATGGTTTCCCGCTTCCGCTTGAAAATCTCTCCTGCGATACCCTGCAAGGCATCGTCGAATGGCTGGAGGAGTACGATTTCATCCCGTCCGCCGAAGCTGCGCCGCAGACGACAAGCGACCTTACGGCAGATTTCGTGGAATGCAGCCTGCCGGAATATCCTACGCGCTACGACGTTTTCCGGCTGGGCGAGTTGCAGAACTTCCTCGACGGACATGAATCCCCGGAATTCGGGCTGAACCGCGACGAAGCCGCCGCGGAGCGCGACCGTCTGCAACTCCGGATCTATGCCGAGGCCATTACTGCCTTTATGAAAAGGCAACCCGCAGCGCTTCCGGGCAATGTGTCCCTGTGCGACTATGCCGAGGTGCTGGTCGATATCGCCTATGAAGCCGGCCGCAGAAAATTCCGGCCCTCGGACAACTCTCGCGATACGGCTGCGACACTCATTGCTTGGGGCGACGAGTTCTCCCGGCAGCACGGAGATGCAAACCGGATGGAGAAGGAGTACCCCGACGAGATTTACCGATTCACCGCTGCGAAGCTGCGAAGCGTTCCGAGTAAGGACGATCCGAATGCGGAGTTCGACATCGCCTTTCTGAACCGTGCAGCACTTGAAAGACACGGATACGATACTGCGACGATTACGGACAGCGATCTGCAGGAGTTGGCCGGACGGATGGGCGATTATTATTGCGAGAGCAGCAAGTTCAGCGAAGATCTGCGTACGGCCTGCGGCGATTTCGGATTGAAGCTCCGGGACACGACCAATCCGAAATAACACGACACTTCACGTATTGTCAAATCAGGCCGCAGCCCTAAAGCTGCGGTCTTTTAATTGCATATCATTATGAGCTATCAGATTATAACACGTATCACCATTACTTCGGACCTACGGGTGATGGTGCGCATGGCGGCGAACAACATCCGCCCGCTCGACTTCCGTTACGACGAGGTCGTATCCCTGACAGAAACGCTGCGCACGAAAGGCCGTCCGACGCTCGAACTGGAACTGCTGTCGCTTTTTTTCAAGGGCCTTTGGCAGGGCCGAACCCGCTATGACCGGGCTGTCGGTTACACGCTGCTGACCGACGGCATCGACAAATACGAGGCGTGGGAACGCTGCCGCGAGGACAAGGAGTACGAACGTGGCCTGCTGCTGCGCATGCGGGGCTTCCTGCACTATCGGCCCGTTCCGTGCCGCTGCCACCTCGAATATCAAAGAAGCCCTGTGCGGCGTATTTATGTCGGATACATCTCTTTTTCGCGGCAGAGGCGCCGCATCTTTCCGAGCGTCATCGACGCGCAGGCTGCACTGGTCGCAAAGGGCTGGAACCCCGACAAGTTCCAAATCGTCGAAGAAGATACCAAAAATCTTAAATCTCAGAAACAATGAAAACCTATCGCATCAACAAATATGCCGAGCGGCTCGCTCAAGGGACGGGCTTCGCTCCCGAATTGATCTATAATATCTCGCTTGTCCGGTTTCAGGGCCGTAACGGCCGCTGTATCGCGGCATGGACACCGGGGATAAAGCGCCCCCGGTATGTCTACAAGGCCCACACCCCGGAAGAATACGACAAGGCTATGGAGCGTATCCGGCAGGAGGCCGAGCGCTTCCGGCGCCATGACGAAGCCGTAGCGCGGTCGAGTGAGGAGTTCCGACGTTCGCTGCGCGTCGGCGACATCCTCTACTCGTC
>ERZ773173.1427-NODE-1427-length-21695-cov-5.273383_pt1 | contig 21695 bp, 20 predicted proteins | sample MGYA00580535_ERZ773173 | MGnify/ENA primary metagenome ERZ773173 (study PRJEB29015, sample SAMEA2737856) | human gut metagenome | biome: human gut; feature: human-associated habitat; material: faeces | place: China | collected 2012 ...
GTTAGAATGAGAAAAACTCATTTTAACTTGTACTAAATCTTGACATAGGACCAGTCCCTCCTTTAAAAATAAACGGTAACTCAACTTTTCTAAGTGCTTCCAGTAACCCAAATGCAAATAATACCCGTTCAATCAAATTTGGATCTCTTTTGCTCGATTTGTGCAAATCCATAATATGCTCTACACTATAATTTTCTCTTGTAATCATCCAAAACTCCTTTACCCTAATCGCAATTTTACATTTGTTTCTTCCTCTATAAATTTTCTAATTTTATCTGCACTTTTACGTCTTCTTGCATATCGAAACAACTGACTCTCGTCCACAACATAAGAATCAAATGCTGTTTCATAAATAGCCGGATACTCTGATTCACCAAACATTGCTTTTACCAGATTTTCCGAAAAAATATCTACCAGCAATTTTTCTAAATCTGTATGCCAGACTTCTTCCTTCCCTTTGGGTGATTCCGTCAAAAGATTTCTTAAAACAATTATATCATCCTGTCTGTAATGAAAGAAATCCTCTTCTGTCGGGTTAATAAGAATTTTACCCTCGTACTCTTTTTTTAATCGTTCAAATACAGAACTGCATAATTCTTTTTCTACAAAAACAAAAATAACATTATGCGCAATTTGGTGATTCAAAAAACGATTCATCTGATACAGTTCTGCAATTCTGAAATCCAAATCATAAAAATCTTTATTTAAAATTCCTGAAATATGAATCGACGTTCTCGAATAATCGTATTCATAATCTCTCAGCTCGCCCTTTATGCAGTATGCATTTCTGCCAATACGGGCTATTTTACCGGATTCCAAATATTTTTTTAAATATTTTTCCATGGTACTTTTACTCATGTTTCCTATATTTTCCATAAATATCTCAAATAAATATTTTTTGTTAAACATTGATAATCCGTATAGTGATCTAAGGTTTTCATCCATATGTCAATCACCTCCCAAAATACATTTTCGGCATTTTTCTAAATTAGTGCCGTTTTTATATTCAGTATGATATCATTTCCGTTTCCTTTTGTAAATACAAATTCGGCACTATTTTACAATAGTGCCGAATTTGTATCCATTATTTATTTATGATTACTAAAAATATCTCTAAACATTCTGTTCCCGTGAGTTACACAAGCTTCATAACGTCCTCAGTAATCTGCTCCGTAGTCAGCCGGTTCTCCTTCACAACTTCAGCAGCGTCGTAACGGTCTAAAAATTCCTTCTTCAGTCCGTAGTTTAATACCTTCATATCGGAGTCTCCGTAGAAACGCGCAATCTTCTCACCGAAGCCTCCATCCAGGATGCCGTCCTCCAGCGTGATCACAACATCATGATCCTTCTTAAGATTCTCTAACATGTCCTGATCAATACCGGTAATATAATATGGATTGATCACGGTTGCCTTTGTGCCTGTCTTTTCCTCAAGCTCCTTTGCAACGCTCTGTCCCAGAGAATAAAATGTACCAAGACCGATGACTGCCACCTTCTGTCCCTTCTGGGTGATCTCATATTTATTCAGGTCAGAGAAATCCTTTGTTACCTTCTGTCCGTCAGACACAACAGGACCGCCCGGAAGACGGATCGCTACCGGATGCTCATTCTGCTCCAGACTCCAGTCAAGCATCGCCAGATACTCTTCCTTGGTGGTTGGTGCCAGATAAACAAGGTTTGGAATATTTGCCATCATCGGAATATCATACAGACCGAGATGTGTCACATCGTTCATTCCGTAAACGGTTCCCCAGAAGGTTACGATCGTTGCGGCATTATTGTTAATGCAAAGATCCTGTGCGATCTGATCATAGGTTCTCTGTACGAAGGTGCTGTATACACCCCAGACCGGCTTTCCACCGTTTGCGGCAATTCCGGATGCAAGTGCAACGGCTGTCTCCTCAGCGATTCCCACATCGACAAACTGCTTGCCTGCCAGATCACGCTTGTCCTTGGTAAAGCCTAAAACGGTCGGTGTTGCAGAGGTGATCGCAACAACAGCCGGATCCTTCTTCATCTTATCAAGCAGAAATTCAGCCGTAATATCGGAATAATCCTCGCCCTGCGGCTGACCGAGTGCCTCTCCTGTCTCAATATTAAATGGTGCATTGTAATGCCATGCCTCTTTGTTCTGCTCTGCCGGTGCATAGCCCTTTCCTTTGAGAGTTTTGATATGAACGACAACCGGCTTGTCGCTGTCCTTTACACTCTGAAATGCCTCGATCAGCGCCTGCACATTGTTGCCCTCATCAACGTACACATAATCCAGTCCCATTGCGCGGAACAGATTGCATTCTGCCTGTCCCTTTGTGTCGCGCAAAAGCTTCAGATTGCTGTATAAGCCTCCATGATTTTCAGCAATGGACATATCATTATCATTGACAACAATGATCAGATTGCTCTCAAGCTCTGCAGCAAAGTCAAGTCCCTCTAATGCCTCACCGCCACTGAGCGAACCGTCTCCGATCACAGCGATCACATTGCCTGTTCCGCCGTTAAGGTCACGTCCCTTTGCCAGACCGCATGCAAGGCTGACAGAGGTAGAGGTATGACCTACCGTAAAGTGGTCATGCTCACTTTCCTGTGGACTGCTGTAGCCGGTCACATCATCATAATGCTCTTCATACAGATATGCATCCTTTCTGCCGGTCAGCATTTTATGTGGATATGTCTGATGGGACACATCAAATACAATCTTATCCTTTGGTGATTCAAACACATAATGAAGTGCAATCGTTGCTTCCACCATTCCGAAATTCGGTCCGAAATGACCGCCATGGATACTTGCTCGTTTTAAAAGAGCCTGTCTCATCTCATCTGCGAGCTGTGTCAGCTGCTCTCCGGATAACTTCTTCACGTCCTCAGGTCCATTGATCTGCTCTAAATACATGTTCTTTCCTCCTTGTTTTCTCATTTATTTCTACCGGAAACCGGTTGTAAAAAAACTTGCGTCGTTTCACCCAACAACGCAAGTATAACACTTAAAGTTCACTTTAAGTCAAGTTCTTTGAGATCGACTTTTGTAAACTTTATAATATTTTTATTTTTGGTCGGTAATCTGCCTGCGGATCGCCGCATACTTTCTCGTGGAGATCGGCACACTGCTGCCATCCGTCATCACTGCCTCATACCTTTTGACCGACTGCACAAACGCCGGATTGATCAGATGACTCTTGTGGATGCGCAGGAAGACATCCGGGTATTTCTCCTGTATCGCAGAGATTCCCTCCGAGCTTTCATAGATATTATTCACACAGTAAATCTCGGTGTAATGTCCCATACTCTTCACATGAAGCACCTCATTGTCCGACAGATATAAAAGACTGTTGTCCCTGCCCCGGATCATCAGATGCTTTACAGCAGGCGTTATGCTAAACATCTTTGCGACCGGCATATCCGTAAAATGTACGGGATAGATCATGTCTCTGCCATCCATTGGGATCGCATTCGCAATAAAGCAGGTTCGGATCTTCGGTTCAACGCTGCGATGCCCGTCTTCAGCCGTCTGCCGGACCTCCTTCCAGTTTAACAGGATCCTCTGGTCACAGCGGATCACTTTATTGTCCGGATAAAAGGTATCCACCAGGAAGGTCACAAGGATCTCACAGGTGTCCCGCTCCTTCCACAGAAGCGATGATTTCATATCAATCGTCTCAAAGGTCAGCGGATTATCCTCCTGCGCAAATGTCTGCGTGAGCAGCTTTTTAGAATGAATAACCTGCCCTTCGCACGGTCCGTACCAGTCAATTTCCTCATGCATAACGTCCACAAAGGGCTGAATATCATTTTGATAATAATGCACGATAATGTCCATACTTTTGGACACCAATTCGGATGTGTTCATTCCCTTGTCCTCCCATTTCCGTTCTCACCCGTAGCATTATTATCTTATAAATATCAAAAAAAATCAAGAAGAGCTCCCTTTCATTTTCTATTCCACCGCTTTGTCTTCTTTGGCACAATATTCAAAGAAATCAAAGTCCGCATAATGCTTGTGTTTTACGCGGTCCGCACAGGTAATGCCGACCATTGTTCCCGTAAATTCTCCGTATTTGCAATACTCATCGGAAAACTTTGTCGTGTCAAACGGAATGCCGATCTTTTCGTAATGGGAGCCATCATATCCCCAGTAAAACTGTGAATGTTTTCCGTTAATTTCAAGCCGGAAATAGATCGGTACATCATCTACACCGGATACACTTTGCGGCAATTTCGTGAGATTTACGAAAGAAAGGAGTAAGCTTTCCAGAACAAAAGGGCAAAACCAGCGTTTTGCCCTTGCTTCCCACCACATTACGAGCATTTTCCTATACCAGAACAAAGTGGACTTGCCCGTTTTGCGCGTCACTGTACGATTGCTTATACAATCTCCCTCTGTGCTTCCCGGACTTCTCAGTCAACAAACACAGAGGGATTATCTGTCCTATTTATCGGACACCTATTTTGCCGTTGTCTCACGGATGATCTTTCGTACCGGAAGTACAAAGGACGGGGATACCGAAAGCTCATCGATACCCATTTTCACAAAGGTCTCTGTCAGCGTTGTATCAGCACCAAGCTCCCCGCAGATGCCGACCCAGCAACCGCCCTTATGACCGTTATCGATCGTCATCTTGATCATCTTAAGGATTGCCGGATGGTGCGGATCATACATCGTATCTAACTTCATATTCTGACGATCCATTGCCAGGGTATACTGTGTCAGATCGTTTGTTCCGATACTGAAAAAGTCAACCTCAGCGGCAAGCTCCTCACTCATCATGACAGCCGCCGGTGTCTCGATCATAATACCCTGTTCAAAGCTTCCATAAGGGATGCCCCGCTCGTCAAGCTCCTTCTTAACGGATAAAACGATCTTCTTGATCTCGCGAACCTCCTCCACGGAAATGATCATCGGATACATGATCGCGATCTCGCCATAAGCACTGGCACGGATCAACGCACGAAGCTGCGTACGGAAGATCTCCGGGCGGTCCAGACAGATACGGATCGCACGGTAACCCATGGCAGGGTTCTCTTCCTTATCCAGATGGAAATAGTCCACCTGCTTATCGGCTCCGATATCAAGAGTACGAACAACCACCTTCTTGCCTGCCATCGTCTCAGCCACGCGCTTGTAAGCCAGAAACTGCGTCTCCTCATCCGGATAATCCTCTGCCTCCAGATACAGAAATTCACTTCTGAAAAGTCCGATGCCCGCTGCATCATTGGCAAGAACATTAGCAACGTCACCGACACCGGCAATATTAGCATACAGCTTGATATGCTTACCGTCTGCGGTCACATCCTCCTTGCCCTTAAGCAGTGATAACAGTTCTCTTGCCTCCTGCTCCTTTTTCCGGTCGTCCTTCAGCTTTGTAAGGATCTCCTCCTCCGGATCTATATAAAGCTTTCCACTCCTACCGTCTACCACTGCCATGTGGCCATTCCACTCCTCTTGGATATCCACACCGATCAGTGCCGGTATGTTCATGGTTCTTGCGAGAATCGCTGTATGGGAATTGGCGGATCCATGGCGTGTCACAAAGGCAAGGAGCTTCTTCTTGTCCATCTGAACAGTCTCGCTCGGTGCCAGATCATCCGCCACAATGATCACCGGTTCGTCCCCGATATCACCTGTGGTCTCCTGCTCTCCGAGCACAGAGATCAAACGCTCTGTGATATCCTTGACATCAGCCGCTCTCGCCTTGAAATATTCATCGTCCATCTGCGAGAACATCTCCGCAAAGTTATCGCCGGTTGTTGCCACGGCAAACTCTGCGTTTACATTCTGTGTCTCGATCATATTGACGATAGAGGAAACATAATCGTCATCCTCCAGCATCATCATGTGCACCTCAAAGACAGCCGCATTGGCTTCGCCAACCTCCTTGACCGCTTTTTCGTACAGTGCCTGAAGCTGCTCGGATGCCTTTGCACTGGCAGCCTCATATCTTGCTTTCTCTGCAGCCGTATCCTCGACCTTCTCGCGTTTTACCTGCTGCGCACCCTTCTGATAGTAAAAGATCTTTCCAATTGCGATCCCTTTAAAGATCGACTTTCCCTCGTATATTTCCACCACAGCCTCCATTTCCGCATGACTCGCGCATGCATTCTCTCATTTTGCCCTGTGACAGGATATGCAATCGATTACAGTGCCTCCTCAAAGAACTTCTCCATGCCGGCTGCCGCAGCATCCTCATCAGCACCCTCAACCTCTACTGTGATCTCCTCGCCGCACTTTACGCCGAGAGACATTAACATCATAAGCTTTCTCGCATCTGCCTTGCGGTCACCCTTTACGATCGTAACCGCAGACTCATATTTCTTTGCTTCCTTTACCAGAAGACCTGCCGGTCTTGCGTGAATACCTACCTCATCAGTGATTACATAATTGAATGATTTCATAATAATTTCCTCCATTTCTTAAATTTGTTCGTTTGATTTTATATTGTATACGGATGCTTTCCGGCATCCTTAAAACTTTTATCTGTTCTTTGGTGCTTCGATTGCTTTTATTCTTCTTCGGCGTCCAGTTCGCCGCTTGTCACACGACAGATATGCATTGCCAGATATCCGGTTTCCGCATCCTTTAAGGTGCAGCCGATGGTCGTTCCGATCTGCTCACAGATCTGTTCTGCCATTGCAAATTCCTCCGGATATTTCACACTCATATAGTCATTTAAACTCATTTTCAATTTCTCGCCATTCAGCGCCCGCACGATCATGTAACGCACATGGTTCATCAGTCGGTTATAGGATAATGTCATGACATCGATCCGTTTTCCCATGGCATTCTCTACGATCTCAATACATTCACGCACCGCGCGGGCTGTCTTCATGGCATCGGATACCTTGTCATCATCGATGGCAGAATGCACATGCAATGTAATATATCCGATCTCATCGTCTCCGATGGTAATTCCAAATTTCTTCTTGAGAACCGGCACAACACAGCTTGCAACCTTATACTCCATATGAAACAAAAGACGGATATCCTCGGTCAGTGGATTACTGATCGACTCGTGCCTTTTCATGCGCTCCACCGCATAACAGATATGATCCGCAAGCGGAAATAAAATGTTACGGTCAATATTTCCAAACACCTTCTGCGCCTCATCAAGCACCAGGTTCGCGATCTCCAAAAACTCCGGATCGATCGATTTTACGATCTCTCCCGCCTGCCCCCGTTCACCGGATGCCTGCAGTGTATAGATACGGGCATCCTCTCCCGGTTCCACATGTTCGCTCACCTTTTTACCAAATCCAATCCCCTTGCCCATCAGAAGACATTCCTTTCCGTCCTCTGCATTTACCGCAAGCACCGCATTATGGTTTAACACTTTTACGATTCTGTACATGTCCGATCCTCACATTTCATTTATTCGTAGAAATCGACCGCAAATAATTCCTCTCCTGCTTTGATCTCTCCGTCCTTCAACAGTCGGATCTTCTGGTTATCCTCAAGCTCCGTACAAAGCACCGGTGATGTCAGGGATGGAGCATGCCCGGCAAGATAGTCAAGATCCAGTTTCATCATCGGATCTCCCTTCTTCACCTTCTGTCCGTTCTCGACAAATACCTCGAAGCCCTTGCCGCCAAGCTGTACGGTGTCAATGCCAATGTGTAACAGCATGCTGAGTCCGGAATCTGTCATAAATCCAATGGCATGCTTTGTCTCAAAGACAAAGACAACCTCTCCATCCTCCGGTGCCTTTACAATGGCATCCGTCGGTGTCACAACGGCTCCGTCTCCCATCATTCTTCCGGCAAATGCCTCATCCGGTGCCGTGGACAGATCTGCTGCCACACCGGTGATCGGGCTTGATACCACGATGGTCTTTGTAACCTTTGTTTCCGTCTGTTCCTCCTGTGCAGGCACATCCTCCTCCACAGTTTCTTCACTATCTTTAGTATATTCGATATCCGGCGCTGTTTCAAGGTAATCTTCCAAATTTGACTTGATCACCGTGACATGAGGACCATATACAATCTGAACGCCGTTACCCTTGTGGATCACACCGCTTGCTCCGGTTGATTTTAACAGTGCATCGTCAACCAGATCGGCATTAAATACCGTACAGCGAAGTCTTGTTGCACAACAGTCAACACCGTCGATATTCTTCTTACCTCCAAGACCTCTTGTGATGTCTGCGCTGAGCGGATCATCTGTCCCATTTTCGGTACTGTCCGTTTTCTTGGACTTTCTTTCATTGACATCTGCCTTCGTATAAAGCTTCACTTCCTGATTGTCATCCTCACGTCCCGGTGTCTTTAAGTTCAGCTTCTTGATGAGGAATGAGAAGATGAAGTAATACAGGAAGAAATAAATAATTCCGACCGGAATGATCCTCAGCCAGCTTGTCTTGTCATTGCCCTGAAGAATACCAAACAGGAACAGATCCAGAAAACCACCTGAGAAGGTAAGTCCGACTGCAATGTTTAACATGTGGGCGATCATATAGGCAGCACCTGCTAAGATCACCTGTACTACAAACAGGATCGGTGCCACGAACAGGAACGAGAACTCGATCGGCTCTGTGATACCTGTCAGCATGGATGTCAGTGCTGCGGAGAAAAGAAGACCTCCAACCTGTTTCTTTTTTTCCGGTTTCGCGGTGCGGTACATTGCAAGTGCTGCCCCCGGAAGACCAAAGATCATAAAGATAAACTCACCGGAGAAATATCTTGTCGCGTCCGCGCTGAAATGCGTTACATGGGATGCATCGGCAAGCTGTGCAAAGAAGATATTCTGTCCACCCTGTACCATCTGTCCGGCAACCTCTGCCGTGCCGCCGACAGCTGTCTGCCAGAACGGCATATAGAATACATGGTGAAGACCAAACGGAATCAGTGCTCTCTTGACAATACCAAAGATCAGTGTGCCGAAATAACCACTGCCGGTCACAAGACCTCCGAGCGAATAAATACCGTTCTGAACAACCGGCCATACAAAATACATCAGAATACCGACAAACATATACACGATCGTGGAAATGATCGGTACAAATCTTGATCCGGCAAAGAATGACAATGCATTCGGAAGCTGGATCTTATGGAAGCGGTTGTGAAGTGCCGCCACACCTAGACCGACGATAATACCTCCAAACACACCCATCTGCAGGGTATTGATACCGCAGACGGAAGCAATCGTTCCGGAAAGCACATCCTTTGAAATGCTTCCATCCCCGAGGATCTTTCCATTGATCTCCAGCATACCGCTGATCGAAATATTCATAACGAAATATGCGATCACGGCAGAAAGAGCAGATACCTCCTTCTCCTTCTTTGCCATACCGATGGCAACACCCACGGCAAACAACAGCGGCAGGTTATCAAATACGGCACTGCCAACCTTATTCATGATGACTAAAAGTGCATGCAGGATCGTCCCGTCACCAAGGATCTTTCCCAAATGGTACGTTGCAATTGTCGTCTCGTTTGTAAACGAACTACCAAGTCCCAGAAGCAACCCGGCAACAGGCAGGATTGCGATCGGCAGCATAAAGCTTCGTCCGATTCTCTGCAGGACTTCAAAAATCTTATCTTTCATGATTCATCCTTCCTTTCCTGGTGATATTCATGTGATCATCTGCTTCGTCTGCATATCCTTTTTAGTGTCCGCTTTTTGCCCGATTCTATACAGCGTACCCGGGATTTATGCTGTTATTCTCACAAAAAGGGAACAAAAAAAGGCACTAACTCACACAAATATCCTTTAAAATTTATGTCTAGTTAATGCCTTGGGTTCGTTCGAATCAAGTAACATACTATCTAAATTATTTATAACATTTTCACTCTGATTTGTCAAGCCTATTTCTCATCACAAACCTGAAAAATATAGAACTTTAAATAATAAGAGGTATCTGCCGCCCAGAGGATCGGATGATCCGGTGCCTGCGTTGCAAAAGAAACCTGCCGCAGTCTCTTATGCACATTGGCTGCCGCCTGTCCGATCGTCTTGGTAAACAGCTCGTAGGTCATGAAATGTGAACAGGAACAGGTTGCCAGATAACCGCCGTCCCGGATCAGCTTCATCGCACGCAGATTGATCTCACGGTATCCCTTGACTGCGTTCTTCACAGAGTTGCGGGACTTTGTAAATGCCGGCGGATCCAGAATGATCACGTCAAACTTCTCTCCGGCTGCCTCCATCTGTGGCAGCTTCTCAAAAACATCGGCACATTCAAAGTCCACAATATCGGACAGACCATTTAATGCCGCGTTCTTTTTCGCCTGCTCTACGCCAAGCTCGGAGGCATCCAGACCAAGTACGCTTGCCGCACCTGCCTGTCCGGCATTCAGCGCAAAGGAGCCTGTATGCGTAAAGCAGTCGAGCACCTTTGCGCCACGGCAGATCGAGCGGATGGACTGACGGTTGTATTTCTGATCCAGGAAAAATCCGGTCTTTTGTCCTTCCTTGACATCGACCATATAATGCACGCCGTTCTCGATGATCTCAACATTCGTATCAAATTCCGCTCCCATAAAGCCCTTTACGCGCTCCATGCCTTCCTTCAGACGTTCCTTTGCATCGCTGCGCTCATACACACCGCGGATCGTAATGCCGTCTGCCGCAAGGATCTCCTTTAACAGATCGACAAGATGCTCCTTATACCGGTCAATACCGAGTGCCAGAGACTCCACGACAAGAACATCGCTGAACTTATCAATGACGAGTCCCGGCAGGAAATCCGCTTCCCCGAAAACGATACGGCAGCTCGAGGTATCCACAGTTGCCTTCCGGTAATCCCATGCCGCCTGCAGACGCATTTTCCAAAAAGCATCGTCAATCTCCTGCTCCTGATGACGTGTCAACATCCGGACACGGATCTTGGAGTGACGGTTGATATAGCCCTTCCCCATCGGATAGCCGTCAAAGTCATGCACCAGCACGACATCGCCATCGTCAAAGCTGCCGACTACATTTGCGATCTCGTTGTCGTAGATCCAGGCACCGCCCGCCTTGATCGTGCGTCCTTCTCCCGTTTTCAGCGTTACAATTGCATGTTCCATTACAGTACCTCCTGAATCTCCTCATAACGGATACGAAGCTCCGGCATCTTTGTGATCGTAGTATAATAATTGATATCCCAGTCATCCCCCTGTGACGGATCATTCTCTCCGGTTGCCGGCGGTGCAAAGATCTTCAGTGTCATCTCTGTGCCCGGCTCGATCGGTGTCTCAAAGAAAGCGGACATCATATCGACGGTCTTTGTTCCAGGTGCTTTATAGAACCAGCGTCCGTTTAACTCCATCATCAGATTGAGTTCTTCTTCAAAGGTGATCTCACAAAATTCCGGTGTCTTCTCAAAACAGATCGGGATTGCAATTCCCTCTGCATCCTCTGCACCGCCCCAGCGAAGAGTTGCCGGCAGTGTCGTCTCCTCCTGCTCATTGAGTCCCGGCAGGAAGAACGGATCCTTCAGAATTTCCTTATAGTCCTTTAAGACCGGCTGGGGGATACCGACTGTAGAATTGTTCGGATCCTCGATCTCAAGACCAAGTCTTCCTCTGTCCCTGAACTGGTACATAGAAAATCCGTCGAACCAGTCCGCATTTTCGGACTTTAATTTCTCAACAAAACGCTTGATCGATTCGCCCTGACGCATCGGTCCCGTCACGTCTCCATCGGTGTTAAACTCAGAGATCACGAACGGTTTGCACTCTCCGTGGTTGACCTTTGTCATTCTCTTAGAGGTTTTATTGAGTCTCTCAAAAAACAGATCAACCGGTGTCATCGCGTAGCTGTCGCCACCCTTTTCACATACGTCAAACGGCCATCCGTAATGAAGTGCCAGATAGCAGTCATTGGACCAGATATCGGCAATATCAAATGCCTCCTTGAACTCCTCCTCATACTGTACCGGCGCATCCTCTGCCTCGAGATCTCCGACAGCACCGCCGCAGAATACAAGTGAGATCTGTGGTGCCTCTTCCTTCACAATCTTTGCGAAGCGCACAAAGAACTCTCCGATCTCCTTGTAGGAGAAACGCTGGTTGTGGGTGAACCAGTCTCCGGCACACTCATGGTTGATACGAAGACGCATTCTTCCGAATGGCCTGAGATCCTTTGCGATCTGACGGAGATATTCATCCTCCAGAGAACAGTCGATCGTAAGCGTCAGTGCCACGTCCTGACCATGACGGCGGATATCGCGCATCTGCTCAAACGGTTCTCCCTTTGTATCGCCGTCCGGACCTCCGCGATACGGGAAGTAATCATCATACGGATAATCCCACTGAAAATGGATCTCCATGTCCTTACATGCCACACTGATACGCTCCGGCCACTCCTTATCCTTTGGATAATAAGTATACATAATGCCAATATTTCTATGTGGTCTTCCCAGTGTATTTAAAATGTAATCCTGATTGACATACTCAGCTCTCTCACTGCCGTCTCCCAGATCCAGACCACAGCATGCCGGTGTTAAAGTTATTTTCTTAATCTTGTCCATTTGTCCCTCTTTCTGCACTGCAACTATGATTACTGTTCATCCGACAGTGCCCGGATATATATCTATAAATATACACGAATTCGTGGTATAATTCTACTAAAAGATTTCAGGAAAGGATTGATCCATATGAAACGAAGAATTTTGACTTATTTGCAGCAGATCGATGAGCTGATCCAGGATCCGCCGGAAGATACAGACTGGGACCGTGCCATCCACAATCATCTGACTCAGATTCAGTTTTTCCAGCACGAACGGCTGATCCATCTGATCGTCACCGTGCTTTTCGCACTGATGACCACCTCGGTTGTTGTCGGTCTTGTCGGAACCGGAAGCATCTGGCTTACGCTTCTGCTAATCCCTCTTCTGATCCTTCTGTTCCCATATATCAATCACTATTATCTTCTGGAAAACGGTGTCCAGAAAATGTATGCGCAGTATGACCGCATGTTAGAATACCAAAGCGACAAAAAGTGGAACCGCTTTTTTGCAGTTCCACCTAAAGAAGAAAAATAAACCTGTCCGTCATACATATTTGGAAACCTGGATATTCAGGTTTCCTTTTTTTGTTTCTCCGGAAATACCGTCACAGATAAACTTGCCGTAGCCCCGCACCGACACCACATCCTGCTCCTTTAGAGTGCCGCTGTTGTTCTCCATCTGATAACCGTTGACAAACACCTTCTTCTCACGGAACAGTGCAAAGCTCTGGCTTCTCGAAAGATGACAGAGCTTTGCCACGATCACATCCAGCCGCATGCTCGGCACGATCAGCTTGACCGCCTGCAGCTTCGGACGTACCGCCTCCGGCATCCGGTCTAATATCCGGCACTGCACATGTGTATGCTTTACCTGATCCAGATTCTCCGGAATAAACGGTGCGATCTTCTCCAGACAGAACAAATATGCGGTCTTATCACGGATCATAATATCCCCGAGCGTACTGCGCTCAATCCCCAGATGCATCAACGCTCCAAGATAGTCCCGGTGCGTCAGTGCATCCGCAAACTTCTCAATCAGCGGCTTGATCTCAATACAGCAAATAGGAAAGCCCGCATCGTATCCCAGACTTTCCTCATCGCCAAACCGGAGTATCTGCCGCTCACAGCCATCAACACCGCCGGAAAACATTGCTGTCACAGGCGCCGTATCCTTCCTTACTCTGGCATATACCGCCTGCTCCTGCTGATTCAGAAAGCCGGTATAGGTATATAAGCCGGTGCGGTAGGACTGCTCCGCCAGATCTTTTATTCTTTTGATCAGAAATTCTTCATCCCTGTTCATGATACTCTCTCCTGTTATGCTGTCAAATTAACTCCAAAATCCGGATGCTTATCAAGCATATCACAGAGATTTCGTCTAATCAACCCATTTTCTCATGGTCCACTCAAGGTCACGGAAGGTTCCCCACGCATCCTTGTCTTCCTGTGGATTTATCGCATACATTGCCATTACCGTACCGGTAAAGCCGCCTGCTACCTCAGAGGAAAGATACTTTGTTCTCGCCTTCCCAAGCTCCACGCTCTCTCCGGCAAGCTCTGCGAAGAATGTATAAAATTCTCCTTCAGACTCTACATGGAAGCTTACCTCCTGCTGTCCCTCTCCCAGTGCCTTTGATGCCTTTACACACTGTGCATCACCGGTTGTCAAACGAAGCTCAGCCTTCTTCACACCGTCTTTCTGTGTCAGATAAAGGTCGTAGTGGTGATCCTCACACAGATAGAAGGTAATACCTGCCTCCGGTGAATTGCCACCCACGGTAATATCGAGTGTCGTGTCAAACTCGGACTGACGCACGCCGAGAAAGGTCGGCGCATCCACATCATCGAGCGTATAGTGATTGCCTCGAAGGTTCACACCGTTTTCGGTAAACTGATAGTTCTCTTTATCATAAGCTCTCAGATGACACCATCTTAAGCTGTCTGCACCAAGCTTTTCAAATGAAACATCATAGCAGGTATCCTCGCCGGCTGCATTGAGGTTCATCTCCATCTCTGCTTCCACCGTACCATTAACACCGGCAGTAAACCAGCCGTCCTCCTGCCACTGTACCGGCACTAAGAACACCTCTCGTCCCAGATGATGGAACGGCATCCACATGCCCTCCTGACGGAAGCCCAGGCACACGATAAATGTGCTTCCATCGTCCGTCTGCACCAGATCGCCATGTCCGATTCCCTGAATGCGGCTCTGATGACCACCGAGATCGCGGTTTGTCACAACCGGATTGAGCGGATAAGACTCGAATGGTCCATATGGGCTCTTTCCTCTCGCATATGTGATCATGTGACCATACTCGGTACCACCCTCTGCAGCAGTGATGTAATACCAGTCCCCGATATGGAACAGATGCGGTGACTCAAGATAACGTCCGCCATTCCCCTTCCAGATCGGCTTGCTCTCAGTGAGACGCTCTCCCGTCGCAATATTGATCTCGCACTGGAAAATACAGCCCTTGCCGTCCTCATCGCTTCCGTTACTCATGAAATATGCCTTGCCATCCTCAAAGAACAGGGACGGATCGATGCCTCCCTGATCCACGAAAACAGGCTCTGACCACTCACCGTAAATATCATCGGTATACACATAAAAGTTCTTGTGATATGTATCATTGGTAGTCACCATGTAAAAGCGTCCCTCATGGTAACGGATCGTTGGTGCAAAGACACCGCCGGAGCTGTTGATACGCTCTAAATCTACCTGTGTGCTTCTCGTCAGACAATGACCGATCTGTGTCCAGTGAACCAGATCCTCACTCTCGAAAAGCGGTACGCCCGGAAAATACTCAAACGAGCTGCATACCATATAATACTTTCCATTCGCCTTACATACACTCGGGTCCGGATAAAAGCCCCGAAGAACCGGATTACTGATCTTCATAATAATCTTTCCTTTCCGTTATCACTAATATCTTTTATTTACGGAATACAAATGCTTCCAGATCCAGAAGCTGTCTGTTCACAAAGCTGTTCTTTGCCCAGCCGCTGTGTGCATCCTCTGCCACAAAATATACTGCATGTCTGCCGGTCACCATACGCATAATGCCCTCTGCCACATGATCTCCCGTGCCAAACTCAACGGTACCGATCTTCTCACCGTCTACCGGGTCATCCAGATATACATGCACTCGCCCACTGCATCCTCTTGGCTGCATCTTTAGGGATAATGTCATGGTTCCATTGGTGTGATCCTCGCCGAAATCAAAATACTTCCAGCCCATCACACAGCCCTCGGTGATGTTGGTGATCACTCTGGTAAATGCATCGATCTGTGTGATCATCAGCTGCTCGCTGCCCTTCAGCACGCAGGCGGTGTCAGCCTGTGTCTGCTCATAAGGATTCAAGGAATCCTCGAAGCCCAGAGAGGTCATCTCTACTGTCGGGATCGTTCCGTCCGGAAGGATCTCGATCTTCTCCACACAGCCTCTGCGGGACATAATCGTTCCGTTGGTCATACGGTGATAGAAAATATACCACTGATCCCCGATCTTGCAAATGGATCCATGGTTATTGCCGCCCGGAAAATCAATGCCGTTATCCACGATATATCCGCGATATGTAAACGGTCCTGTCGGAGAATCTGAGGTTGCATAGGCAAGCTGGCAGCTACGCTTCGGGGAATAGATCAGATAATAGGTATCTCCTACCTTTCTCGGTGAACACGCCTCGAAGAAATTCCATGGCTCATCGGTCGGAATGATATTCTCCTGATAGGTTCCATCGATCACCTGATACATGTTGCTTCCGTTGATCTCGCACATGTAGGAGCCGAGATATCCGCAGTACACATAAACTCTGCCGTCATCATCCACAAGCACGCCCGGATCAATAAAAGTACCGTTATCGTAATGGTTAGGGATATTATACTCATAACGGGACAACAATTCAAACGGTCCCTCCGGTCTGTCGCTCACTGCCACACAGCCCTTGGAATCAAGAATGTATGCATACAGATAATACTTGCCGTCCTTCTCCACCACATCCGGTGCATAAAGACATTTCTCGGACCAGTCTACATCAGAAGAATGGTCTCTGTCTGCCTTTGTGTGGAACGCATCACCATGGCACACCCATTTGCCCGGTTCATTCACAGGCGCTGACCATACCTTCAGTTTATAATCACAAAATTCGGCAGAATCTACACGGTCATGGGAACCATACACATAAACTCTGTCTCCAAACACTCTCGGTTCTCCATCCGGGATATACTCCCAACTTGGTAAATACGGATTTGCCATTTCGTTGTCCTCCATTCGTTTTATTTCGTATATTGTTCGCTGTGTCACAACAAACGTCTCATTCGAAACACCGCTTTATTACAGCATTTTGCGCTGTTTTCTTCTTTGACACATTTGTTATGTTGTAGTATAATCATACGAAATCAAATGCGAATCTACTAGAGGAATACGGACACTAATCTTTGTATTTCGGACATAATAATACAGCAGCTAAGGCCACCATCCGGGAGGAGTTTTATGATATCAGAAATGTATCTTCAGTACTTTACCGCACAGAAGGATTTTCCGTTCTATATCCAGTATGGTCATCATGACGAGAACATGTTTCTCCACAACCATGCGGACTTCTCGGAGCTTGTTTTTGTGCTGGGCGGTCACGCCACCCACATTGTCAATGATGAGGAGTATCCGATCCAAAAAGGGGATGTATTTGTCATCAACGAAAATACATCCCACGCCTATAAGGATCCGCGTCATTTCCGGATCTGTAATATTATGTTTCAACCGGACTATTTCTTAAAGAACTTTGGTGATATCAAATCGCTGCCCGGCTATCATTCACTCTTCGTCATTGAACCTGCCCTGACACAGCAGAACGGCTTTCAGTCCCGCATTCATCTGGCGCCGGATGTTTTCGATCCCTTCGATCAGATGATCACACGGATCCATCACGAATATGTATCACACTCTGCCGGATACCAGACGATGACAAGCGGTCTTTTCCTTCAGATGATCACCTCGCTGTCCCGCCTTTTTGACAAAAGCGGAGAATCCGATGATAATACCGTATCGCTCGCCAACACAGTCGCCTACATGGAGTTCCATTTCCGCGAGGATATCTCCGTCGAAGAGTTAGCCTCCATGTCCGGCATGTCGTCCCGTCATTTCCGGCGTGTCTTCCACGAGATCTACGGCACCAGTCCCCTGAAATATCTGCACACACTGCGCATCCGCTCTGCCGCACGCCTGCTGCGAAGCACAGATCTTCCGGTCACGGAGATCGCGATCCGCAGCGGCTATCCGGACGGCAATTACTTCTCCGGCAAGTTCAAGCAGTTTATGGGGATGCCGCCGTTAAAATACCGCAACAATCCGTCGCAGGGGTAAGGCGCGCTATCCGAGATATTCGCATGCCGCCAATGCAGCAACCGCGCCATCTGCGGCTGCTGTCGTAAGCTGGCGCACTGTCTTCGTCCGGCAGTCTCCTGCCACAAATACACCCTCTGTCGCTGTCTTACAGTCCTCACCTGCTTTGATGTATCCCTGCTCATCCAATGGCGCAACCTCTGCAAACTCCTGATTCTCCGGCATCTGTCCTACCGCCACAAACAGCCCTGCCGCCGGCACTAAAAGCTCCTTTTCCTGCTTCTTATTCCAGACATGCAGCGATTCCAGATTGCCGTTCTCATCCGTCTCCATTCCTGTCACTGTGCAGGACCGCAAGATCTCCACATTCTCCTTTGTCTCTAACAGTGCAAGCTTCTCCGGCTCTCCACGGAACGTATCGCGCCGGTGGATCAGATAGACCTTTTCACAATACTGTGCAAGAAACAAAGCATCCTCCAATGCCGTATTGCCGCCTCCGGCAACCGCCACCTTACGTCCCCTGAAAAACATGCCGTCACAGGTCGCACAGTAAGACACACCATGTCCGATCATCTCCCGCTCATTCTTAAGACCAAGCGGACGATTTCTCGCTCCGGTCGCAAGGATCACACTTCTCGTCCGGCACAGCTTCTGCTCACCGCCCTGCTCTACCGATACCTTGAAAATATCACGGCTGCATTCCTCTTCGTCCGGCGAAAGTTCTGCCACCTCAAGCTCCGCAGAGTCACCGTTGCATTCCCGTTTCAGTGCCGTAACCTTACCGGTCTCATACTCCATGCCGAGATTCTTCGCCTGCTCATAAAGTCCCTGCGCAAATTCAAAACCGGATATCTTTGCAATACCCGGATAATTCTCGATCTCCGGAGTCACAACGATCTGTCCGCCGTACATTTTCTCCTCGAGTACCAGCACACTCTTACCGGACCGCAGTGCATAAATCGCTGCCGACAACCCGGCTGTTCCTGCTCCCACGATCAACACATCATATATTTTCTCTGCCATAAGCCCTCCTGATCTCTGTATTTCCTTCTGTTTCAAAAATGCAATATACTAATAAAGCAGGCAAAAAACGCCTGCTTTATCTTTATTCGTGCTATTACTGGTGCATAAATGCCAAAAGCTCATCCTTGCTCTTGACTCCGATATCCTTCGCTGTGACCTCACCGTTCTTGATGAGGATCAGCATCGGAATGCTGACAACTTTAAACTGCTGCGCCAGATCCATCTGCTCATCCACATTCACCTTGCAGATCTTGACATCGTCTACTTCTCCGGCAAGCTCCTCTACCACAGGACCAAGCATCATACAAGGTCCGCACCAAGATGCCCAGAAGTCGATCAGTACCGGCTTATCAGACTGCATTACTTCCTGTTCAAAGTTGTCTGTTGTTACATGTACTACTGCCATAACAATCCCTCCATTCCTTATCATATCTTTCTATTATCCCCAGAATACAGAACATTTATTACAGCTGGGTTGTGACAAAAATATCGTAAATTGCCTTGATCGCATCATCAAAGTCTTCGTTGCTGACACCAATAATGATGTTTAACTCGGATGATCCCTGATCGATCATCTTAACATTGATGTTGGCATGTGCCAGCGCAGAAAAGATTCTGCCGGCAGTACCACGGTTTGACTTCATGCCGCGTCCAACGACAGCGATCAGAGCCAGATCGGCCTCCAGATCGATCGTATCCGGATGTGCCAGACGATGGATTGCGGAGATCACCTTCTGCTCCTTCTGCTCAAACTCCGGCTCATGAACAAATACTGTCATGGTATCAATACCGGACGGCATATGCTCAAAGTTAATACCGTTCTCCTCAAATGCAGTAAGAACCTTACGTCCGAAACCAACTTCGGAGTTCATCATATCCTTCTCAACATTTACGGCAACAAAGCCCTTCTTACCTGCGATACCGGTGATCGTGTATGCAGAATGATGACAGGTGCTTTCTACGATCCATGTACCCTCATCCTCCGGTGCATTGGTATTACGGATATTAATCGGGATACCAGCCTGACGAACAGGGAATACGGCGTCCTCATGAAGCACGCTCGCACCCATGTAAGAGAGCTCGCGAAGCTCACGGTATGTGATGATCTTAATCGGCTCCGGATTGTCAATGATACGCGGATCGGCGATCAGGAATCCGGATACGTCTGTCCAGTTCTCATAACTTGTTGCATGTACGGCTCTTGATACGATAGAACCGGTAATATCAGATCCTCCTCTGGAGAATGTCTTGATCGTGCCATCAGCCTTTGCACCGTAAAATCCCGGTACAACCGCTCTCTCAACACCCTTGAGACGCTTCTTTAACAGCTTGTCGGTCTCCTCCGGCATAAAATTACCGTCCTCGTCGAAACGGATCGCATCTGCCGGATCCACAAACTCATATCCTAAATAATTTGCCATGATAATACCATTAAGGTACTCACCACGAGATGCTGCATAATCCTCTCCTGCCTTCTCTGCGAATTTCTTCTCGATAGTCTTAAACTCCTCGTCGAGAGACAGCTTCATATGAAGTCCGTTGATAATAGACTCATAACGATCCTTGATCTTCTTTAATGCACTGCTAAAGCTCTTGTCTTCCTTTGCCAGCGCATAGCAGGCATACAGCATATCTGTAACCTTGGTATCCTTGTCGTTCCGCTTGCCCGGTGCACTTGGAACAACAAATTTTCTCTCCGGATCAGCCTTGATGATCTTGCCAACCTTTGAAAACTGCGTTGCACTTGCCAGAGAGCTTCCACCAAATTTTACTACCTTAATCATATTTCTGACTCCTTTATTCTCAATCTCGTAATCCTGCCGCCCGGATCAGTCCGATCCCGGCATATCTGCCTCCATTATCTTTTGATAATGCTCCGACAATCAATTTATCACAAAATCGCCGATTTGAAAACCCATTTTAACGATTTTGTTTATTTTTGAAACATTGTTTCAAGAATATCCGTGCCTGATTTCGTCCGGAATATCTTCTCGCCGGCACGCTCTACCGCCTCGCCGGACACCCCGTCCTCATACAGATTCACCAGAAAATCCGATTCCACCAGGATCTGATAATCCATACCGTCAATGCCGTCATAGGTATGATGATGACCTACCAGATAGCATACTCTTGCAATCACCTTCTCCGGATAGCCCAATTCTGTCAGCAGCTTTTGCGCTACCGCCGGTCCCTCCTGCTCCTGCAGCTTACCGCCGCACTGACCGAATTTCTCCTCAGCCGGCTTGATTCCAATATCATGTACGATTGCCGCCGTCTCCAGTATAAACTGCTCCCCGGCAGGAAGCTTCTCCTTTTCCCCGATCATCTTGGCGAACGTATATACCTTTATAAAATGCTGGACCCGTTTGGGATCACCGGCATAATAACGAATCATTTCTGTTATTAATATATTATTGTCTTTCATATTATGTTCTCCACTCCTTCCACACAAAGTATACAGCAGGTGCCGCCTTTTCTTCAAACCATATTTTGTTGTATCAGAAAACGACAAATTTTCTGACATAACAAAAGGGAGGCTGCTGCATAATTGCAACAACCTCCTCGTAGTTACATATATCAGATTAAGCTCCGATTGTTCTTAAAGTCATGGCAGAATTATTTGTAAAGCTCTACCAGCTTCTGCAGATGCTCATAACGAGCCTTTGCAGCATCCTCTGACTCCTTGAACAGTCTCTCAGCTCTCTCTGGGAATGGCTTGATCAGACGAGTGTAACGAGCCTCGTTGTTCAGGAATGCCTGATAATCATCGAAGTTTACACCCTTCTCAGATGTGAAGCTGAATGGATTCTTGCCCTCTGCCTTAAGAGCAGGGTTGAATGAGAAGAGGTTCCAGTAACCAGCCTTAACAGCCTTCTTCATCTCATCCTGACAGTGGTTCATACCACCCTTAG
>ERZ773173.1429-NODE-1429-length-21658-cov-3.657131_pt1 | contig 21658 bp, 20 predicted proteins | sample MGYA00580535_ERZ773173 | MGnify/ENA primary metagenome ERZ773173 (study PRJEB29015, sample SAMEA2737856) | human gut metagenome | biome: human gut; feature: human-associated habitat; material: faeces | place: China | collected 2012 ...
TTTTTAATCTGAGTTTTTATTGTTGTATAAACTCCGTCAGCTATTCCACTTATCTGTGATTTAAATACTAAGGCAAGTCCTACAAGTACCAGAATTATCAGCACTACCTCTATAACGCCCATTGCCTTCTGTTTTCCTAAAATAATTCTTGCTTTTGTCTTCAAAATTTCCAACATTTCTATACCCCCTGTTTTCACTTGTTATAATTGTTTATTTTCACATTTCTATTTTATTTTTATATTCAATTTTCATATTGTTTTTATACTGTGTTTTCACTTCTTCACATATTTATTGACATTAATGCCGGTACCATTAGAACAACCAGTGCCACTATTAACATAACCGTCATTGGTCCTAACAGTTTAGTTGATATTTCGCTGCCTCTTTTTAAAGCAGTATTCTTTCTCTCAACCAGTGCCCTATTTAACTCATTTTCAAGGGCAAAAGATAACTCTCCTGTTCCTCTGCGTATGTTTTGTTCAATAATATTTGCCAACTTTATATAATTGTGCAACCCACATCTTTCTCCATATTGATTTATTGCATTAATTTCTGACACTCCGCTTTTCATTTTTATCGTTGCCATTTTCAACTCTTCATAAGCATAATGATACTCTTTTGGATTTTTCTTTTTCTCATCCTCATATTGCCTTACAATTCTTTCAATTGAGCTCTTTATTGAAAGTCCTGCATTGCTATATAATAGAATTTTGCTTAGGATTTCAGGGTAATCAGATTGAAGTTGTATATTTCGTTTTTTCACTTCACTCTTTAAATCCCTATCCTTCAGGAAAAATACTGCCACACACATAATAAATGCTACTATTGGAATATATTTTCCTATTTTTGATGCACTCTTATAATAACTAATCTTTTCGCCTGATATATTTTCCGGCAAAAAAATCTTCTTTTGCTCACTATCCTGACTGTTTATGTATTCCTGAACTGCTTCCTGAATATCTCCCTTGTAATTTCTTGGAAATACATTTACGGCAAATGTGTAGCTTAATGTTAGTTCATTTAATTCCATATTTGCCGTAAGGTTAACAATTGTACCTTCCTGTGAAACATCAGACATAATCTGTCCATCATAATTCAAAACCCTACCATCACTTATATCCCATGTTACCGAAATATCGGTGTCTGGTATTTCACGAATCAAATTCAATGGCTTATCAATATGGTTAGCACTTTTGTTCTTGTCCAAAACAAGCTTAACTAACTTATTTCTACTATTCTCCATTAGTTTTAAGGATTCATCTTTTGACAGTTGTCTTTGGTCTACTTCAACATTAATTTTTTCAACATTATCTCCATTCTTTGCAAAAAAACTATAACTGCTAATACTTTGCCCGTCTCTATCCAATGTTTTTATTTGCCCTTTATTGTCCTTATTTTCAGAAAAACTTATTGCCATTCCAAATATCAGAAACAAAATAAACATTCCAAGGCACGAAGCTATTTTATTTACACGATACATATAAATCTCTTTTTTTATGTTTTCCTGTACATTTAACTTTTTTATTAAAGATTCCGTATATGTATTTTTATGTAAAAGTCCTTTAGGTATTCTGTCTGCAATAAACATCGACATTCCGTACAATGGGCTAAGTTTATCTTTCTTAAACTTTTTTCTTAAGGTTCGTCTATACCTGACTGTTAATATATAAAATATTAAAATCAAACCAAGTAGAACTGTATAAACCTTCAATGTCATCCCCCTCTCTTAATCACTGTGTTTACCGTGTCAAACGATCTTATCCTATACTTGCACAATTTCTGCAATCTTATATGCTTACCTTTACTATTTTTTCGCTCCACAAGTATGCAAGCAGATAAACTATTAGACATACCGTCATAACTATATTTCCCATTATGGATTTGTACATTATATCCAGAAAACCGGGGGAAGCCATACTTATATATCCGATTAAAAACAACGGAATCACAGTCATAATACGCTGCTCCAGTTTCTTGTCGTTTATGGCAACATTAATTTCTTCCTTTACTGATTCCTTAAGAACAATATTTTCTATAACTCTTTTTATTACATTGTTCATATTACCGCCTGATTTTTGTGCTATGGAAAAAGTATTATAAAACATATGAGCACTTTCTAAATCAGTTCTCTCCGCAAAATCTTTAAAAACCATCTCTATTGGTGTATTAAGTTTAAGTCTTGAAGTCATTAATCTTAACTCTGAACATATTAATCCATCATATCCATAAATATTAACCATCTCACGATAGCTTTCTTTTAATCCGTTCTCGACGGAATATCCTGTAACAATTCCATCCTTTAAGGCTACAAGCATTTCTTTATACTGATGTTCAAATTCTGCCTTTGCCCTGTCTTTGTATTTCGTTGAATATTGCCTGTATATTGGTATTACTAATGGCAGAATTATAATTCCCGCCTTAAAACTTCCATAAAACATTCTTCCCATTAAAATCACCAACAGACCTATTATTATCAGACTTACAGTCTTCTTCTTTCCTGACATACAATAATTCATATTCCCCCTTATCGGACAATTATCTTAAGCCAAACCCTTTCTTTCCAACTTTTGCTTATTAATTAGTGGATTTTCAGTTCTTTCCAATTGTCCCACAACTTTATTTTTGTCAGATTCAGGTTCTTCCTTAAAAACATACAACCTGTTTAGTTCTATCTGACCATTTCTTATCCCAATCACTTCATTAATTTCCAATACTTTTCTTGTTTTGTCTCTCATTCTTCCTAAATGAATAACTATATCTATTGCTGTTGCAATCTGTGCTCTTATAGCCGACAATGGCATATCAATTCCCATAAGAACCATTGTTTCCAATCTTGTCATCATATCTGATGGAGAATTTCCATGTCCTGTTGACATAGAACCATCATGTCCTGTATTCATTGCCTGAAGCATGTCCAAAGTCTCCCCACCTCTTACCTCGCCAACGATTATTCTATCCGGACGGACTCGTAATGATGCTTTAATTAAATCCCTTATGGAAATAACATTCTCCCCCTGACTGTTTGCCTGTCTTGTTTCCATTCGGACAATATTATCAACAGAATCAAGTTTTAGTTCTGCTGAATCTTCAATTGTGACTATTCTTTCGTCTTTAGGAATAAAATTAGATAGCACATTTAGAAATGTTGTTTTACCGGATCCTGTCCCCCCACTTACAAAAATATTATAGCCTGCCATAACTGCCATTTTTAAAAAATCAGCAGCCTCTTTTGAAATTGTCCCCCAACTAATCATATCGTCGATTGTAATTCCTCTTTTTGAAAATTTACGTATTGTAACTATAGGTCCTTCAAGAGCAATTGGTGGCAATATTACATTAACTCTGGAACCGTCTTCAAGTCGTGTATCCACAATGGGATTTGACTCATTTACCCTACGGTTAGTCTTTGCCACAATCTGTTGGATAATATCATTTAACCTGTTTTCAGATTCAAACCTTTCATCTATTTTGTTTATACGTCCCTTTTTTTCAACAAAAATATTGTTAGGTCCATTTATCATTATTTCTGTAATGTCAGGTTCTTCCAGCAGCTCCTCTATTATGCCTAACCCTCTAATTGAGGAATATATTTTTTTATGTATTATTTGTCTTTTCTTAATTGACATATATCTGTAATCCTGATTTTTTTCAATTACACTGTCTATAATTTCATGCAATTCACTGTCATCAGGTTCTCTTGACATATCAACTCTTTCAATTACCAAGCCTCTTAACTGTTCTATTTCTGACTTGTTCATTATAATCCCCCCAATACCTGTCTTATGTAATCTCCGGGTTCTCCCCACAAATAACATTCTCTATATTCATCCAAGCTGCTCCATTGCCTTATTTGTGGCACTTGCAGCATTTCCGTTCTGTCTAATATTTCCTCATAACCTGTTCTTAAAAGATACTCTTCCCATTCCTTCTTCTTGCACTGATTCATCCAGTCATTAGAAACCGGCACAAATATTCTATTGCAACTTTCAAGCAAAATCATTGGATTGTTAAGTACCTGACCGAACTCAATAATAATCTTGTCATATTCTGTTAATTCTGCAATATTCTGTATAAATTGAAGCCACTGCCCTGTATCAATATTTCTTAAATCACAGGAATATACCAACGGCGGTATGTAATCAAATCCCTCCGCCGAATAGGTTACTACCTTAAGTTTAACAGCCATTGATTCCGGGGATTGCTTGTAGAAATACATTAAGTCTGACAGATTCGCTCCAAAATCCGTATCAAACATTTTATCCATTCCTGAATATTCCTGCATATTTATGTAAAGAACTGTATAATCTGCTCCTAAAGTCTGTGCCATAGCCCACGCAACTGCAGTCTTTCCCACATTGCCTACAGGCGAATATATACCGATTATTTCCGACTTGTTCTTTGTAACAGGTACAAAAATGCTGTCCTTTGTTATATCAATGTAGTAATCTATAACCTGGTGGATAACATTTTCCATTGACTGATATTTATAGATGGTTCTGTATTCAGAAAAAGAAGACGAAACCTCCTCACCTGCCAATATTACAATCTTCTCCCTGTTAACCTTCTCTATCTCATGGCACATTACATCTGAAGCTACCAATAATAATTGTGGCTCCCGACTTTCCAAATATTGTAATAATGACTCCTGTTTCGTAAATACCTGAATCTCAAAAGGCATTCCTTTCTTCTCTTCTATATACTCCAAAAAAGATTCTGTATAATTCTCGTCATTATCAAAAACAGCTAAACTACCCTTCTTCAATAGTTTTCCCCCCTTACTTATTACATCTTTAACATGTGCAACGCTCTCACCTCTGTTTCTTCCTATTGGGTAAACCAGTTCTTTGCACATATATCGAATTTTCTTTGTTTTTGTTGTTCTGTGTTTTGTTTTTGAATATACGCATATTATATATACTGATTTTGTCAAAGTCTATACGCTTTTTACACAAAAAGTTTTTATTCATTTCTTAATATAATTTAGACAAAAAACATATTTTGAATATGTTATATATTTATTAATATTGTCCTATGACATCACTTATTATTCCTATGGAAAATTTGCCATTTTCAATAGTCACTTATACAGCCTTCATTTTTTATGCATATTTTTTATTGACATTTGCGCATAATATATATATACTTTGACGTAGTATTGAATACTACATATCGTTGAGTAGTCATTTTTTATGAAAGGAAGAACTTTTTATGAAACAAAGAATTAAATTAGCTGACAGACAGCTTCCTAATTATTCTAAAGGTGAAGAAATTTTTAATATGGTTTCCCATATCGTTGGTGCGGCTTTAGGTATTGCAGCTCTTGTGCTTTGCATTATTGTTTCGGCCATGCATCACAGTGGAATCGGCGTTGTTTCCAGTTGCATTTATGGGGTAACTTTAATTGTTTTATATACAATGTCCAGTGTTTATCATGGTTTAAGACCGGGAATGGGTAAGAAGGTTATGCAGGTTCTTGACCACTGCACCATTTACTTTCTTATTGCAGGAAGTTACACACCAATACTTCTTGTTCCAATGAGAGCCAAATATCCCGTTTTGGCATGGTCTTTATTTGGCTTAGTTTGGGGTTGTGCAGTTATTGCCTGTACCCTTACTGCAATTGACTTAAAGAAATACAGCGTATTTTCTATGATTTGCTACCTTGCCATGGGATGGGTTATTATTATTTTCATAAAACCTACCATTGAAGTTATGGGCACAGATGGCGTTATCTTCCTTGTTGCCGGAGGCATTGCCTACACTGTAGGCTCTATTCTTTACGGACTTGGAAGCAGTCATAAATGGATGCATTCTATTTTCCATTTGTTTATTCTTGCAGGAAGTATATTACATTTTTTTGCAATAATACTTTATGCCCTTTAATGATGTTTTCACACATTGGAAATATCAATTAATAAATTTTCCAAAGGATTTTCTTGTTAATTGAAAAAGCACTAAGATTTAGGTTTCGTTCAACCCTTTATTCTTAGTGCTTTTTTTGTTAAGACTAAATCACTTTTAATCTTAATAATATCTTTTTCTTTTTTGTCTTCTTCTATATATTTCATTAAGCAGCAATACCATTATTATATCCTTAAGCCATTGGTCATCAGGATACTTAATGCATTCCTTGCCATTACAGGATGCCTCTTCTTTTTTAATATTTTCAAAAATACGATTAACAATCCTTAGGATTCCCATTTTGTCAGGATATTCGTCAAACATCATACTTCCTGCAAACTCCTGATAATCACATTCCTTCTCTACCATCTCCTGAATGGTCATAAAAGTTAGAGGGTACATCTCTTTAACATATTCAATGTCTCTATCTTCCGCCATTCCCCATTGTCCGTAATACATTCCCGTAACTGCATTTCCCTGAACATAAAAAGGTATATATTTATAATCCATATACTATCCTAAACTAATCAAAACCTTATCAGTCTAGTATATTCAGCAAAAATAGAATTGTTTACTAAAGCTTTATTTTAATCTCTTTGCCTGATTTCTCATATGGAATATATTCCACACCTGCTGCTGCCATCATTCTCTTTGACGCCTTTACAGAAGATGTATCTCCATATTTATCATCGCCATATATAACCTTCTTAATGCCACACTGAATAATGGCCTTGGCGCACTCATTACAAGGAAACAAAGTTACATAAATCTTTGCTCCTTCAAGACTGCCACCTCTATAATTCAAAATGGCATTTAATTCGCTGTGAGTTGTGTAAAAATATTTATTGTCATATGGATCGTCGCTGGAAATTCATCATCGCTACAACCTACCGGAAGCCCGTTATAGCCCATTGACAAAATTTTGTTATCGTCACTTACTATGCATGCTCCCACCTGAGTATTTGGATCCTTTGACCTTAGTGCCGCCAAAGATGCAACTCCCATAAAATACTCATCCCATGAAATGTAATCCTTTCTCTTACTACTAGCCATTTCTTTCTCCTTTTAATTTCTTGTCAAAAGTGAAATGCTACTATTTATTTGCCACGGAAAAATTTCTATTGCAAACACGTTAATTTTATTATTTTGTACCGAAGATTCTATCTCCTGCATCTCCAAGTCCCGGAACGATGTACTTGTGTTCATTTAATTTTTCATCTAATGCACCAATGTACATATTTACGTCAGGATGTGCTTCTTCCATTGCTTTTACGCCTTCAGGTGCTGCAATAATGCACATTAATGTAATGTTCTTTACACCTTTTTCTTTAAGCATCTGAATTGCTGCAATTGCAGAACCACCTGTTGCAAGCATTGGATCTACTACGAATACGTTTCTCTTGTCACAATCTTCAGGTAATTTACAGTAGTACTCGTGAGGCAATGCTGTAACAGGATCTCTGTAAAGTCCAATGTGTCCTACTTTTGCTGATGGAATCATTGCAAGCATTCCGTCTACCATACCAAGACCTGCTCTAAGAATAGGTACGATTGCTAACTTCTTTCCGCCTAATTCTTTAACTGTTGTCTTGCATATCGGTGTTTCGATTTCCTGGTCAGCTAATTCTAAGTTTCTTGTTGCTTCATATGTGATAAGCATTGCAATTTCGCTGATTAACTGTCTGAAATCTTTTGTTCCTGTTTCTTTTCTTCTAATAATTCCAATCTTGTGCTGGATCAATGGATGATCCATTATAAATGTCTTTCCCATTTGTTTTCCTCCGTGCTTTTTTATGTATTTTTTTAGTTTTTGTATTTACTTTCCTTAAGCTTGTTAGCTAATTTCTGAATTATGTTGTCTAATGTTTCATACATCTTGGCATAATCCGCTAACTCACCACCATCTGGATTAACTATGCTTCCTGCCTCGTTAATATACTCTGTTAATGTATAAACATTAACTGCCTCTGCATAGTCATCATATACTGCCTGCTTCCTTGACTCATCTAATACCAGTACCAATACGTCTTGTCCAAAATCTTCCGGTTCAAGTTGTATTGAAGTACGGTTAATGTCCAATCCCTTTGAGGCTGCGATTGCTACAGTTTTAGGATTCATTGGCTCCGGAAAAAGAACTGCAAGTCCTCTTGAATCAATATTTACCTGTTCTAATGGCAAATAATGTTTTAGCAAAGTTGCTGCAAGTGGTCCCGGTGACGTATCCATATCCGTAACAAACAAAATTTTTGAAAATTCTAGCATTTTACCTCCGAACTGCTATACATCAATGATGTTATAACCTGCTGCCTTAGTAAGCCTGTTCATGATTGCCTGTCCCACATTCTTCTCTGAAAATGCTTCACCAAAAATAAATTCTGTATCCACTTTGTCAAAGTCTCTTAATGCCTTGAACAAATGATTGGCAACTGTTTCCGGCTTTTCTAAATCTCCCAGTGATACTACCTTAATACTCTTGTTTAGTCTTCCCTGGTACATATGCAAATGCTGGTCTGCTGTTATAATTCCTGTAATCTTACCTTCATCTGCTTTTTCATTTGCAAGTTCGATGATTTTTTCTGCCACCTTTACTTCATCGCCCTTATAAATCGTATAATCTGCCGATGGTGCATAATGTCTGTATTTCATTCCCGGAGCTTTTGGTTTAAACTCCTTAGTTGGTTTTGTAAAAATAGTTCTGTCCTCTGTTGCATCGGGAACAATCTCTTTTACCATTTCGTATGTAATAAATCCTGGTCTTAAAATCATTGGTGGATTAACTGTTACGTCAATGATAGTTGATTCAAGTCCCATTCCTACCATTCCGCCATCAATAATCATATCAATACGACCGTCCATGTCATCTATTACATGTTCCCCTAAAGTCGGGCTTGGTTTTCCTGAAAGGTTAGCACTTGGTGCCGCAATACTAACACCAGCCGCCTTAATAAGTGCCTGTGCAATAGGGTGATTAGGATATCTGACTGCAACTGTGTCCAAGCCTCCTGTTGTACCCTTTGGTACCAGATTACTCTTATTAAATATAAGTGTCATAGGTCCCGGCCAAAAGGCATCCATTAATTTCTCAGCCACCGGTGGTATCTCTTCAACCAACGGTTTAAGCATTTCCAAATCTGCTATGTGGGCAATTAACGGATTGTCTGATGGGCGTCCCTTTGCAGCATAAATCTTTGCTGCCGCTTCTTCATTTAATGCATCTGCTCCCAGTCCGTAAACAGTTTCTGTAGGAAATGCAACCAGACCACCCTGTCTTATAATCTCTCCTGCCTGGTTAATTGTATCCATATCTATATTGTCTACACTGGTTTTTTTTATTATAGTTTTCATCTTACGCCTCATCTAATTTTTATCTTGTCCATTTTATCATATATTACCCCATTTTACAAATCATATTAACTATTACCATTACCTATTTTTCTCCAAAATATTCTTTAATTCCGGTACATATTATTTCCGCCAGTTTCTTCTGATATTCCTCCTTTGAAAGACTTTCCTCCTCACTTGGGTTGCTTAAAAAACCACACTCTATTATTGTTCCCGGACATTTAGAATTTATAAGCATATAATAACTGTTGTTAGGCTTTGCCGCCTTTTCTTTTTCTGTATTAATTTTTTTGTTCAAATGATTTTGAAGTATTAATCCAAGCTTTTTACTTTTTTCTGATTTTTCATAGAAAAAGCTTTGGGCACCTTTTACATTTGGGTTTGTAAAGCTGTTTTGATGAATGCTTATCATAATGCTATTACTGTTTATTTGATATGTATTATTTATTATGCTACATCTTTTGTTTAAATCTCCAACCTTGGAAAACTTTCCTCCCTCATTTAGAATCTCATCTTTATTTCTTGTCATTACCACATCAAATCCGTTATCTTCCAAAACTTTCTTAAGGCATTTAGAAATGGCAAGATTTACGTCTTTTTCCTTTGTGCCATTAACACCTACTTTTCCCGGATCGTCTCCCCCATGTCCCGGATCAATTACAACAACTTTGCCATTTTTAGTTTTAACATTTTTATTTTCTTTTTCCATTTCAACTGTAGCTACCTTATCCATGTTGCAGGCTATTATTGTCATTGACACGAGAAGAACCACGGACATTACCATATTGATTTTTATTTTATTTTTAAGCATAAACATTCCAATTTTTTTCTACAATATATGAATTTCTAAGCATAAAAAGAACGCAGAACTATTTAAACTTCCATCTAAATTATTCTGCGTTTCTAATATGATTTTTATTGTCTTATGATTTAATTTAAAATCTTATTTTAATTCTGTAAAGGCATTTGCAAGTTCTGCAAACTCTTCCAAAGTCAATGCCTCACCTCTTATAGTTTCCGGTTTTCCTATTTTTTCTATGGCCTTAACTATCTGTTCCTTAGAAAAACTAAGCTCCGGTGAATTTTTCAATCCGTTAACTAATGTTTTTCTTCTCTGATTAAAAGAAGCTCTTATGATTTTAAACATTAATTTTTCATCTGCCACATTAACTGTAGGTTCTTTATGTCTTGTTAGCTTTATTACCGCTGAATCAACATTTGGTCTTGGCATAAAACATGTTGCTGACACATTAAGAATAACCTTTGCAGTGGCATAGAACTGAACTGCCAATGACAATGCCCCATAATCCTTTGAACCCGGTCCTGTCTGCATTCTGTCCGCCACTTCTTTTTGAACCATTATTGTAATGCTGTCAATTGGCACACCACTCTCAAACAATCCCATAATAATAGGTGTTGTTATGTAATATGGCAAATTGGCAACAACCTTAATTGGTTTACCATTATTCTTTTCCTCTGCTAAAGATTTTATGTCAACCTTTAGCACGTCCTGATTTATAACTTCCACATTATCATATTCTGACAATGTATCTTCCAAAATAGGAATTAACATCTTATCAATTTCCACAGCCACAACCTGTCTTGCAGCTTCACAAAGATACTGTGTCATCGTTCCTATTCCCGGACCGATTTCCAAAACGAAATCATCTTTTGTTATTTCAGCTCCTCTGATAATACTTTCCAATACATTTGAGTCAATTAAAAAGTTCTGTCCGAATTTTTTTTGGAAAGCAAAGCTATATTTATTTATTATTTCCTTTGTTGCACTTGGTGTTCCAAGATATGCCATTAATCAAACCTCTTTCTGCCTATTCCATAAAGGTCTTTTGCATTATTTGAAGTAATATCAATAACTTCTGCAGGGCTAATGTTCTTAATCTCTGCTATTTTATTTACAACATAAGGCAGATTAAAGGAATCATTTCTCTTTCCTCTGTTTGGTTCCGGTGTTAAATAAGGACAGTCTGTTTCTATTACCATTCTATCCATTGGCATATATTCTACAACTTCCCCTAATTTCTTAGCATTTTTAAATGTTACTACACCACCGATTCCTAGATAAAATCCCATATCAAGGAATTTTTCTGCCATTTCCTTTGTGTAAGAAAAACAATGAATTACTCCACCGATTTCATCAGCCTTGTTAGCCTTCATAACTTCATATGTATCATTTGCCGCATCACGGCTGTGAATAATGATCGGTAATTCAGCCTCTCTTGCAATATCCATTTGCTTTTCAAACCATTCTATCTGCTGCTCTTTATTATCATTCCAATGATAATCCAAGCCTATTTCGCCTACTGCAACGATTTTAGGCTTGTAAATGCTTTTCTTAAGCCACTGATAATCTTCTTCCGTAAGTTCTGAAACTTCATCCGGATGAACGCCTAATGCTCCATAAACATATGGAAAACGTCTCACAAGACCTATTGTGCTTTTACATGATGACATACTTGCGCCTACGTTTACGATATATTCTACACCTCTGTTTTGCATTCTCTCTAATAACTTTTCTCTGTCATCATCGAATGCTTCATCGTCATAATGTGCATGTGTATCAAAAATCATATTTCCTCCGATTTAGCAGATTTCGCTTCCACTAACAATATCTTTATCAACTGTTACAACTGAAAGGTTTCCTTCGTCATCTCCTGCTGCCAAAATCATTCCCTGTGATTCCACTCCGCAAAGCTTACATGGTTTTAAGTTAGTAATAACGGCAACTTTCTTTCCTACCATTTCTTCAGGTTTATAGTATTTTGCAATACCTGAAACAATCTGTCTTGTTTCTGCTCCAATCTTAATCTGCGAAACTAAAAGTTTCTTAGCCTTTGGAACAGGTTCACACTTAATTACTTCACCTACCTGAATCTGAACCTTATCAAAATCATCTATTGTAATTTCAGGTTTCTTTTCAACTTCAGGATATTTTTCCTCTGCTGTTTCAGCCTTCTGAGCTGCCTTAATTTCTTCTACCTTTTCCATAACATCCTTAATATCCATTCTTGCAAATAAGATTTCCGGTTTTTCTGTTACTTTGTTGTCTGATGGGTATTTGCCAAATTCTGTCATGTCTTCAAAAGCTCTTGGCTGTGCATTAATCTGAGCCAGAATCTTCTTTGATGTTTCAGGCATAAATGGCTCTAATAGGCTTGCGCCAATTGTAATACCTTCAATTAAGTTATAAAGTACTGTGGCAAGTCTGTCCTGCTTATCTTCTTCCTTAGCAAGTGCCCAAGGCATTGTTTCATCAATGTACTTATTACATCTCTTAAATAATGTGAAGATTTCTGTAATTGCATCTGCAACTCTTAACTTATCCATCTTTTCAGCTGCCTTAACAGGTGTATCCAAAATAACCTTCTTAAAGTCATCGTCAACTTCTTCGTCAACTCCCTTGTTGCTTACAACTCCGTCAAAATACTTATTTGACATTGAAATTGTTCTGTTAACAAGATTTCCTAATGTATTAGCAAGGTCTGAGTTCATTCTCTCAACCATTAATTCCCAAGTAATAGTTCCATCATTTTCAAATGGCATTTCATGAAGCACGAAATATCTTACGGCATCAACACCAAAAAGATTTGCCAAGTCATCCGCGTAAATAACGTTACCCTTTGACTTACTCATTTTTCCGTCACCCTGTAATAACCAAGGATGTCCGAAAATCTGCTTTGGAAGTGGAACATCTAAAGCCATAAGCATAATTGGCCAATAAATAGTATGGAATCTTAAAATATCCTTTCCAATAAGGTGAAGGTCGGCCGGCCAATATTTATCATATAAAGGATCATTGTTTCCATCAACATCATATCCCAAACCTGTAATGTAGTTGGATAATGCATCAATCCATACATAAACTACGTGTTTTGGATCAAAGTCTACAGGAATTCCCCATTTAAATGATGTTCTTGATACACATAAATCCTGTAATCCCGGAAGAAGGAAGTTATTCATCATTTCATTCTTTCTTGATTCAGGCTGAATAAATTCAGGATGTGTGTTAATATGTTCAATTAATCTGTCTGCATATTTACTCATTCTAAAGAAATATGCTTCTTCCTTTGCAGGTGTCACTTCTCTGCCACAGTCAGGACACTTTCCATCTACTAACTGTGATTCTGTAAAGAAAGATTCGCAAGGTGTACAGTACATTCCTTCATAATGTCCCTTATAAATATCTCCCTGATCATATAGTTTCTTAAAAATCTTCTGAACCTGTTTTTCATGGTCTGGATCAGTTGTTCTAATGAATTTATCATATGATGTATTCATTAAATCCCAGATTTCCTTAATAACACCGGAAACATTATCTACAAATTCCTTTGGTGTAATTCCTGCTTCCGCAGCCTTTAATTCTATTTTCTGACCGTGTTCGTCAGTTCCTGTCTGGAATCTTACATCATATCCCTGCTGTCTTTTAAATCTTACAATACTGTCAGCCAAAATTGCTTCATAAGTATTACCAATATGAGGCTTTCCTGATGTGTAAGCAATGGCTGTTGTTAAATAATACGTTTTACTCATTTTCCTGCCAATTTCCTTTCCAAAATAAGAATTTCAAATACAATAAACGCCCTCATCATAAAGACGAGAGCGTAAACTTCGTGGTACCACTTTACTTTATCGGAATAGTATTCTTAATAATTACAAAACACATTCCAACCTTATTTACACTATAACGGGTGTTCCCGTCACCGGCTTATGTAGCACTCACCGATGCCATTCGGGGGCCATCTTCACCTTACTCTTCACTGCCTGTTCTCACCATTTCAGACTCTCTGTATGCCATCTTTAAGGATACTCTTCCCTTCACTATGTTTACCATCTGCTAACAATTCTATTATTTAATGGCAAATTTGTCAATTTTAATTTTAATTACATAGCTTATCTGTTAACAATATATATCAATATTATAGGACTTTAATTTTGACATTATGGTGCCTTCTACACTTTCTTCCATAATTAATCCGGTAAACTCGTCTATGCCGGCATATTTGTAATTACCATCCTTAGAAAGTTTCTCTCTTTCCATAAGCATATAACACTCATTACTTACTTCCATTACAGACTTCTTTGTTAATGCATCTTCCGTATCATATGTATAGACTCTGTTTCTGTTGACCTCTATTCCAACCACTCCCATAAATGCCTTATCAAACTGATAGTTAGAGATATTTCTGTTAGTTATTGTTCCAACGAAACCATCTCTGCCCCTGTTTAATTTTCCACCAAGGAAAATAAGTTTAGTCTTGGTATCCTTCTCATGAAGCATTATAAGTATGGCATCAATCATATTTGTAACAACTGTAACCGGTCTGTCTGCCTCAACTATAAGTTTTACCAGTTCAATATTTATGGTTGAAATATCAAGAAAAATAACATCGCCGTCCTGAATTATTTCATAAGCCCTTTTTGCTATTACACGCTTCTCTTCTACGTTCTTACCTATTCTCTGTGAAACATATCTGTCATGACTGTTTGTCCTGACCCTTACTGCCCCACCATAAGTCTTCTTTAACATTCCGTCTTTTTCTAAATGAGCTAAGTCTTTTCTAATACTATCCTCTGTTACTCCAAATTTTTTACTTAAGTTCTTTACTCTTACTGAACCTTCTCTGTTTACTATTTCAACAATTGTATTTTGTCGTTCTCTTGCAAGCATAACTTCCCCCTTCTTCGTACATTAATCTATACTTTATATTTTTAATATTTTCAGGGGTTTGTCAAGGGTTACATAACTTTTTGTATAAAACTACTTATTTTTCGAAAAAAATAGAAAGGAAAAGAGCAATTACACCAAAGATTTCTCCCAGTTATAATTGCTCTCCATTAACAAACCAAAAATATGCATTTATTTATTGATTTATGACTATCCTAAAATTTCTAAAACTTCTTCCTCTGTTACACATACCATAACTTTATCAGCTAATGCCTTACATTCATCCATTGTGCAATCGGAAATAGTCTTTCTTGTCTTTAATACACTTGTAGCACTTACACTAAATTCATCTAAACCAAATGCTAAAAGAAGTGGGATAAGTTTTGAATCTGCTGCTGCTTCTCCACACATACCTACCATAATTCCCTCTTTCTTACCACATTCGATAATACGCTTAATTGCTCTAAGTACTGCCGGATTATATGTTGAATAAAGATATGCAACCTTTGCATTTCCTCTATCTACTGCCATTGTGTATCCTGTAAGATCGTTTGTACCGATACTAAAGAAAGCTGCTTCTTTTGCAAGAGCATCTGCCATCATGCAGGCTGCAGGTGTTTCCATCATTACACCAACTTCAATGTTCTTATTGTAAGCTACGCCTTCCTTATCTAATTCAGCCATAATGTCTTTAATCATAGCCTTAACCTGTCTTAATTCATCAACACCTGTTACAAGTGGAACCATAATCTTAATCTTTCCAAATGCACTGGCTCTAAGTAAAGCTTTTAACTGAATATCATAAATATCTTTTCTCTGTAAGCAATAACGAATAGCTCTAAAACCAAGGAATGGGTTGTCTTCATGTTCCAATCCAAGATATGGAACATCCTTGTCACCACCGATATCAAGTGTTCTGATGATAACCGGTTTCCCTTTCATCTTTTCTGCTACTTCCTTATATGCTTCAAACTGTTCTTCTTCTGTAGGCATAGAATCTCTATCCATAAATAAAAATTCTGTTCTGAAAAGTCCAATACCTTCGCCATCACATTCAACAGCCTTGTTAGCATCTGCAGGTTTTCCAATATTACATACTAATTCAACTTTTACGCCATCCTTAGTCTGTGAAGGCTTGCCTGCATATTCTTTTAACAATGCCTTTTCATTCTGATAATCGCTGTACATCTTTTTGAACTTTTCAACTGTTTCATCATCAGGATTTAAAATAGCTTCTCCACTTGTTCCGTCAAGAACTACCTTATCTCCATTCTTAGCAATACTGCAAATATTTTCAATACTTAATACTGCAGGTACTTCCATTGCTCTTGCAAGAATAGCTGAATGAGATGTTCTTCCACCTACTTCCGTAAGAATACCTTCGATGTTCTCCGGATTAATTCCTGCTGTCATAGAAGGTGTTAAATCTCTTGCTACGATAACTGTTCCTGCGGGTACCTGTGAAATATCAACGTCTTCTATTCCCAATAAAATCTTAAGCATTCTTGTCTTAATATCTCTAAAGTCTGTTGCTCTCTGCTGAAGTAATTCATCAGGAATCTGTGAAAACATTTCTGCTGTCTGTTCTAATACCTGCTCTACAGCCATTTCTGCTGTAATCTTTTCACTAATAATCAAAGCTGAAATCTGTTCTTCAATCATTGGATCCTGAAGCATCTGGATATGACCTCTTAAAATATCAGCATCCTTCTTTCCTACAGTAATATCCATTTTTTCAGCCATAACATTTGTATCTGCCACAAACTTTTCAATTGCATTCTGTAATCTTTCAATTTCAGCTCCGGTTTCTTCAACTCTCTTAGTTTCAATATTAATTTCATGTTCTTCAATTAAAACTACTGTTCCGATACCAATTCCTTCAGATCCTGCTATACCCTTGTACATATCTCTTACCTCTTATAAATTATTCACCAAAGTTCTGGCTTGCAAGTTCTTCAACCTTAGCCATTGCTGCTTCTTCATCTTCTCCGTCACATTCAAATGTTATTTCTGCACCTGTCTTAATACAAGCTGAAATAATGTTGATAAGACTCTTAGCGTTGATTCTCTTATCGCCGAATACGATTGTTACGTCACATACGAATTTTCCCATTTCCTTTGCTACAACACCTGCCGGTCTCATGTGTAATCCTTCTGAATTTTCGATTGTTAAAGTCTTTGATAACATTTTTTAATCCTCCTAAATAATAAAATTTTTAATATTTTCTATAATACTTCAAGCAGTGAAACTATTTCTTCAGGTTTCTTAGCCTCAACAAGTTTCTCACGAAAGTCATCATAAATAACTTTTCTAAACAGTGATGCCAAAATCTCCAAATGTCTGTTTCCTGCTGCAGGTGATGGAACGCCAATCATAAATATAATGCTGACTTCTTCCTTTCCATCCCAAACAATTGGTTTCTTAAGATGTGCAAAAGCCAAGGTTTCGTACTTTACGCCTTCTGACTTTGCATGAGGTGTTGCAACTGAAAATCCTACTGCTGTTCCTGACACTTTTTCTCTCTGTAGCACATCTGCCACATATGTTTCCTTATCAATCAGTCTGTCATTCTGTTCCATGACATCTGCCATCTTTCTAATAACTTCTTCTGCACTGTCTGCCTCTAAATCAAACATAACAAAATCGTTATCAATAAGTTTTTCAGCCAAAACCGTACCTCCTTTTCTTAAATTACCACTTTCCTGTGTTTTCATTCTATATTGTTATAAATTTTTTTTCAATTTCTCCAAAAAAAGAAAATTGCACTAAACTTAGTGCAATTTCCATCAAGCCTTTTAATTATAAAGGTTGTATCGTTTTTATATTTTTACTCCCAAGACAATTCTTCCTTTAGAATTTTCTCCATTTCTCTAATATCCGATGATTTTCTTATTCTGGCAATCTTATCACCAGAACCCAAAAGTCTTGCAAAATCATGGAAGAATGCCTTAGTGCTTCCAATATTGTCAAAATTAATTGCCAATATAAATATTGTATCAACCATCTTTCCCCCCCAATTAATAGGATGTGACAGTCGTACAACAAATACCTTAGGCTTTATAACATTATCAGGAGTTCCATGTGGTATTGCCACGCCGTTACCTATTGCCGTAGGTTCAATCTTCTCTCTTTTCATTACGTCATCAAAGAAATCTTTGTTAACATAACCTCCGTTGTAAAGCCTTTTGCATGCTTCCCTTAAAATTTTTTCTTTATCTAATTTTTCATTAACAAAGAGAATATTGTCAATATCTATTAACGAATAAAATCCCTGTTTCTGAAGCTCCGGATGTGAAATTATTTCAAAGCACTTACTCTTTATGTTTTTCTCATCCTCTGCACTTATAATCGGTGATATATGAACTACCTTGTCTTCATATTCAAAAGAAGAAATCATAGATAAAACTATGTCACAATCATACTGGTCAATAGTGTCCATTAACTCTGATGACAAAATCGCCACAATCTTTATTTCTTCTATTCTGCTTTCAATCTTTCTGGCAACAATTGTTGATGCAGCAATTCCGCTTGTTCCAAGAATAACAGCCCTGATTGTTTTTACATTTCTGTGAAGTGCCCCACCTACAAACAATGCAAGAAACGATATTTCATGATCTGTTGGTATTGCTCCACAATATTTTTCATAAAACCTTGTTAACGTAAAACATGTTGCAAATATTCCTGAATACATCTCTCTTATGTCGCCAAGGAATGGGTTTGTTGCCTCAATTCCGTACCTAGTTCTTATAAGTGATGACGGAACAAAATTCTCCATACTTATTTTTAACAATTCATTAGATGTCAGATCAATATTTAAAATCTCTGACAGATACTCAAGCATTTCACCTGATATTTTTTTAGCTTTTTCTTCTTTGTCACTGCTTATGGCCTTGTACAAATCAGTATTGCTCTGAACTGACGCTGACGCCAGAAGAATCTCTATATACTGCTTCTCATATTCGTTAAGTTTACACTTGCTTAAACTGCTAAACTTCTCAACAACCTTGTCCACAATGTCAGAATATTTAATGTTCTCATCTTCCGGAATTATGTCTTCCGTAATAACATTTCCCATTCTTACCCTGAATAACTGTATGCAAAGATAGTCAGCCAACATTTTAAATGAATAATCCGTATACGCAATTCCATAGGTTTCTTCAATATAATGAATTACCTCAACAGATTTTTCAAAATTATCCTGACCGAAATTATTAATCCAAAGTTCCTGGTCTTCCACGCTTATTCTGTTATCAGACGCTTCCCGTATAACTTTATTTCCAATACTGTACTTGCAATAACTCTTCATTGCACGCCTGATTGAAAATTCATCACCGGTAATAAACACGCCGTGACCTGCAACTCTGTTAATTCGAATATTGTACTTACTAAATTCCTTAAAAATAGAATTAATATCGTCACTAATAACTTTCTTACTTACATTTAATTCTTCTGAAAAAAGTGACAATGTGTAAGTATCCCAACCACTTAAGAGAATGTACATAATATAGCTCATTCTCTGCTCTTTAGACATAACAATCTTCTTATCTCTCTTTAAGTCGGCTACCTGCTTAATCTGCTGGTCAGTAAAATCAGCTACAAAACCAATTCCCGGCTTTCTCTCCAAAATCATACTATGTTCATTACAAAAATCTGATACTTCCTTAATATACGTTTTTACACTTCGCTCAGAAACACCAAGATATATTGCAAGAGTTTTTGATGTTATTGGTGTTCGATTATTCTCTATTAACTTGTCTACAATCTGAAGTCCTCTTTCTGATAACATCCGGCGTACCTCTCTATCTTTTTAAGCAAAAGATACCATCACTGACATATTTCCCTCTAATGTACATTCTTCCATAAGTGATGGGATAATAAAATGATCTCCCTTGCTTATTTCTCTTCCATTAACTTTTCCGTTACCTTCAATAACACTTACATTCATAAAGTTCTTGTCCATTTTAAATGTGTACTTTCCGTCTACATCCCATTTCTCCAGTGTATAATATGGACATTTAACTAAACGTGTACTTGTCATTCCGTCAAAGTTTTTAACTACTCTTTCCTGTTTAAAATCTTCATGAGGAGCTACTATACAATCAATACTCTGCTGAACATGAAGCTCTCTTGGCTTGCCATTCTGAAGTCTGTCATAATCGTAAACTCTGTATGTTACATCACTACTCTGCTGTGTTTCAATTAAAAGTGTTCCACCTTTAATTGCGTGAAGACATCCCGGATTAATCTGGAAAAAGTCACCTTTCTTAATTGGAACTTCTCTGATTAATTCATTCCATCTTGCATTATGAATCATATCTGCCAATTCTTCTTTATCCTTAGCATTATGACCAATAACAATAGTAGCATTCTCTTTACAGTCAAGAATGTACCAGCACTCTGTCTTTCCAAGAGCACCGTTTTCATGTTCTGCTGCATATTCATTGTTTGGATGAACCTGTATGCTAAGATCATCCTCAGCTCCTAAAATCTTTATTAATAAAGGGAAAACATCCCCTTCCATATTTCCAAATAATTCTCTATGATTTTCCCAGCACCATGAAAGAGTCTTTCCTGCAAACTCCCCATTCATTACTGTACAATCACCATTTTTGTGAGCACTAATTCCCCAGCATTCGCCTGCGCTGTCGCCTGCTTCTTTGTATCCAAAGTCAGAAAGTAATTTTCCGCCCCAAATAGCATCTTTAAATACCGGTTTTAACATTAATACATCCATTTCAATACCTTACCCTTTCAGTTTTTTTTCTTTTGTATTTTTAATTTGTTATTATTCTACTGTACTTATTTTTTCGTACATTCTTTTTAATTGTACCATATTTTTTTTAAATATCATACATTCACATCAAAAATAATATTCTAGTATAAAGTAATATTTTCCGGATTACAGCTTATGAACTTAAAAAATCAGTCAAACACTTCTTTTTTCTTAAAGAAAAAATATTTAAGATACATAGTTGCTCTTTTAACACTTACCTGTATTCTTTTATTCTCCTATTATTTAAAAAATAATAATTCTAATTTAGATCAAAAACACTCTGGCAACGCTAACAATGATTTTCAAACCTATGTCCAAAATCTTTTTGATGAACAACTTCTTTCTGATTCGTTAAGTATGCATTTTTATATAAAAACACCGGATAAAAACATTCGAAATTCTCCTGTTACCTTAGGGGACTTTTCTTATGATTCCATGGTAAAAAGCCAGCAATACTACATTAATCAAATTAACATCTTAAAGGATTTTAACTATAAAAAACTGTCCCAAAAAGAACAGCTTACCTATGATGTTTTATTGGATTATTTTAGGAATCAACTTGATTACGGAGATCTTTGCCTTTGCAATCCGGTTCTAAGTCCCACCACAGGCATTCAGGCACAGCTTCCAATTCTCTTTGCCGAGTACACCTTTGCTGACAAAAAAGATATTGATAATTATCTTACTCTTGTCTCACAAATAAATGATTTTTTAAACCAAATATGTGAATTTCAAATATTAAAAGCAAAGAACAACAGCTTTTTAGGTTCTGAAACCTGTAATCTTGTTATTAAACAGTGTATTTCATTTCTAGCAGAAAACAAACCTAAGGAGAATCTTTTCCATACTTCATTTGTCAGCAAAATTTCAAACTGTAAATTTCTTTCCGACAGTGAAAAAAATAATTATATAAATAAAAATTTAGACCTGATTAATTCAAGTGTTTTTCCGGGATATA
>ERZ773173.1438-NODE-1438-length-21574-cov-4.752265_pt1 | contig 21574 bp, 22 predicted proteins | sample MGYA00580535_ERZ773173 | MGnify/ENA primary metagenome ERZ773173 (study PRJEB29015, sample SAMEA2737856) | human gut metagenome | biome: human gut; feature: human-associated habitat; material: faeces | place: China | collected 2012 ...
GGTCTCCATCGCGGCGCTGGTCGCAACGCGCCCGCTGGCGCACAAAATGCTGGATAAGACCATCGTTCCCACCAACGCCGACCGCGTGCTGCACCACACAGCCAAGGTCACCGAGACCATCGACAACGAAAACACCACCGGCGCCGTCTACATCGACGGCAAAACATGGACCGCCCGCAGCGAGGACGGCGACGTGATCGCCCGCGGCTCCATGGTCACCATCGTCCGAATGGAGGGCGTCAAGCTCTTCGTCAGAAAAGAAAGGGAGGAACCGTAATATGCCTATCGCATCCATTTTCAACTACATCGGCGTCATCGTGCTCGTCGTACTCGTGCTCATTCTTGTTGTGAGCAACATCCACGTCGTGCAGCAGTCCCGCGCCTACGTCGTCGAGCGTCTCGGCGCGTACAGCGCGACCTGGAACGTCGGCCTGCACCTGAAGATCCCCTTCATTGAGCGCGTGGTCAAGAAGGTCAGCCTCAAGGAGCAGGTCGCCGACTTCGATCCCCAGCCCGTCATCACCAAGGATAACGTCACCATGCAGATCGACACGGTCATCTACTTCCAGATCACCGATCCCAAGCTCTACACCTACGGTGTGGAGCACCCCATGAACGCCATCGAGAATCTGACGGCCACCACCCTGCGAAACATCATCGGCGATATGGAGTTGGACCAGTCCCTTACCAGCCGTGATACCATCAACTCCCGGATGCGCTCCATTCTGGACGAGGCCACGGACCCCTGGGGCATCAAAGTTAACCGGGTGGAGCTGAAAAACATCATCCCGCCCAAAGAGATCCAGAACGCCATGGAAAAGCAGATGAAGGCGGAGCGGGAGCGCCGTGAATCCATCCTTCAGGCCGAGGGCCAGAAGCAGAGCCAGATCCTGGTGGCGGAGGGCGAGAAGCAGTCTGCCATCCTGCGGGCCGACGCCGCCAAGCAGGCAAAGATCATGGAGGCCGAGGCGGAAAAGACCGCTAAGATCCTGGCGGCTGAGGCAGAGAGTGAGGCCATTATGAAGGTCCAGCAGGCCACGGCGGATGCCCTGAAGCTGCTGAACGAGGCTGCGCCCAACGATCAGGTGGTGAAACTGAAGGCGTTGGAGACCATGACCAAGGTGGCGGACGGCAAGGCCACCAAGATCATCATCCCCAGCGAATTGCAGGGCTTGGCGGGTTTGGCGGCCAGCGCCAAGACCGTGTTCGAGTCCGAAGAACCCAAGGCATAAACAGTGAAGCAAAGCAGTCCCGCGGCTTTTGGGCCGCGGGACTGCTTTTATCAAAACTGACCTTATCAAATTTATGAGAACTGGCATTTGCCACAAAGTCAATTGCATGCTATGATAGGTTCAACAAACAACTTAGGAGTGCTTTTTATGAATCGGAATGAGAAGAATGTCAATAAGCTGACCATGCTGGGCATGATGACGGCATTGGTGTTTGTCAGCAACTATCTGCGAATCACCATGCCCATCGCCATCGGTGGCCGTACCTCCTTTACTCTGGCCAATATCATGTGCTGCCTGTCCGGCTTGCTGTTGGGGCCTGTGGGCGGCTTTGCCTCCGGCCTTGGCTCCGCCATCTATGACCTGACCAACCCGGCCTACGCTCCGGAGTGCTGGATCACCTTCCTCACCAAGGGCGTTATGGGTATGGTAGCCGGTCTGGCCATGAAGGACCGGGAGACGCCTGCTTACGGGCGCTGCACCGTCTCTGCGGCTCTGGGCTGCGTGGCCTACTACATTCTCTATTTCTTCAAGTCCTTTGCGTATGACGGCCTGCTGATGGGTGGTCTCACCGCTTCCGTGGCGGCGGCGGCTCTGCCTCTGAAGATCCCCGCTTCCCTGTTCAACGGCGCGGTGGCCATCATTCTGGCACCCCCGCTGTGTGTGGCTCTGCGGCGGTCCCTGAAGCGGACGCATATTCAGCTTCCCTGATTTTCGGCCTCCCTTGTCCCGGTCCCTTTGTGAAGTATCACATGGGGGCCGGGCTTGTTTTTTTGCTCAGAAAGAGTATAATAAAATTCCGATTTGATGTTGGAAAGAGGAGAACTGAATGAACGAATATCTGGATTTGTTCGGAACCTTTGCCAAGGTGGGCGTGATGACCTTCGGCGGAGGATATGCCATGCTGCCCATTCTCCAGCGGGAGGTGGTGGAGCATAAGGGCTGGGCTACAGAGGAGGAGCTGATGGATTATTTCGCCATCGGCCAGTGCACCCCCGGCGTCATCGCCGTCAATACCGCCACCTTTATCGGTCAGAAGCACCGGGGCTGGTTAGGAGGCATCGTGGCCACGCTGGGCGTGGTGTTTCCTTCTTTGGTCATTATTTCGACCCTGGCGGGATTGATCACGAATTTCTCCCATTTGGCCTGGGTACAGAACGCCTTTGCCGGGATCCAGGTATGCGTGTGTGTCCTGATCTTCAACGCCGTGCTGAAGCTGCTGAAAAAATCTGTGGTGGATAAGCGGACGGCGGCCATTTTCCTGATCGTCATGGCGGGAAGCTTGTTCCTGCATATTTCTCCGGTATGGTTTGTGGTGGTCTCCGCTGTGGTGGGGATTTTGCTGAAAAACCTGGAAGGGAGGGCTGCGAAATGACCTATCTGCGTCTTTTCTGGGAATTTTTCAAGACGGGGCTGTTCGCCGTGGGCGGCGGTATGGCCACCGTGCCGTTCCTGAAAAACATCGGCCTTGCTACTGGCTGGTACAGCCAGACGGACCTGATGAATATGCTGGCAGTCTCCGAGTCCACTCCCGGCCCCATCGGCATCAACATGGCCACCTATGTGGGCTTCACCGTGGCGGGCATCCCCGGAGCGGTCATCGCCACCATCGGTGAGGTGACGCCCTCTATCATCGTCATCTTGATCGTGGCGGCCATGCTGACCAAGTTCAGGAACAGTAACTATGTGGAGAACGCCTTTTACGGCCTGCGGCCCGCCTCCAGCGGCCTGATCGGTGCGGCTTGTGCCGGCGTTGTTTTGCAGGTGCTTCTGCGCGTCACCAGCACTGCAGTCCCGGATTCTCTTTTTATGCGGTTTTCCTGGGACGGTACGGTAAGCTGGATGGGTCTGGCGCTGGCGGCGGTGCTGTTGGTGCTGACTAACTGGGTGAAGCTCACGAAAAAGTGGCATCCCATTGTGTTCATCGGCCTTTCTGCAGCGGTAGGCGTGGTGTTCCGGTTCGGCGGTGTGTAAAAGATGAAAAAGTGCCTGAGATTTCAAATCTCAGGCACTTTTTTGCGTTCTTTGTTCAGAGCGGCTGCGCGGACAGACCGCACAGTTCCCGCAGGACCTCCACCGCCTCATCCATGATCTGGGAGAGGGTCAGGTCCCGGACGCCGACCACGATCTTGCCGCAGTTGGAATTCACCGGCAGCAGTACCTTCTGGGCCCGGCTCTGGCCCACGGCCACCGCCATAGCAGAGGTGATCTCCCCCATGAGGGCGTCCGCCATCAGGATGCCGATGGGTCCGGCGATGATGTCCGCGTCCCGGCAGGCCACCAGAACCGGGTTTTCTCCGGTGGCGCCTCGCTGGGCCCCAGCCTTCATCATGGCGGCAGTGGCGATGGCATTGGTACCTACCGCCAACAGCTCCAAGGGAAGTCCCGCCGCCCGGACCCGTTCTACCAGCAGCGCACCTGTGCGGCCGCTCTGGCCGTCGATCACAACGAGCTTCATCGTGTTTCCTCCTTTAAAGCCAGCGTACAGCGGCCCTGAGTGTCTGTTTCGTGAAAATAAGTCTGCTCCAGAGGGATCCAGCGGTCAAAAAACTGCTGACCCCACTCCGGACCGTTGCGCTTCAGTATCCGGCTCGGCTGGGTTCCGGGGAAATGTCCAAAAAGACGGACAGATCGTAATAACGGGCCAATTCCGGGTGAAAGCTGTAGCTGCCTTCCACGATATTCAGCCGCCCCGGCAGGACGGTCACCGGCTCCCGGAGGGACAGGGTGCGGCAGTTGAAGGGACGGTAAACGGCGGCTTTGTTCCGACTGATAGGAATCAGAATCTCCGATTCCAACCGCTCCCGGTCCAGATTGCCGCCGGGCTGGGCGTAGCGCGCGGCGGTCCGTTGCTCCGGACGGAGGAAGAAATCGTCGGCATGGAACAGCGCCGTATCGGGATAAATCGCCGTCAGCAGATCTGCCAGAGTGCTTTTGCCGCTGGCGGCGCCGCCCTCAATGGCCAGCAGGACCCGAGGGTTTTCCGCCAAGGCCCGGTCAATGGCCGCCAGAAGCGGCAGCAGGCGGACATAAGTGCGGTGCAGCACCCGGTAAGCTGGACGGTAGGCGGCCCGGTATTCCTCGGAGTGGCGGCAGACGGGAAAACCGTTTTTTCGCCAGTCATCCAGTTCCGCATCGGCCTCTGCCGGGGAATAGGGCAGAGCGCCGGAGCGGATCAGCCGCCGCAGGACCGTCAGCTTTTCCTGCAAGGCATCCGCATCCCCGTGGGACATAGCGGCAGACCGGGCAAACATGCGAGATAGCGTTTCGGGGGTCAGACCATCTGCCAGAACGCCCAGCTGCACCCGGGACCAGGGACCGTCCAGCGCTTCAATCTCCCGGCTGCACGGTCCGGCTTCTGCGGCCTCCCTCCGGATACCCTCTGCGGCGGCGGAGGTGTCTGTGATCAGGTGTCCGCAGCCAAAGACGCTTTGATAGAGGGCTTTGCGCAGATCCTGAAGCTGGGACGCGGGATGCCCGGCATATTGTTCCAAAAGGAATTTCTCAGTTGACGCAGGACTCATAAGTGCCTCCTTGCACGATCATTTGCCTTTTTATCATAGCATCCGACATCTGGACCTGCAACCGCTTTTTGGGATAAGCTTCCGCTTGCTTGGGAAAATAATGCCCTTTGATGACAAAAAAAATACATCTCTTCGACAAAATCCGACAAAAAAGCAGCCGGAAATTTTGTATGATAGAGCCGTATTCCGAAATTGCAATTCATTCGGAAAAGAAAGGATACTATATGAACCATACACTGACGAAAGAATACCTGCTTCTTTTCAACGCATTGACAGATACCGAAGAAACGCTCCGACAGCTCCGGGAGGACCTGATCGCCGTTCAGCGGCAGGCGGAGGAACTGTTTCTGTCCGATACGCCGCAGGACGGTGAGATAGAGTCGGAGACTCCGTAAATAAGATCCGTGACAGGCGGCAGCCGGTGTGCTATAATAAAGAAACTATTTTTCGGGAGGTTTCTATGCTGCACATCGGCTGTCATTTATTATCCTCCAAGGGCTTTCTGGCTATGGGTCGGCAGGCGTTGGAACTGGGGGCGGACACCTTTCAGTTTTTCACCCGGAATCCCAGGGGGAGCAAGGCCAAGGAACTGGACCCTGCGGACGCGGCGGCGCTGGTGGCGCTCATGAAGGATCACTGCTTCGCACCGATCATCGCCCATGCCCCGTACACCCTGAATCTCTGCGGCGCGGAGGAACAAAACCGTCTTTTCGCACGGGACACCATGGCGGACGATCTGCGCCGTATGGAGCACATACCGGGGCAGCTTTACAATTTTCACCCCGGCAGCCATGTGGGACAGGGGATCGAAGCCGGGATCACCTATATCGCGGAAGGACTCAACGCCATCCTGACCCCGGAGCAGTCCACCACGATGCTGCTGGAGACCATGGCCGGAAAGGGCAGCGAGGTAGGCGGACGCTTTGAGGAGCTACGGGAAATTCTGGATCGGGTGGAGCTGACGGGGAAGATGGGCGTCTGTCTGGACACCTGCCACGTTTCCGACGCCGGGTATGACATCATTCACGATCTGGACGGCGTTTTGACGGAATTTGACCGGGCCATCGGACTGGAGCGGCTGCGGGCTATTCATTTGAATGACAGTCTGAATCCCTGCGGCGCCCACAAGGACCGCCACGCCCGGATCGGGGAGGGCTGCATTGGACAGGAGGCGCTGGCCCGGGTGGTGAATCATCCGGCGCTGAAAAATCTGCCCTTCTGCCTGGAAACACCCAATGAGCTGCCCGGCTATGCCAAAGAGATCGCCCTGATGCGAAGCCTCGCGGAATGAATTTGGATAAATGGTATTGAGATAGAGGAACGTCCGGCACAAATGTGTCGGGCGGTTTTTCATTGAATGGTCATTTTTTTGATTTGTGGCGCATAAGGTTGTCCCAAGAGGTGAAGCAAATGGAACGAAAGAGGTTTGCAAGGCTCTCTCAGCGGTTGGGCGCGCTGCTGCTGGCGGGTGTGACACTGTGGACCGTCTATGCCACGGCGGGCAGCGTTGACGCCGCCGGAGCGTGGATGGCCGTGAAGAGGGAATTGCCACTGGCGCTGCTCCAGTGGCAGTTAGGGGACATGGGGCAGAGGGACGGCCTTTCGGCGCCGTCCGTGCTGATGCTGAGTCAGGCACCGATCTTGCTTTCCGCCCGCGGGGAGATCTCCGACCTGCGGCGTCAGGCGGCGGAGGAACCGGAGGACGAACGCCCCGCCCCCGTGACCCAGCCGGTGCGGGAGGAGCCCCAGCCCGCTCCGGTGACAGCTGGGGCAGACAACGGCGTGACGGCAAAAACCCTGATCCCCACAGACCCCAGCGGCTACACCGTCTGCGGGAAGGTCTACATCCGAAACACCACCCAATATACCCTTTCCAACGAGGAGCTGCTGAAGCCCTTCGCGGCGGAGCTGACCGGCGAAGCGCCGCAGATCCTGATTCTGCACAGCCATGGCAGCGAGGGCTACACCCCGGCGGTGGATGACGGCATCGTCTGGTCCGGGGACCACCGCACCACGGACTCCCGGTACAATGTGGTTCGCATGGGGGACGCCATGGCAGAGGTATTTGCTCAGGCGGGGATCTCCGTACTCCATGACCGGACCCTGTATGACTATCCGGAGTACGCCGGGGCCTATGACCGCTCTCTGGCGGGGATCGTCCGGTATTTGAAAGAGTACCCATCTATCCGCTTCGTGCTGGATGTCCACCGGGACGCTATCGAGGCGTCCGACGGCAGTCAGGTGAAAGTGGTGTCGGAGATCGAGGGACAGGGGACGGCGGCGCAGCTCTCCCTCATCATGGGCAGCGACGGCGGCGGACTGAGCCATCCCGACTGGATGGAGAATCTGCGGCTGGCGGTGGCGGTGCAGGAGCAGGCGCTGACGGACTATCCCACGCTGATGCGGCCTCTGCTTCTGCGGAATTCCCGGTACAATCAACACGCCACCACAGGTTCTCTGCTGGTGGAGGTGGGGACCGCCGGAAACGCCCCGGAGGAGGCGGAGCTGGCCGCCCGCCTGTTTGCGGCAGAGCTGGCAAAAACGCTGGAGGAACGAAGCAAGTAGGGAACTGCCCGGCAACAGCCGGGCAGTTTTTGCGGAATAACAAGGGCGTGCACAGCACTTTTCACATATATTGTTAATAATTTGAAAAGATTCCGACAAAAAGTTGCGATGCTAAGGTGAAAAATGGTATGATAAATCCATCAAGTGATCATCAGCGAAGGAGGCGGTGCGTTTGTTTGCAGGACTGCGGAAGAAGTGGCGGGACCAGATCGGCCAGACGAAAACGATATTGGGTGAAAAGGTGAGGGAGGCGCTGGCTTCTGTGGTGCCGATCACCCTGATCGTGCTGATCTTGTGTTTTACCGCGGCTCCGGTCCCAACGGACGTGCTGCTGGCGTTCTTGGTGGGCGCCGTGCTGCTGATCGTGGGCATGGGCTTGTTTACCCTGGGGGCGGATACCGCCATGCTCCCCATTGGTGAGCGGGTGGGCGCACAGATGACCAAATCCCGGAAGCTGTGGGTGGTGGTGTGCGTCAGCTTGCTTATCGGCATCATCGTCACTATTTCCGAGCCGGATCTTCAGGTTTTGGCGGGGCAGGTGCCGGGGATCCCCAACGCCGTCCTGATCGGGGCGGTGGCCGTGGGCGTGGGGATCTTTCTGGTGATAGCACTGCTGCGTATCCTGTTTCAGATCCCGTTGAACGGCCTGCTCATCGCGTCCTACATCGTGATCTTCACCTTGGCGGCCTTTGCCCCCAAGGATTTTCTGGCGGTGGCCTTTGACTCCGGCGGTGTGACCACCGGGCCTATGACCGTGCCTTTCATCATGGCGCTGGGCTTGGGCGTGTCCTCCACCCGAAGTGACGGCAAGGCCGGCGAGGACAGCTTCGGTCTGGTGGCGCTGTGCTCTGTGGGGCCGGTGTTGGCGGTGCTGACGCTGGCACTGGCATACCCGGCAGCGGGAAGCTATGTGCCCTCCGTAGTGCCGGAGGCCGGGGACAGCCGGGAACTGTGGCGGCTGTTCGCCCAAGGCCTTCCAGTCTATGCGAAGGAAATGGGGGCGGCGCTGGCGCCTATTGCGGCCTTTTTCGCCGTGTTTCAGGTGACGTCTCTGCATTTGTCTCGAAAAAATGTGTTGAAAATCACTGTGGGACTCCTGTATACTTATATCGGTTTGGTTCTGTTTATGACCGGTGTGAATGTGGGCTTTTTACCCGCCGGCAGCTATTTGGGCCGCCAGATCGCGGCTTTGGAGCAAAGCTGGGTCCTGATCCCCATCGGTATGCTGATGGGCTGGTTCATCGTGCAGGCGGAGCCTGCCGTCCATGTGCTGAACCGGCAGGTGGAGGAGCTGACCTCCGGGGCTATCCCCGGCAAGGCCATGAGCACCAGCCTGTCCATCGGCGTGGCGGTGTCCATTGGTCTCGCCATGCTGCGTGTCCTGACGGGCATTTCTATTTTTGTCCTGCTGGTGCCGGGATACCTGTGCGCCATCGGCTTATCCTTCGTGGTGCCGAAGATCTTCACTGCCATCGCCTTCGACTCCGGCGGCGTGGCCTCTGGTCCCATGACGGCCACGTTCCTGCTGCCCTTTGCTATGGGGGCCTGCGAGACCCTGGGCGGCAATGTGGTAACAGACGCTTTCGGCGTAGTGGCCATGGTGGCCATGACGCCGCTTATCACCATCCAACTGCTGGGCCTTGTCTATCAGCTCAAGCTGAAGAAGGCCGCGGCGGAAGCACCTGCCGCGCCTGCACCGAAGATGCCGGCGGCGGACGACGAGATCATCGAACTGTAAGGGGGGGAGTTATATGTCTGCTGATCTGATCCTTACCATCACGGACCGGAGCCGGGGCGGAGACTTCTCCGCTTGGTTCCGGGAACAGGGGGCAACGCTGGTGCTCACGGCTCTGGGCCGTGGCACCGCCACCACTGAGGTTTTAGACTGTCTGGGGCTGGAAGCTACGGAAAAGGCAGTGCTGCTGTGTATGCTGCCCAGCCGGAAGGGGCTGCTCCGGAAAGCTGCCAAGGACCTCTGGCTGGATGTTCCGGGCCGAGGCGTTATGATGGCGGTGCCGGTGTCCAGCATCGGCGGCGCGTCTGCCAAAAATTATTTGTTACAGGGGGAGGCGGAGGACCGCATGGAAAAGAAATTGACCCACGAGCTGATCGTTGTGATCGCCAATCAGGGCGCTACGGATCAGGTTATGGACGCAGCCCGGGCGGCTGGGGCTACCGGCGGCACGGCGGTCCACGCAAAGGGGACCGGAACGGAGCTGGCAAAGAAATTCTTCGGCGTGTCGCTGGCGTCGGAGAAGGAACTGATCTTTATTCTCGCCTCGGCGGAGACCCGGAAGCCCATCATGAAGGCCATTATGGAAAAGGCCGGAATGCAGACCGAGGCCCAGGCGCTGGCGTTCTCTCTGCCGGTCACAGACCTGGCGGGCCTGCGGCAGTTCAACGTGGAATAAGCGCTGAAAGGGAGTTGCCTGTCGGAAAAAATTGCCGATATAAAGCACCTTGGAAAACTTTTTGAGAAAAAACGAGAAAAGGCTTGACAAATCGGCGGAACTCATGTAATATATACACGTTCCGCTTCGGACGGTTAGCTCAGCTGGCTAGAGCACCTGCTTGACGTGCAGGGGGTCACAGGTTCGAGTCCTGTATCGTCCACCACAAAAAGCACCGTTTTCTGATGAAAACGGTGCTTTTTCATAACTTTTTATGCGATTTACTTGAGAGTTATGTAAACTTGCTTTGCCCCTGACCACACGGCCAGCCACAGTCAGAAAAAATTTGGGCCTCCAAGGGCGATTCGCCCTCGGGGGCCCGTTTGTTCAACCTGTCAGTCCTGCCTGCTTTTGCCGCTCTTTCTCAGCGGCGATTTCTGCTTTCATCTCCCGGATTATATTGGCCAGATTCTCTTCACACTCCGCCTCTGTATGGGCGTAGACGTTGCGTGCCATTCGTTTCCCGTTGATTTTCGGGGAGTAGCGGCCCTCCCAGAGGTGTTCGTCGATTTGACTGACACAACCCGTTCCCGGCTTCCGGTATTTCCCCTTCACCGCCTGGAAGTCCGTTTGTGCGACTTTTGGCTTAGCCGGGGAGGATGCCCGACGCGGTGGTTCGATTCCGGCGATCCCCCGGTCGATGCTGGCGGCGGCATTCTCCCGCATGGTGTCGGTGACATGGGCATAGACGTTCAGTGTGGTGGCGGACGTCACATGGCCGATGATGGTGGACAGCGTCTTGATGTCCATGCCATGTTCCAGCGCGTTGGTGGCGAAGGTATGCCGCAAGTCGTGAAAGCGGATGTGCTTGCAGTCCGCCCGATTCAGAACCTTGGCCAGCTTCTTCCGGACGGCGGCCGGGTCCAGTGGGGAGTCCTCCTTTTTCGGAGAAGGGAACATCCACCTGGAACGGATACTCTGCCGGTAGTCTCGCAGGACACCCAGAATGGGGGTCGGCAGAATGATGCTCCGACAAGAGCTCTTCGTCTTAGGGGCGGAGATCACCAGTTCTCTGCGCACCCGCTGGACCTGCCGTTCGATCCGCAGTATTCCTGTGCAGAGATCCAAGTCATCCCATTGGAGGGCCAGGATTTCGCCCCGACGCAGACCAGTGGAGAGTTCTAATAGCAGAAGCTCATAACAGTCGTTCTCACGGGCCTGTATCAGCAGACGCCGAATCTCCTCCGGAGACAATACCTGCATCTCCTTCGGACGGAGCGTCGGCGTCTTACAGGCATCGGCGGGATTTTTCAGGATGAGGCCCTGTTTTACCGCCTGGTCCAGCGCCGTCCGGCAGGTTACATGGCAGCACTTCACCATACGGTCAGAGAGTCCGGGGCCATATTGTTCCACAGCCTGGAGGCGGCCGCCCTGCTTGAGCTGGCGGTAGAACTGTTGAAGGTCTGCTGCGGTAAGCCTGTTCAGCGGGATTTGGCCGATTTCCGGGATGATGTGCCGGTAGATGCGGTTCTCGTAGTCCGTTTGTGTCTTTGCTCCAATCGTAGGCTTGCATTGGTTCTGGTACCAGTGATCCAGCCATGCTCCAAAACACATATCGGATGACAGTCGTTCCGGCTCTACTTTTTTCAGGCTGTCTTTCAGGACTTTCAGCTTTTGTAGGCACTCTTTCTTGTTTTTTGCCAGCACATTCTTTGTCTTGGGATAGCCGTTGTCATCATAGCCAATGACTACCCGGCCCTCCCAGCGGCCGTCTTTTCTCAGATGGACGCTCCCGTCCCCTCGTTTTCTGCGTTTTGCCAAGGTTTCATCTCCTCTCCCAGGATTTCTGTCATAAAATCTCCGACGATTTCGGCGGCGGTGCGCTGCATATCTCCAGTGACATGGGTGTAGGTATCCAGCGTGAAGGATGCCTTTGTATGGCCCAGAATGCCGGACAACGTCTTGGCGTCCACGCCGGAGGCCAGGGCATGGGTGGCGAAGGTATGACGCAAGTCGTGGAACCGAATGTTGGGCAGGCCAGCGGAGTCCAGCAAGGCCTTCAGGTGGCCGTATGCGGAGCGGGGATTGGTAGGGGATTCGGGCTTCAGCGGATTCGGGAAGATCCACTCTGACCAGGAATGCTTTTTGCGTTCCGACAGAAGCTGGGCAGTACTTGCTGGTAGCAGGATATTTCGGGTCCCTCGCCCGGTCTTGGTGGCACCGGCCACCAGCCTGCCGCCTTTCTCCATGTGGATGGTCCGCCTTACTGCCAGTGTTCCGGCTGCTTCATCGAAGTCCGCCCACATGAGTCCGCAGAGCTCACCCCGCCGCAGACCGGTGGTCAGCTCTGTGTAGAAGAAGTCGTGCCAGACGGCGTCGTGTTTGATTGCCTCCATGAACTGTTCCAGCTGATCATCATTCAGGATCTGCTTGGGTTTGGGATTTGCTTTAGGAACCGGGATATTCTCGGTGGGATTTTTGGCAATGATATGGGATTCCTTCGCCGCTTTCATGGCTTCGTGGAACATGGTGTGGATGCTGTGTACCATGCTGCCGGATAGCTGGTGACCGTATTGAGCGTGTTCCTTGACACGCCCCCGTGCTTTCAGAACTTCGTACATCTTCTGTACATCCGCCGGGGTGATTTTTGAAATCTGCTTATCTCCGAGGTATAGCTTGATGTAGAGATCCGCGTATCTGCGGTATCCGTTCAGTGTGCTGGGCCGGATGGTTCCGGCCATGATCGCATCCAGCCAGTAGTCCAGCCATTCGCTCAGGGTGAGCTTGCTGTCCTCGGTCAGGTCTACGCCCTGGTAGGCGGTGATCTCCTGGCGGAGCTTTGCGGTCAACTCTTTTTGTGTGGGTGCGTAGATGTAGCGGAAGATGCTGTCGCCGTTTTCCTTATGGCCGATCACGATGCGGCCCTCCCAACGGCCATCGTCCTTTTTGCGCACCATGCCGTCGCCGGACGGCCTGCGTTTACTCATTTGAATCGCCTCCTCTGTAGGAACTCTTCTTTGTTTACACCATCGCAGTTTTTGACGGTATTGTTAGCTGCTTTTTCCTTGTGAAATCTTTTCGCAGGCCTGCCACTCTTCTTCTGCCTCGAAGCTGTAGGGCGGCTGGTCTGCCAGCAGCTCCTGCTGGATGCCCTGTGCCAGACGGAAGCCGGATATGAAGCTGTTCAGGCAGGCTTCGTCCCGCAGTTCATCTTCCATGTCCGCTATCCGCAGGAGCAGCTTTTTCTCTGACTTACCCAGTAACCGAGCAAGCTGGCTGTGTGTTCTTTTGATTTTTCTGTCCATGTATTCCATCCTCCTGGATGGTGCCTCAAACCTGTGGTAAAGGGCTTTCATGTAGTCATGCATGGTATGCCACCTCCTGTCAACGACACACAATACCGCAACCACGGCTGAATAGCCATCCCAAATGACAACAATTATCAGAAAATTATCAAGTTCAGAGTGAACTGCAATGGGCCGCATCCAAAATTGGATGCGGCCCATCTGAGTTCATCTTATGCATAGGGATTATGCGCTGTCGGATTGCCTACGAACATGTAGCAGAAGGCTCTGCCGTTATCGATAGTAACGCCGACGCCAACGGTATCACGGTTCGGGTCAATCATCGTTGCCAGATGGCCGGGAGAGTTCTTCCAGTTCGATACAGCCTTTTCGGGAATTCTATCGGGGGCCGTGACGGTGAACGCCGTCAGGTTGGAACCGAAGCCGTGGGGGTATATCCGTACCCAGCCGACAATTCGGAAGGGGTGCTTTCACGATTGTTTTGCGCCGCAACGGTCGATTACCTTTTTGATTTGCAACTCTGTTTGTGGTATGCTACAATGATCTCCGAAGATAGGAACGCTGATTTCCAGTACGGTTCTATCGTATAGTGCATATACTGTATTTACAGATCGAGCGAGGAGGTCTTTCGTGTGAGCAATTATGAGTTTTCCCTCAGACAGGAAGTCCTGCTTGAAAAGGGGGCCGACATTCTCGGGTCACTTTTCCATTTTGCAAGGAATAACCACATTTCTCCCTCTGACAAAAAAGATCCAGTTAATGTTGTTTACGGTTTGGTATGGAACGCCAAGAGTAGCATTCTGGGTGCGGATACTGAGGCCGAATTGGATCGGATCGAAACGCAGTTTGATTTTGCTCGTAAGTTTTACGCTGGTATTGAGGCGTGAGCAGAATGGGCATTGAAAAAAATCTTGCTGATTTTCTGCCGAGTGATGTGGAGGCGGTTGTTGCCAGTGAGCGGAATTACGCTGCAAGGTACAATCGGCAATCAGAGCCACGGGCAATACTTTTGGCTGGGCAGCCGGGTGCTGGCAAGACAGTACTTTCTTCCATGCTGAACAAACTTCTGTGCGGCAACGTGTATTTTATTAATGCAGATGAGTATCGGCGTTTCCACCCCAATTACAAAGAATTGTATGCCCGGTATGGATCGGATTCTGTACAGATGACCAGTGGGTTTTCTGGTGCGGTGACGGAGCGGCTGATCCATGAAACATCAGAGCGGGGCATCCATCTGATCATTGAAGGCACTGGACGCACCACAGATGTTCCGCATCGTACGGCTGAACTTCTTGTTAAAAAAGGTTATCGGGTCGAACTTGCAGTCATTGCTACCAGGCCAGAACACTCCCTTTGCAGCACACTCCTCCGCTTCTATGAAATGAACGAAAGGGGAACGATTCCGAGAGCGACAGCCGTGGAAGCCCATGACTATGTCGTTCGTGTTCTGCCAGATAATCTCGACATTCTTCGTGATGATCCTGTGATTTCTGGAATTACCATTTGGGATAGAACACCGACAAAAATTTACGATAGCTGTAGGACTGCGGAGTGTCCATCCGAAGTATTACGTCAGTATTGGAACAGACCTTGGCCTGATGAGGAACTTCAGGATATGCAACGATCTATCCTTCGACTGCGCCATAAGGAGGAGGCTTGCCAGCTGAAGCAAAGCCCGTCTATCGACGAGTTAGAACGAAGGGTGCAAGAGGCGGCTATGGGCCCTGGATTTACGTTCAACACGATGATGTGATGGACTGACCGTGCTCTTCGTTCAGCAAGAAAGCTCTTTTGAGAATGGCGTTTTTAATCAACTGAAATTGTAGATAGCTCTCCCAGCAGGAGAGCTATCTTTTTTGCCTTATCAGGCTTCCTCCTTTCATGATTGTTGAGTTGCTTTGATGATTTTTTGCAAACACAACATGTAAAGGTCCCAGAAAGAAAGGCACTAAAGGATTCGACGTTTTCAGACTTTTGCGAAAGCACGCAGTTCTAATGCATCGTCATATTCCAACCGCCATACTGCTGCTCCTCATGATCGTCCTCTTTGTGGCCGTGGACGAGACGTTTCTCCCGCAGCTCTTGACGGCGCTTGCGGTCGATGTGGGTGAGCCCCGTGCCGCTCTGCGGCAGGGAGTTGTTCTGGAAGATATTTGCCATGTGATGGAGCAGTCTCGTCACTGCAAGGAACACCTCCGGCGCTGTCGAAGCACTCTGCCTTTCCAGAAGGCACTGCGCGTAACTGTGTCCTTGCTCCGCCGCCTGAGACAGCCATTGGATGCCCGCCTCTTTGTCACGCTCGACCGCCTTCCCTTGGAGCAGCAGCTTTCCCAACAGATACTGCGCATGGAGATTGCCGGCCTGAGCGGAGGTATAGATGTGATCTATAGCCTTGCGGGTATCTCTTCTTACTGATTCTCCCTTCAGATATTCCTTGCCAAGGCGGTAGGATGCATCGTGGTTTCCGTTGTAGGCAGCGTACTCCAGCCACTGGATGCCAAGCTCGGGATCATGGACGCTGGCATCATCAGAGAGATATAATTTTCCCAAAGCATACTGAGCCGCTACATATCCCTGCTTTGCCGCTTTGTCAAACCAGTATCGGGCCATCACCCAGTCCGGCGGCAGCAGCGGGCCGTCCCGATACAGTTCTCCCATAAAATACTGCGCATGGATGTCACCGTTCTCCGCAAGTTCCCGCATACTTTCCACGGCATCATCCCGTTCTGCCAGTGACGAGTATTCATCCTGAACGTCTATCCGCAGCGTCCGGAAGTCCCAGGACACATTTTCATCCTTCTCTGCCTCATCACTCTGGTCCAGGGTATCATCCTCAAAGGTGATTTTCCCCAGGCGGATCGTCTCCGCCTCTTGGATGACCGCATTCTTGATTTGGCGAAACTCCTTCTGCCGGGACAGCGGCGGGCGGTGCCGCTCCTTCTCAGAATAGAAATCTTCCACTTGACCTTGCAGCTGCCACCACTGTTCGTAGCACTCGGCCACGGTCGGGAGCTGCTCCATCTGGTCCACGATCTCATCTACCAGCGCCTTTTGCTTCTTCGGAAGGTAGCCGTAGGACTTCTTCCCCTTGACGGTTTCCAGTTGGAGAGCCAGCTCCTGCATGAGTTGCTCCACCTCGGGGTGGTCGCAGATCCTGGTTCGCATCTGCTGGACCAGCTCCCGCATGGCCTGCCGCGCTTCCCGTACCAGCTGGTCACGGGAAACCGTTTTCTGTTCATAGAGGTGAAGCATTTCCTGTTGGAAGATATCGTTGGTGAGCTTGGATTTGATTTGTCGGATGCCGTCCTGAGATAGATACGCCTGTCCCGGTTTTACGGACCATGCCATCATGTGCACATGGGGATGGTCACCCTCATCATGGAAGGCAGCATACCAGCGGAAGTCCTGGGGCGGGATATTCATAGCGGCGGCGATGTCGTTGCGGTGGGCGCGAAGGAGATTCCTCCACGCCCTGGCATTGTCGTAGCCCAACCGTTCTGCGTCCTCTCGCTTCAGGGAGATGATGTGCGTCCACACATTTCCTGTGTAGTCCTCCAGTTCCGCCATAGCCTTGTCCAGCTCCACGCCATCTTTGTCACTGAAGAGACCATGGGAGCCCAGCCGTTCTGCTCTTGGCCGTGTTGCGATGTACTTCATGTAGCCATCCGATTTCTGAACATCGCTCCAGTTTTCCTCCAACGCCTGAGAGATAAAGGCGGAGGCATTGGCCTTGGTGGGGCGTTCTTGGTAGTCACCGTACTCACCCATCTCCTTTGCGTCAGGAAAATCCTTCACCAGTTTTGCGATAAGCTGTTCCTGCTTTCTTGTTGGCGGACGGTTATCCTGGATCAACTCGACCCGCTCACGGGTGGCGATGTATCTCATGTATCCGCCTGCTGAGTGACCGACTCCGCACTTGATGTACGGGCTTTTGACGATCAGTCTTGCCATCCGTCATCGTCCTCCCAGGATTCCCGCACCCGTTTTTCGAACGAGATGCGACCATTGGTCTGTTTCACATTTCGGACGCTCTCCGCACGGCGTCGGCGCAGGTCCTCCTCACTGAACTGAAAACTGTCCGCAATGATTCCGGACAGCATGTCCAACTCCACCGCCTGCTTGTAAGCCAGCGATGCCATTTTGTTTTCCATTTGCCCCACTCGACCGTCCAGATAGGACTGGATGGAGGTGGGGAGGAACAGCCCAGCGTTGTTGGCACTGAGATAGTCCAGGTAGAAATCGATGGCCCGCTCAATGAATCCGGTGATGCTGCGGCTGCCGTCCTCCTGATATCGTCGCTCCAAGCGTGCCTTTTTCTCAGGGGTGAGATAGAGGGCAAATTTTTCTTTCTTGCTCAAAATGAGCTCCTTTCCGGGGCATGACCCCTACTTTTTTCTTGTGGGTGTAGGCTTTCAGGGATAACGACCGCAGAAGTGATAGCTCCCCTTCGATTTTGACCCCACTTTGGAACTCCCAGAAAACCCCGTAACTGCCCGCACTGCGGGCAGAAGTGACCGAACAGAGCGTCGCGCATGACGCCTGGTGTTTATCCTGCTTCGACTTTCGTCCTCGTAGGCTCTTCCGAAATCGGCCTAAATCCGTTCGAATAGGCCTGGCCGGTATCTGTTCTCGCTGCTCCCGGCAAAGCCGCACACAGCGGCTCACAGGGGCGAACACGGCCTTGTTTTTGCAGTTCCTCTGCTACCCGCTGACGCTCCGTGACTTCCTCCAGTTTCACCATCTGCCGCTCGTAGGAATGGTCGACGGCTTCCTGGATCGGCAGAATGGTGTAGCAGTTGTTGCCGTTCCACTTCATTCCCTGGCGGTCGAAATAGCTGGTGTGCTCTACTGTGATAAACTGCCTGTCCTCCAGTTTGGCGATGTGTTTCATCACCGTGTTCACGGCCAGCCCCACAGTGGCGGAGATGGTGTTGTAACTGGGATGGCATTGATGGCTGCTGCGGTCTTCGCAGTAGAGCAGGTAGGCGTAGACGGTGATCGCACCATGCCCCAGGTCCAGGGAAAAGATTTCGTTAGGGAGGGAGAAAAACTTTCCTGTGTGTTTGCGACTGAATACCGGAACCATCTGCGGCGAGATCAGATTTCGTTTGACCAGAGTATCCAACTGCTTTTGTGCCATGGCTACCCCCATGTGGAGCAGCGCTGCGATCTCGTCCACACTTGGCATGGCTTCACCCTTATGGTGGCTGTTGAGATAGCAGAGGTAGGCGAGGATACTGAAGGCGGGAGGCGGAAGCTTCAGCCCCCAGATTTCGTTGGGCAGCGAAAACCGATACGCTCTTGCGTCTTTCTGATAGGTGAGCGCAGTCATTCGCGGACACCTCCTTCCGTGTGCTTGGTGACCCACTGGATGAACGCTTCCTTGGGAACCACCATCCTGCTGCCGACATTCAGTACTGGGAAGTCCGGCTCATGCATCAGCTCATAGCTGGTGGAGGACGATACCCCCAGCACCTTCGCCACTATGTCGGCGTTGAGGAACAGAGGCAGGTCATCGTAAGAGTTGTACTGTGACTGTTTCATTTTCGATTTCTCCTTTGCAGAAAGTAAAGGCATCAGCGGCGACGCTGATGCCCTTCTGCTTGTATTGTGTCGGAGATTTTGATAAGATAATAAAAAGTTGGGACGAATTATTTTCCAGGGGGGACAATTTATTTCGAGGGAGGCGAGCGCATGGATGGGGATATCGTTTTCTATATCCACGGTGATACGATCGAGTACGGTGGGGAATTATTTTCCACAGGCGAACTGACAGCGGATATTTTGAACCTGTCACTGAAGGACTATCAGTGCATCCATAAAAACGTCCAGTGCATGAAGGACCTTGCGGAGCAGTACGAGCGAACCCAGGACCGGGAATTTTGGTGGAAGCTCAACCACCAGTTCGTGGCTTTGCGTAAGCGGATGATGGAGTTCCGGGTGTTTCAGATCCTGCTTCGGGATGACAGCAAATTTTTCGACGAGACCCAGCAGTACACCGAGTTCCGCTCCTTGCTGCCGGAAGAAGATCTGGACTATGAGGATTTTTCCATAGAGCAATGGGGAGACATGGCGGAGCAGGCGGAGACAACCGGCCAGATCCCAGTTCCGCTTCTGATTATTCCCGGAGGGCGGAAAACGAAGTGGAGTTATTATCGGAAGCAGATGAAGCGCTATGAACGCTATCTGGGCGACGTCGCGTGCTTCAATCCTACCATCCATAACTTCATCCACTTCCTCCTCGCCAAGCTGGAGCATAACTCCCCGGAGAACTATGCCGCCTCCCTCTATCAGCTCTACAACGATGAGCGGCTGATGGAGAAGCTGATCGTCAATCCCAGAAGCCTGGAGCAGCCGTTTTATCAGAAATATGACCACTGCGTCGTGAGCTATGTGCCGCGGGAGCTGCCGGACAAGCGCTTCGCCATTTGCCAGGAGCACACCACCGACAGCTTGCAGATGCTGCTGAAGGCGGATTACATGACGGCTCTGAATGCCGGACACAACATCCGCCAGTGTGTTGTCTGCAAAAAATACTTTCTGGTGAAGGGCGGCGCTCATGCACTATATTGTGAGGGAGCATGTCCCCATGCGCCCCAGTATACCTGCCGACAGTTCGGAACCTACGAAGTGCAGAAGGAACTGGCTCGGGATGTGCCGAAGCTCCAAGCGAAGCTCGCCGCTTTTGAACGGATACGGCAGGACCAAAAGCGCGACGTTATCACGGCGGAGGAAGCGCGGCGGCTGAAGGATACGGTCCGGGACATGCTGTTCAATGCGCTCAACAAGGCAGATGTCTCTAACGCGGACTTTGAGCGGTCCATCTCCAGTGAGAGACTTTACCCATACTGCGGTGTTACCCGGAAGGCGAAACCCAGAGGGCGCCCCCGAAAGGGCGGTGGGGACGCATGAGCGACCAAGAATTGCTGGATCGAATCACGCAGGGAGATCAGGCCGCGCTGACGGAACTGTGTGATAGGTATGCTGAATTGATTCGGAAACGTGCGCAGTGGATCGCCCGACAATACAATTGTCTGCGCCCCGGCAGTCACGGAGGTTGGAGCGACTATACGAAAGAAACGCTCTCCGAATTGGAGAGCGTTGGGATGCTGACGCTGATCGAATGCGCCATGAATGGCGGCTATGATAGCTCCAAGGGAGTTTTCGGAACATACAACGTACCATTTCTGGACGGCGCGATGCGGCGGCACCTGGAAGCCAGCATGGGTACCCTTTCCCTGGACCGGGACAGCATGGGGCTGGTACGCAAGGCGCAGATGCTCTATCACCGGGATGGAAAAGAGATGAGCGAAATCGCAGGGGAGTTGGGTGTTTCTTTAGCGGAAGTAGCCAGGGCGGTAGCCTATCCCACGCATTTCTTCTCTGTTTATGACTTGCCAATCCCGGAGGAGGACGGAGATATTTTTGAGTATCTCATGTCTGATCGGTTGTCTGCATCTGCGGAGGAGATCGTCCTTCGGGCGCTTACGATGAAGTCTCTGCGTGAGCAATTCCGAAGCCTGTCCAAGCGGGAGCAGGATATTCTGGGCAGGAGCTTCGGCGCTCTGGGTTACACAAAAACGGACCTGCGGGAGATCGCCATTCGGAATAGACTTCGGGAAGATGGCGTGGAGAAGGCGAAGAAACAAGCGCTGAAAAAACTGCGGGAATGGTGTCTGGACAGCATGGCATGGAAGCTCCGCCGAGCCAGACACATGGTGGACCATGCGATTACACTGGAGCAGCTGCTCTGAGCCGTAAAGAGAAAGAACCTTTTTCTTTGATCCCAAGTTTATCTGAGTGCCACATTTCAGTTGGATGCGCAGACTTGATACGGGATATAACATTAGATTAAATTTCAGCCCTCTGCCTTTTCATTGGCAGAGGGCCGTTTTTTGGCTTAACAATTATTGAACATTCCTTACGGTGATAAATGCGCCCCGGTGATGATGCTGTTCAGCAAGCGTGATGTGGTAAATCTGCTGAAGAGGAAGTTGAAGAACGGGTCTGTTCGGGAGTCCGTGCGGCAGAAGCAGAAAATGCAGCAGGTACAGCAACAGCAAAAAAAGAAAAGCAACGACGGCTGGGAGCGATAATATCATTTCAAATCCGAAAGCACTTTTGCAGGGCTTTATACTCACCCAACGCCAAAATCGTAGTGTCATCGGACAATATGGTGTCCGGCGTAACGGAAACATCCGTTTTCCCGGCGCGTTTGATGCCAAGAATGGTGATGCCAAACTTTCTGCGGACGTTCAGCTCACCAACGCTTTTCCCAATCCACGCCTCCGGCACCTGCACTTCAAAGATGGCGTGCTGCTCGTCGATCTCTATGTAGTCGAAAATATGGTCGGCAGTGAAGCGAATCGCCGCCCATTTTGCCATCTGCTTTTCAGGGTAGACCACGTTATCTGCGCCGTTGCGGAGCAGAAACTTCGCCTGCACATCGCGTTCGGCGCGGGATACCACGCATTTGGCACCCAGCTCTTTCAGCAGCGAGGTGGTCTCCAGCGAGTTCTGGAAGTTGCCGCTGATGGTCACAAAGCAAACATCAAAATTCC
>ERZ773173.1443-NODE-1443-length-21479-cov-9.147638_pt1 | contig 21479 bp, 28 predicted proteins | sample MGYA00580535_ERZ773173 | MGnify/ENA primary metagenome ERZ773173 (study PRJEB29015, sample SAMEA2737856) | human gut metagenome | biome: human gut; feature: human-associated habitat; material: faeces | place: China | collected 2012 ...
AGCACTAGACTTTTAATCTAGGTGTCCCGGGTTCGAACCCCGGTGGGCTCATTAAAAGAAAATCCCCTTATCTCAAGTGTTTTGAGGTAAGGGGATTTTTGTATGTGTTAAAATCGGAGACACCTAAACTTTTTATTTATCCTGAAAAATATTAATATAATTCTTCATAATCACTATCAGAATAATAGTCCATGAACAAAAATTCAGGTACGATAATATGCTCACCAGTTGACTTTCTCAAAAATACAGAAAAATTAACATAATGAATATCAGGTTCAACATAAGGACCAGGATCAGTACGAAAATCAATAGCAAGATAAAAATTAGATAACTTCTTACATTCAACAGAAGTAATAAGAGTTTCAAGATTATCTGATATAATTTTTATATCAGTCTTGTAAGACTTATAACATCTATGAGTAGCAGAAAAAACAATAAAATCTAAGACTAAAAACATAAAACATAAAAAAACAACTAAATACATAATTTTCTCCTTATTTAAAAAATATATCATCAATCTTATATACATCAGGATATATAAGAGACAAGTGAAGATAATTCTTAAGAATCTCATAATCAGCATGCCCCATAAACAGACGGAGCTTCTCCATGTCACCACCATATTGTAAAAAGCTTGTAGCAAACGTATGTCTACATAAATGACCATGAATCCTATCTATTCCAGACAATGTTTTTAAGTCCTGGTAAAAGCATTTTATTGTATTAAGTGTTATAGGCTCAATATCATAAAAATCCAAAAATACAAACTTAGAATTATTCTCAAAATGATAATGTTCATGCGATTCAATGAAATAATTATCTAAGGACATGTAAAGGAATCTAGGAAGAAGTACAATCCGATCTTTATTATTTTTGGCATTATGTATTATTAATCTATCGCTTTTAATATCCATTCTGCGGAGCTGAACAATCTCTTTTCTACGTAGTCCACAATCAAGAGCCAAATGAAAGATACAATAATTTCTCAGTGCGATATGTTTATTAACAGACTTGTTAATTATAGTATCGTCAATCTGTTTTACTTCCAGAGCTGTAAGAGGTTCAACAATAGCAGGATCTTTCTTTGGCAGCCTAACACCTATTGTAATATCTTTATAAAGGTAATCTTCCTGGTAAAGCCATTTACAAAAAGCCTTTACAGGTCTGTAATTAGTAGCAATAGAAGTATTCTTCATTGTATACCTTAAAGATAATATGTAATCTCTTAAAGTTTGCTTGTTGAGCAGAGTAAAATCATCACTATTAAGCCATGTTGTAAAGCGACCGAGATAGAAAATATATGATTGTACAGTAACATCCTCACAATATACTTTTCTATCTTTAATAAATAAATCAATATAATCACTTATATGCTGCATATTAATTAGTCCTCTAATTTATTTTCAAAATCTTCAGAATTAAGCTGATGTGAACGCTTATATTTATAATTCATAGCTGCGTGTATATCGTTATCATTAAGCATAGCAAGATTATCAATAAGATCCTGTTCAACCTCATCATTATTAATCCCTTTACCATAAAGACTTAAAGATATAGCAGAATGAATATATCTTCTTTTCATAAGATTGTAATCAAGCTTACGTGAATAATCTCTATGTAATTTTTCTGGAACACATTTAGCAACATCAATTTGTTTTGTACGTCTTAAAGATTTCCAGAAGTTTGTATAATCGCAACGAGATTTATTACTGTCAGAATTAATATCAACAAGTCTTAATGTATCGTGTGTAAGATAGTCAGAAATCATTCTACGATTATCAAGATAATCATATATTCTTTTTGTAACTCCATATTTTTTATTACGCTCATATTCAATTAAGCAATAGCTCTTTGTACCTTTTCGTGTTGTTTGAAATTCAACATTCATTATTACAGTAACTCTAGGTACTAATTTATCAGCGAGCTTATTTACACTATCAAAATTAACAACTCCTTTAGTTGCAAGTTCGTGCATATAATCATTACATTTTGTTCTATAAAATTCATTTGAGCCATATTCAGAATAAAATTGTAACCTGATTATATCAAGATATTTCCAATTACGGAGTTCATATAAATTAGACAATACATAATAGTCAAAGCGTGATATCATCTGATTATAAAACCATTCATTAATAAACCAAGGTTTATATCCTTGTTCGATTACTTCTTTTGTTTTTAGATACATCCTTACAAAACATTTATCAGAACGACGACCAAGACTTATATAGTCATTTTCATATTCATTATTCGGTTTAAACTGATACTGATAGTTAATTCTTTTAAATCTACTTACCTGCATTTGAACAAAATTATCAATTCTTAAGTATTTTTCAGGCGACTGTAAATAATTTGTATGCCAGCAGTAATCTATTCTATTTTCCTTTACTTCGTGTATTTGAAGATGATAAAACTTTGCTATTGCATTTATAACACGCATAGAATATTCAAAAGTAGAAACAACACCCTGTAACCATAATGGTTTAGACCTTAGCTGTACTAATATTTCAGAGGTGATATCTGTTGGTGTACGAGTAGCAATAAATATATCAAATCGTTCAGGGCAGGAAATGCAATTATTATAATATCCTGCAAAAGAACGATTACTGTATATAAGTTGCATATCTTCTAATCCAGGAAGTGACCAGTCAAGATTTATATCAATAGCTTCAGTAGCGGCCAGTTTATCAAAATCCTTCCTGAAGGTTTTAACATTTTCATCTTCTGTATCTTTTAAGAAGTCATTACAAAATGATACTGAATAATAAAAAGTATCTATGTTATGCAAAAATTTCTTTTCTTTTCTAAAAAACCAATTATTTTTTTGTCCTGTATTAAATTCATTTTCAATTAAAGTACTCATATTTTTTCTCCTTCAAAAATTTACTAGAATAACCATTTTAGTAAATTTTAAAAAACTTATTTTGTATAGATTTTTTCTATATTTATTGTGATTTAATGTTGTATTTTCAGACCACCTATTAGATATCCGTGGTCATGATAGTTTTTTATAGTTTTGCTGGCGCGCATTCGCTTGCCGCCAGCAAAACTACCGCACTATCTAAGTCTTTTATGATTCCGTCTAAATTTACGACTATTTTTTACAACACCCGAAGCATCAGAAGCAACATTACATTGTAATTGTAAAATTTCCGTTTCAGATAACATATCTCCGGATTCACAACTCTTTTGTAAATCTCCAACTAATTCATAAGTATTGTAATAACTATAATTCCTATTCTTTACAAACCAACAACATCTTTTATATGGTTGCACTAAAGCTGGATTCTGTGCAGTTTCTATTTCATAGCCATCATAATAATATAACATCTGGAATCTCCAAACTTTTTTACATGCAATTACCACATTAGTAACTTGTCTCATTAATGCATCTATCATATTTTGTCTTTGCGAAGTTAATATAATAGATGCTTTAAAGTGTCTACTGGTTAATAATGTCTTAATGAACAAGGCATCAAAATTAGATTTAAACTGTCTACTATTAAATTGACTTCCAGCTTCATCTACAATCATATATGTAACTGTACAGGTATTATTTAACAAATCGCTTTTATAGAACTCATTAACTTCTTGCACAAATTGCTGCAAAGATATCAACTTTTCATATGGGATATCTGTAAAAGCAACATTCGAAAGTATATGAATTTTCTGAGTAACAAATTTCTTACGTTCTGAATCCCATATCGGTTTATCGTTAAATTTTGAATACAAATCATGTGCAACATTCACGGCAGTAAGTGTTTTTCCACATCCAAAACTTACAGAGCTTTGAGCAACATAAGTTCTAACATCGCCATAATCCGCCTCATTCCACTTTTTATGTTTAAAATAAAAGAACATATCAACAACAGTGTAATATATAGTAAAAGGAAGATTAAAAAATGCACAACGATAAGCCGGGAAAAGCAAGCAACAGAATACATGTGCACCAATTAATAAATAAATCATTTTCCAACCCCCTTAGCAAAAGAGATACAAACACCAAATATATCAAGTACAAATATCAACATTATTAGCTCTATTAAAAAATCTGTGCCAAATTCTACTGAACCAAATATTTCACGTGCCAAATTAAGTAACATTATTTATCACCTCGAATCTTAGTCCTAATCGCATTACGGATATATTTAAATACATCCCACATAAAATATAAAAGTCCAAGATTATACGCCATAACAGCAAGCTGCATATCATTAACTTGTGTATAATCTGTTATAAAATTAAATACCATATTTCACCTCTTAAGAAGCTATGCGACCGATAAACCAGCCACATAAACCAACAAACATACAGAATATAAGAACTCCGCCGAAAGATATATTATATCCATAAACTGCAAAAGTTCTCATAAACAATCCATTCCACACAATCGTTAAAACATCAATAAACTGCTGCATAATTAACCTCGCACAAAATAAAGAATCATAAGCGCTATAAGAATAGTAAAAAACAAAGATACATAAGCTATCATCCAGCCGGGCATAAATCCAAAGATAGCTTTAACCATTCCAACAACACCATTATCACTAAACAAATCTTTAATACTAGATATAAGACCCGAAGAGTTAGTATCAAAACCACCGTCATTCTTAATACTAGAATCAATCTCATATGAATCTTTTATATCTCCTGGTGTTTCTTTACCTGGTTCAACATTTCCATCAATTACATCAGTCCTGCCACCAGGAACGGTATCAGTCCAAGTTTCTTCAAGTTTGCCTGTATCATAGTTGTATCTACAATGAACCCAGTCGCTTGCTTTATTATCGCTTGTAACATTACGTATCCAGTACTCAATAGAGTTTAATGGAGCTGCTATCCAGCTTATAGAATGTTTATTTGCTTCAACTTCCTTATACTCCGCATAATTCTTATATGCATCATTATCCATAAACTCATCATACCAGTTCATAATTACAGTATTATTATTAGATGTATTACCAACATGATTTATAGATAATGTTTTTATAAGGTCTTTTTTATAAATAGGCGAAGTGAACGCTTTTCTATTAGTTTTAGAATCACCAAACACACCGGACTCATAAAATGTACCACTATATCTGTATCGTATTTCTGTCTGCATACCAGAGCTTTCATAGGTTTCACTACTTTTAAAAGCTATCGTTGTACGCGGACAGCCTTCATCAGCAAGGTAACGTGATTCTATATGTACCTCTGTTGGAGCTGGAACACTAGAATCATATCCAATAGCAGAACCATCATAAATAAGACCATCAAGAGAACCATTTGACAAATAATTAAGAGCACTTTGTTTTGAATTAAAAATCTTATGAACAAGTGTATAGTCTTTTACAGTGTTGTAATTAGGACTAACAGAATGAACCATATCAACAGGAATAGCGCTATCTTCTGAAGGATAGTTATAATATTTACCACTATACGCAGACAAAGTAATTGCAACAGCACGAGAACCATCAGGATTCAAGAAAAAATAATTATCCCCGTCAATGTAACCAACACAGTCAGAATTAAAAAACCAAGCCCGTTCAAGACACAATACATTATTATATCCACAATAATACATACCAACCATATTAGTTATACGTGAATCGCCACCATTCTGAAGATAACAAGACATTAAAGCTTCAGCAGAACCAAGATGAGTATGATCTTTTTCATCTGCCAGCACTGGCACACACATAACAACGCACATAAGCACACATAACACAGCTGCATATATTTTCTTTTTCATACGAACCCCCTTTATTTTAAAAAAGTCGGTTCAAGATAGAACCGACAAGACACAGTAAGTAAGCGATAACAGCGTACTACTTTGCAGCACGCTTTACACGGCTAAATACACCGATTGCAGCAGGAGCAATAACACCTGCAGCGAAAAGAACAGCAAGAACTTCATTTCCTGTTATTGCTGTAAGGATAGTTCCGACATATCCAATAGCAGTAGTAAGAGCAGTTCCAACAGCTTCCATATTTAAACCTCCTTATTATAATCATTTTAGTATGAATAATACTAAATGAGTGAGTGGGAATCGAACCCACTTAAACCAACTTTCACTCAATTTTCAAACCGATAATTTAAAGAATACGTACGCTAAATGTCCGGCCCTAGTCTTGCTAAAGCAAGCCTCTCCCCATGGGACCCGCCGAACATTCTTAACGCTGTCTAAGAGCCTGCGGCGGTTTGTAGAAGAAAAAACGAATAGTGCATCATTTCTTCTGTGAATCTACAAAGTCTAAGCCTTTGATATATAATGTCTGCTTACCGCCAGAATTCTTCATTCCATACGTTACTTTAGCAGATGCAGGAAGGCCGTGAACTTTTGCACGCTGATAAAAATCAACTGGCATTCTTTCTTTGATTGGAATATAGCCAAGTTCTCCAGAATCTGGATCTGCATTAACAGCATTAATATCTGCTGCAGCAATATAACTCATTGAACAACCAGTTATATGACTTCCATCCTCACTAGCTATGTCGTAAGGCTTACCAACTCCTAAAACAATAATATAATCTTCCATGTTCTTTTCCTTTCTGGTCTATCATAATCAATCAGCCGGCGACCAATCCGGTTGAGACTATATAAGTGAACAGCTTATATAGTTTCAAAATTATTAGGGAAATAAATAGATACTGCAAGTTAACCATGTTCATATTTGACACAACTATTTTCATCAAGTACAAGTGCATCATCATGACACATATTTTTTGATATTTCTTTACACTTTCCAGCTAAAGTTGAAACATCAACACCAGGAATAGCATAATCAATATTACAAAAAGATAATATTTTACTTATATTGTAAAAATCGTTTGAATCTAATGATAAATAAATATTTTCGTTCATATATACCTCCTTTCCACCTTGCTTCGTGCATGGACGAATTGACAAGGATTTGATATAATATTTTGTTAAGGTACATCAAAAAGATATTGATTAGCGGCTTATATCTTTTTGAATAACCTATATTTAACTACAAATTTATTATATACCTATATATAGGCATAGTCAATAAAAATATAACTATTTTTAGGTGTATTAAGAAAGGAGTAACATGGAGTTTTATGAAAGACTAGAAAATATGCTAAAATCAAGAAATATAACAGTATATAAAATGTGTAAAGATTTAAAAATAAGCACAAATACAATAGGAAATTATAAAAATGGTACTATACCGAAAATTGATATAGTTAATAAAATATCACTATATTTAGGTATATCAACAGATTATCTTATAAAAGGAGAAGAATTCAATTATAAAATACAAGCAGCATATGATATTGCTGATCCAGGAACACAAGCCGCAGTAAGAAAATTATTAGATATAAATGAATATGAGGAACAAGATATAAAATCATTAACTTCAAAAATTGGATAGAAAGGAATAGATAAATAATGGGAAGTACATATATATGGATAATTATAATTATTGTTGTGATTATAATTAATTCAGTGATAAATAAAAAAATAACAGATAATAAAATAAACAAGAAAAATACAGAAAATGTTAAGTTAAATGATTATCCATATAAATCTAAAATGCTATTAACAAAAACAGAATATAATTTCTATATGAATTTAAGAAAATTTACGGATGAAAAACAATATATTATATGTCCTAAAGTAAGATTAGAGGATTTCATTGATGTTACAAATAAACAGGAGCTATATAAATACAGAGGATATATAAAAAGTAGACATATTGATTTTTTAATATGTGATAATAAATTGCATATTAAATTTGGTGTAGAGCTAGATGATAAAACTCATAATAGCAATAAAGCAAAAAATACAGATGAATTCAAAAATAAACTATTTGATACAATTCAAATTAAACTGTACAGAATAAATATTAATGATAATTATGAAGATAAAATAAAACAGATCTTCAATAATTTGACATAAATAAAAAAATATATTAATATAATAATACAAAAAGGTGCTACCGATAGACGGTTTAGCCTTAACAAAAATGCTTAAAAAATAACCGCTTAGTTGTCCAGACTGGGGCGGTTATTTTTTTGGTATTTTATATACAATAGTAATAATTGCACACAACATAATAACAAAAGTAAATAAATCGTTATATGTAACCATGTCAATCACCCCCTTTCGAAGGTTATTGACTAAACCGCCTACCGAGATATGGTAGCACCCAGAAATTATAGTAACATGAAACAGATAATAACGCAAATACGACTTTTAATCTAGGTGTCCCGGGTTCGAACCCCGGTGGGCTCATTGCAAAGGGAATGGTTGAAATACCGTTCCCTTCTTTTTTTGCCATAGTGGACTAGGTGTCAAACAGGTGTCATAGTCTGAGAATGGGGAAAGTGTGATTTTAATAGAAAAGGTATAAAAAGTCTGCAAAGCCGCATAGATACTGGGAGAATCGTTGGTGGTGAAATTGAGCACTTTTGTGGCACTTTGTGTCAGGGGAGTGGAATCATTGAGAATAGGAGTTTTAACTTGGGTGAGTTTTATGTTAAAATGGGTAAAACAAATCGGAATTGACCGAATAAGTTAATCGTGCCATATGGCTTGATTATAAATACAAAGATAAAAACGCAATGTGCATTAAAAATGTACTAGAGCTGGTAGGTAGCCCAGCCGTCCTATGCAAATAGGGTAAGTAACCTGCCCCTCCGGGTTGTCCATTCTTTGTTCAATTCATTTTAGGAGGGATTCTTATGGACAAAGCAAGTGGAAAACTGACGGTATATTTTGAAGAACCATTTTGGGTAGGTGTATTTGAACGTATTGAAGATGGTAAACTATCTGTGGCGAAGGTAACATTTGGTGCAGAACCAAAGGATTACGAAGTGCAGGAATATATTCAAAAATACTATTTTAGTTTGAAATTCAGTCCGGCTGTTGAAACTGTTGTAAAGGATATAAAAAGAAATCCGAAACGGATGCAGCGAGAAGCGAAAAAGCAGACGATGGAAACAGGCATCGGCACAAAATCACAGCAGGCATTGAAATTACAGCAGGAACAGAACAAACAGGTGCGTAAAGAGAGAAGCCGCAAGAAAAAAGAGGCGGAAGAACAGCGAATGTTTGAGTTGAAACAGCAAAAGAAAAGAGAAAAGCATAAGGGACATTAAAGTCCCTTGGGCTTTTGCACAATTCGATATTTAACGGAGGAATCTTGACGGAATGAGTGGATTTATCTTTCGAAATCGTTATGGAGCTGTTCATAATCCGCAGGGAATCAATAATGTGATCAAGCGGGGATCAGACGCATACAATGCTGAGGAGATTATTAAAGCGAAGAAAGAAAAGAGAGAACCGATACTGATTCCTCATTTTACCTGTCACCATATGCGGCATACATTTTGCACAAGATTGTGTGAACAGGAGCCAAATGTGAAAGTGATTCAGGAGATCATGGGGCATAAGAACATTCAGACAACACTGGATATTTATGCTGATGCTACGGAAGAAGCCAAGAAGGAGTCGATGGTTCGGTTATCAGAAAAACTAGACGTATTTTAATATGTGTGAGCTGTAACAAGATTTAAAACGAGTAACTTGACTTTTATCTATCGATAATTTATAATTAGTAGATAATAAAGCAAGTGGAGGTGTATTATGGAAAATAAGAAACTTGTATTAACTGGAAAAGATTTTTCGGGAATGTATATTGATGAGAAGAATGAGAAGGCTTTTGTTGTTCAGGAGTGTAATTGTTGTCAGACATGTAAGGCTTAATAATTGACTTGTACAGAAGGGCGCTGAGAGAAGCGTCCTTTTCTTTTTAGGAGGTAAAGAGTTTGTTATCGAAGTTTAATGCTGTTACGCTTGAAATAACTAGGAAGTGTAATCATAGATGTACATTTTGTTATAATATTGCAGAAGACAAAAGCGACAATGTGACCTTCGAACAGATAGATGTAGTAATAAAAAAATTATACAATTATGGCATTGAACGTGTAACAATTACAGGTGGAGAACCTTATATTGTAAGAAGTCAATTGGAATATTTGATTCTTGAGTTGTTAAAAAAGAACTTTGACGTCTGTTTAAATACAAATTTGACATTAATCAATGATGATTGTGCTGATTTTTTGGCAAATACTATAGGTCATGATAATATTGTATATAGTTCTATACCATCCGTTGTTAAGGAGAAATGCGACGAAATTACACAACGGAAGGGAAGTTATGATAAAATAATAACAGGTATGAAGCTATGTAGGGAATATGATATAAGGGTAGGTTTAAATATGTCAGTTTCTCAATCAAATGTGGATGATTTGCAATATATTTCGGCATTTCTAAAGAATAATCCCGTAGATAGTTTTACGCTTTTCCCGGTTATTCCACCGGTATATGATCGTGATAATATATTGCATACTAATGATGCTAAGAACTTGATTAGTGTTGCAGATACTTTGGTCAACATTTGGGAAGAATTTGGCATAGTTGTGGGTTCAATTAGACCGTTGCCTAAATGTATTATTGGAAATGATCCGAGATATAACGTGATAAGAGGGAGTAGGTGCACGACAGGACAAGAAAGATTTGCAATAGATTTATGTACGGGAGAAATAGAGGCGTGTTCTCAAGAGAATAGAACGTATGGAAATATATACCATGATACAATAGAGGAGTGTTATGAAAAAATGCAAGCGTGGCGAGAAGATAATTATTTAGCAAGGACATGTCGAAATTGTGAATTATTAGAAGCGTGTGGCGGTATGTGTTTATGGTCAGAACCATGTGGCAGATGCTAGTTAAGGATGAACAAATGAAAGGAAAATGACGATATTATTTGTCATAAAAAATAAAAATGAAAAAATTTGCAGTAGAGTTGGCATCGCCCACCTCGGTTGATATAGCTATAACTAAAAAGTGTAACCATAAGTGTGTTCATTGTTATAATGTATGGAGAACTGATGATGATAGTCAAGAACTAAAAAAAGTGCTGACAGATGAACAAGTTGAGATAATTACGAATGAATTAGTAAAAAATAATGTTTGGAGAGCTACGCTTACAGGAGGAGAACCTCTTGCAGAATTAGACGTGTTATACAAGCTTATATTGTCGCTAAAACAGCATGATATTGCACTGGGGATGAATACTAATCTTAGTCTTATGACCGAGGAAATTGCACAAAAGTTAACAGAAGAATTTCAATGGGATAATATAGTGCTAACATCGTTACCAGGATTGACCCCAGATATTTGTGATCGTATTACTCAGATACCTGGAAGTTATGAAAAAATTGTCAGAGGAATTGACATATGTCAAAAATATAATATTCCCGTGGGAATTAACATAGTAATCTCAAAAGATAATTTGTATGAATTAGAGCGTTTGTACGACTTTGTAAACCAACATAAAGTCGATTATGTTTCTATTACAAGGGCGATTGCACCATTGTATGATCAAGATAATCCCTCTTTCTTCTTAGATGAGCAGGAGATTATATATATAGCTGATGTGCTTGAGACGGTTCATTCACGTTTTGGTATAAGTGTGGGTTCGGTTACTCCGTTTCCACTCTGTATATTAAAAGATATTTCAAAATATAAGGACATAGTGTCAGCATCATGCGCGGCGGGAATTAGTAGATGTTCAATTGATGCAGTATCTGGTGATGTTACAGCATGTACACATGAAGAGCAAAATTATGGTAATATATATGAGGATGGTTTAAAAAAAGCCTGGGACAATATGTATGAGTGGCGGCAAGGATTATTGGTAAACGAAGAGTGTCGAAAGTGCGATATGATTGCTTTTTGCGGTGGAGAGTGTCGTATGATAGCTGGAACAGAAGGACATGTAAAATATCATTTAAATAGAAACGCAAAGATTAACTATGTTCCATACGCGCCAATTGAACCTATATATGAAAATACAGAGTTTAGGATTTCTAAGAAAGTAAGGTATAGGAGAGAGGCTTTTGGAGGTGTTCTTAGATGTGCCGAAAATGAATGTTATGTATCAGAAACAATTATTCTATTATATGAATTGATTAAGGAAATGGATACAATTAAAGTATCTGATTTTGCTGATTTTTGTGAAGTAAATGAATATCTATATGACGCAATTGCTGAACTAGAGAAAATGAAGATTTTACAAAGAATAGGCAAGGTGAATTTTAACTGATATTGTTTATATTTGACGATAAAGAGGTAATGTAAAGTTATATTGTGGCTTCATATAGAATTACAATTTGGACTCACAATTTGTGAAATTTGAAAGAACTTTACTTAGAATGTTGTCATATTGGAATAATGCCAGCCCACACCGGCTGGCATTCAATCATTCATCTTCAACTTTGAATATTTCTTCGACGGGTATTCCAAGATAGGCGGAGAGCCTGAGAGCAAGTTCAAGGGAGGAGGTATAAATGCACATGTTAAATAGATTTCCCTAGAATTCTGCTTTTTCCAGCCGTTCTTCAAAGTAGATCTCCAACTGGGCTCGTATCTGAGACCAGTCCCTGCGGCGTCCGGTCCATTTTTTAGTGATGTCCATGGTAGCCAGATAGAGCATTTTTAACAGGCTGTCATCGCTTGGAAATACAGTCTTGCTTTTGGTGACCTTACACAGCTGCCGGTTGAATCATTGCCTGTTATTTATCACTCGTACACTTTATCAACTCCAAGGCTTTACCATCAGCAGTCCTTGCAATATCAATGAGCTTGCACACTTCAACACGTACTGATTTATCTGCAAGTTTTGTAAGCATGCCTTCCATATCAGAGGTATCTCCAAACAAGCTCCACATTTTTTCTATGGTCTTTGCACACTTTGTAAATGCCTCTGCTATTTCATTATATTCCGCCTGTTTCATCACATCTGTTTCTGCGAGCTTACTAAAATATCTTGCTGCATTGGTACGTCCATCGGTGATACAGGACATAGCATCCATCTGACACAACATTTTTTCAAATAATACAAACAGATTATCCATTACCGTAAACTCATTATCCTGCTGTAATGCTTCCTTCCATGCATCATATGCATTTAACCCTTTACAATAGCTGTATTCTTTTCTTCCTGTAAGCACCTTTACGGCATTAGCTGTAATTTCTTCATGCGTAATCTTCTCTCCTGCAATGGCACCCATACACATCACCGCCTGTGTATCTGTATTCTCCCACCAGTTGCTACACACAAAATATCCTGACTCATCTATCTGAATATTAGCCGCAAATTCCGGGTCATTTTGAAAAAAATTCCATCCTAACAATTCTTCCCCATTCTTTCGATAGCCTGTAATAATACATGGCTCCGGTGGTCCGATAATTCCCAGTGCAATGCAAGGATATCCCTCGTCAATGTGTTCCTTAATGAACTTTATAAATTCTTCTTTCGTTGTACCTTCATCTCTTCCTAAGAAAGAAAACTCCCTGCCTAATGCCTTTGCAGTAAGCTCATAGATTTCATTGGTTTCTTCCAATGTATGGAATATATCAACATTACTTAAATCCCAGCACTCGGTGTTCCACACCAGACGAAATGCCGCCGCACTGGAAACCATTGTAAAATAATACTCCAAATCTTCTCCTAGATACTCACAACATGCCTTTAAACAAATCGGATATGGTGTATTCCCGCCATACGTTCCATATCCAACTCTTGGAACACCATACAGAATCGTGCTTTCATTACCTTTGTGTACATTCTTGTTCATAAAAATATCGCTCCTTCGCTCTTTTTTGTCAAGAAGTCCGATACCATATACACCAACTGCAAGTTCTTCCTTTCCAATGATTGGTCTGATTCTTCGGAATGTACTTGGAACCATTCCGACAATCTTCTGAAATGCTCTCGTATAAGTTTCAGGATTTGAAAATCCGTACAAGTAAGCAATATCCAAAATGGACATATCCGTATAAAGCAACTCGTAGGCAGAGCATTTGATTTTTCTCATCCGCACATATTTTGCCAATGAACATCCAGTATTCTTACTAAACATTTCTCTGATATATGCATTTGAAAAACCTACACGCCGTTCCAACTCATTGTAATCAAATTTATCTTTCCTTATATGTGACTCAATGTAACATATAATGGCACCTACATTTGATGGATAACTCATATCAAAACCTCCGTATCGTTACAAGTAACAAATTTTCATCGCGATGTGAGTCTAGTATAGCTGTTATGAAGGAATATATCTTGACTTTTTTAAGGTTGTTTATAATTTCCAATTTGTCGAGTGGGGAACAGACTGTGGTTCTTGAGGTAATGATTGTCTCGATTGGCTCAATCATTACCAGGTCTGTTTTTATAAATGCAGAATCCCACCTGTAAAATAGCTGACACAAAGAGAAGCAATCTCTCTCGGTGGTTCTTTGGCACCATCGTTTAGCCATTCGATCAGTACATTGGTGACGGCTCCGGCTATAAAATACAGCTTATATCGGTCCATGGAATTTGACGTCATATTTCCTGCAAATTCCATGATATACCGGTTAAATGTCTGCTGGATCAGACTTCCGAATCCATTATGGTAAAGAGTTAGGAGATCCGCTTTTTTGACCAGACAGCAAGTTAGAGCTTTTTCAAATCCGGCTCTTGCATTTTCCTGATTAAAGATATGTTCATCATCGTCATATGGAATATCACTCATAAGTTCATCTCTAAGGTTATCCATAGCAGTTTCTATGATCTGTTCTTTATTTTCAAAATTTCTATAATAAGAGGCTCTTGCAACTTTTGATTCTTTTACAATATCCGTGACTGTAATTTCTGAAAAAGGTTTTCTTCGAAGTAATGAAAAAAGACCTTCTGTTATTTGTGTTTTCACTCGTTTGCTGTCCATAGATGCTTTTGACATAATCATTTCACCATTCCTTTTATAATGGACATATTGTATCATCATAAAAATTCTTCGTCAAATCAGAAAACAAGATATAATGAGACAAAACAGCCTGAATTGACTCATCCACTTTGTTGATTTTTATAACTTTCGCTGATACAATCTGTTTCATAAAAAGAAAGAGGAGTGATCAATATGGCGAATGTAAAAGTAAGATTGATGGATCAGGATACAGACTATAAAAAGATGGGTACGAAAAAAGGCACGATTGAAGTCTGGGAAGATGGAAAGCGTGATGATGACAGAGCCGGTGTATATGAATGGTGGTATTTTGACATGATTCTGGACGATGGCTCAAAAGCGGTTGTTCACTTTAATACGAAGGACAACAAAACAATCGATAAGGAAGGAACGATTCCTTCTGTGGTGATCAAGATTACTTCTCCGGATGGGAAAGAGTATAAGGACAATGTAATCCTGACAGCAGCAGATGCACATTTTGGCAAAGACAGATGTGATGTGCAATTCGGACCGCATTTCTTAGACGGGGATCTGAAAACATATCATATCCATGTTGATAGAACGGGCGGAGTAAATGGAACAGACGGTTCCGGCGGACAGGGAGAGGCATCCGATGTTGGATGTGACCTGATCCTGACAAGTACGGCAAAGCCCTGGAGACCGGGAGCCGGTGGATTTGCTTTTGATGAAGATGGTTATTTTACATGGCTTTGTGCTGTGCCAAGAGGAACCGTAACAGGTACATTGTATTATGATGGAAAGGAACATCAGGTAACCGGTGCCGGATATCACGATCATCAGTGGGGAAATGTGAAACACAATTCTACATGGGATCACTGGATCTGGGGCAGACAGGATTTCGGCGATTATGCAATCCTTGTATTTGATATTGGTACACAGAAAAAGTTTGGATACCAGAGACTTCCTATGATGTTTCTGGAGGATAAGGATGGAAATCTGGTTATGGAAGATCTGACGACTCCAAAATGTAAATTTTTACAAGAGTACAAAGAAAAGCTTTCCGGGAAAATGTATCCGAAAGAAATTGAGTATATTTTCAGACAGGGCGAAAAGAGCGCAAAGTATACGATTGAGCAGTCATATGAGTTGGAGGCTCGTGATCCTACCGCACAGCTTCCAAAGATCATGCAGGGGGTATTAAAATTGAAGGGACTTCATCCGTCCACCTCAAGAAACTTTGCAAAGGGTACGCTGGAATTCCATGATGGTAAACAGGTGATCAAACGCAGTGGAGACATGATCTATGAGTTTGTTTATATGGGAACAACCGTGAAAGAGAAGATGGAGAATGAATAGGAATTTCTCACGGAAACAGTTGGAAAGGAACGAATGTAAATGAAAGCAGTTGTATATACAAAAACAGGTGGACTTGAAGTCGTAAAGCAGCAATCTGTGGAAACACCTCTTCCGGGGGATGACCAGGTGTTGATAGAAGTAAGGGCTTGTGCTTTGAATGTAAGTGATTACCAGCGCTTTCAGACAAAGAATGGCAGGATTCCATTTTCCACTTCTCTTACAAATAAGATGATGGGCTATATCGGAAAGCCTCTCGGAGCAGAAATATCCGGAGTTGTTGTCAAAACAGGGAAAAATGTCACCCATGTGAAAAAGGGGGATGCCGTATTTGGAAAAACTGTGGGTTCTGCTCCGTCAGGCGGAATAGCCGAACTGGCATTGATGGATAAAGACAGGGTATGCAAAAAGCCTGAAAACTTTTCCTTTGAGGAAGCTGCCACAGTGTCAATTTCTTTTGAAACTGTACTGGGAGCCGTCAGGAAAGCGGATATCAAACCGGGACAAAAAGTAATGGTCTACGGCGCGTCCGGGGGTGTGGGACTGTATGCAGTGCAGCTTGCAAAAGCTGCCGGAGCCGAGGTTACGGGAGTGTGCAGCACCAGAAATACAGAACTTGCCAAAACAGCAGGCTGTGATAAGGTCATTGATTATAAACAGCAGGATTTCACACAATCTGATATCAAGTATGATGTGATTCTTGGGATCAATGGCTGTAATCCGATGAAAAAGTATAAAAGCATCATGAAAGAAGATGGTATTTTTGTTGGTGTAGGGGATATGAACCAGGCAATGAAAGCACTTATGGCATCTTTTACATCACGTAATTTTACCTATTATGTAGGGGCATTTACGAAGCAGGAAGATTATCTGCAATATGCAAAAGAGCTTGCGGAAGTAGGAAAACTGCACGCCTATATTGATAAGGTGTATTCTGTAAATGAAACTGTTGATGCAATCCGGTATCTTCTGACACATCATGCACAGGGGAAAGTAGTAATTAAAACAGATTTTTAGAGGTGAAAAATGGATATTTTGATTAACGCACTTATCATTATAAGCGGAATATGCTGGTCGATTGTGTATATAGAAAGTATTCACATAGGATTTAAGCAGAAAACATACGCAATGCCGTTGTTTGCATTGGGACTTAATATTGTTTGGGAAGGACTGTATGCCTTTACTGATATTTTTGTCCGGCAGAGCATAGGGGCACAGGCGATAGCAAATACCTGCTGGTTCTTTCTTGACTGTATCATTGTCTATACCTATTTTAAGTTTGGTAAAAATGAATGTAAGACAAAGACACAGCGCAAGTGGTTTGTACCGTGGAGCATCCTTGCTTTTGTAACCTGTATTGTCTTACAGGTATTGTTCTATTGCTGGTTTGGCAGTGTAGAAGGAGAAAAATATGCTGCCTATTTGCAAAATATTGTAATGAGCTTAATGTATCTTTCTATGCTGAAGGAGCGGAAGTCAGACAAAGGTCAATCTATGGTGATTGCAGTGTGCAAGTGTATAGGAACATTGACTCCTACCATTTATGGAACATTGGAAGGAAACTGGTTTATTCTTGTCACTGGAATTATATGCTTTGTATTTGACCTGATTTACATCTATGCACTTAGATTTGTAAGAAAGAAATAATGTAAAAAATACAGCGTGGTAACACTTTTTTTGAGTGACACGCTGTTTTATTTTGCGCAAATTTTCCTATCAGTATCAGTAATTTACTCTCTGGGTTCTCTTTATTAAACATCTGCATTGATATACTTGAATTGTCCGTAAGGGACAAGGGGTATAGGAATAAAATGACAATTAAATGAACAGCCCACCTGATAAGGGCACATCAGTGATGATGGAAGCACCAGAGACGCAGGGGAAAATGTGATAAACGATTACGTTATGTAAGATCTTTGTCGATTTTCTCTGTGTCTTTTTGTCGGAGAAAGTCGAAAGGAATATGTATAGGACAAAAAGTGTCATATATTGACAGTAAAGGTAATTTCTGGTAATATATAGAATATCAATTGAATATGGAGATGCGAATTTATGAATTAATTATTGTAGTATCGCTTTATTTTTATATTTTATAAATTGCCAGATATGTTTTAGAATAAGAATAATATTTTAATAGGCAAAGATTTTTACATACATAGTTACATAGCGAATTGTTGAATGAAATGTGGATGAACGCATGGAGTACTCTCTTTTGCAGAGAGGGCTGGTAACTAATGGTTGTAGAGGTCTTTTTTTATTGCCTCCGCAACAGATTCAGAAACTGAGAGGAGGTGATAATCGTGGAATATATGAATGATTATGATCCGAAAATGATTGGAAAACGTATAAAGGAAACTGCTCAGAGCAAGGGATATACAGCAGAGAAACTTGCAGAAATTACGAGGAATGGAATACACACCATAAACCGGATATATCAGGGCACTAGTATAAGCACTGAATACATTTGTCAGCTCAGTCAAGTGTTAGGAGTATCCACAGATTATCTCCTTCTGGGAAAGAAGGATCGAATGGAGGAAAAACCAAGCAGGGAAGAAATTTTCCAATTTCTTGGCGGGTTAGACGATACAAAATTGATAAAATTGGCAGGTGCAGCAAAGATTCTTTATGACATTGCGTAGGTACATATTATTTGGATGTGAATTCTAATAATATGTACCTTTTTTCTTTTCTTAACTATACAAAAACTGTGTAGTTATTTCACTCATTCTCTACAGAAACTGTTCTTCATTTTTTCCTAGGGTTATTTTACGATAAATACAGGTCGTAAGACCGGATGACATGCGCATACATCGTAACGAAAAAATATATGATGGCGGCTACATCAGGCTGCAGAAGAAGGAGTGTGTTTAAAATGAGCGATATAGAAACAACAGATGTTGATATGTTTACGATAGGAAATAATCTTCGGGAGCTTCGAGAGCAGAAAAGAGTAACACAGATGCAGGTAGTTGATGTGTTGGGGGTTAGTTATACTCATTATGCAAAGATCGAAGAAGGTATGAGAGGCATGAGCCTGAAAATGCTGATAAAGTTGATCAGATATTTTGAAACAGATGCCAACACGATACTTGGAAGTGCGGCAATGGGGGTAGCGTGATGGAAACGAGAAGAGCAAGGAGAAGAGAAAAGAAGAAACAAAGAATGGCAAGACGGGAGAATATCCCTTGCATTGTGTTTCTGGCAACGGACGAAGAATCGTTTGAACTGGCAGAAAAGAAAGAGGATCGGCAGTTGCGATACATCAATCAATATGCAGATGCACATGGGTTAATTCCTATGAAGATCGTGCGTAAGAGCTGTTTTGCCCCATATGTTGTAAATCAAATGTATAGCCGGTGCATTGATTGGATGCAGCAGGGAAAGGCAGAGGCTATATTGGTTGCCAATATGGAGTATCTTGCTTTGGATGAAGAGGATGCCTATCGCAAGGTTGGACAAGTAAGAAAAGCGGGTTTTCGAATATTTTCCGTGGATGATGGAGAGTTGAAAATGAAGATCCGATTCCGAGCAGAGAAAGAGAGGAAGGTTGGATGAAACAGAATAATATAAAGAATATATATCGTGGAGATATTATTTGGGTGGATTTGGGAGAATTTCCCGGCAGTCATAGACAATCTGGAAAAAGACCATGTCTGGTTGTCAGTACAGATAAAGGAAATGGTCCGGTATATACAGTAATGCCGGGAACCAGCAAGCAGGAAAAGAAAGCATTTCCGGTACATGTGACAGTATTTCAGAAGGATGTCTTTGGAAGGCTTGGAAAAACAACGGTTTTCATGGCAGAGCAGCTTGTAACAATTGATGACCGGCAGATTTTAATGAAAGCAGGGCATATTCCAGAGCAATCAGATATCATGCAAAAAATCAACGACCTTTTAAAACGTCAGTTGGGTTTGGGAGAGTGATGAGATTGGAATCAGATAATAAGAACATTCCAATATGGGAAAAAGCGATGTTGACGAAACAAGAAGCTGCATTATACAGCCATATCGGAATCAACAAGCTTGAAGAAATGTTAAAAGTTCCAAATTGCCCATTTGTTTTATATGTTGGAAAGAAAAAGCTGATAAAACGCAGGGAATTTGAAGAATATTTGTCCGAGCAGATCGAAATATAGGATTTTACATTTGAGCCTCTTTATGATATGATTAAATTTGAGTATTGAGGCTCTTTTTGTGTGAAAGGAGCTGCAATATGGGTAAAAACCTAAAAGGAAAAGAGCTTGGTCTGGGAATAAGCCAAAGAGAAGATGGCTACTATGTTGGAAGATATACGAATAAATATGGGAGGCGTGTTCAAAAATTATTCCTAAAGCTTCAAGAGTGCAGACAGTGGCTGGCTGACTCCGCATATCGCGATGAACACAGCAATATGGATTTCCCGGAGGAAATGACGGTTAATTCGTGGTTTGAGTATTGGATTTCGATGAAGAAGAGAACTGTTCGACCAAATACAGTTCGAAACTATACGGAACGATATCACCGCAATATTAAACCGGTTATAGGGAAAAAGATACTGGGTAGTGTGAATACCATTCAATGCCAGACGGTTATGAATCGTATGGCGGATGAAGGCTATCGCACTTCAACAATCTATCAGGCGCGGATTACATTGTATAATATGTTGGATTATGCCTATCAGAATGATGTGATCATGAAGAATCCATGTAACAAGATGGTTCGTTCTGACATAGGTAAGCCTTCTGAAAAGAAAGAGGCATTGACATTACAGTATCAGCGTGAGTTTTGCAATGTGATCAAGGGAAATGCGTACGAGTATCAGTACCGTTTCCTGTTACAGACCGGTCTTCGTACCGGAGAGCTGGTAGGGTTGAAATGGTCAGACATTGATATGGATCGCCGTACCATGACGATAAGGCGCTCTATGGAGTATCGCCATTCTACAAAGGAATGGAGGATTGGTGAACCGAAAAGCAAGGCGGGATATCGAACGATACCATTGACAGAGGAAGCCGTTGAAATCTTGAGACAGCAAAAGATGAAAAATAATGCGCTCAAGGTTACGGTGATGGAGTGGTCAGAGTTTGTATTTCTTTGCAGAAAAGGAACACCGGTTAAGAACAGCACATATGATACGATGCTGTTCAAGCTATGTGATAAAGCGATGATTCCCAAGTTTTCCATGCATGTGCTGCGACATACATTTGCAACCAGGTGTATTGAAGCTGGAATGAAACCTAAAACATTACAGACAATCTTAGGTCATTCCAATATTGGGATCACCATGAACCTTTATGTGCATACAACAGAAGAACAAAAACAAAAAGAAATCGACCAGATTGCGGATGCTTTGAAAGTGGTTTAATTTTTTTTGCTCT
>ERZ773173.1466-NODE-1466-length-21179-cov-3.386717_pt1 | contig 21179 bp, 17 predicted proteins | sample MGYA00580535_ERZ773173 | MGnify/ENA primary metagenome ERZ773173 (study PRJEB29015, sample SAMEA2737856) | human gut metagenome | biome: human gut; feature: human-associated habitat; material: faeces | place: China | collected 2012 ...
TTCCAAACACCTTTATCATCTTGTTGATTTAAAGTTCTTTTATATAACTTATTTTTGTAATAATATTCTTTTATCTTAACAGGTCTATCTATAAGTGTTTCAATAAAAGAATTTATACTTTCAAACATTTCTTCCTCACTACGGTAGTCAAAGGAATAGTACACATATTCAAAATTCCAACACATTATTGTGATTTCATTTTCCAGAAACTCCACTTCTATATTCTGCGTAATACATAACTTCGTTTTGTCATTGTATATTTTGTATTTTTCAGATAACATTCTTTTTACAACACAAATATCTACCATTTTTTACCACCATTCTGCAGATAATAAAATCCTTTTTTTCTATACCCCTATACTAAAGTTATTACACGGGCACTATTGTTATTATATTAGCTAATTATTTTTTTCCATTATAATCAATGTCTATTTACTGTTTATGAATATATAATTAGAATCACCCCTATAATTAATCCGACTATAATTACTATCACTAACTGACACCAATCTAATATGTCCAATATAATATCAACAAATACCCCTAATTTTTTTCGTATTTATTTTTCTTTCTTTACTCTCTCTTTGCAATCATAAATAATTATACTCATCAATGCTATACAAATAATACTAATAGTTATTCCTATTATTTTATATTTTACTTGTTGCATATGATACAAACCTTTTGATAGCTTTAAACCAGCTCTCACCTTTCTTTGTTAAAAAAGTCAATATCTCTCTTTGTTTCATTATATACAAATACTTTTTTCATCAGCTTATTTTATCTTGCCGCCTCATACATTAGTATTGCTGTTGCAACTGCTGCATTTAAAGATTCAACTTTTCCGTGCATCGGAATCTTTATTAGCTTATCTGCCTTTGCGGATATTTCCTCGCTTAAGCCCCTTGCCTCATTGCCGATTAAAAGTGCGCAGTCCTTTGTAAGGCTTCCTGAATTGTAAAGTTCTCCCTTTAAGTGGGCAGCATATGTTGTAATGCCGTTGTCCTTTAATGTGTCAACTGCTGCTGCCAAGTCATCCACTATTGAAAAAGGCACTCTGAATATTGAACCCATTGTTGAACGTATAACTTTAGGATTGTATATGTCTGCACTGTCTTTGCTCATTATTATGCCTGATATACCTGCTGCTTCCCCGGTTCTTACAATTGTTCCCATATTTCCCGGATCCTGAAGTCTGTCAAGCACTACTATGCAACTTTTTTCCTTGTTTCTTTTTTCTATAATGTAGTCTATGCTGTATGATTTCTGCTTTACAACGGCAACTATTCCCTGTGGTGTAACTGTATCTGATATTTTCTTAAATACCTGATCGCTTACTATCTGATATTTTTTGTCTTTTACCAGTTCACCGTTTTCTTTCAAAAAAGTTTCTGAAACATATACACTTACAAGATCCTCTGCCGGTATTTCAACAAACATTTTCTTGCCTTCCACTGTAAATGTTCCTGTTGTTTTTCGTACTTTTGATTTTTCTTTTAACTGTATTAATTTTTTTATTTGTTCATTTGATGTTGATGTTATTACCATTTTACTTAAATACCTTTGCCATTTTTTCTGTTTCGCCTAAAACTACCAAATGCATTCCATGTTTAAAAGGAATGTTAACGTCAGGATTAATTTTGTATTTTCCTTCTTTTTTTATTGCTATAATGTTAAATTTATATTTTTTTCTAAGGCTTAATTCCATTAGATTCTTTCCAACCCAACTTTCAGGAACTTTTGCTTCTATTATGCTAAATGTGTCAGATATTTCTGCAATATCCATAAACTTTTCGCCGTGAGCAAGGTTCTTTGCCATTCTGATTCCTGTTTCACTTTCAGGATAAACTATTTCGTCTGCCCCAACTTTAGTTAAAATATTGCCCTGCAATTTGTCGCTTGCCTTGGCTATTATATAAGGGATTCCTATTTCCTTACATACGGCAGTTACGATTATGCTTGCCTCAAAGTTTTCACCTATTGTAACTATTGCCACGTCCACATTTGACACTCCAAGACCTTTAATTACGTTTTCTTCCGTCAGGTCTGCACGAATGGCAAAAGTAACATAATCTGATATTTCATCTACTTTTTCCTGTGACTTGTCTATGGCTATAACTTTTCCACCCATATTTGAATATGATATGGCAAGGCTTTTTCCTAAAGTTCCAAGTCCGAATACTGCTATTTCTTTCATTAATGCTGTCCTTTCTTTAATCTATCCTATAAGCACTTTTTTCTCAGGTAAGTCCTTTATGTGCTGGTCTATTCTTCGTTTTCTCGCCAATGCTATTACTATTGTTATAGGTCCTATTCTTCCAAAAAACATTAAGACGATAATTATTAGCTTGCCTGCAAGAGAAAGACTTGCCGTAAAGTTCATGCTTAAACCTACCGTTCCTATTGCCGAAAATGCTTCATAGCATATCTTGGTAAGAGAACCTGTTTCCGTAAATGTAAGTGCTATAACTGCAATCATTAATATGCTAATGGCCATTGTCATCACTGCCAATGCGTTCTTAATGTTGTCTCTGTTTATTCTTCTCTTAAATGCCTCTGTTGCGTTTTTTCCCGTAACAACTGATTTTACATCAAGGAATAACAAAGCTACTGTTGTTGTTTTTATTCCTCCTGCAGTTCCCATTGGTGAGCCACCCATTAGCATTAAGAAAAAAGCAAGAAGTACTGAGGCATTTCTAAGCCCCGCCTGATCTATTGTGCAAAAACCTGCTGTTCTAAGAGTTACTGACTGAAAGAATGATGCCAGAATTTTTTCACCTGTCTTTAAAGTTCCCAATGTTTCAGGATTGTTGTATTCAAAAGCAAACGTTAAGATTGCTCCTCCAAATATTGCAATTGCCGTTACTGTAAGAACTATCTTGGAGTGAAGTGACAACCTTTCAGAGAATTTTTTAAGTGGGTACTTTTTATTTCTAATATTCTTTATGTTTTTCAAAATATCCCACCATACTATAAAGCCTATTCCACCTACCACAATAAGGAACATTGTCGTTATATTAATCAGCACATCTCCCTTGTACGCCATAAAGCTGTTGTCTCCAAGAAGGTCGATTCCTGCATTGCAAAAAGCTGAAATTGCATGAAACACAGAATACCACACGCCTTTAGCCACTCCGTATTTTGGAATAAATCTAAAACTGTAAAGTATTGCTCCAATGCCTTCCACTGCAAAGGTTCCCGAAAATATTCTTATTATGTGCAAAACAACGCCCTGACTTGTGTCAAGATTGTATGACTCCTGAATTAATCGTCTTTCTTTTAAGTTTATTTTTTTGCCTATTATAATTAATACGCCTGTGGCTATGCTGATAATTCCAAGCCCGCCAAGCTGTATAAGTATTAATATGACTACTTTTCCAAAAAGACTCCAGTAGGCATAAGTTGGCACCACAACCAATCCTGTTACGCAGGTTGATGTGGTGGCTGTAAATAATGCTGTCACAAAATCCGTCCACTGCCCTTTAGCTGAACTTACCGGCAACATTAGCATTAATGTTCCAACTATTATCACCCAAAGAAATCCAACTATTATTATTCTGGCAGCGTTGAATTTTGTTTCTTTAAGCATTTTCTTAAAATTTATATTTAAATTAGTCATTATAATTCCTTTTGAATATTAAACTCTTAATTTTACAAAATCCTGTCCGTAAGTTTTCTTTAGTTCTTCAATAAACTGATTATTGGCATCAACTCTGTATTCTATTGGCAATGCTTTCTGCTGACGCTCTTTTGCCAAAGCTATCATTACCTTGTCGCCACCTTTGTGAAGAAGTAATGTTTCAAGTAGTTCTTTCTCCTTTGCCATGTACTCTTCCTTGTCTTTAAAGGCTATCCAAAGTTCTGACGGAACCTGGTCGAAAGATACAATTGAGTTAGCCAAAACTTTTCCTGCAGAATTTTCTTCTATGTTTGCCTCGCCTTTTACAAAAATCTTCTGACCTTCTTCCATTAACATTCGACTTCTCTCAAACTGTCTTGGAAATACTACAACTTCAACTGTTCCAACTAAGTCTTCCAATGTTATGAAAGCCATCTGCTGTCCTGTTTTTGTAAACTTCTTTGTTATGGCACTAATGATTCCGCCTACGGCAACTTTGCTCTTGTCAGGAACTTTTGACTCTTCCCCTTCTTCAGGTTCGGTGAAATCAATTGACATATTTGTTATGTGTTTGCGCCATTTCTGTTCCTGTGCCTGAAGTGGATGACCGCTGGCATATATTCCAATAACTTCTTTTTCAAAAGCTAATTTTTGGTCAACGGTGTACTCTCCTACATCAGGCATTTTTACTTTATACTTTTCTTTGGTACTGTCATCTGCCATATCAAAAATAGACATCTGGCCTTCCCATGCGTCTTTGTTTTCCTTGTTCACCCCGTCAAGAATCTGAATGTAAACCATCATCATCTGTTTTCTTGTGGCATTAAGTGAATCAAAGGCACCGGCTTTGATAAAGTTTTCTATTGCTCTTTTGTTTACACCAAGATTGGCTGTTCTTGTAATAAAGTCTTCCAAATCAGTGTACTTGCCGTGTTTTTCTCTTTCCTCAACTATGCCGTCAATAATGTTTTTACCAACATTCTTTATGGCTGTAAGTCCATATCGTATGCTGTTGCCCTTAGCCGAAAATCCACTTTCACCTTCGTTAATATCCGGTGGAAGAATTTCTATTCCCATTGAACGGCATGAGTAAACATATTCTGCTACCTTAGTTGAAATATCCATTACAGAAGTAAGCATTGCTGCCATAAATTCTGCTGCATAGTAATATTTAAGGTATGCTGTCTGGTAAGCCACCACGCCATAAGCTGCCGCATGGGACTTATTAAATGCATACTTTGCAAAGTCTATCATTTCATCGTAGATTTTGTTTGCAATCTCTTCACTTATGCCGTTTTTGATACAGCCTTTTACGCCCTCTTCCCGGTTTCCATATACGAAGCTTTGACGTTCCTTTTCCATTACTGCCTGTTTCTTTTTTGACATTGCTCTACGGAGAAGGTCGCTTCGGCCAAGTGAATATCCTGCCAAATCCCTAACTATCTGCATTACCTGTTCCTGATAAACAATACATCCATAGGTTGGCTCAAGTATTGGAATTAACTGTGGGCAGTCATAAGTAACGCTATCTCGATTATTTTTTCCTTCAAGATATTTAGGGATAAAATCCATTGGTCCCGGACGGTACAAAGCTATTCCGGCGATAATATCTTCAAGACTTTGAGGCTTAAGTTCCTTCATGAAGTTTTTCATTCCGGCACTTTCAAGCTGGAATATTCCCTCTGTATTTCCTGTTCCAATATAATCCAAAACTTTTTTGTCATTGTAGTCTATTTTCATCAGGTCAAGTTCTATGCCTCTGTTCTTCTTTATGAATCTTTGGGCATTCTGTATTACAGTTAAGTTTCTAAGCCCCAAAAAGTCCATTTTTAAAAGTCCAAGTTCTTCCAAAGTAGTCATTATATACTGTGTTGTAATTGAACCGTCTGCCGCTCTTGACAATGGCACGTATTCGTCTACCGGTTTTCCACAAATAACTACACCTGCCGCATGCATTGATGCGTGTCGTGGAAGTCCTTCAAGTCTTCTTGACATATCAATAAGGTATTTTACCTCTGGATCTGAATCGTATAATGTTTTTAATTCTCTATTTTGTTTTAAAGCTCCATCAAGAGTAATGTTAAGCTCCTGTGGAATCATTTTTGCTATATTATCTACCTGAGCATATGGCATATCAAGAACTCGTCCAACATCTCTTATTACACCTCTTGCCTTTAATGTTCCAAAAGTCACAATCTGCGCCACATGGTCTTTTCCGTATTTTCTACCTACGTAGTCAATAACTTCCTGTCGTCTTTCAATACAAAAGTCTACGTCAATATCGGGCATGGATACACGCTCAGGATTAAGGAATCTTTCAAAGAGCAAATTATATCTCATAGGTTCTATATCTGTTATTTCCAAACAATAAGAAACTATACTTCCTGCCGCTGAACCTCTTCCCGGTCCAACTGCAATTCCGTTAGACTTGGCATAATGAATAAAATCCCAAACAATCAGAAAATATTCAATATATCCCATGTTCTTTATTGTATTTAATTCGTAATTTAATCTTTCTTCCAGTTCTTCTTTTTTCAAATGACAGTTCTGGTCAACTTCTCCCTTAAAAACAGGATAGCGGTTGTGAAGTCCTGTTTCGCACAGTTCTTTTAGGTAAGTCCATGATGTGTAGCCTTCCGGCACAGGGAAACTTGGAATCTTTGTTACTCCAAACTCAAATGTAACATTACATCTGTCGGCGATTTTCTGTGTATTCTCCATTGCCTGAGGTGCGTATTTGAAAAGCCGGTACATTTCTTCCGGTGATTTCAGGTAAAACTGTCCCCCCTCATAACGCATTCTGTCCTCATCAGCTTTCTTCTTTCCGGTCTGAATACAAAGAAGTATATCGTGTGCCTCCACATCATCTGCAAAAGTGTAATGTACGTCATTAGTACAAACAAGGTCAATTTCCAACTCTTCGCTCATTCTCATTAACTGCTGGTTAACTGTTGCCTGTTCCGGAATACCGTGGTCCTGCATTTCAAGGAAATAATTACCCTTTCCAAATATTTTCTCATATTTTAAGGCAGCTTCTTTTCCCTTTTCGTATTCCCCTCTTGCCAGATACTTCTGTACTTCTCCTGCAAGACAGGCGCTTAGGCAAATAATTCCTTCGTGGTATTTTTCCAATACTTCATAGTCAACTCGGGGTTTGTAATAGAATCCTTCCACAAATCCTTTTGAAACTATTTTACAAAGGTTTGCATATCCTTCATTATTTTCTGCCAACAAAATCAAATGATAATATCTGTCTTCGTTGTCCCCTGCTTCTTTTTCGAAACGTGAACCCGGTGCCACATACACTTCACATCCGATAATAGGCTTTATTCCATTTTCAAGTGCTGCCCTGTAAAAATCTATGCATCCATACATAACACCGTGGTCTGTTATGGCAAGGCTGTTCATTCCAAGCTCTTTGGCTCTTTTTGTAATTTCTTTAATTTTACTTGAGCCATCCAACAGACTGTATTCTGTATGGACATGTAAATGTGCAAAATTCATATATAATCACCTGTTTAATTGTTATTTTGTCTTTATATATTCAAGTCAAGTTCAATTGGGCAGTGGTCTGAGCCAAGTATTTCTGTGTGAATGTCAGCCCCTTCAAGCTTGTCCTTTAATGCTTCCGATACAATAAAATAGTCAATACGCCAACCTGCGTTCTTCTCTCTGGCTTTAAATCTATATGACCACCAACTATATTTTCCTTCCAAATCAGGATAGAAATATCTAAATGTATCTATGAATCCGTCATCTAAAAGCTTAGTCATCTTTTCACGTTCTTCATCTGTAAAGCCTGCATTCTTTCTGTTAGTCTTAGGATTTTTCAAATCTATTTCCTTATGTGCCACATTCAAATCACCACATAAAACTACCGGTTTAGATTCTTCAAGCTTCTTAAGATATGCCTTAAAATCATCTTCCCACTGCATTCTGTAATCCAGTCTTTTAAGTTCGTTCTGTGAATTTGGCGTATAGCATGTAACCATATAGAAATCTTCAAACTCCAACGTTATAACTCTTCCCTCGTGGTCGTGTTCCTCTATGCCAATGCCATACTTCACATCCATTGGCTCTTTCTTTGTAAAAATCGCTGTTCCTGAATATCCCTTCTTTTCAGCATAATTCCAATACTGATAATATCCCGGCATTTCAAGTTCAAGCTGTCCTTCCTGCATCTTTGATTCCTGTATACAAAAAATATCCGCGTCTATTTCATTAAAGAAATCCATAAAGCCCTTTGTAACACAGGCACGGATTCCATTAACATTCCATGATATAAGTTTCATAAGCTGTTCCTTTCTTTTTGGTAATATATGTTCACTGTTATTCTTCTTTTTATAGTCTACTTTTATGTTACTCTTTAATTCTTTTATATTCTTATCATTAACCTTACTGCTAACTAAATAATTATACTATATATTGGAATTAAGAGCAAAGACTTATGGGGAATTACCAGGTTTAATTGCCTTTGAATTTATACTATAAAGCTTGGAATATGTTTCCGTGGGCAGATATGTATAAGTTTGAATGTGGACAAGCTTTATATTTACAACACGTAATCACCACAAAAAAATCCCTTCCGTCACCGACAGAAAGGATTTTTTATTTCATGCTATTTTCGATTAATTAGCTGTTAAGTAATTTACCATTGTATCAATTGCATTCTGCTCGTCGTCTCCTTCAGCAGATACTTTTACTTCTTCTCCTGAAAGAATTCCTAATGCCATCATTCCCATGATTGACTTAGCATTAACTTTTGTAGCTCCATTTTCAATATATATTTTACTCTTGAACTGACTAGCTAACTGTACGCATTTTGCCACTGGACTTGCATCTGTAGCCTGCTTAATATCAATTGTTACATCCTTTGTTATCATTATAACCTTTCCTCCTTGGGGATTCCCCTTATTTCCTCTGCAATCTGGCAAATCTTTCTCAATCTGTGATTAACCCCTGATTTTCCTAATTGCGGTTCAAGCATCTGACCTAACTCCTGCAACGAAGCGTCAGGATTTTCAACTCGCAATGTTGCTATATCCTGTAACTTATCAGGCAAATATTCTAAGCCCTCATTTTCAATGATATAATTAATATCATCTATCTGTCTGCATGCAGTTGTTACTGTCTTCTTAATGTTGGCAGTCTCACAATTAACCTGCCTATTGTAATAGTTGCTCATGCCTTTTAGGATTCGGACATTCTCCATTTCCATTAAAGCTACCGGAGCCTCCATTACATTTAAAACATCAACTATTCCTTCGCCTTCCTTGATATATACCACAAAATGACCTTTTCTTGCAACTGTTTTTGCCTCAATATTAAATTTATTTAGTAATTTTATTAATTGCTCAGCCTTTTTTTCGTTATTACACTTAATTTCAAAGTGATAAGAGCTGTTAGGATCACTTATCGAACCTGCTGCCATAAATGCCCCTCTTATGAAGGCTCTCTTGCAACAATCTTTCATTATAACAACATTATTGGTCACTGAAAGATTCTCTCCTATCTGCCCCTGATCATCAATTAATTTAGTTGCCTCTAAGACTTTCATTGCCTGATTGTGATCTTTTATGGTAATAGTATATGTCTCTGCATTTTTTGAATATGCATTCTTTTTTACAACAATTTTTGCATCTATATGAAATGTTTTCCACACCAAAGTCTTAAACTTTTCTGCCGTTGAATCGGTTTCAGTTCTGACTCTTATGGAATACTTTTCATCAACGTCTATCAGTACACTTCCGCACATAGAAATAATAGCTGCAATTTCTGCTATTCGACAATGTGTTGCATTACTGATATGACCTGCTAATTCCTTTTTAACCTTACTTGAAAAACTCATGCCACTTCCTACTATTTCTACTATCTGTCTATGTCTCTATGAGATAATCTGATTCCATAAGAAGCGTCTGAACTATTTAATTGATTATATAATTCATTAGCTATTGTTACTGATCTGTGATGACCACCTGTACAACCAATTCCTATAACCAACTGATTCTTTCCCTCTTCAATATAGTTTGGAATAAGAAATTTAATCATATCTACTAATTTATTAAGAAATTCGTGTGACACAGGCGAGTTCAAAACATAATCCTGTACTTCCTTCTGATTACCTGTTTTGTGTTTCAGCTCAGGCACATAATATGGATTTGGAAGAAATCTTACATCAAATACCAAATCACAATCTGCCGGAACACCGTGCTTGAAACCAAAAGACATTATTGTAACAAAAAGATTTCTGTAATCTCTGTTTAAAACAAATATCTTTTCTATTTCTCCTCTTAGTTCTTTTACGAGAAGATTGCTGGTGTCGATTATATAATCAGCCTGTTCTCTTAAAAATTCCAGCTTTGCCCTCTCTTCATTAATTTCATTTTCAACACTATCTCTGTCACCCATTGGATGACTTCTTCGTGTTTCTTTAAATCTCTTTATTAAAGTATTATTGTTGCAGTCTAAGAACAAAATCTCATAATTCTGTTCTTTTGCTTTCATATTCTTAAGAACTTCTGACATCTTCTCAAGATTTTTTCCACTTCTGATATCTACTCCAATTGCAACTTTATTCTTTTCATTAGTCTGTCCAAAAAGAATATCTGCAAAACTTTCAATTAAATCTATTGGCAGATTATCTACGCAATAATACCCGTTATCCTCAAAAATCTTAAGAGCAGTTACTTTGCCTGCCCCTGAGATACCTGTTACTATTACTAATCGCATTTGTACTCCCTCATACTTAGACCTTTAGATAATTCTAACTTCAGGTTCTAACTGTACATCGAACTTCTCTTTAACTTTAGCCTGTACATCCTTCATAAGATTAATAACATCTGTTGCTGTGGCATTATCGTAATTAATTACAAAACCACAATGTTTTTCTGATACCATGGCTCCACCAACTCTGTATCCTCTAAGCCCTGCATCGTCAATTAATTTACCTGCAAAATATCCTTCAGGTCTCTTGAAAGTACTTCCTGCACTTGGATATTCAAGTGGCTGACTTGCTCTTCTCTTCTGCATAAACATCTGCATAATCAAACCAATATCCTCTGAGAATCCAATGTTAAGACCAATTCTTGCCTGAAGAACAATATAACCTTTCTTCTCAATAATGCTTGTTCTGTATCCCATTTCAAGCTCAGATGCATCAAGTGTAATAATGTTTCCTTCATTATCAAGTACCTTAACCCATTTAAGAACCTGTTTCATTTCTCCACCATAAGCACCTGCATTCATCATTACGGCACCACCAATGTTGCCCGGAATACCGTGAGCAAACTCAAAACCACCTAGGTCGTTCTCCATTGCAGTAACTGCCACTGCTGAAAGCTTTGCACCTGCGTCGGCTACAATATCTTCACCAATAACATCAATAAAACTTATTCTTGAATTAACTTCAATTATTACCCCCTTGTAGCCTTCATCTTTAACTAAAAGATTGCTTCCGTTTCCTATAACAAGAAATTCCACATTATTCTCTCTACAAAGTGCTACAACCTGTGTTAACTCATCAATACTGCCCGGAGTTACGAATAATTCAGCGTTTCCTCCACATCTGAAAGTACAATGAGATGCCATGCTCTCATTCTCTTTTACATATTTTTCTCCAACTACTTCTTTAATCTTTTCTATGAATGCGTTATCCATTGAATCCTCCTAAAACCTCTAGTTACTTTTTATACTATAAGTGCTGCCGCACCATAAATTCCTGCATCATTTCCTAATTCTGCAAGAGCAATTTTTGCTTCTCTACAAGCTGGGAAAGCATATTTAACATAAACATCTGCAATGGCATCAATAAGATACTGACCTGCCTTACTTACACCACCGCCAATAATAAATGCCTGTGGGTTTACTACTGTTGCAATACTTGCCATGGCTTTTCCAAGATATGTACTCATCTGTTCAACAACGGCTACAGCACCCTTATCTCCTTCTTTTGCCAAGTCGAAAACATCTTTTGCTGTAATGTCTTCACCAAATTCTGTCATCTTAGTTGATTCACTATTCTTTGCAATATATCTGTTTGCAAGTCTCACTACACCTGTAGCTGATGCATACTGTTCAAGGCATCCGCAACCGCCGCAGTTACAGTTAAGTTCTTCACCATCTTCAACATGCATGTGACCGATTTCGCCTGCTGCACCGTTATGTCCTGTAAGAATTTTTCCTTCTAAAATAACACCTCCGCCTACACCTGTTCCAAGTGTAACCATAACGATATCATCAAAATCCTTTCCGCCACCTTTCCACGCTTCACCAAGAGCTGCAACGTTGGCATCATTGCCTGCCTTAACCTCTATTCCGTGGAACATTTCAGACATTTTTTCTGATACATTAAACTTGCCCCAACCTAAATTAACACACTGTAATACAGTTCCGTCATCTAAAACAGGTCCCGGCAAACCAATGCCGATTCCCTTAACTTCATCTAAATCAATAGACTTTTCGTCTAACTTAGCTTCTAATGATTCACATATATCAAATAAAATATTTTCACCATTATTTTCTGTTCTTGTAATAATCTCCCACTTATCAAGGAGCTGACCTTCTACTGTAAAAAGTCCTACTTTAACTGTTGTTCCTCCAACGTCAACTCCAAAACAATACTTTTTCATAATTTTTTCCTATTCCTCCTCGTCATTCTGCTTCATAAGATTGTCAGTTACACGTTTATATAATTCTTTGGCAGCATTGTAACCCATCTTCTTCTGTCTGTGGTTTACTGATGCCGATTCAACAATAACTGCTACATTTCTACCCGGTCTGATAGGAATAGAATAGCAAACTACTTTATTTCCAAGAAATTCTGTATAATTATCTTCAATTCCAAGTCTATCATATTCTCTGCTTCTATCCCATTCTTCTAACTTAATAACCATGTCAATATTGGCTGTGTCAAGAATACTTTCAACACCAAATAAAGCCTTAACATCTATGATACCAATACCTCTTAATTCAATAAAATGCTTAGTAATTTCAGGTGATGCACCAATTAATGTTTCATCACTTACCTTTCTTATTTCTACAACATCATCAGTTACAAGTCTATGGCCTCTCTTAATCAATTCAAGGGCTGCCTCACTTTTACCGATTCCGCTTTCACCCATAATCAAAACACCTTCACCATAAACGTCTACCAAAACACCATGGATTGTAATACACGGTGCAAGCTGAACATTAAGCCATCTTGTAAGTTCTGCATCAAATCTTGATGTAGTCCATTCTGTCATTAAAACAGGTACATTATATTTTCTTCCTGCTTCAATCAAATCTTCATCTGCTTCATGCCCTCTACATAAAATCAGACATGGAATTCCACTACTCATTAACTTTTCGTACACCCAAAGTCTGTTCTGTCTTTCCATACTATCAATGAAAGCATATTCCACGTTTCCAAGAATCTGTACTCTTTCCTTATCGAAATGATCAAAGAAACCTGCTAACTGTAACGCCGGTCTATTAACTTCCGGAGTATTAATATAAATCTTATCCGTATCAATTTCAGGTATATAATTCTTTAAATTGTAGTTTTCTATTATTTTTGTAAATTTAATTTTTTTCATAAATTTGCTCCTTTCGCTACAAGTATAATTTTTCACGACCATTTTTCATTGTCATACATTATTTTAACATTACAGCTTTTTTTTGTATATATTAATTAATGAAAAAATTTGTATATGTCCTTTGCCACTTTTTCGCTTATAGTATCAACCTGACTAAGCTGTTCCACTGTAGCTTTCCTAATTCCTTCAATGGATTTAAATTCTCTCATTAATGCCTTTCTTCTTGCCGGACCTACTCCAGGAATGTCATCAAGTATTGAATGTACTTGTTTTTTATTTCTAAGACTTCTATGATACTCTATTGCAAATCTATGGGTTTCATCCTGCATTCTTGTAATCAGTCTGAATCCTTCCGAATTCTTTGCTATAGGAATTTCCTCATTATTGTAATAAAGTCCTCGTGTTCTATGGTTATCGTCCTTTACCATTCCACAAACAGGAATATGAAGGTTAAGGCTGTCCAAAACTTCAAGAGCTATGTTTACCTGACCTTTTCCACCATCCATCATAAGAATATCCGGGAAGTTACTGAAACTTCCAAGTTTGTAGTCTTTTTCTTCCATATCAAGCTTTTCACGTTCTTCTATTCCGTGACGGAATCTTCTTGTAAGAACTTCTCTCATGCTGGCATAATCGTCAGGACCCTTAACAGACTTAATTCTAAATTTTCTATAATTATTACGCTTCGGTTTTCCGTCCTCATAAACTATCATTGATGCAACGGACTCGTAACCGTTAGTATTGGATATATCGTAGGCTTCCATTCTATGGATTCCCGTAATACCAATAAGTTCCTCTATTTCCTCCACTGCACCTACAGTACGTTTTTGTTCCCTTCTATATTTTTCTTTATTTTGTTCCAAAAGATTGCCTGCATTCTTTGCTGCAAGTTCAACAAGCTTCTCCTTACTTCCTTTTTTAGGATTTACAATTCTTACTGTATAATTCTGATTTCTGCTAAGGAGCTGTGACAAAAGTTCCGGCTCTTCCACCTCTTCCTGCACCAAAAGCTCCCTTGGAATAAAAGGCGTTCCAATATAATATTGCTTTATGAAACTTGTAAGAATATCTTTGCCGGTATCTCCCGGGACAGTTGTAAGATAAAAATGTTCACGACCGATAAGCTTACCATTTCTAACAAAAAACACCTGTACAACTGCATCGTTTCCTTCCTCTGCATAAGCAATAATATCCCTATCCTCAAACTGATGAGTTGTAATCTTCTGATTTCCCGCAACATGATTAATGCTATTAATCAAATCTCTACATTCCATTGCTTTCTCAAAATCAAGATTAGCTGATGCCTCCTGCATCTTTTCCTCCAGCTCCTTGATTGTCTGAGTGTAATTGCCTTCTAAGAATTTAATGGCTTTATTAATATTTTCCCTGTAATCTTCTTTGGAAATATATCCCTGACAGGGACCTTTGCACTGTCCAATATGATAATAAAGACAAGGCCTTCCATTAATCTTTGGAATATTCTTATATTCTCCATCAGCAGTATATGTGCCATCACTTACAATAGCCTTGTTGCAACTTCTAATTTGATACATTTTCTGTAACAAATCTATGGTGTCTTTAACTGCTGCACTACTTGTAAAAGGTCCAAAATATTTATTATTGTCCTTCTTCATCCTTCTCGCCAAAACAATTCGTGGATAATCCTCACTTACTGTAATCATTACATAAGGATATGTTTTGTCATCCATAAGCATTGTATTATATTTGGGTCTATATTCTTTAATCAGATTACATTCAAGTATTAATGCTTCAAGTTCTGAATCTGTAAGAATATACTCAAACCTTCTTATTTTTGAAACCATGGATTCTATTTTTGTTGTTCTTTTTGTGCTTTTTCTAAAATATGAGCTTACACGCCTTTTAAGATTAACAGCTTTTCCCACATAAATAACATCATCGTGGGCATCGTGCATTAAATACACCCCCGGTGTCTGTGGCATTTTTTTTAGTTCTTCCGCAAAATTAAATTCACCCATTGTTCTACCTGCTTTTATAAAATCGTATTTATTCTACAGACTAACTTACGAAAGCTGACAACTTTGAATAATCAAAGGTGTCAGCTTTCATATAGTCATCCGGTAATAATCTTTGTGCTGTTTGTTTTTGAACAAACAATCTGTATTCTACATTTCAGTAGTTTCTAAATTACCTGCATTCTATGCTTCTGTATTCTGTGTATCTAAATTTTCTGAATTTGCATTATTTTCTGTATTCTGTGTTTTAGAAGCTTCTGCCTTTTCAGCTTCTTCTCTCTCGCACTGTTCAAAAATATCCATAAATTCCTTGCCTGTGATTGTTTCTTTTTCGTATAAGAATTTTGCAATCTTGTCAAGCTTAGTACGGTTATTTCTAAGAAGCTTCTTAGCTTCTTCGTATTTTTCTTTAAGAAGAATCTTAACCTCTTCTTCAATCTCTGTTGCTGTCTTATCGCTACAGTTGAGTGTTGTTCTGTTGCCTAAGTATGGATTTTCAACCTGTTCAAGACTCATTAAGCCGAACTTTTCTGACATACCATACTGTGCAATCATTGAGCGGGCTATCTTTGTAGCCTTTTCCATATCATTTGATGCACCTGTTGTCACTGAATCAAATACAATTTCTTCTGCTGCTCTACCTGCAAGGAATGTTACAAGTCTTGCATTTAATTCTTCTTTTGACATAAGATATTTTTCTTCTTCAGGCGCCTGTATAACATATCCTAATGAACCCATTGTTCTTGGAACTATTGTAATCTTCTGTACCGGTTCTGCATGTTTTTGTAATGCTGTTACTAATGCATGACCTACTTCATGGTAAGAAACTATCTTCTTTTCTTCTTTGCTGAGAATTCTATCTTTCTTTTCTTTTCCGGCAATTACAACTTCAACTGCTTCCATTAAGTCAGCCTGAGAAATTGCTCTTCTACCACATTTTACTGCGTTGATTGCTGCTTCGTTAACCATATTGGCAAGGTCTGAACCTACTGCACCACTTGTAATGTTTGCAATAGCATCAAGATCTACTGTTTCATCTAATTTAACATCTTTTGAATGAACTCTTAAAGTTTCAAGTCTGCCCTTAAAATCAGGTGCGTCTACAATAATTCTTCTGTCAAAACGTCCTGGTCTTAAAAGTGCCGGATCAAGTACTTCCGGTCTGTTAGTTGCAGCAAGTATTAAAATACCCTTTGATGTATCAAAACCATCCATTTCTGCCAAAAGTGCATTTAATGTCTGTTCTCTTTCATCGTTTCCACCGCCATATCTTGAATCTCTGCTCTTTCCTATTGAGTCAATTTCGTCGATAAATACGATACATGGTGCATTCTCTTCTGCCTGCTTAAACAAATCTCTTACTCTTGAAGCACCTACACCTACAAACATTTCAACAAAGTCCGAACCTGACAATGAGAAAAATGGTACTTTAGCCTCTCCTGCAACTGCCTTGGCAAGTAATGTTTTACCTGTTCCCGGAGGTCCTACTAACAATGCCCCCTTTGGAAGCTTTGCTCCAATCTCTGTATATTTGCCCGGATTATGAAGGAAATCTACTAATTCTACTACTGATTCCTTAGCTTCTTCCTGTCCCGCCACATCCTTAAACGTAACACCTGTTTCCTTCTGAACATATACCTTGGCATTGCTCTTTCCAACACCAAACATTCCACCACCGGCTCCGCCGCCTGCTTTCTTCATTATAAATGTCAGTAATACATAAAACATAACAAAAGGTAATACCCATTCAAGCAAAATAAGCAAAAAGTTTGACGAACTACTCTGCTGTTCTCCTTTGAATTTTACCTGTGTATATTTTTCTTTTAATTCCTGAATAAGTTCAGGGTCATTTAATTCTGTTGTCCAATATTTTACTTTTATAATGTTTCCATTATTATCTTTAGGTGTAATTTCTATCTTATTGTTATTGAAAACAACTGATTCCACATTATTATTTTCAAGCAAAGCTATAAACTGATTGTAACTAATCTCCTTGGTAGTCATTGAATCAACTATATATGAGCTTAATGTTGTAAAAAGAAATGCGGCTACAAGTGCAACCACTATGCCTATTATTTGATTTTTCTTTTGATTCTTGTTATCCCTATCGTTTTTCGGATTATTCCTATTAGTATTATTATCCATCAAGTCTTCCCTTTCTTTAAATTCTGCATATCTTTTATGTATATATTTAGACTTTAATAATATACCATATACTTTGTAAATAATGTGAATTTTTGATAAAAAAAGTTTAAACTTTTAAAAATTTTACATTCCTATGGAATTAATTTTTTGATTGTAGTACACTAGTAAGGTGAATTTTTATGTTCAGATGATGTTTAGCCCCAAAACTACTAAACATCATAGTGTATTATACAAATGGAGGAATGTCTCATGGCAGTAAAATATGTATTTGTAACAGGCGGTGTTGTTTCCGGTCTCGGAAAAGGTATCACTGCTGCATCTTTGGGTCGTCTTTTGAAAGCTCGTGGTTACAAGGTAACAATGCAGAAGTTTGATCCTTATATTAACATTGACCCAGGTACTATGAACCCTATTCAGCACGGAGAAGTTTTCGTTACAGACGATGGTGCTGAAACTGATCTTGATTTAGGTCATTATGAAAGATTTATTGATGAAAGTTTAACAAGAAATTCTAACGTTACAACCGGTAAGGTTTACTGGTCTGTACTTGAAAAAGAAAGACATGGTGATTTTGGTGGAGGAACTGTTCAGGTTATTCCGCATATTACTAACGAGATTAAAAGTCGTTTTCACCGCAGTCTTTCAGAAGAAACTGAAATTGCTATTATTGAAGTAGGTGGAACAGTTGGTGATATTGAATCACAGCCATATATTGAAGCTATCAGACAGTTCCAGCATGATGTTGGACGTGAGAATTGTATTCTTATTCACGTAGCTCTTATGGTTTATCTTCCTGCATCTGAAGAAATGAAAACTAAACCTATCCAGATGAGTGTTAAGGAATTACAGAGACTTGGTATTCAGCCTGACGTAGTTGTTTGTCGTACTGAATACGAAATTGACGACAATCTTAAAGACAAAATCAGTCTTTTCTGTAATGTTCCTGCAAGCCACGTTGTTCAGAACCTTACAGTTGATATGCTTTACGAAGCTCCTCTTGCAATGGAAAAAGAACATCTTGCAGAAATTGTTTGCCAGAGCTTAAAGCTTGATTGTCCTGAACCTGACCTTGACGAATGGAAGGCTATGGTTGACGCAGCTAAGCATCCTGTTCAGGAAGTTACAGTTGCATTAGTTGGAAAATATATTGCATTACATGATGCTTACATTAGTGTTGTTGAATCTTTAAAACATGCCGGTTATCCAAGCCGTTGCACTGTTAATATTAAATGGGTTGACTCAGAAGAAGTTACTGATGAGAATGCTGCTGAAATCTTCAGTGATGTTTCAGGTATTCTTGTCCCAGGTGGTTTTGGCAGCCGTGGTATCGACGGTAAGATTGCTTCTATCAAATATGCAAGAGAGAACAATATTCCATTCCTTGGTCTTTGCCTTGGCATGCAGCTTTCAATTGTTGAATTTGCAAGAGATGTAGTTGGTTTCCGTGATGCTCACAGTATTGAACTTAATCCTGCAACTACACATCCTGTTATCAGTCTTATGCCTGACCAGGAAGGTATTACAGATATCGGTGGAACTTTAAGACTTGGTTCTTATCCATGTCACTTGGATACAGAAAGTCTTGCTTATAAATTATATGGAGAAGAATTAATTCATGAACGTCATCGTCATCGTTATGAAGTAAACAACGATTACAGAGAAGCCCTTACCTCAAAGGGAATGAAGTTATCAGGTATCTCTCCTGACGGACGTATTGTAGAAATGATTGAAATTCCTTCACATCCATTCTTCATTGCAACACAGGCACATCCTGAATTAAAGAGCCGTCCTAATAGACCACATCCTTTATTCTTAGGATTTGTAAATGCAGCAATCGAAAAAGGAAAGCAGAAATAAATCCCTGGATTAGAATTGTACTAATTAAATATATAAATTTATACGCCGGATTCATAATGAATCCGGCTTTTCTATGGCTACCACTATACCTATCCTACCATTACACCACTCACACTACAATCATTTAAAAAAGCTGCCCCGCCGGAACATTCTCCAATATTCCAACGGAGCAACCATATTAATCAATATTTTATTTACTAACAATTACAAATGCTATTTCCAGCTTGATTTGTTGTTGTTCACTTATATATTATTATATTCTTGCCAACCGAAAATTTTTCTAACTCTCTGCCTCTGTATTACTCCAGAAGTCTACAGGCTCGTAGTCTCTTAGTGCCACAAGGTAACCCTGCTTGTCTAACCGGTCCTGTATTATGTTCAATGTTTCCACACTGTCAGCTGTTACTGTATGGTAATGGTATTCTGAGGTGATTTGTTCAAGGGGAACAGAAACACCTCCTTTTATGCCATCAACATATCTCTTTGCATCCATTCTGGATTTTATATTCATCTCAACACGTATTACTCCATAAAGCTTGTGGTATACGAATACATCTTCCACTTTACCACCGCAATCTACTATAAGATTTAATTCATCAAGCATCTTTTCGGCACTGTGTTTTACCTTAAAAACTCTCTGAATATTTCCTTTGTCCAGAAGTACATAGCCTTTATGTGTTGATATTATATCGTGATTTTTTGCGCGAAGTAATGCTATATCCTGAACGATAACCTGGCGGCTTACCTGAAACTTTGTGGCAAGTTTTGTTCCTGATACTGCACTTTCACTTTCCTGTAAAATTTTTAATAGATTTTCTCTTCTTTTTTCTCCGCCCATTTTTCACCTCTGTTAAATACGATGAAGATTCTTTAATGAGATATCCATAATAGGTGCAGAATGTGTTAAAGCACCACTTGAAATATAATCAACTCCCAAATCTACTAATTTAGAAATATTTTCCTTAGTTACATTTCCTGATACTTCAATTTCAGCTCTTCCATCAATTATTTCAATAGCTTCCTTCATTACATCATGGTCCATATTGTCTAACATAATAATGTCGGCACCGGCTTCAACTGCCTGACGAACCATATCTAAGCTTTCAACTTCCACTTCAATCTTTCTTACGAAAGGAGCATATTCCTTAGCCATCTGGATAGCCTTTTCAACGCTACCTGCTGCACCGATATGATTGTCTTTCAGCAAAATACCGTCTGTAAGGTTGTATCTGTGGTTATTTCCGCCACCAACTCTAACAGAATATTTTTCGAAAATACGATTATTAGGTGAAGTCTTTCTTGTATCAAGAAGCTTAGTCTTGCTGCCTTCTAATAATTTCGCAATTGAATTAGTATATGTTGCAATACCACTCATTCTCTGAAGATAATTAAGTCCTGTTCTTTCACCTACTAACAAAGTTCTGATATCGCCTCTTACCTTTGCCATAAGCTGTCCTTTTTTTACTTCATCCCCGTCCTGAACGTAGAATTCAAATTCTGTATTTTCATCTAAAAGTTCAAATGCTCTTCTGAATACCTGAAGTCCACAAATAACTCCATCTTCCTTGCATACTAAATCTACTTCGCCAGCCTGTGCTGTTGGCATTACAGCATTTGTGGTTACATCTTCGCTTGTCACATCTTCTTTTAATGCGCTTAATACTAATGGATCAACGCTTAATTTCAAAGTAATTGGATCGTACATTTATAATACCTCACTGTTTAATCTTTCACTTTATATCTATCATTTAATCTGATTGTTTAACTTATTTATTTAAACTGCCTGTTGTGCTTCATTATTTAATCTGTCTATTTCATCTAAAACAAGTTTTTTGTACTCTTTTGCAAGGGCATCTCCATCCTGGTATTTTGTTATATCTATGTTTTCAAATTCCTTCTGTTTTGTAGTATTATACTGTTCTCCCATCTGGATTGCTGCTCTTTTCGCAAATACAAGACTTTCTAATAACGAATTACTTGCAAGTCTGT
>ERZ773173.1471-NODE-1471-length-21102-cov-15.265406_pt1 | contig 21102 bp, 17 predicted proteins | sample MGYA00580535_ERZ773173 | MGnify/ENA primary metagenome ERZ773173 (study PRJEB29015, sample SAMEA2737856) | human gut metagenome | biome: human gut; feature: human-associated habitat; material: faeces | place: China | collected 2012 ...
TCTCCATCCGTATTATTCAATAAATCATAAAATTTTCTCCGGCTCAAAACAAAATGTTCAATTGCCTCAGAAGGATTCAAAATATCCTTTTCTCCTAAATCTGGTCTTGCCATAAAGCACTTCCTTTCTACCAAAAGTGGCTGTTTTCAGGGGTTTTCGGGGTCATCCTATGTTCGCTCTTATGCCCTGTAATAGCAACTACTTTCGGCAGATAAAAGGAACTATATTTCTGAAGAATTAAGAATAAATTCTTCGAACTTCGGGCGGATAATGAGGAATCGGTTTCCACAGTACACCGCCACCGTTCCAAGGTTATCCTCTGCAATTCTTCTCAGTTTCTTTATACCAATATTAAAATAAGCTGCTGCCTACTTGATGGTGAGCATATACTTCTCACTAACAGGAAGCATTTCATTGCTTTCTGCATTCATAGTATCTCTCCTTCCGACAAGGTGGCCACACAGCTGACTCCTTTGTACTATTTTTCCTTTTTTGTCATTTTTACTCTGATTCTATGATATTTGCCCCCAGGGGCGGTCTGAATCTCTGTCACCTTTTATGCAGGGCAACGGTGCCGCCCCTTCACGCACAAAAACTGCGAATTTAAACGGTGTATTAACCCCCAATACAGCTAAATACCATACAAGGGGCATATATCCCATTCAAGATGATAGAAATAAAATCAAACAATTCTATGATTATTTCCCTGCATCTGCCATCTGGATAACCTTGATTGCTTCATTTCTTACAAGTTTTCCGTCAAGGAACTCAAATGCAAGATATCCAGTCTGATCATACAGTACAAATTTTTCCAACAATGTTCTTACCGTCACAGGCTTTCTTCCCACAATCCAGTAATAAGAAAAGTCACCAAATGCAATCGGCTTAGTACCTGTTTCGATATCCGGCATATATTCCGAAATAATAACCTATTTGCCAAGAATTGTATCATTTGCCTGATTCCACAAATAATTGCCATTATTATCCTTCAGTTTTCTGAGTACAAGTGCTGTTTTATCATTCATAAGCCAGATGCCATTTCTTCTATATTCCTTATCAACACTAAAATATAAAGAAATCACATCATCATAAGTCAGCGTTTCTGCTGTCAGTGCTGTTTTAGCTCCATCTGTATTATGAAGAATACCAGTAGGCTCATCTGCTCCGATTCGTATTGTCGGAAATCCCGGTGTCTTTACCAGTTCATATGCCTTTGGCAGGCTGATTCCCATCTGTGCAGATAATTCCTATACACTCATAGTTATTTTCTCCATAAGATGTTGCTCCTTCCGTAGAGTTGGTTATGTCCGTCTCTTCAATAATTGTTTCTCTGCTACCGCTCATGGTGGCTACCAGTCCCCGCAGTAACAAAGGCTTGTTCATTGAGAACGGGATGAAATTGTCAATGTACAAATCCGTTACAACATTTTGTGTAACTTCTTATTGTTTTCATGAATATTTTAAGCTATAATGTAACCGAAATCCAAAAACTGACGGTAACGCTAACGGTTACGAATTAACGATTGGAATGAGGTATGATATGCCATTAAACTGGAATGATAAAACGATTCCATCAGAAGCAGATAAAACAACAGATATATTAGGATTTAAAGAAATCGGTGGTATCGGGCAACTGATTTACCACCCTTTCCGATTCAAGAAATATGAACTTGATATTGATAAAAGCGATGATTATTGTGCAACACCATTTTGCCGCCCCGGATATGAACCCATCTTTCCTAAAGAAGATTTTCTTTCCGGACAGGGACTGCTTACCAGCCTTTGCAATCTGGCAATGCAGATAAACAGCTTTGATAATAAAATTCCATATACACAGCTCATCATGGAATGGTGTACAAATAACATGCATCCTTATAATATTGATTTCATTTATTCTGGATTGAATGAATCATTTGATATAAATAGCTTTGATGCAGAAATGGTAGAACGAGACGGAACATTCGAGATTAGCACCTTCCTAGATGATCTTGGAAAATTATATAATGCAGTCATGTTTTATGTTGCTCTCGAAGGTGTCTGTATTGCCAATGACGAATCTGCATATGATTTATCCAAAGAAGGGAAATACTTTGAGGGCTACTCTTTCTTTGATAAATATAAGCATCCTATTGTTGCAATACCGAACGACTTAGATTATGGGAATGCAAAAGGAAATCTCATAGAAGAAATGCAAAATGATAATGAGTATATTAAAAATCATCCGGTCGAAGAACCTCCAACCGGAGAATTTGCTACTACACCATATGACGATTACGATGAATTACGGAATGCGCTTATTGACATCATTCCGGAATTTACCATGAAATTAAAGGTAGATCCCCGCACTAACCGATTAGAATTTTCTACCGATATTAATTCTGTATTTGATATTGCATGGCTGACACTTGCAAGAATGCTTTCCGAAGACCCTGCACCAGAAGATAAAGGCAAATCGGATAATCGTCCAGAAGGTATTATGATTCGCTGTCGGAACTGTGGTAAATTCATAATACGAAAGAGCAACCGACAGGAGTTTTGTGATGCTGAAGAATGCCAGAAGGTTCGAAATGCCAGAAAGCAAAAGGCCTACCGTGAACGAAAAGCCATTGAAAAGGCTCAAAAAAGCAAGAAAAAAGCACATTAATTTATATGATTTGGCGGAAAGGCAAATAGATTATTGTATCTAATATCAACCAGATACATGCAATTATGTGCTGTGATATTATATAAAATATGTTAAAAAACACCGGAATCCCCCTTATGCAATTTCGCGAAAAAACATGTGTGAGGGGGCATCGGTCTTTGGGATGAAAAGTAACAAAGATAATACTCCCCCCTGGGGTAAAGGAGGAAATAAAAATGGATTACGCATGGCTTGAAAACGGAGAATATTGGATTCAAGTTGAGGACATGAGAACATCAATCATGAGAGATGCTATTACAGCAAAGACTGAAGCTCAAACTGCAGAAGCATTTCAAAGACAGCTTTATTATTTTGTCAGATTACACACAGGTGTTGAACTTGATTTTAAACAAGAGACTCCTATAAAAGGAGGATTGACACACGATTTCGGTATATTAAAAAATAGAACATCCGGAAGGGGTCGACTAGATGCTGTCGTAAATAATCTTATTATCGAATACAAGAAACATTCAAAGCTCGAAAAAAAGAACGATCAAGATACCGCAACTAATCAGGTCAAGGACTATCTAAAAACTTTATTTACTAATGATGGAGTAAAATACAACGCAATTTTAACTGACGGAATTAAAATATCTTATTTTGGTTTCAATGGTGAAAAAATTGAATCTACTGCTTTTAAAAACATTGAAGCAACGGACATTGATAGAATTATTCGTGCAATATTAACTAATAATTGCAAAAAATTTATTCCTGAAAATATTTTAAAAGATTTTGCAGTAAACAGTGAAACAAATTCTATATCAAAAGAGCTTGCATGTGAACTTTATCAAAAACTTATAGTCAATCCAACTGACAAAACAAATATGCTTTTTTCCGAATGGGAAAGTCTTATGCATTTATCATTCGATGACAATGGAAAAGGAAATGATATAGAGAAAAGACGTTCTGAGCTCTCTCTGATTTTCAGAGATAATATTATTAACCCCGTAAAAGAATATAAGGCATTATTTGCACTTCAAACAGCTTATGCAATCATAGTAAAACTTATTGCATGCAAAGTAATAGATAAACTTGAATATGATACTTCTACCAAGAACTACTCCGACTTAACAAAAGTAACAGCAACAGAATTGCAAAATTTTTTAGAGAAACTTGAAGATGGTTATGTCTATAGAAGTAGCAATATAATAAACCTATTAGAGGGTGACTTCTTCTCATGGTATTCTGCAAAAGAACAATGGGATACCGATTTGTGGGAAACTATCATTAAAATAATCACGTGTATTGACGAGTATTCAACGTTTTCTTTTGAAATAATATACGAACCAGTAGACATTTTCAAAGATTTATATATGAGCATCATGCCAAAAACCGTTCGACACTCAATGGGCGAATATTTTACCCCTGCATGGCTAGCTGATTATGTTGTATCCGAAGGATTAAAACTTCAACCAAATAAGGATTGGAAAGCAATCGATCCATGTTGTGGTTCTGGAACATTCATTATCGCACTAATTAAAAAGATAGTCGGAAATGTAAACTTATATGAGCTCTCCGAAGATCAAAAACAATCCATTAAAAGAAAAATTCTTTCTAGAGTATATGGTATAGACATTAATCCGCTCTCTGTTCTATCTGCCAGAGTTGGATACTATCTAGCGCTTCGACCTTTTGGTGATATAAAAGACATAGAAATTCCTATTTATTTAGGAGATTCAGCCATTACACCAACGAGAGAAAACATTGAAGGTATTTCTTGCTATAAATATTCAATACGTAATAACAAAAAGTCCTTTGATGTAATATTACCTTCAAGATTCGTCGAACAAAAGAACTTTGGTAAAATAATGGCATCTTTACAAACTGCTGTGAAAACAAACAACGCTGAAATTCTTTATGAAATGATTGTTGGTCAACTATCCGATACCGAAAAAAATTCAAGGGATTTAATTACAGCTATTCAATCAATGTCAAACGATTTAGTTGAACTTCATAAAAACAATTGGGATGGAATATGGATTAGAATCGCAACCAATTTCATGCTAATTGCTAGATTACAAGAATTTGATTTAATTGTTGGTAATCCACCATGGGTTAAATGGGAACATTTACCTTCAAATTATGCTTCCAAAATAAAAGAACTATGCAATATTAGGCACATTTTTTCCACAAGAGGACGCTTTGGTGGCACTCAGTTAAATATATGTGCACTCATTTCTAATGTAACTGCTACCAATTGGCTAACAAATACAGGTGTGCTCGCATTTCTAATGCCAGACAGTATTATGTCCCAAAATTCATACGAGGAATTTAGATATTTCTATCTTGATTATGAAGCAAAGGAAAGATTATTTCTGCAGAAGATAGATAAATGGGAAAAACCACTTAAACCCTTTACTTGTGAAGATATTGTTGTATCACAAGATTTCAACACATACTATTATTCAAGGAAAGAAGTAGATTATAAAAAAGGCATTGATGTTACAACAATCTCTCGTACAAAAGGCATTCCAGATATTGTACTAAATAAAGAGACTTCCTTTGCCAAAGTAAAAAAACATCTTATCTTTGGCAAGAAAATCGCTGCTCAAATGTCTGATGCAACATCAGCATTTTCATATCTATCTGATGTACACGATTTTAGGAAAATAATAGGTGATTCAGCATATGAATACAGAACTGGAGTAGAATTTACACCTCAAGAATTATATATGCTTATAGGTATAGGGAAGTCTAGCACATCATCACACTATAGATTTATGAATAAAAAATTTACCCGTTCAAAGTATATTGTAGATGATATGCCCAAAAATGGTTGGGAACTCCCTACAGACCACATATATCCTATTGTGACAGGTCCTTCCTTGACACCATTTAGATGCAACTTAGAAAATGAATATTGTATACTTCCATACTCAGAGAATAAAACTGATGCGCCAATTGGTATATCTGAATTAATGACTTCAAATCCAGAATTATTTGAGTATCTTTTAAACCATCAAAACTTGATCAATAACCAATCTGATAAAAGTAAGGTAATGCGTCGTGGCGAAGAATTTTACGCTCTATCAAAAATAGGACCATATACTTTTTCAAAATATCTTGTTGCAGCACGTGATAACACCAAGTTTTGTGCTACTGTTATTGAGCCCCAAAACACACCATGGGGTGAAACAAAGCAATCAATTTGTGTCAAACACACTATGATAATCGGTCGAACAGTTGCAGGAAGATTCATAGAAAAAGAGGAAGCGTATTATATTGCCGGTATTCTCAATAGTAATATTGTAATCCAATACATGCAAAGTACCTTTAAAAGCAATGGCTATAGTTTGAAAAAATCACATTTCTACTTACCTGAATTTGATCAAACAAATCCTTTGCACAAAGAAATTTGCAAATTAGCCAAAAAAGCTTCTAAACTAACAGACCCAGCAAAAATTGCTATAATTCAAAGTAAACTCTCAGATGTATACTTAAATCTATGTTCTTCTAGGTAAAATCGTAAAAGCCACAATCCCGGTAGTCTCCCTACCAAAGATTGTGGCTTTTTATGTTCAAATTTTTATATGTGTGCCATCGCTTAGTAGTCCATTACTACTAAGGATTTCTCCCACACCTTTGCCTTTATTACGATTCCACCCATGAGCCTTAGTAGTCGAAACCGTAGTAATTCCAAGGCTTCCCGCCATATTCTGCCCTGTGTTGCCCCAGTCTGCGAAGGTATGCATTATCATAAAACTGGAGTGCCGTGGCAGATGAAAAGTACTTTTATCATAGTTTTTTCTCCTTAATATAATAACCTCACCAGACAACAATCCAGTGAGGTCATATAATCACGCTTTTTGTTTAGGTACAAACTCAAGCTTGCTGATATCTGCCTGATTAATACCAGTACGTTCTAGTACATAATGTATCTGTGCTAACATCTCAGTATCATCCAATACTCTTGTCAGACCAACAAGTTTTTCATCATCCCAGACGGTAAGCACAGTTGAGGAATTCATAAGAGCCTTATACAGTCGATCTGGATAATTTCCTGATATCCAATGAACCGATAGAAATAACTTTTGAATCTGTTCTTTCGTAAACTTTTTTTCTTCTGTATATATAAGCATAATCTATTTCCCCCTATCTGTTATGATCACATCTCTGGCATTGCAGCATTTCATTTTCAACATCATCTTTATAAAAAACACCTGACCATTGGCAAACATTCTGCAAAATAGGCACAACAGATTTTCCTTTTTGTGTCAACATATACTCTACACTTGGTGGGATTTCATCATAGGATTTTCTTTCAACAATCCCAACTTCTATCAGGTCTTTTAATGTTGCAGCAAGTACTGTATCCGTAATATTGCACATTTCTCTTCGAAGTTCACTGTATCGAAGCTTTTCGGCTGCAGATAACACACTTATTATGCGTGATTTCCATTTTCCACCAAATATTGCCAATCCATATTCAAGTGGGCAACGTATATCATCATCTAATTTTTTCTCATATTTTGCCATTAAAAAGTCACCTTCCAGCTCTACGCATCGCTGCTAAAGCCTCTTGTCTATTAAACTCATTCTCTCCTTTTTCTTTCACATATGCTGTCATTATAGCTTGATGGTGATTCTTTTTAAAGTTACTATGAAATTTATTAGCAGCTCTTTGTTATATTTCTTTCTTATTCCCAGCACCTCCGATTTACGCTTTAACCCATCTTCTACCTCAATACATTTGTATTATTATTGCAAAGCACCTCAAAATGATTTCGATGCGTTTTTATAAACCCTTCTTTTTGCAGCTTTGATATCTCAGTAGACATTGCTGCGCGGTCAATGCAAAGATAATCTGCCAGCTGCTGCCTGTCAAAAGGAATATCAAAGGACAAGGATGAATGTCTGATAGATTCTGCTGACAGGTATGACAATAATTTCTCCCTTGTTGTCCGCTTGCCAACATGTGTAATCTTATCATTCAGAATCAGTATCTTATTTGCCAGTACACTGACCAGGTTGCGAATCAGCTTCTGATGATGCCCACATGCAGTTGGACAAGTAACCAGAAGCTTCTGTATATTTAAAAAAACAATCTCACAATCCTCATCTGCTACCACACTGATGTTCAGAACAGCACCAGGGCTTGCCGCATATGGTTCTCCAAAAAAATCACCAGCATGACATTTAGACAGAATATTCCGATGTCCCCAGAGATCCTCCTGAATAATAAGAACACAACCTGACAATACTAATCCCATTACCTGTGTAGAATCTGCTGCTCTGAAAATATAAGAATCCTTCTCTTTAGAAACTGTTACTGCCTCTACACAGTGCAATACAGATAATATCTCATTATCAGTAAGACCTTTAAAAAAAGGACTGTTTTTCAAAATAGGTAAATATTTTTTCAAAATCTCACCTCCTGTTGGAAATCAAACATACAAGTTGTATTTATTATAATATGATTCTAACAGAAACAAAAATAAAATTCTATTAATGGAGGGTAAAATGATAAGAAAAATTATACGAATTGATAAAGAAAAATGTAACGGATGTGGTGCATGTGCAACTGCCTGCCATGAAGGTGCCATTGATATTATAGACGGAAAGGCCGAGCTGGTAAGAGAACATTTTTGTGACGGATTGGGGGATTGCCTCCCAGAATGTCCTACAGGAGCTATTTCATTTGAGGAAAGAGAAGCACCTGCATATGATGAAGATGCTGTAAAAGAAGCACAGAGTAAAATAGCTGCCCAAAACCATGCAATGTCACCTCACACCGGCTGTCCAGGATCTAAAATCATGCAGATACAGCGAACAAAAACGCCTGAGACCGCAAAACCATTTTCAGGTGCAGATTCGATATCACAACTTGAGAACTGGCCGGTACAGATTAAACTTGCACCTATCAGTGCACCATATTTTAATGGTGCAAAACTTCTGATAGCCGCCGATTGTACTGCTTACGCTTATGCTGGATTTCATCAGGATTTTATTCAGAATAAGGTAACACTAATAGGTTGTCCGAAATTAGACCAGGTTGATTATAGTGAGAAACTGGCTGCTATTATTCAGAATAACAACATTCAAAGTGTGACAATCGTAAGAATGGAAGTTCCATGCTGTGGTGGTCTGGAGATGGCAGTAAAAAATGCACTTCAAAATAGTGGAAAATTCATACCATGGCAGGTTGTAACAATAAGTATTGATGGAAAAATTATTGATTAATAAGGAGATTACTGGAATGAATAAAAAAATGTTTTGTTTTCAGTGTGAACAGACAGCCGGATGTACTGGCTGTACAGGAAATGCAGGTGTCTGTGGAAAAAATGCAGATACAGCCAAATTACAGGATGAGCTGACAGGTGCATTGATTGGTCTTGCAAGAGCTGTAGACAGTGCATCAGCTATTTCTAAAAGAACCGTACAAGTCATAATTGAAGGTCTGTTTACAACAGTTACAAATGTAAGTTTTGATAATGCAGCAATCGAAGATATGATACAAAAAGTCAGAGCTGAGAAAGAACGACTGGTCCCTGACTGCAGCAAATGTCAGTCACCATGTGGTAAAACAGGCGAATACGACATGCAGCAGATGTGGAATGCCGATAAAGATATCCGCTCTTTAAAATCTCTTATTCTTTTTGGTATTCGTGGAATGGCCGCCTATGCTTACCATGCAAATGTTCTGAATTATGAAGATGATGAAGTAAACCGATTCTTCTGCGAAGCATTATTTAAGATTGGTTACGAAGAAAGTATAGAAACACTGCTTCCTACGGTACTTAAAGTAGGCGAGATCAACCTTAGGTGTATGGCACTTCTTGATAAAGCAAATACAAACAGCTATGGAATGCCAGAGCCCACTGATGTTACACTTACCATCGAAAAAGGTCCTTTTATTGTCGTGACAGGTCATGATCTTAAAGACCTGCAGCTTTTACTTGAACAGACAGAAGGAAAAGGAATCAACATATATACTCATGGTGAAATGCTCCCTGCCCATGCCTATCCACTCTTGAAAAAATTTCCACACTTAAAAGGAAATTTTGGAACTGCATGGCAGAATCAACAGAAAGAGTTTGATCATCTTCCAGCTCCGATTCTTTACACTACCAACTGTCTGATGCCGCCAAAAAGCAGTTATGCTGACAGAGTATTTACAACAGAGGTGGTTGCTTTCCCTGGCGCTGTTCATATTGATGAGAAAAAAGATTTTACGCCAGTTATCAAAAAAGCACTTGAACTTGGTGGCTATAAAGAAAATCAGACATTAAAAGGTATCAATGGAGGTACCAAGGTGACAACGGGATTCGGTCATTCAGCTATACTGTCACATGCAAATACTATAGTAGATGCTGTAAAATCAGGTGCAATCAGCCATTTCTTCCTGGTTGCCGGATGTGATGGTGCTAAACCGGGTCGAAACTATTACACAGATTTTGTTAAACAAACTCCTTCTGACAGTATCATCCTCACCCTGGCATGTGGCAAATTCCGTTTCAATGATCTTAATCTTGGAGAAATCAATGGTCTGCCACGACTGATGGATATGGGTCAGTGTAACGATGCTTATGGGGCGATTCAGGTTGCCCTGGCACTTGCGGATGCATTTGGATGTACTGTAAATGAGCTTCCGCTCTCCTTCGTTCTTTCATGGTACGAACAGAAGGCAGTCTGCATTTTGTTGACGCTTCTGCACCTTGGTATCAAAAACATCCGTCTTGGTCCTTCTCTACCAGCGTTTTTGTCTCCTAATATTCTGAACCTTCTTGTGGAAAAATATGGCATAGCACCTATCACCACACCAGAAGAAGACATCAAAGCGCTGATAAACACTCCATAACACCAATAAAGCCAATAAAGCCGATACAGGAATAAAAACCCTGCCTCGGCTTTTTCTTTTGTCATTCTCCAGGACACAAAATATCCTCATTCTCATCATATTTTCTTCACTATTCCCACCTACACTATAGATAAGATGTAAAGGGCAGAAGATCAAAACATTATTTATGCCTGCATAATAAAACTTTTGACTTTAGAATCCACCTGACATAGATATTGATATTAATTATATATGCATTAACGATATCTATCCGACAATATCTATATTAACTAAAGAAATAATGAATGAGAGGATGAATATATATGATTAATTTAAAAAAAGTAAACAAATCCTGCGTAGCCGCAGTTATTCTTGCCATGTGTCTTATGACATCAGGCTGTGGTTCACAAAACTATACAACCAACAACAAAAATACTGATACAACTGTAACTTCCAGCATTACTGCCCAGGATACCAATGTAACTCACGCAGATGATGCCGATAACTACAAAACTGAAATAACAGGAGAATTCAGCATTACATCAACTGATGGTTCTACAATAACACAGAATGATTCCGTATATACCATAACACAGGCTGGCGAATATACCGTTACCGGACTCTTATCAGAAGGACAGATTGTAGTTAATGCTGACGATAATGCCGAAATCACCATTGTATTGAATGGCACATCCATCACATGTTCTAACGGTTCACCTATTTATATTAAAAATGCTGATAATGTAAAAATCAAATCTGAGGAAAACACTTATAACTGTATAGTTGATGCAAGAGCTGAAGCTGACGACAATTCAGACAATTCTTCCAGTGAAAATGGTAATGCTGCCATCTATGCAGCATGCGACCTTAAATTGGTTGGAAAAGGGGCATTATCAGTAACTGGCAACTATAACAACGGTATCCAGAGCAAAGATGACATTTCTATTAAAAATGTTACCATCAAGGTTAATGCTGTAAATAATGCTATAAAAGGAAACGATGAGGTAGCTATAGAATCTGGTGAAATAATAGCTATATCCAGAAAAGGCGATGGCATCAAAACATCAAACAGCAGTCTTTCAACCAAAGGAAAACAGAAAGGAAATGTAATAATATCTGGTGGAAATATTGATATATATGCTGCCTGTGACGGCATAGATGCTGCATATGGTGTAGATGTTTCAGGTGATGGAAATCTGAATATATATACAGATACTTATTCTGATTATAGTGAAGCCGTGGCTGCCGACAACTCCGGTTCTTCAGCCAGCAGCGTGGGAACTCCACCCGATATGAACAATACTCAGAACAATGGTAACATGGGCAATCCTCCTGATATGAACAATACTCAGAACAATGGTAACATGGGCAATCCTCCTGATATGAATAACAGTAGCAGCAATCCTGGCATGAAAGGTAACTTCGGCGGTGGAAACGGAGCTGCTAATGGTATGCCAGGCAATAACAGCTCAGGAAATTCATCTAAAAAGTCTTACTCTACAAAGGGAATCAAAGCCGAGAGCGAGATAAATATATCTGGTACAGCCATTAACATAAGTTCAACTGATGATGGTATTCATGCCAACTCAGATTCTGGTGTTCTTGAAACCGGCGAAGATGGCAAGGGTATAATATCTATATCAGGTGGAACTATCACAATCTCTACAGGTGATGATGGAATACATGCAGATAAAGAGCTTAATATAACTGATGGATATATAAATGTTTTAACATCCTACGAGGGTCTTGAGGCTATAACAATCAACATCAGTGGTGGACAAAGCTTTATATATGCATCTGATGATGGCATTAATGCATGTACCGGAGATGGCTCATCTACTCCTCTTATTAATATAACTGGTGGATACGTTGATGTAACAACCGGTTCAGGCGATACAGATGGTATAGATTCTAACGGCAGCTACACACAGTCTGGCGGTATGGTTCTTGTAAAAGGCGGCAGTTCATCAGGTCAGGTATCTGGTTCTATTGATGTTGATGGAAATATTACTATAACTGGTGGAACATGTGTAGCTTTAGGCGGTATATGTGAAACTCCTGTAAATTCAGTTAATGCTTACGTATTCAGCTCTGTATCCTTTAACGCAGGAAGCTACTCAGTAAAAGATTCCAGCGGTAATGAAATAATCAGCTTTACTTTAAACAACAGTTACTCAAATGGCTGGATATGCACATCTGCTCTTACAACAAACACTGAATACACTCTTTACTGCGATGGTTCCTCATTAACAAAATGGACACAATCTGCAGGAACCATGGGTGCATCCAATGCCGGCGGCTTTGGCGGTAATCAGGGTGGTTTTAATGGTGGTGGCCGTGGAGGTAACATGAATGGCGGCAGAAATATGAACGATAACAGAAATATAAATGGCAATAATACACCAAATAACAGTAATGTACAATAACAATTGCAAACAATAGTTTGATTGAATTTTAGTTGGTGACGGACGGACGACAAATATAAGATACAGGCAGTCCTGCATACTATGTTCAATGCCAGAAGCTTTGATTGGATATTTCTAAGCCTTTCCATATAAACTATGTCAGCTGACGCTACCGCTCAGACGCGCCGTCCATGGCGCGGCTTCGCTGCTTCGTACATCCATGTACGAAGCTAGCTGGTTGGCTAATGGAAAGACTAAGAACTATCACAATCAAACTTCAATTGCATTTCGCATAGTATGCAGGACTGCCTGTATCTTATATTTGTCTGGTTGTGGTGTAATTTACTTACTAATATTCAATTAAATCATCTGTCTGCTTTTAATATGTAATATGGTGTAAAATCATACTCTAATGTATCTGGCTTTTCTACCTTCAAAACTTCCCATTTTGAAATACATGGATGTGTTTTAGCATACATATCTTTTCTTTCAGCTTTCTCATATTTAAAGCCATGTGTTATCATGAAAATATTCCATCTTCTATGTTCAATTCTTTCAAGCTCTTCTCGGTTATCTGTAAGAGAATATGCATGTTTTTCATAAATAATCCATTTTTTAATATCCTGATGCAATGATTGTGCTATACTTGATTCCCTGTCAAATATGCCCTTATTATGCCATACCTCATCTATTTCTTCTGATATTTTCTTATTCTCTTTAAGCTCTATTGAATCTTTCTTAAGACGTTCCTCTATATCTTCAGATAACATAAACTTATCATCCACAACAATATTTTTATCTGCTTTATATCTGCTTATTATTTCATACAACATATTGTATCTATGATTAAATATCTTTGCATCATTTACAATATCACGATTAGTTATAGAAGCATATGAAAAAATATCTTTATTCCTGTTTATTGTAAATAGATTCTTCTCACCATAAATATTAGCAAAATCATTGTTTTCCTTAGCCCTGACAACTATAGGAATATTAATACAGCTATCACCCTTATTGTATAACAGCTGCTTCAATTCAATAAGTGTATTAGACATTGAATGTGTATCACTCATTGCCACAATAAGATATGTAAATAATTTGTCGTCATTACATCTTTTAAAAATACTGTTAAACTGTAATGTCCTTGCATCCGTATTAAAAAATCTTAAACATACCTTTCCATCTATACCAAATTGATCTGGTATTGTATCAAATGGAAATTTCAATTCATAATATCCAATACTTTTACCTTCATATATATCTTCTTCTATGAACTTCAATCCCTTCAGGACATCAACTGAAAAATTCTTCATGAAACTTCCTATTATTGATTCCATATCCTTATCAAATACATCTATGCATATAGTAGACTCTGCTGATAAAACCGACATATTAAGTCCTTGTATTAATGCACTCTGGCCAAAATCACCAAATCCAATGATTCCTATATGAACATCATAATCATCACCCTTATTAGCTGTATATACAGGATGTTCTTTATACATTTTATTGACAGCCATTTTATTAACATCTACTATGTCAAGATCAAAAGTTCTTGTATCTATTTTATCATAATACTGTCTTATCAGTTCTGCCATTGAATTGTCATTGCAGCACAGATGAATCTGCTGATACCCTTTATTTTCAAATGCATTTATATTTTTTTTAAAACTCTCTGTAAATGCATTTAAACATTCAATATTTTCTATTGAATTATCATCACACAGAAAAACATCACTGAATTTACATATATCAAGCATTTTTATTACACTTTCCATATGCATATCCTGATACTTATGCACAAACTTTACACCTTTATTTATATATTTAAGCTTCTTATCATCAGAAAGTATGGTGCTTTCAACCACTGTAACACGACAATCTTTAGTCAATGCATCTATAAGAGAAAACTTATATTTTCCTTCACCAATAACCAATACGCGCTTTTTATTTCTCTGGCTAAACAGTCCTCTGACATAGCTGGCTGGTTTTCTGATAAGAACGGCTAATGCACCTATTGTACAGAATGGCGCAACAATAACAGCAATACAATACACATATGTTATTATTCCACTTAATATGCCACCACCTGTTGCCTGCATATACGCAATAGCTTCTTTCTGCTTTATATCCGGATCTATCTTATACGCTTTAATTGCATTCTGTATGTTTAATGTTACTTTAAGAAACGGATTATCTACATTATGGTAGAAAAATATACCTTCAATCACACATATAATAAATACTGCAAGTGCCGTATACCATAGATAATCTTTGTATTTATTTCGCTTCATATTAATCTCCATTTCTGTGCATGAAAATCAAAATTTTCATACCCTCTCCTTAGTTTTAAAAATCAAAAAATTATTTTTAATTATATTAATTATGAGTAGCCTTTTCTGGTTTAGCAGTAATAACAAACGCATTCACACTACCCTCACATAAAACAAGCATCTTTTCAAGTTGTGCTATTCCCTGCTCTCTGTTATATCTTGTACTTACGTAATAAGATATTCCATCAACTATATGTTCTTTCTTCGCTTTAAAATAATTCAGCTTATTTGGTGGCAATATTTCTTTATCAACATCAACTTTTCTTGCAACTGAATTTATAACTACTGTTTCTTTAACTGCTGCTCCCTTTTCAGCAAGAGGCTTACCATCTAAGATAAACTCACCAGGATTAATACCGCATATTTTAAACATACCTTTTATTTCTGCAAGCTTGGCATCAAATCCATAGCTTGTACCAACAAGAATAAGGTACTTTTTGTGTTCCTATTTTTCAATCAGTAGTAACTCTTTTCAAATTTCACCTTGCATATGTCAATTCTTCATTTCCCTTATCGTAATCAAACCTACCATCATTCTTTTCTTCTATCGCCTTAATAATATGATAAGTGTATTCGTTATAAGGCGTTGGTATTCCAAATTCTTCTCCCATACGCATAAGTGCACCGGAAAACATATCTATCTCGGTATGTCTTTTAGCATCTATATCCTGAAGTGTAGAGTATCTTGCTGTTGGCGGCACTGCACTTCCACGTGACGATGAATTATCAATAACACTTAAATCTATTCCTTTTGCCTTAGCTATTGTTTCAAGCTCATGTCTTAAACCATCGCTTATAGCCTTCATATGTTCACTATCCCTGTAACATCCGACACCTGCACCAAGTACTGCCTGTGGAAGATTATTACTTACATTAAGTCTGAACTTACTCCACATTTCTTCTTTTATATGCTCTGTCACTCTGTAGTTAAGCCTGCTGGCTGCAAAAAGCTCATCTATCAACTTTATCCTGTCACTCACAAGTGTCTGTTCTGATATTTTGTCTGATGCAGATACTTTATCTGCTGTTTCCCCAAAAATAATTCCTATTGTTGTATCAGGATTAAAGTAATATCCCCTGCCATCTCTATGAGAGGCAACCTTTATAAGTGAATATACAATATGTGACATGCCTATCCTGTCTGCAATGATATCTTCACTGTCAACACCATTCATAAGACTCATAACTATAGTGTTTTCTCCAATAGCTGTAGCAATGTTGTCAAGTGCTCCTTTTAAAGCTCCATACTTTAACGAAACTATCAAAAGGTCAACGCCTGTATTATGCGCTTCTTCGGGTGTCCACACCTCTGGTCTGTATACTTCATCGTTTATAAGACAACCTTCTTTTCTCAGCCTTTCCTGACGTTCTCCCTGTGCTATTAGCCCCAGCCTTACATCCTTTAAGCCTGCAAGTCCCCATATAACATATGAACCTACAGCTCCTGCTCCTAATATAGCAACGGTCTTTATCTTCATGATGTTCTCTTTCCTCTTTTCTATAAAATATATTTCTAGTTATACATATGGATACATTTCTGAATATACTTGGCCATATACTTATATTTCTTACACCAAAAATATCTTATTCATATTTATTATATTTGCAATCTGCTGCTTTATCAACCTATTATTTCATACTATTATTTTCAATACTATTATTCATATCCTATTTTATTTTTTACCTATTGTTCATACTATTATTTTACCAAAAAAGCGGATGTCTGAATAACAAACATCCGCTTATATTTTATAACTGATATGATGTAAACGTCATAAAACAAAAAGTCTTTCTTAACCTACATGATAAGATTTTTTAACGCTTACTTAGTATGCAACTCCATTAGATACTTCAACATAGTAAATATTAACTCCGCCATCCTCGGCTATAAGATAATATTCACCTGCAACTGGCACTCTGAATGAAACTGACTTAAGTGAATTTCCTGGAATCTTTGATGTAGATGTAATATCCTTTCCATTCTTATCAACTATCTTAATAAGTCTTGATTCATCTGTGCTTGAGCTTGTTGCATATACCTTCACCTTAGCTTCTCCAGCTGTTTTAAACGCAATAGCTCTTCCACTTGTACTGCCTTTACCAGAAAGCTTGATTCTTCTTGTAAAGTCTATTCCTTTATATTCCTTTCTGCTCTTATCTACTGTAACTGTTGCTTTGCTTCCGGCAACAATCTTAAAGCCATCAACAGTAAGTGTTGATTTTAACTTTCCTGTATTTACATCATTAGCATTTAGAACAAGCTTGGTACCGCTTACAGTCGAATCTGTCTTTGATTCTGTAGCTTTAGTTGCTTCTGTTGTTTTTTCTGTTGCCTTTGTTGCTTCTGTTGTTTTCTCTGTTGCCTTCGTTGTTTCTGTTGTTTTTTCTGTTGCTTTTGTTGTTTTCTCTGTTGGCTTTACTTCACCAGATGTCTTGCCTGTAACACTTATAACCTGATTAGCTACACCAAAATGTGCTCCAAGTGTTGAATAACTTCCCTGTGTTTCGTAAAGTCCCTTCATATTAATAGTTCCATCAGAATTTCTTAACTGCTTGTCTACATTACCATTAAGATTGATAAAATCAACAGCATTTTTAAACATTCCTGATACTTTAGATGGATTATCAACTACTGTACCCTTCTTGTCGCCACTAACAACTGGTGTTGGTAATAATCCTGATAATCTGTAATACTTACCTGTATTATAGTATATAGAATCACTCATATTACCTGTAAATTTATCTGAGTCTATAGCATTTGCTGAAACAAGACCTACGTACACTGCCTTATTTGATGCTCTGTAGCATAAGAAGTTGCCCTTCTTTGCCGACTTACCATTGCCCCATGCTGTGGCATTCATGATTGTAAGACCTGATGGATTGTTGTTGTCAGTGAATCCTGTTGCCCCATTGTTAAACGAGAGACAGTTAAGTACAACATGAGGTGTACCTACACCTGAACCACCGAGCTTAAAGCCATTCATATCTCCGTTAGCATAATGAACTCCGTTAGATAATGTTCCATTGCCGAATGAAACACAGTTTCTTATAATTATCACACCGATAGGACCTGTAGCTGACTTAGCGAAAAGATCCCATCCATCATCAGAGTTGCAATATGATATACATCCATCAAATACATTGCCTTCGCCGCATGTAAGCTTTGCTGCAAAACCATCTGCATTTTCACCTGTACCACCCTGGTCTGGATAATCACAGTTATCAAATGCTGTACAGTTGATTATAAGGTTGTTTGATGGCCATAAATCTTTAGTTGCTGCTGTTGTGTCATATCTTGATATCTGAAGTCCTGAATCTCTGTTTGCTTCGAATACACATTTTTCAAATATGTTGTTGTTACCAGCAAGTAGCACGCCGTTATCACCAGCTCCATAGAAGTTGATTCCCTCAAAATACCAGTAATCTCCATCTACAACAACACCTCTGTTTGCGCCATCAAGTGTCTGTGCTGAGAAATCAAACTTAACCTCTGCACCATCAGCTGCTTTTACAACTATATAAGCGCCGCTTTTTCCATTCATGGCATTATTAATAACTATCGTATCTGTAAACTTGTAAGTTCCAGCCTTAACTATGATAACATCTCCTGCCTTAGCACTGCTTATAGCTGTAAGAATATCAGATGCTGATGAAACATACTTTGCATTCTTAAAATCTGAATCCTTCTTTGTACTTAAATCTGTATATGTACCTGAATATGAGAGACTTGTCTTATCATAACTGTTTTTAGTATCTGAACCTGCACCTGTAGTTTCCTTCTCAGTTACCTTTGTTGCTTCTGTAGCTTTAGATGTAGTAGCCTTCTCTGTAGTCTTAGTTTCTTTTTCTGTTGCCTTAGATGTAGTAGCCTTTTCTGTAGTCTTAGTTTCCTCTTCTGTTGCCTTTGTTGTTTCATCTGTAGAAGGCTCTGGAGTTACTATGTTGGCATTAGTTCCACCAACAGCCACAAGCTCTGTGTTTTTATAATTCGTAACAGCTGCTTTTAAATCCTTATCTACAACATAAGCTGTGTCGTCTTCATCACTGAACTTCCAGTCAATAACACCACCGCCAAGGCTTCCTGCTCCCTTAGAAGATGTAACAAGTGCTGGAACATCCTTTGCTGCTACAAGGCTTCCTGCCTTTACTCCAAGATCCTTAGTTGTATCAAAGTTATCGTATGTTGTGCCACCAGCTACTGTCTTGTATGATGATGGTACCTTTTCACCGGCAGAAGCAGCCAGATATGCATCAAATGTTGCTGCATTGGCAGCTTCACCTGTAACTGATGCTGCATTAGCATATATGATACCTGTTGCTCCAACTATTTCGTTGCCATAAGCTTTTATGATGCCGCCGTTCTCACCTGAGAATGTGCCTTCGCCTAAAGCATCAGAACCCTGATTAGATGAAAGCATAGGATACTTGCAGTTTCTGAAGTAGTTGTTCTCTACATATACAGAAGAACCCATAGTTGAACCTACACCATACTTTGCGTTACCATCATAATAATTGTTATACATATGTACTGACATAGTTCTTACTCTGGCATGTCTTGAGTCTGAATGATCAAACCAGTTATGATGATAAGTAATGTAGTTAGGACCACTCTCGCTCTTCATACCACACAATGAACATTTACCTGAATCATAGAAATGTACATATGAAACTGTTATATACTGTGAATCACCCTTTATATCTATAGATCCATCACCTTTAGCCTGGTCAGCGTCCCCACCAACCTTGCCATAGTAAAGGTCTACGTTATGTATCCATACGTTGCAGTTAGCTGTATCTAGTGAGATACCATCATCCATAAAGTTAAGTATTGAGAGGTTTCTCATTTCTACATTACCTGCATTTCTTAAAAGGAAACCGAAGCCGCTTATGCTTGCGTCCTCGCCAACTCCTTCAAAAGTCATGTTAATATTAGAATAAGCACTTGCTCCTTTTATCTGCACACCCTCAGATGAGCTTGAAAACTTATCCATACCCGAATCTGTAAGACATCCTATTACTCTTACATCAAGTGCCCTTGTTTCTACACCCTTACTGGCACTCTTTGTATATGCATCAATAATTGTCTGGAGTCCTGTGTACTCCTTCTCGCCCTTTCCTTCCATAATGCCTGCTTTTACAGTTTTAGCATTATCATTAGTTACATAAAGAACGATTGAATCACTCTTAAGTGTTCCATCTTCGTTATATGCTCCTGAACCTGTCTTGTATCTTGATTCAGAAGAAAATGCAAAGCCTGATCTGTCATATGAGCTTACCTTAAGAACATCTGTAACCTTAGCCTTAGCTGTTACTTCTTTTCCATTCTTTACTGGTACTACCCTGATAACATAGTCTCCTGCCGAAAGACCCATGGCATCTACCCTGTAGTAACTCTTGTACCTTCTTATAAGTTCATTGTCGATTCTTGCATATGCTGAATCTGACTGTGAAGCCTTTTTGATATATGCTGTATATCCATCGGCTTCCTTGTCAATAGACCACTCAGCGTAAGCTGATTCAAGCCAGCCCTGCGCTGTTCCATTGAACTGTACTGTTCCAACCTCTGCCTTTGCGGTAGATATTGTAGTTGGAATAATGACACTTACAACCATCAATGCTGCAAGTATCCATGCCCATCCTTTGCGGGCCCCCTTGCTAATGTTAGCTTTCATGTTTTACCTCCTCATGCACATGTTTGTGCAATATGCTTTAACATATGATGTCTTACTTGCTAATATTAGCAATATCACACAAAAAAGTACATAGGATAACATAGTAAATTAGTACCATTTATTAAAATTCTGTTTCATATTTATTAAAAGTTTGTTTCCATATAAATATATTCTATATTGTTGTTTAACACACATTCTTAACGTACGGACGACAGCATATATGAGAAAA
>ERZ773173.1482-NODE-1482-length-20967-cov-3.256790_pt1 | contig 20967 bp, 20 predicted proteins | sample MGYA00580535_ERZ773173 | MGnify/ENA primary metagenome ERZ773173 (study PRJEB29015, sample SAMEA2737856) | human gut metagenome | biome: human gut; feature: human-associated habitat; material: faeces | place: China | collected 2012 ...
AAGAATGCTGCTGATCTCCTTTAATGTCAGATCTTCATAATAATATAAAAGAATTGTTTGAGTGGAGAATAAATAACTAAATATAAATACCATGAATAATAACCAGAAACTTATAGATGCTGTAAATTGCAAGTTTCCACAAAATAATCTTATAGAGCTTTATTATAATATAGGTAGAGCTCTGCCATTTACAGCACAAAGATTTCCAGATGGTAGAGTATCAGACTGGTATAGAAATCAGTATGTTCAAGTTGTTAAAGTTGAACCACACGGGAGATTCGGAAAATATGGCAAAGTGTATGGCTACTATTTCCGTAATGGAGAAAGAGCTGATAGTTCTGATTCTCCAGAAGATTCATGGTGTAAAAAAGAAGATACAGAGCCGAAAGAAATTCCATGTTGCGGTTGTGGCTCTTGGTTCCTTTTAGATATACAAGGTGAACCTATAGAAGGGAATGAGGTTAAAGTGCTTGGACTGGATGATATATTCACTTTTGGTAAATATAAGGATAGAACCATTAAAGAAGTTATCGACACTGACTGGAATTATGTGAAATGGGCAATTATTGATTCTCAACGTTTAATAGCCGATATAGATGCTATTGTAGAGTATCATAAAGGAAAAATTAGAATTTTACAGCCTGATGATATAATCTCCTTTGGGAAATATAAAGGGAAAACATTGCACAGTGTATTCTTGACAGACTTTCAGTATTTGAAGTGGATGGAAAGCCAGAATCCTGATTTCAAGGTAGACTGGGATAAGCTGTCTGATTTTTCACAAGAGTAAGATTTCAAAGAATTATGAAAATAAATCAAGAGATATTGTAATAGATCAGATTTTTTATGAAAAGATGAAGACTTTGCCAATAGGAACCGAAATAAGCGTTTCAGAGCTAATGCTGCTAAAATTGCAAGAAAGTTTGCTAAAACAAATGGGCTTTTAGGTGTGAAGTTTCTTTGCTATCTCTATGATAAGTGGGTATTTCAAATATCTCATGAGGAAGGAGTACTATTAGATTCACTATATTCTCCACATTATATCATAGTAAGTGAAGATGGTGTAGCTCGGTTTTCCACCACTGAAGAGAGTGTTGAAATATGTAAATTGACAAATAATATTAGCTAATGATAGGAGCAATAATTGGGGACATAGCCGCATGGACGTATGAACATGATAGAGAAACATTCTGGAATCAGCTCATATCTTACGATGACAAAGTAAGTTTGTCTGAGTTTGGCCGTGCTTATATGCAGGCTGCAAGTTGGAATCTGTCTGCTTTCTCAAATCGTGAGACTTATACTCTTGATATTACAGATTATTCTCCAACTGGCTTACTTTCTGTAACCGGGCAGTGGCTTATGTGGCAACTCATGTCAGCATGGAATGACAATTGGGACTATCCTAAAGGGTTAAACTATGTTCCATATACAGATAAAGAGGAATTTTACGCCCGATTGTTTGTCGTGAATCTTATTAGAGGGCTGAGACAAGGGAAAACTAAGAGTGAAGTGTTTCATTCAGTTGAATCTTTTGAGAGCATTATTAAATCTTGGAAATGTAAATGGAAGCCTCTTGATGGAATTTCTACCAATAAAGCATTTAATGGTCTTCTCGTATATGTGTTTCGTGCATGGGATTCCTTTTATAGGGGATTTGATTTTACTTCATCCATTCATAACGCTATGAAATGGGATGGCGACAGGCATTTGATTGCTATGTTGACGGCTTCATTTGCAAGTGCGATGTATGGTTGTCAATTCAATATAATTAAGAAGAAGTTTGCAAAAGGCAATGAAATATTACACGGTTTTGATATATTGGATCTTATCAAACGCTTACAATACGACTCTTCTGTCTTTTGGGCAATGTATGACCGTGATAATAAGTTCCGTTCATTTTATCCGAAAAACAATGCCTTAACTAATGTAGAATGGCATCATTGGCAGAATGTTCTGAATTTATTTGATAAAATAAGTTTTACGAAGGAGGAACATCGACTCGTTTTGAAATGTTCTCCCACCGGTTGGGATAACAGATATGGCCTATACTTAGATGATGGTTGGATGTATGTTTACAGAAGTAAATGCTTGATTGGTCGATTCAAATTGAGACATGATGGAGAAAATTGGATGATAACTGATACACAGTTATCTGGTGAACGATCGTGGAAAGATTTCTGTCAGGCTTTATCGTGTGCACTAACTGAAAGTTGCGGATTACGTAAAATAAAAGGCATATATGAAGCGGATAGCTACGCCTCTTTATGTAAATATTACCAAGGAGAAGAAAAGTGTCCCGATCAATGGAAGGATGATGTTAAGGGTAGGTTTTGGTATGGAGAGATGATGTTCTGTAAGAACCATGTTGATATTGAGCACTGGAGACAATATGCAGAAAAGGTCATGAAGTCTTTAAGTAAGGATAAAAAAGAACTTGCCCAAAAACTTTCAACATATCAGTTTGGTATGGTACTTTATATCGAGACACTCTTCTGTAAATGGCGTCCTTATGATGATATGAAGTGGATATTAGGGTATTAATACAGGAAATAATAAATGATGATGATAACAAAACTCAAAGAGCTAATGTCTCTGAATGGTGAAATGAATGCAGCAGAGATAGAGTCACGATTTACTCAAATAGCCAAATTGCTGTTTGAAAATTTTGCGATACAAAAGGGAGAAAAAATCTATCTTTTTAAAGAGATTGAGTTTTACTTCTACAATAAGCATCATCGTGACATTATCACTCATCCCCGTTTCTCCGATCCTTTATACTGGTACGTGAATGACTTTGGAGGTATTGATTTGAATTTCCCAAGTGAGATTTGTAAAAAGGATGGGATTGACAGCACTGGGAAAAAAGTAGATAAGTATATATTGGATGATAGCTCTTACTTTGGAGGCATTCTGATCCGTCAGTTAGTCAGCAAGGATAAAAGCGATATTTTAGAAGGACCCTGGGCTTGTGCAGAGCTGTTCAGACTTCATCATGCCTTAGAACAGGACAATAATTTCCCTTTTCTTGTAGAGCGAAATAACGGTATGATTGGATATATCTGTAAACCCAGATTGAATCTTCTAACCGGTAAGCAGACTATTGAAAGTAAAGTGGATTATATACTTGGAGAATATCTATCACATCCAGACCGAACAGAGTTACACGAAGCGTTTTCCTCTTTTAAGGACAAGCGATACAGATATGTGCGGTGTGACCAGTTGCTACATGACAGTGAAACAAATGAAGTCTATTTGTCACCCTGGCTGAAGGATAAGAAGGATGGACATCCGGAATTTTACCAGCGTCTGACTAATCTTCTGAAGAATTGCGACATAGAACCCAAAGAGTTGAAATGCACCAGAGATTATTGGGCACGCGACTATATGCCTATTCAGGTGAGTGAGAACGACTTCTTGAAGTATCAATATTATCCGGACTATCTAATGAAAAGCAACAATCCAGAGGATGCTGAAACAAGGACAGAAAGTAATAACGTTCTACGTGGAATGGGGATAAGTTGTCGTTCAACAAAACTAATAATTGACGGCGGAAATATGGTTCCATGTGGTCCTTATATTGTGATGACGGATAAGGTGTTCACCGAGAATGGTAAAGAAAAAGATGATGAAATGTTCAAAGCAGAGTTAGAGTCAGAACTTGGGCATCCTGTGATTATAATTCCATGGAAAATGCATGGTGACTTTAATGCTCGTGATACAGACAAATATGGGCATTCTGATGGATTTGTCAAATGGTGTGGTGGCAACCGTATCCTAATGGGTAATCATGGAGAACAATACCCGGAAGAAGCTGCTGCTATCCGACACATTCTTGAAGAATATGGCTTTGAAGTAACAGAGATGCGATTTGTGGACAAGGTTGGTTCGCCACGAACTGACTTAAATTGGGCTTACATCAATTTTCTGCAAGTCGGTAACAAGATTATCATGCCAATATTCAATATTAAAGAGGATGCTATTGCTTGGCAATATATACATGAAGCATTCCCTGATTGTGAGATTCATAAAATTGAAATGGCTGAAGTAGCAGAGGAAGGTGGTGCTTTACATTGTATCAGCTGGAATATTAGACGATAGAGTGTATTGGTATATTGAGAAAGTATATCATCCTTTACTAATTATTATTTATAAATAGATATGAATTCAAAACAGATAGAAGAAACAGCAGTACATATAGTAGGATTATATTTTTCTAATGCCCATACTATTTCTCCTTATATTAGTTCTAATGACAAAGAGCCATGTTGGGATGGTAATTTATACATCTACTCTAATGAACCTATGAAGAACTCCACATTATATGGTAGAGTTCCAGTTCAGATTAAAGGTAGGTTTTTTAAAGATAAAGTTTGTAAGAATGATATTACATACTCGGTTTCTCTTGTAGATTTAAAAAATTATATGAGAGATGGTGGTATTATATATTTTGTTGTTGGTATATGGGAAAATTCTTATAAAATATATTATGCAAAACTTACCCCACTGAAACTGAAAACATACATCAAACATTGTAAAAGAGAATCAGCAAGTATAAAACTAACTGAATTAAAAGAATATAGTTTTGATATAGATTGCGAAATTCGAGATTTCTATGATAATTGTAAAGTCCAGACAGGCAATACAGATAATACTGTTGATATAAAAGATATATTATCATCTAAAAAGGCTGTAAATTTGACTTTTTTTGCTTCCGCATTAATAAATAATGAACAGTGTAAAATCTCTGAATATTTAGCAAAACATACTGTGTATTTATATGCTGAAACTACAGACGGCTTTAATAATAAGGTTCTTCGTCCTGTCGGAGACGAAGATCTTTCTATAAATTTAAAAGAATCCATTACTGCAGAAGTTAAGGTTGGCGATATAGTTTACTATAATGAAATACAAAGGACTTGTAAACCGAATGGTAATATTTTGATTTACATAGGTAGATCATTAAGAATGGAAATATCCCCCGACGGGAATGTGAATAGTAATATTAATTTCAAACTTAATGAAACAGAATTATCTTCTTGGATAAAAGAAGCAGAGTTTATTTTTAAAATCGCAGAAACAAAATGTTTTGAGATAGATAACGTTTGCTTCAGATTAAATGGAAATGAAGAAAACAAATATATCGACTGGTGTAGGAATCGGCTTCGTTTTGCAAAAAAAATCCAATCTGTACTTTCTGCCCTTCATGTAAATAAAGAACTTATAATTAAAGAATTTAGTCAAGACGAAATTAATACAATAAACATTTTGTATAAAACCCTATGTGAACAAGACGAAATTTCAATTAATGAAAGTTTGCCTCCCATCTTCACTGTATCACTATCTAATTTGTACCTTGCTTTATTTGCTTCAAAGACTCCTACAGGAAAATATAGAATTTATTCATACAAAGATGTTACTGGCGATATTTCTTATACTGATAGCAATACTAATGTTCCGGCTAAGACTTCAATTTATTCCTGGTTTCAAACAGATGGCTTTAAAATCGTATCGAATATTGATTATGATGATATTTTACCATCTTACAAGAAAGTTTACATAGAGAATCATAATGTTACACAGAGAGCTAATAATGATATGCTGATGATGATACTTGCATATGATGAAAATCATGATGATAAACTACTAAAATCGTCAAAGGATTTATGTGAATGGCTCATTTCTATAAATGAGAAGGATGAAGTAAATACGTATTTTTTAAATCTAATGCAAATTATTAAAAGAGAAAGAGATTTGACTAATGAAGAACGTAAAGAAATCATGATTAAATTTGATTTATGTAATTCAATGGAGAAATTAGCTTGCTGTCTCTTGCTCGACAATAATGAAATGGCTAATCATTATTTTAATCAGTTGAACGATTCCGAAAAGGAGTTTTTTACTACTTTACCAATATATCATTTCTTCAATTCAAAATTAGAATGTATCAGGAAATAGAGAATCAGCTGTTATCATAACCCTTTTGCCAATCTTACTTTGACATTGGGTGAAGAATGATATGACAAGCTAATTCTATTTCTACTGATGATGTATTACGCTTATATAGTGAAGAGTAGCATGAATTCAGCATATCGTCGTCGCTCTATGGAAACAATCTTCTTTCCACGCCAGTGGCAATACTTCACATAGTCATTTTTTATATTTCTGTCTCCTGAATCGAGTTTTTTAAGGATTATACTCTTTGGGTATTTACCGTCTAATCCTAAAAGCTTGAAAGCTCCAATATTATAAGCTAACGCCGCGAGCAAAAGTGAATCTTTACCATAGGGACGAAACAAGGAACAGAGTTTTTTAAGGTCTTTACGGAGAAGAACTTCTGCTTCAGAGGCAGTCATCTCTGATGAATACCTTTCTCCTGGTTGCAGTCTATGGCCATATCCGACGTAGGGATAATCTTTTTTTCGATGTAGTCCCTCATAGTACCTGATACAACAGACGGCCCTTTCAAAAGGTGGAAGTTCAAAAATAGTTAGGGCTTTAGAGAGTGGCTCAGACGGCACTACCGTCTGGGCGTTAACTCTCATACCAAATAAGAATATGACAAAAGCTGCTATTATCCTGAAACTCATTTTACTTTAAATTTTGTTATCTCGTCAATCATGTTCTTGACATCAAGATTTACACTCACGAAGTTCTGGTACAGAATACGTTCCTTGGCATCCTTTGAAGGGAAGGTGTAGAATTTCGGAATCTGATAATTCTTGTAGTTCGCTTCCTCTTCGGCAATCTTCTTCATGTCGAAATCAGTCTTGCAATAGAACTTGGAGGTCTGGAACTCGGCAGACTCCTGAATGTTCATGCTATCACCACGTCCTGTCTTGGTCTTGATAAAATCACGGGCAGACTGGCCACAAATCCATCCCGTGGGCATATCAGAAATTTTACTTGCTGGAACAAGGCTGTCCATATTCTCATTGAGATTGATGGAGGTCTTGTCACGGTCAATGGTTACACCTTTTTTTAGCTGGACAATCTTACCGAAGATGTCGTTAGAAAGCCACTCCAAAGTCTCTTTTGCTCTTGCTGAGCCACTGACTACGTTACCCACTGTTGTGATAACTTTCTGCATACCTACTTTCCCATAATCGGATTCGAGCTGCGGCAATTCCTGAAAGCCCAGTGTAACACTGACCTTGTTGCTTCGGGCGGTACCAATCAGTCTGTCTATTTTGTGAAAATAGAGAGTAGGCAACTCATCCACAATGATGCTCACAGGGATATTCTTACCTTGGCCGGTATTCACACGGGTGACAAGACGGTTCAGAATAAGCGCATTCAATGCACCGATAATGCTTTCCATCTCCGGGTCATTGGCTATTAACAGATAGCTTGGATTCTTTGGATCAGACACCTTCAGGTCAAAATCATCACCATCCTTATGGAATATCCAATAGGATTCCTTGGTGGCCAGACGGGATGTATAGACACGCAGCGTACCAATCATACCTTCCAACTGTTCCATCGCCTTGTTCTTCATGGCTGTTTGGAACGGCCCCAATAGGGGAGCTACTTCAGGGTCAGTCTCCAATACCTCGAAGATGGTCTGATAGTCTTGATTCAGGAAGGATAGGATATGAGGCATGTCGCTGTATTTCCCCAACCAATACTCAGGTTCCACTTCCTTGCCTGTTTGGTCAAATACTCGGCCTGTAGGCTTGGGTCGGTGCGTCTTCGACTCTGTGGTCATCTCTGCAACAAGAGGATGGCCGTCCTTGTCGTAAGGTACTTTTTTATAGTTGACAAAAAAGTAGATGCAGGCAGCGAGGAAGTTCACAGCAGAAGTCTGGAAGAACTGGTCGCTACCGCCACCGCCTTCTTTCTTTCCTTTCTGTAATGATTCCAACAGGGTCTCGGCAGTTTCGCTGGCAGCAGCAAGGTTTCCGATATACTTCTGTTGGATAGGATTGACACGTCTGGAATATTCTACATCCACAAAGTTGATGATATTGAACTTACAGTCCCTGGGAACTTTCCCAGCTTTTTGGTTTATCTTATAATGATAGTATAATTTCTGGGCGAGTGTCGGAAACTTATAATCGTACACAACCATGGCAAAACCTTTTGCACTATGCTGCCGTATGAATGGCTCGATAATTGAGAACGTCTTACCTGACCCCGGCGTACCGACAACCCACGTACCACGGAAGGGATTGACGATGTTCACCCATCCTTTACGGAATTTTCCCTTATAATAATAGCGCATAGGGATGTTGACACTGTACTTGTTTTCCTGCAACTCCTGGCATTGTTCAAAAGACTCATTCTCGAAATTAAAACGGTCTTTAAGAAGCCCTTCCTTTAAGAACTTGGATATATTGTCAAGGGCTACATGTATACATATGGTACCAATGATTGACGCAACCATATACAACCAGTAGTTCAAACTGATCGTATAGAATTTCATACCCATACTCTGGCCGTAAAGCCAAATAGACAATATTATTATAACGAGTCCACCAAACAGCGGATAGAATACCTGATGACGAGCGTCAAATTCCAGCTGCTTCTTGTTACGGGTACCTATACAGGTGACGCAGATGAGTACAAAGGTTGCCATTTTACTCCATATAAGGTTGCCGTCCTGATAGATATACCACCGTTTTATACGGTCATGAATATCGCACAGGATACCACCCCAATAATCCAGTAGTTCAGGATTAATGGCATACTCGAAAAACTCCACTATCAGTGACATGTAAATCAGATAGCGAAATATCTTATATGTAGTCTGTAGTTCTTTAGTCTCTTCCATTAATGCAATTCTTTAATCAGTTGTATAGTGTGATGATGGGTCTGATTTTATGTGCTTGAGTCTTCGGCGTTTCTTGAATGGCTCCAGAGGCAAGTGAGAACAGCCATGCTTTATCGGTTTCCTGCTCCTTTACTTCTGTTGATGTCCAGTACCAGCATTCATCAGGATTGTCCAGTATCTCATCTCCACCACATTTACGGATATATTCGTTAATCTTATTTCTCGTATCATACAAAAGGTATAACTGGGCAACGGAAGGGATGTAGGCACTCTGTCCGTATTCCCATATGTCAAAAACAGCCTCGGCTGCAGGAGAAGTACCGGTGGAACGCATGGCATGGGTATTGCTATTTCCATCTAAGGCTGTCAGGTCTGCGGAAGTATCATGCTTTATACCAATACTATCAGAGTAGGCGCAAGGCACAATATCTTTCAGATAGACTGCATATCCAGTACCTTCAACATCTTCATTCTGGTTGACATAGAAAACCACGGCTATGGGTGTTTTCTCCTGGATCTTCATATCCTCGTATCTTACGATTTTCCCATCTGTACACACTATATCACCAATCTTCATTGAGGTGTCCGGAAAGTCCTGATGTGCATCACATGATGCTATGGTTGCCGCCATGAAAGCGGCACAAATGGTGTGAAATATCTTCATCTTCTTTATCTTTTTGATGTGGGTATTTTAAATCCTATTACTATACCAGTTCGGAACAAATCCTTTTGGTCCGGGACAATAAGGTCACATTTGGCCTGAATATACAGCCCCCAACCATGACGAAGTGATAAATTATGCTCGTAACCGGCATGTATGCCGGCAATGAATTTGTCTGTGTCACTGCCTCCTGAAGCTCCAATACGCAGATTCCCGTAATGGTTACGTCCTCTGACTAAACAAGGTTTGTATGCGATACCAATTCCCCAGGTGCGATAGTTTTTCCAGAATGATTCAGGACATATATGGCCACACAAAGCACATTCGTCCCATTTGATGTAGCCGTTGATGAAATACTCCCAGGCATTATGGTGACGTGTCTCATGTTCCCACGATATGGTTGCATCCACCCCATGCTCGTATAGTGTACCGACTCCCAAGGATATACGGTCACTGTGACTTTGTGCGAATGAAGAAATGGTACAACTGAGTACCATTATCAATGATAAGATGATTTTCTTCATGGTTTATTCCTCCATCATTAGACATGAGTTGAAAGAGTCCGCATACAATACATCTTCATAATCGATGTCAAGACTGATGGTTCGGCCACTTATCTGCTTCTCGGAAAGTTCAATAGTCAGGACCTTGTCATTTGGGAAGGTCATCTTCTTCAGGACAATGACATTTCTGTATCCATGTTTGAAACTTTGGGCCGTTTCGAGTGCCAAGACCGGAGTCAGCTCTATCATCTGTGCGTTGGTTGCCTTGGATATTTTCTTGTCGTTTAGTTTGATACGCAGTTCATCGATGTCAAATCTTATGTTGGTGCGGTTCTCAATGCTGAAATCCAAAAAGAAATATTCACCAACTGAGTAGATGTTATTCAACCGCATGGTCATACGATGCTGTCTGGTACTCACATTACGTATTCTTGCAGTGGAGTTCCATATCGTTCTGGCATATTTGGTCATCTCTTCTGTACTCATGGAGACCGCTGGATTGTGATATGGGATTTTCTCTGCAGGTTGAATCTGCTTATCAGATACTGCTTCCTGCAGACGAGTGGTATAAATTAGTGCATATTGTGTACGATAGCGCTCTGTTACAATAGTTACAATAGCAAGAATATCTCCATCGGCATGTACGTCAGCTCCTTCTTTAGGTTTAAGACGGATGGTATTGTTGATGGGTTGGTCTCCTACAACGGCATCCGTGGAGATGTCGACAAAGCGTACTGGTTCTGTGGCTGTGATAACAGTTGTCACATTCTCATTTACGGTGAGCTGCTCGATTTCCTGATAGGTCTGCTGAGCCATAGAGGGGAGGGTTGCCAAAACACATACCGCCAATACACCGATTCTTTTAAAAGTCTTCAGTTTCATAATATTTATGTACTTAATTTATTTTCCTTTGTTGTTTGAACGAGAATTAATAAGGTAAACGAAAGTGCCATATTTGAGCTTGACTTTATTCTTTTTGATTGCCTTGCTGACGGCATTACTGCTTTTCTGGACTGCATTGGAAATAGCTTGCGCTCCCCATGATGCCAGACTGTTTCCTGTTGTGGTTGTGTTGGTGAGAGTTGATGTATTGCTTAATGCACCGCTACCCACATCTTTTGTCGTTTCACGGAACTGGCTGCTTGGAACATACAGCCCTTCCAATCCATCTGTATCATAAAGAGCGAGGTTTATTTTAATTATCTCACCATCTACCATAATGCTTGTAACATTGCCCTTAACACGCTGTGAGCCAAAACCGCTCATCGTGGCATAAAGGTATGAGCCTTTGGGAACAACAATTTCATTGATTTCCACATCATCTATTAATCGAAGACGGACTCTCGAGCCGTCAACAGCCTTGATATTTTCATCGATGATGGCTTTAATCAACTTTTCCTCTCTTTCATTCTCACAGATAGTGTTGAAATAGTCAGACGTTACTCTGACTTTCTTGACTACTTCCTGGGGCTCATCGTCGTTTTCTTTTTCATCAGACACTTCCAGATTCTTTTCATTCCGCTTTGTAAGTGTATCAGTTTCAGCTGGCAAATTTGTAGCCCGCTGACCTTGTAATCTGGCTTGTGCAATAGCACGGTTCAGCTCTTCCATGGCTTCTTGCTCACGTTGTTTACTGAGGGCTAAGCGGTCTTCTTCAGAAGTACCGTCGCCTTGTGCGACTTCCTGACCTTTCTGTGCACTTTCCTGTAGTTGCCTCTGCATCTCAGCGAGTTTCTCGGCTTCCTGCTTCTGAGATTCCAATTGTTTAAGCTCTTCTTCTGAATATTTAGAATCATACTCCTCTTTTTTGTCTTCTTCATTACGGTCAATGTTTCCTAAAGCTGTATGGTCATCTATTTTCCCATATGATTTAAGCATATTGTCATACTTATTGCCAATTCCATCGCCTTTCATGTTGGCATCAGGTAATTCCGGATTCAGGTAATTTGTCGTTGTGAGTCCGTTAGAAGTCTCTGCCTTCTCCGTATGAAACAGATCTATGACAAAGTAACCGACAAACAACAGGGGAAAGTAGATGATTATTGGAATCATGTACTTTGGCTGCTTCCAGTTAATTTTCTTCAGTGCGTCCATCGTTCTTTATGTTTACGTTATTATTATTAGATTCGTCATTGGCGGTAGATAGTGCTTCATGAATACGGTTTGATGTTTGATTGCCCTTGTTATAATGTTTACGCAATATCAGCTCCTGCCTTTCTGTAGCACTTTGGACGGATTGTTGCCTGTTAAACACAAATGCCATTCTGTAGATATTCAGACATAGACAGAGTATGATAAGTCCGAACACAATGACTAGAAACAGTTTTCTGTGATTGTTGGCAAAGTTCTGAACCATTCCGGCAAGCACATCAAGTTTCATCATACGTGCGAACTTGCGACCGGCATTGAGTTCATTTTCGTATCTTTGCTTATATTTCGGATCATCCTTATCTGGCATCTTCTCTCCAACAAATAACTTTTTCCATCCCATATTAGTAGTTCATTTTGTTCTTTTGTTCAATATCCTTATTCATAAGTGTCCTCCAGTTTGTTATAAGCAATCCGTGAGGATTATTGTCAGTTCTTGGCACACGTTTCAGCTGACCTGCAGTGACCAGTTCTCTGGTAAGAATGCTTGTCCGTCGTTCAATACGCTGTTTGCCATAATACATGAACTCCATCTTTTCCTTATCGAATTTTATACTGTCGCAGAATATGCTGAACACGGCACTCGTACCCATAATATTCGAGTAGAATCCTTTTTCTTTCAATGTATTATACTGGGCAAGACCCGTTTCGTCCACTAAATACATGGCTTTGTCCATTGTGTACTTGATATATTTGTCGTCTGGGGCCAGGGTGAAAAACAGATGGTGGAACATCTCGATGTGAGACTTAGCTTCTACGTCAAGCGTTTCGTCCATTGTGCTCCGATGAACAAGGATAGGCACATTGCCGTCCAAAACATAGACTTTCTTATGGGCATCCGAGACCATTGTCCTGGCTGTCCAAATGCTGGAGATGCAGATGATGATGCAGCCTGCAAGGAAAAGGGAACATATAATCAGCACCAGTTTGATTTTGTTTTCAAGATTCTTAATTACCATAATATTTCATATTGATTTATTGCTTACAATACTTTGCTAATCATGCCTTGGGTTGATACTTTTGCTTGCTGTGCGACTCCTTCACCGAAGTTTCGAGTTGAGAATGCTGTATCACCTTCCGGTATCATCCATGCGGCCAAATCAGGTACAAGGTTGAGACATTTCAATGCCACAATACTTGCGGCCATGAGATAACCGGCTGAGAAGAACGAGTTCTGCAGATAGGCAGCCATAGTCTGTTCACTCTCTGTAATGGCGGTCAGATTCTCCACTTGTATGGTCAAGACAATGTCAAATAGGAGCAGTACATAGAATCCAACGAAGTATGGGGAATGATGCGTTTTAAGATATCAAAGCAAATCTTAGATATATAAACATATTCTATTGAAATAAAGGTTATTAGCATAAATAGACATGCTTATTAAACTTTACTAAATTTCGATGTTTTTGGTGTATTCTTGTTGCAGATTTGTTACGCGCCTATTGCGAGAACCAAATTTTTTATATACCTTTGCACCGTGATTCTTGATGGTAAGAACACGTAACAACTCAACTAAAGGGAAAACAAAATGGGAAGACCTAAAAAGTCATTGAAGGTAAAGGAACCAGTTCGCATTCGTGAACGTCAGTTGGCTAACGGAAACGTCAGCCTGTACCTTGACATATATATTAAAGGTACACGCAAGTATGAATCTTTGAATTTGTACTTGATACCCGAAACGGATGCTGCATCTAAGAAAGCCAACATCCGTACTCGCCAGATTGCCGAGAAAATAAAAGCTGACCGAATCATCGCACTGCAAGATCGAGGAATCAAGCATTGGGATAAGATCAAGCGTTCATCAATCTCGCTCGTTGACTTCCTGAAGGAATACGAGCAGGATGGATTCGGGTTCAAGGAGTCAACCTTGAAGGGACGTTCCGACATGCGCAAGAAGGTCGAGGACTATCTGAGCAAGGAGAAACTAGATTACATCGGTCTCAATGAGATTGATGCAGACTTCTGTCGTGGCTTCCTCAACTACCTCCGTACCGCTCCCCATAGTGTTGCCAAGAAACAAGAAGGCAGAACTATCAGCCCTGGTTGTGCTCATCATCACCAGGCTGTGCTCAATGGTGCGCTCAACAAAGCCGTGCGTGACGGACTCATTCCGGGCAATCCAATGAAACAACTGGATAAGCGAGAAAAGTTCCAACCTTCCCCTGAAGAACGAGAGTTCCTTACCATCGAAGAAGTACGCACATTGATGGAAACACCATGCACCAATGAACAGGTCAAGAAGGCTTTCCTCTTATCTTGCTTTGTTGGACTTCGCCTTGGTGATGTCCGTGAATTGACATGGGCAAAAGTGATGAACACTCCAGATGGCAAGACACAGTACGTCCATGTATGGATGGAGAAGACTCAGAAGCCTATCAATGTACCACTATCTAATGAAGCTCTTCGATATATGGAGAAGAAGAAAGAACCAGATGCGAAACTCTTCAAACTCCCTACAAGTGATGCAACCATCAACTACCACATCAAGAAATGGATGAAGGCTGCAAAGATAGACAAGAAGATTTCGTACCACTGTAGCCGACATACATTTGCCACAATGATGCTCACCCTTGGTGCAGACCTCTTTACCACAAGTAAGTTGCTTGGTCATGCTAACGTGACCACAACTCAAATCTATGGTAAAATCATAGACAAGAAGAAGACTGAGGCTGTCAACCTCGTTGATAATCTATTCACCCCAAAAGCAGAAATGAACGATGAAGATAGAACTGAGGCATAGAAAGTTAGCAAGCGGTAACGAATCATTGTACCTTGACTTCTACGAGAAAGGCAAGCGTTACTATGAGTCGCTGAATCTGTTTCTCATTCCAGAATGGACTGAGAATGACAGACGTGTCAATGAGAACACCCTCAAACATGCGCTGAAGATAAAGGCAGAACGCATCCTTGGCGTAGAAAAGCAAGTCGACGATGGAGAAGAGAGACTACCATCAAAGATATTCGCTGACTACATGGACGAACACATTATATATATTAAGGATGACAAGAAACTCTCTGACTCCTATGTCAAGAATGTGACGAAGACTGTAAACATCGTCAAGTCATATCTCAGATATAGCAATCGTCCTCGTATGCTTCTGGCATTAGTGGATAAACGATTCTATCAGAACTTCATTCGCTATGTCAATGATGTGTACCGAAATAACAAGTCGGATGAACCACAAGAACTTTCGCCTAAGACAAAGCTCTTGATACAGACTACACTTAACTGCATCCTGAATCAAGCCGTGAAGGATGGAGTGCTCCGTAAGAATCCATACTACGAGTTGGAGAAAAACGAGAAGTTCAAGAAGACTCCGAGTGACCGCACATATCTGGAAGTAAATGAGTTGAATGCCATGGAAGGGGTCAATACAGGAAGCCCAACCACAAAGCAAACCTTTATGTTCTGTTGCTTCACAGGCTTGCGTCATAGTGATATGCTTGCACTCAGATGGAAAGACATTCAAAAGACTGATGACGGATTAGTGATACATGTTCCATCCATGCAGAAGACAAAGAAGCCTGTCATTGTTCCTCTTGGTGAACAAGCATTGAAGTGGTTGCCAAAGCAAGGCGATGCAGCCAACGCAGACAAAGTGTTTCCCAATGCCCCTACATTAGGATGTGCAAACAGAGCATTGAAGCACATGGCGAAGAATGCAGGAATCACAAAGCTTGTAACATTCCATACGAGCCGACATACATTTGCAACTCTCACCATAACGGCTGGTGCTGACATCTTCACCACAAGTAAGTTGCTTGGACATACCAACGTCCACACAACGGAGATCTACGCTGATGTGGTGATGAACACAAAGGTCGATGCAGTCAACCTTGTAAGTGGCTTCTTCGGTTGATGGTTTGTGTTCAAAATAAGTTTGTGTTCAAAAAAGTCTTGAAAGATTGTCTGAACACACGTATTTCGGTGTTCAATCAAGTCTTTGATATAGATGATAACAGGAGTAATCTACGCACGTGTTTCCAGTATTGGTGACAGACAGAGCACGGAAAGACAGGTCAAGGACTTGTCGGAGTATGCAAAATATAAGGGTATCGAAGTCTGTAAGGTCTTTGAGGAGCACATTTCTGGCGCAAAGAAGAATGATGAGCGTCCAGTGTTGTGTGAGGCAATGGAATACTGCAAAGCAAACCGCATTGGGATCCTACTTATCAGCGAACTGTCAAGATTGGGACGCAATGCGTTTGAGGTTCTTGCCTCTGTCAAGGAACTTATTGACTGTGGTATTAACCTCTACATACAAAAGGAACAATTTAAATTATTGGACGATGAAGGACATCCGTCCCTCTTTGCCCCGATAATGATAGCCACGCTTTCGACCTGTGCACAATTGGAACGTGATAATATCTCATTCCGATTGCAGTCAGGAAGGAAGCGGTTTATAGAGAAAGGTGGAAAACTCGGGCGCAAGGTAGGCTCTGTAAAAACGGAAGAACAGATGAAAGCCGAATATAGGGAAGTTATAAGTCTGCTTCGCAAGGGATATTCAATTCGGGATGTGGCAAAGTTGTGTGGTAAAGGGGTAAGTACCGTACAACGAGTTAAGCGATTACTAAAAGTACAATCAACGCAATAATACTATTGATTTTACGTTCTTTTCAAAGAAAGGGGTTGTGCAATAGTGGCTTAAAGGCTAAAAGCACTACCTTTGCATACAATAATAAGTAACAACACGTTTAAGGTCACAATTTGTGATCTCAAAAATAAAGATAGAAATATGGCAAACAACATAGATAAAAAAGAACCAGTCGCAATTTGCGACCAGTCCAAAATAGATGTTACAAAATGCGATAACCATGAACTTGCAGGTAATATCGAACCTCTAATAAAAGTAATTAGAGGGCAACAAGTTATGCTTGATAAAGATTTAGCCACTTTATATGGTGTAGAGACAAGGGTGCTTAATCAAACCGTTAAGCGTAACATAGAGCGATTTCCCGATGATTTTCGTTTTGAATTGAGTAGAGAAGAATGTTTGAGGTCACAAATTGTGATCTCAAATGGAAGAGGCGGCAACCGCTATTCAACTTATGCTTTTACAGAGCAAGGCGTGGCAATGCTTAGTAGCGTTCTTCGTTCACAAACAGCTATTGAGGTTAATATTCAGATCATGCGAGCCTTTGTTTCCATGCGCCACTTCATGGTGAATAATGCTTCTATGTTCAGCCGCTTAGAAACAATAGAATATCACCAGTTGGAAATTTTACAGCACCAACAAGATACAGATAAACACTTGCAAGAATCCGACAAGCGTATAGAAGAAGTGTTCCGTAGATTGGACGAGGGCAATGCCAAGCCGAAGCAAGGTGTGTTCTACAATGGTCAAATTTATGATGCCTATACTTTCGTGTCCGACTTGATTAAGAGTGCAAAGAAACGTATTGTCCTTATCGATAACTATGTTGACGAGACCGTACTGACATTGCTTGATAAAAGAGCAGAAGGCGTGTCTGCGGTTATCTACACTCAGCAGATAAACCGTCAGTTCCAACTCGACATAGACCGTCATAATGCTCAATATGCACCGATTGACGTTGAAACATTCCGTTTATCACATGACCGCTTCCTTTGTATAGACGATGATGTATATCACATAGGTGCATCCATTAAGGACTTGGGCAAGAAGTGGTTTGGTTTCTCCAAGATGGAGATACTTACACCAGACGAATTGGTGGAAAGAATCAATAGAGGATAATACATACAAATTTCAAGAAAAAGAACTTAATACATAAATATAAAGTAAGCAATGAAAAGAATTTGGATTTTTCTGATGGCGATGCTCTGCATCGTTTCTTTTACAGGTTGTGATAAGACAGACGAACCTAACGGACCGGTTATTGACTATGACAATCTGTTTGATAAGACTTATACCATTAACGACGATGGCTGCTGTGTGCTCGAAAGTTGCGAGCCAACAAGAGCTACAGTTATTGAGGATGAGGTAAAGGGATATGGATGGAAAGTCATTGGCATATATGAAGTTCAGAATGACGGCAGGCTTTCACAGAAAGATTATCGCGAAACAGTTTGTGGTGGAGGATATGAAGATTACTGGTTTGAGTCAGACAGTCGGCTTGTCGGTTTTCACCATAGTGACACCCCAGGCAATTTCTATAATAAGACAACGTGGCGCTACGATGCTACAAAGGGTTTCATCATGCGTGGCACAGAAAGCGAAAGTTTGCAAAACCGCTATATGCAAGTGCTGGCTTTGGCCACTCTCCAAGGAAAGGAATTCTATATGTACACCATGCAAAATATTGGTGTCAAATACGACGAGCACGGTAATCAGAAACCTTTTTATTGCATGGTTGTCTATCAACGCATGACCGACAACGAACTTGCCAAAATGAAGAAAGCATACGATTATGATGCAAACTTTGATTTTACCGGTGCCGTTCCTGACGACTGCAAGTTCCGTGTAAGTGCAAGATACTACAACCCCGACGATTTTGAAGAAGGTACCAACGGAAGTGTCATCGTCGCTTTTGGAAATGTAGAATTCTCACTGACCGACCATCTCGGCACGGCAATGCTTCCAAACCCAGCATTGGAATATTTCGACTCCATCGTTTGGAGAGCCAACGACAGAATTGTTCCAGACAGATATGTCATACACCGCAACAATCAGAGCAAGGCGCAGACTGTCCTGACATGGACTACCCGTTTCTTCTATACGAACCCAAACCTGACCACATACTTTGAGGGTTACAAGAAAGGTCGCATCGTCTATACATACACGATGCATCACGACATCTACTTCGACAAATTCTTGTGCTTCGATTGGGGAAAGTTTTCGATGAGCAAGCCAAGAGAGTTTACTGCTACATGTTTGCTTGACAAAAGCCGGAGTTTCACCGTTTACGAACCAAGGACATACAACAATGATATGAACAAGGTGTATGCCGAACTGCGCTACAATTCCGAAGAAAAAGGCAAGGGCAACGATATTGCCATCTTGGAAAAGGAAATCAGTGAACTGACGGAACTTATGATTAACCATTATGGCAAGGGAACCGAAGTGGGTAAGCAGGTAGAGCATTACCGCACCTTATTCAAGGCTCTTCCTGAAAAAGCGCATATTATTACATACTGGGCAACTGCTGATACAAGAATTGCACTTGTTCTCAATCGCGACGATGCTGACTCCAAGAATGATTACTATTACGTTCATGCTGAACCAGTTCAACAATAACAAAGCAATCAATCACAACTGGAGGTTTTATCCGCAAAATAGTTGATGGAACGAATCGCTATAGTATAGTGGTGAATTACATTATTATAATAAAAAATGATGATAAAAAAATAAGTATAACATTTGTGGCATTATTATTTGCTACAATTTCATTTGGACAAGTAAAAAAGGAACTATAAATCAAAATAATATGAGAATAAAAAAAATATTGCCTTTTATACTATTGGTATTCTTATTTATTTCATGTGAAAAAGAAGACTTTGAAATAGAAACCAATAATCAAAGAACAGTTTTTATGTATCTCCCATGGTCAACAAATCTGACAAGTTATTTTTATAATAACATTTCTGATATGGAAGAAGCTATACAAGAAAAAGGATTAGAGAATGAAAGAATTATAGTGTTTTTATCTACAAGCCCTTCTGAATCGGAGATGTTTGAAATAACTTTAAATAACGGTTCGTGTAAAAGGACTATCTTAAAAGAATATGTAAATCCTTCTTTTACCACAGAAGCTGGTTTGACAGAGATTCTCGGAGATATGAAAACATTTGCTCCTGCTGAAAGTTATTCAATGATTATCGGTTGTCACGGCATGGGCTGGCTTCCTGTTGTACAAAGCCGTAGCAAAGCGAAGGAAGATTTTGTTTATCATTGGGATTTTGAGAATGTTCCTATGACACGTTTTTTTGGCGGATTAACAGCAGAATACCAAACAAACATAAGCACTCTTGCTCAAAGCTTATCTAATAACGGATTGTCAATGGAGTATATTCTATTTGATGATTGCTATATGTCATCGTTGGAAGTTGCCTATGAGTTACGCCATGTAACCAACTATATGATTGCCTGTCCAACAGAAGTGATGGTCTTTGGTATGCCATATTCCACAATAGGTAAATATCTCTTATCAGAAAAACCAGATTACAAAGCTATATGTGAGTCATTTTATCAGTTTTATTCTAACTATCAATATCCTTATGGAACGTTGGCTGTAACAGACTGCTCTTACTTGGATGAGTTGGCAGAACTAATGAAATATATTCACTCTAATTATTCTTTTGATAGTACACAAGCTATAAATATTCAGCGTATGGATGGCTACTCCCCTGTGATATTCTATGATTTCGGAGATTATGTACAGACTTTATGTGGTACAGACACAGAAATATATAATAATTTTAAAACACTATTGGAGAAAGTTATCCCTTACAAAACTCATACCAAAGAATTCTACACGGCATCAAGAGGTCCTATTACAGTTGAAAGATATTCAGGAATAACAACCTCTGAACCAAGTACAAATAGCAAGATGGTAGATTACCCAAAAACATCATGGTGCATTGACACACATTAAATTATCACTCTGAACCAAGTTGTGATATAGTCCAAAATCTCCAACGAAGTAACTATCCGTGGGGGGCTTGACCCTTGCACATATAAAAAGCAAAAAGAAAGCGTTATCGGAGTATTACACAAAACAGCTGGCTATTACATAATGAAACAACATACTTGACTGATTGGTACGCTTCTCCTACCATGCGGACAAATCCCGGTAACAAAATGACAAAGCGGACAATGTTCTTAACATGCCAACTTGTAAATGGGATGAATGATTTTCTTTTTTCGCAAGTTGATTTTATAAAATTGCTGCCAACAGTTCGT
>ERZ773173.1494-NODE-1494-length-20846-cov-11.504834_pt1 | contig 20846 bp, 18 predicted proteins | sample MGYA00580535_ERZ773173 | MGnify/ENA primary metagenome ERZ773173 (study PRJEB29015, sample SAMEA2737856) | human gut metagenome | biome: human gut; feature: human-associated habitat; material: faeces | place: China | collected 2012 ...
ATCTAAGAGAGCCTCTTAATAATGTTAAACCATCCAACTTTGGGGGTTCATGTCAATACAGAGCTTGATACGACCCTTTTTTAATGTCATAGTTACAATCTACAACTTTTCGGAGGGAACATTTTAGTTTTAACACACCCCCAGCCCGGTTTTCCCAAACATACGTAAATATATCCAGAGCCATTTCTTCTACTTCCTGCTGATTCTTTACATATAGATACATAAAGCGGCACAATGGCGAGAAATAACGATCAAATATATATTTGAAAGCTTTTTCATCATCGGCTTTTAATAGATTCAGCAATAGAATATCATTCAATTCATTCTCGGTCACCATATTTTTGAATATTTCCACACTATAAGCATAATGTATGCCTTTTCCCGATCAAATTATGAAGATTTTTATTGTTGCGATTCAAGATACACCCCAATAAATACCGAGGACAACAGAAAAAACCTGTTCTTGCAGGTAATCACTACCGACAAAGAACAGGGAATTAATCAACATTTACCAATTGTAGAAATAAAAACAGTTTTTACTTTTTCAAAACAAATTTAATCGGCCCATTTTGCGTCAACTCGTCATGGGTAATGAAATAGCCTTTGATTTTTTTATCGTTCTGATCTACCCGATCTATAAAAATAGCATCAGAAGAAGGTCTTTCCGTTTCTATAATGATCTCTTTCTGTTTATAATATTTAGGATCGAGATGAATCGTTATCCGATCGAATAACGGAGAAGTCAGCGTGTAACGAGGCAAACCGGGACAATCGGGATAAAAACCCATCATACTGAAAATCGCCCAAGCAGACATAGTTCCGGTGTCGTCATTTCCAGGAATACCATCCGGCTGATTTTTAAAATACTTTTTCAGCAAACGGTTCACTTCTTTTTGTGTCCGCCATTCTTCTCCTTTAAATTGGCTGAACAAATACGGGTAAGCAATGTCAGGTTCATTAGCCGGATCATATAATCCTTCATCAAAAACACTCTGAAGTTTATCGATAAAAGTTTTTTTACCCCCCATAAGCTTCGTCAATCCGGATATATCATGCGGAACATAAAATGTATAATTCCAAGCACTACCTTCATGAAAACCGGGATTAGGTTCAAAATTCTCTCCTTGACGCGGATTAAACGGAGAATAAAAACTTCCATCCGGAAGAATAGGGCGCAATGTACCGAATTCCTGACAATAATAATTTTTATACCCTAAAGAACGCTCATGGAACAACCGGGCATCATCTTTCTTCCCAAGAGCCTCGGCAAGCTGAGAAAGGGCAAAATCAGCAATATAATACTCCAAAGCATGAGACACGGAATTATCATACTGTTCTCTTAACGGCACATATCCTTTCCCCAAATAGTCGTCATTATCCGGACGCATCAGATTATCTTTTCCCGGAGTAGTAGCAGACTTTATCATTGCCTCATAAGCCGTATCTATATCGAAATCCCTCAATCCCCGCAACCAGGTATCTGTTATCACAGGAATAGAAGGATCTCCTTCCATCGTCAGTGTCTCCCGTCCATAAAGTTCCCATTTCGGTAACCAGCCGTGTTCTTTATACATGTCTATCATCGTATTGACCATTGCCATTTGTTTCTCAGGATATACAAGAGAAAGAAACTGGTGGACATTCCGATAAGTGTCCCATAACGAAAACACCGTATAACGATCGCCCTTTGCCGTTTTTATCTGGTCGCTCTCCATTACCGGATATTGCCCGTTGACATCTTGCAGAATATTAGGATGGATCAAAATATGGTATAATGCCGTATAAAAAACGACTTTATCATCATGAGTGCCGCCCTCTACCTCTATTTTCGAAAGTTCTTCGTTCCATTGCTTTCGGGCATCGGCTTTTACCTTCTCAAAGTTAAAACCCGACTGTTCTTTGTCCAGATTCTCCCGGGCATTAGCAATGCTTACGAATGATACTCCTATCTGAACCTCTATCTGTTCTCCGGATTGTGTATCAAATGTAAAAAATGCACCGACATCATCTCCCGACATCTCTTTTCCATAACGTGTGTATAATTTGTACTTTCCGTTATCCTTATCCCATTCGGCTTCTACTCCGGCCATCGGACGTTGTTTTTTCCAATAACCGATCTGTGCCGGACTTTTACTGACCCGCATAACAAAGTAAATAGGGAATACCGCTTGAGGATTATAACAAAACGTTCCCAATAACTTAGAGCCTTCTATTTCCCGGTCATTTACACGTCTGAGAGTCGCTCCGCTTTCATTGGTAAGCCCTTCTCCCAAATTCATCAAAATATGGCTTTTTCCTGCCGGGAAAGTAAAGCGGGCAATAGAGGTACGAGGAGTTGCCGAAACTTCTGTCTTGATATTGTATTTTGTCAAGATATTGGTATAATAACCCGGAGAGGCAGCCTCATCACGATAAGCACTGCCATACTCTTTATAATCGACATTCAACTCTCCGCAGGTAGGCATCAGCAAAAGACTTCCTAATTCGGGACACCCTACGCCACTAAGGTTCACATGTGAAAATCCCGTAAAAAATTTGTTGTAATATTCATAAGGTGTTGACCACCAACGGGCATCTTTATCATACTTATTCGTCTCCGAGCCCATTACATTAAAAGGAACGACCGACATCAACCCGTTCGGACAAACTGCCCCGGGATTGGTCGTTCCGAAATTCGTCGTTCCGATAAACGGATTAACGAAATCAATAGGCTCCTGAGCCCGTAACCACGACGCGCTCAGGAGCATCAACACTACACATACTACACAAAAACATTTTTTCATAGGGAAGGTATATCGTGATGTCTTACACATACTCTCTATTATTTAAAGATATGAATGCTTTTTTGTAAACTCGACAATTTCCGAAATGTAACCGAAAGCCATAGCGACAACCGTATCTGCAGCACCATAATATACGGCAACCCGTTCTCCGTCCTGCAAAGCTGCACATGGGAACACTACATTAGGAACGTCGCCCTGCAATTCATAAGAAACAGCCGGAGCAAGAAGATAATCCCGTGTACGATACAATACTTTTTCAGGGTTTTCCTTGTCAAGAATAACCGCTCCCATAGAATAGCGAAAACCGTTGCATGTCGTGATTACGCCGTGATAAAACATCAACCATCCCTCGTCAGTAAGGAAAGGAACTGATCCTGCACCGATTTTCGTACATTGCCATGCACTCTCGGGGAATGGAGTGACTTTCATGACGCAACGATGTTCTCCCCAATATTTCATATCCGGACTATAACTCATATATATATCCCCGAACGGTGTATGTCCATTATCGCTCGGACGGCTCAACATGGCATATTTACCATTAATCTTTTGAGGGAACAATACTCCATTACGGTTAAATGGCAAAAAGGCATTCTCACATTGAAAAAATTCTTTAAAGTCGAACGTATACGCAATTCCGATCGTAGGCCCGTGATAACCGTTACACCAGGTAATCCAATAACGGTCTTCGATCCATGTAACACGCGGATCATACTTATATTCCGACTCGATCATATTCGTATTTCCGGCCTTAAACCGAATAGGTTCATGATTAATATCCCAGTGAATGCCATCTTTGCTGAAACCGGCAAAAATATTCATTTGCACCGCTTTATTATCGCAACGGAACACTCCGGCAAAACCGTCTCCAAAGGGAACGACGGCACTATTGAAAATACTGTTCGAGGAAGGAATCTGATAACGTCCTATAACCGGATTTTTAGAGTAACGCCACATAACATCGGTACAACCTTCGGGACGATCTTCCCACGGCATATTAAATTTTTTTTCCATCTCTATCTAAAATTTTTATTGTTAATTTATTTTTCCAAAATTCATTCATTTATTCAGGCTGTCGTCTCCTTCTTATCGTTATTATAGGTAAACGGGACGAACCAAGTCACCAGAAAAGCCGGGATTGTAGCGACGAGTACCCAAATAAAAAAATTCCGGTATCCTAACCAATCACTTAAATATCCGCTCATCATTCCCGGAATCATTACACCGAGATTCATAATTCCGGAAGCAAAAGCGTAATGTGCCATTTGATGTTTTCCTGGAGCAACCTGCTGCATCATAAATAAGGTCAGACCGACAAAACCGAAACCGTACCCGAAATATTCAAACACGATCGCAGAACCGATAACCCATACATTAGAAGGCTGATATATTGCCAACAACAGATACACGACAAACGGGATATTAAATACGCAACAAAGAGAAAACAATGTCTTTCTCAAGCCCAAAGCAGAAATATAATATCCTGCCAGAATAGATCCCAACACGAAAGCTGCAGCTCCGAAAGTTCCATAGATAATACCTATTTCCTGAACAGGAAGACCTAATCCTCCCTGATCGATTCCGGCTTTAAGAAAAAGAGGAACGATTTTCATAGCATAACCTTCGGCAAAACGATATAAAATAATGAAACAAATATACCAGACTATATACTTCTTCTGAAAAAAGGTACGGATCACTTCCCACAACATATGCATAGCATCTTTTACCGTTCGAACATCGCCTGACGCCGCACCCCCGGAAGGTAACATTCGGACATGATATAAAGACAAGACAACCATTATAGCCGCACAAATGCCCATAATCACCATCCAGGCATGTACTATGCCGATACTGTCCTTTAATGAACCGGCCAAATACACAAGACCTCCATTTGTTAAGATTTTCGCCAGATTATAAAATGCGCCTTGCCAACCTATATACTTAGCCTGCATCGTAGCATTCAGCTCGGTAAGATATACTCCGTCTCCGGCAATGTCATGCGTTGCACCGCTAAAAGCAATCACACCCATAAATGCTATTGCATAACAGAAAAAATCAGGTAGCGGCAATGACAGTGCGACCAAACCGAAAGCCACCCCCGTCACCATTTGGGTAGCAACGACAAAATATTTTTTTGTTTTAAACATCTCCAGAAAAGGACTCCACAAAGGTTTCAATGTCCAAGGGAGCATAATCAAAGACGTCCAGAAAGCAATTTGGGCATTAGACACACCCATATCCGAAAACATAAGTACAGACACCATCGACAAAGCGACAAATGGAAGTCCCATTGCAAAATAGACTGTCGGCACCCAACAGATCGGATTGATAGATTTGTTATCAGACATTATATTTCAAGTTTTAAAATTCGGAATTATGACAATGCCGAATCAATAATTTATTACGGTTTATATACCGAATAAGAATAAGGAAAATCTTCCGGTCGAACCCCTCGCTTCATATTCGGTTTAGCATTCATCTTCAAGGACAATTCTCCACCTGAAGAGATTTCGTCATGCGTTAAATAGTTCCGAGTAAACTTTTTACCGTTCAATTTTGCAGAATCGATATATAAATTCTTATCGTTATTATTACGAGCATCAATCACAAACACTTTGTTATTCGGCAAATTCAACGTTACCTTTTGAAAAAGAGGAGCTCCTAAAACATATTCGGGTTGCCCCGGACATACCGGATAAAAACCCATCGCACTGCAAACATACCATGCTGAAGTCTGGCCGTTATCTTCATCTCCACAATAACCTTTCGGGCCTGAATTATATAATCGGTTCAATACTTCCCGTACATGGTATTGAGCTTTCCACGGCTGACCGATATAATTATATAAGTAAATGGCATGCTGTACCGGCTGGTTACCATGAGCATACTGTCCCATATCCAATGCAACCATTTCGGCTATCTCGTGAATTACAAAACCATACGTTCCCACATTATAATCTGCAGGAGCATTAAACATCGAATCCAGCTTCGCTCCCATCTGTTCATGACCGCCCATCAATTGAGCAAGCCCCTGAATATCATGCATAACACTCCACGTATAATGCCATGACGAACCTTCGGTAAAAGGACCTCCCCACTCTATAGCTCGAAAAGGCTCGATCCATTCCCCGTCTTTATTTTTCGCACGCATAAAACCGCATGAAGGATCAAACAAATTCTTATAATTCTGAGACTTTTTCTCATACGCTTCGGCTATCGATACATTTCCTATAGACGCGGCAAAACGGCTCAAACACCAGTCGCTATAGGCATATTCCAATGTCTTGGCAGTAGCTTCGACATAATCGGGATACGGTACATACCCGAGCTTGTCATACTCTTCAAATCCATTTCGTCCGACAGAAGCCTCCCGACCTTGTGCCTGAGTCTGGTGCACCATAGCCTCTAAAGCCTTTTTTGCATCGAAACTGCGTATTCCCTTCATCCACGCATCCGTGATAAGCGATAGAGAATTATTTCCGATCATACAGCCCCGATGTCCCGGACTCGCCCATTCCGGCAAAAATCCGCTTTCTTCATAACTGTTGACTAAAGCCTGCATAATACGCTCCGAAACTTCCGGATAGACTAACGTAAACAACGGATGCACAGCACGGAATGTATCCCAGAAACCATTATCCGTGTACATATATCCGGCATGAATTTTTCCATCATAGGGACTATAATATACCGGTTTTCCAGACTTATCGAATTCATAAAATTCCCGGGGAAATAAAAGAACCCTATACAAGCAAGAATAAAAAGTTTTCATCTGTTCCTCATTACCCCCTTCGGCTACGATACGCCCCATCATACTGTTCCACAGTTTTGCAGATTCGATCTTTAAATCAGCGACCGTTTTATTTTTCACCTCCCTGTCAAAATTCAGCCACGCTTGTTCTTCTCCTATAAACGAAGAAGCCACTCGGACAGTCAGCTTTTCACCTTCAGGGACATCGAACTGAAGATAAGCACAAACCCGGTCATGCTCACCGACAAGCTTTCCCGGAAATAAGTCATCATTAATTTGTATCCCCTGATCCTTTATAGGATGGCTGAACTCCAACACGAAATAATTGGCAAAATTAGAAGGAACACCTCCACAATTATTTTTAGTATAACCCGTTACCCTACGATTTTGCTTGTCGATAGCCAAACGGCAACCTCCATGATAAGCATCTACAATAAAATATTGCTCTTTTCCCGGAGTAAACGCTATATCCAAAACAGCTCCGGTACGGGAAGCTGACAGTTCGGTCACAGTTCCGTTATCAAATTGGACTTTATAATAATCGGGACGGGCGATCTCGTTTTTATGAGAGAAGCGGGCTCCCCTATCTTTATAAGAAACTTTTAAGTCTCCTGAAATAGGCATTACCGAAAATGTTCCGTAATCATTTATCCATGGGCTGGGCTGGTGTGTCTGACGGAATCCTCTGATCTCCTCATCGGTATAAGCATATATCCAACCACTACGATTTTCTCCGGTTTGCGGAGTCCAAAAATTTACCCCCCAAGGCACTGCAACTGCCGGATAGGTATTTCCATGTGAGAATTCAAAAGTCGACTCGGTTCCCATCAACGGATTGACATAATCTACAAACTCCCGTGCTTGTAAAGAAACCGTTGTTAATAATATTAATAATCCGGCTATTCCTATTTTTCTCTTCATCGTATAATATTATCGCTTTTATCTATTACTGTTTATGCCCCATTTTGAAGGAGTACTCCCCATATCAAACTCTAAAATACCGCCTGCAACAATATCCTCATGAGTAAAGAACGGCTCTGTCAAAGGATTTCCGTTCAATCTTGCAGCCTGAATATATTTATTCTCGGAAGAATTATTATTAGTCCGTATCGTAAACGTTTTCCCATCCGAAAGATTTATCGTCGTCTCATCGAATAAAGGACGGCCTATCGAATAGACCGGTTTACCCGGACAAACTTGATAAAATCCCATACTATTCAAGATATACCACGCCGACATCTGTCCGCAATCTTCATTTCCGGAAATTCCGGCAGGAGCATTAAAATATTGACTATGCAACACACTATCTACCAATGCCTGAGTTTTCCACGGCTGGTCGATATAATTATACATGTGCAGAATATGATGACTCGGTTCATTTCCATGTGCATACTGACCTATCAGACCCGATATATCGGAAGAAACTGATTCTCCCTCTAATTTAGAACTAACGGTAAACAAAGAATCCAGCTTCTCGGAGAAAGCTTCTTTTCCTCCCATCAAAGCGACCAACCCCTCTATATCATGAGGGACAAACCATGTCCACTGCCATGCCGTACCTTCGCAATAATCATCATTCCGATGATTTGAAGAACGAGGATTAAACGGTGTACGCCATTTGCCTTTGGAGTCCACACCTCTCATAAATCGTGTGCTCTTATCGAAATACTTTTCATAAGCTTTACCTAAAAGACCATACCGAACATGGTTCAACGTATCATTCATTTCATTAGCAAATTGCGAAATACACCAATCGTTATAAGCATATTCCAAAGCCTTTGCCACCGATTCGTTTTCAAAATCACACGGGATATACCCTAAAGTATTCTTATAATATTTAGATTTAGGCATCAGATGCGGCAAAACAAGAGGCGGGCAATGAATCCCGGCCGTATCATATTGTGCAGTCCTTAAACATGCCTGATAGGCTGTTTCGACATCGAAGTCGCGCTGACCTTTCATATAAGCATCTACAATTACAGGAACAGCATGGTATCCGATCATTGTTCCGGTATAATTAGAAGCTAAATCCCACATCGGAAAAATTCCGCCCTCTTCATGCTTACGAATTAACGAACGGATAAACTGGTTGTTCAACCCCGGATCTATTATCGTCATTAAAGGATGCAATGCCCGAAAAGTATCCCATAAAGAAAATACGGTATAAACCGGACGATCAGCAGAGGTCTGGTGTATTCGTAAGTCCATACCCAAATAACGACCGTCAACATCGGCAAACAGATTCGGAGCGACAGCCGTATGATATAACGCCGTATAGAATATCTTTTTTTGATCCTCGTCTTTGGTCGAAATATCTATTTTAGAAAGATATCTTTGCCAATCCGAAGAAGCCTCTTTCCTGACCATATCAAAATCCCAATCCGGCAACTCCACTTCGACATTTCTCCTAGCACCTGCCATGTCGACACCCGAAATACCGACCTTAACAAGCACCTTCTCTCCTTCAGATGTCGCAAAGTGCAACAATACCTTTGATTGAGGTATTTTATTATCAGTACCCGGTATCATTACCGAATCCGTCACCAGTTCATACGTAAAAGGCTTTGAAAATTCAGCATAAAAATTGATATACTGGTCAAAAGCCCAATAAACCGTTTTTTTACGTCCCCTTATTTCAGTATCGCTGATTACCTCGATCTGCATTTCTTCATTTTTCTGACGCTGCAAACTATAATCAAAATCCAATATAAATCCGGACTTCTCACTTTCGGGGAAAGTATATCGATGAATTGCAGCACGTTTAGTAGCCGTAAGTTCGGCTTTCACTCCATAACGGTCGAGAAATACAGAATAATATCCCGGAACTGCCGTCTCATTCTCATGAGAGAAACCCGAAGCATAAGCCTTGCACTGACTGTCCAACGGCTCTTGTTCATATTGTTGCTCACCCACCGTCGGCATCAAAAGAACATCTCCGTAATCGCCACATCCGGTACCACTCAAATGAGTGTGGGAAAAACCATTGATCGTACTGTCGGAATAATGATAACCTGAACAGGCATCCCATTGATAGATACGAGTATCGGGACTGGGTTGGATCATCCCGTGCGGAACAATAGCTCCCGGAAACGTATGCCCGTGATCTCCGGTTCCTATAAAAGGATTGACATATTGAGTATAATCCGAAATATCCTTATTCTGAATAGAGCAAGAAGTTATTCCTAATAAAAAAACGACAACCGGTATGACCGAATAAAAATAGTGTTTCATAAATATGGTATTATCTCTATCTTTTTATTATAAGACGCATCAAAATATCTTATCCCCTACTCGGGAACTGAAATTTCCTACAAAAACATCTATATTATTAAAACGATTAAATGTCCGAAAACACTAATTCGAATTACAATTTATATATAGACAAATTAACACGAGAAAAACAGACACCCTGATGATAAGCATTTTTCAGAAAATTTTATCCCATAAAAAAAGTTCCCAAAAATTCTTCCGGGAACTAATCAAAACATTTGCTGTGGCAATATCATAAACCGCCTTTAAACAAAATAACCTCGGCCATATATGTAAATGCCCCTGCCAAATAACCGCATAATGCCAAAAGAGAAATATGCCTCAAATACCACACGAAATTAATGCGTTCCAGCCCCATCACGACGACCCCGGCAGCCGAACCGATAATCAACATACTGCCTCCTACTCCTACACAATAAGAAAGAAACTCCCAGAAAATACCGTCTTGCACAAAATATCCCATATATGCAGGATCAGATACAGAAGAGAGCATTATCGGATCTACGATCGGGTACATTCCGATAGAAGCAGCAACTAACGGAACATTATCTACAATAGAAGACAATGCACCCAGCAATATATTAATCACATAAACATTATGAACATTTACATCGAGCCATTGTGCCGTACTTGTCAATATTCCGGTCGCTTGCAATACGGCAACAGCCATCAAAATACCCAGAAAAAAGAGAATTGTCGGTATGTCTATTCGTTTCAGGACTTTCGGGACACGACATTGATGTGCTTCGTCTATCATTTTACGATTATACATAATCTCGGTAAAAATCCACAAAACACTTAAAGAGAACAAAATTCCGATAAAAGGAGGCAATGAAGTCACAGCTTTAAACAACGGAACAAAAATCAGCCCGAGAATACCTAATATCAATATTAACCGTTTCTCTCCGAAAGAGACAAAATCGCTATGAGTTTTGACCGTTGTATCGACCGGAGCTAATGTTCCTCCTAACATGCGAGAAGCAAATATTAAAGGTACGATCAAAGAAACCATACTGGGCAGCAAAACAAACTTGACCAATGCCGATGTCGTCACATTTCCTTTGACCCATAACATAATAGTCGTAATATCACCTATCGGAGACCACGCTCCGCCACTATTCGCCGCAATAACGATCATACTGGCATAAAGCCAGCGCTCCCGCTGATCACTGACCAACTTTCTCAACAACATAACCATAACAATCGCCGTAGTCAAATTATCAAGAATAGCTGACATAAAAAATGTTATGAATCCGAGAATCCATAGTAGTTTTCGCTTCTTACGGGTCGTAATACGGTTAGTAATGATAGAAAAACCTCCGTGAACATCAATCAGTTCGACAATTGTCATAGCCCCGATCAAGAAAAATAAAATCTCGGATATGTCCCCTAAATGCTCGATAACCTTAACATTGACAATAAAATTAAGACATTGCCGCGCTAAAGGCAAAGATTGAAGAGTCGTCGAAGAAGCCAGATAATGACTTAACTCTTCGGCATCCGCCACCGGAACTATAGACTCTGCTCCGAAAGCATACAAAACCCATAATAACATCCCTAATAAAAGAGCAACAGCAGCTTTATCTATTCGTAACGGATGTTCGAGAGCTATCGCCAAATAGCCGATAATAAAGATAGTAACAATCGCTAATAACATGGTATTTATATATATTAAGTAAAACAAATATGAACTTCAATTATTTAAGGTCTGACAAATGTAGAAAATTTTATTCCACCATCTGACAGAATAAGAAAAAAACACTACAAAAACGAGAGAAAAGCTTTCACTATCCTCTCGTTACCATTCTATTTATATCTATTTTTCCCGCATAAATATATTTATCGGTGTTCCTCTAAAATTCCATTTACTACGAATCTTATTTTCGAGAAATCTTTTATAAGGCTCTTTAACCCACTGCGGCAAATTACAGAAAAAAATAAAAGTAGGGACAACCGTATCTTTCAACTGTGTCACATATTTTATTTTTACATATTTCCCCTTATGCGCAGGAGGCGGATAATTCTCTATAACAGACAACATTTCTTCATTGAGTTTTGCTGTTGGAATCCGCATCATACGATTCTGATAAACTTCAGCCGCAGATTCCAAAACTTTAAATATTCTCTGCTTGGTAAGAGCCGAAGCATACACGATCGGGAAATCAACAAAAGGAGCAAAACGCTCACGAATAGCCGACTCAAACTCTTTTATCGCCTTATTGGATTTGTCTTCTACCAAATCCCACTTATTTACACAAACGACCAACCCCTTTTTATTTTTCTGAATAAGGGAAAAAATATTCAAATCCTGACTTTCTATCCCCCGTGTCGCATCAATCATCAAAATGCAAACATCGGCACTTTCTATAGCCCGAATAGAACGTATGACAGAATAATATTCTATATCTTCGGTCACTTTCCCTTTCTTCCGGATTCCGGCCGTATCTACCAGATAAAAATCGAACCCGAATTTATTATAACGAGTAAAAACCGAGTCTCGTGTAGTACCGGCTATATCCGTTACAATATAACGATCTTCTCCGATAAAAGCATTTATGATAGAAGACTTTCCGGCATTAGGGCGTCCCACAACGGCAAAACGCGGAATATCGTCCTCCACCGTTTCTTCCTCCTTTTTCGGGAAACGAGCAACAATATCATCAAGCAAATCACCAGTCCCAGAGCCGTTGATAGCCGACAATGTATACGGGTCTCCCAATCCGAAAGAATAAAATTCTGCAGCAGCATATTGCCATTCATTGCTATCTACTTTATTGGCAACCAGAATTACCGGTTTTTTCGTCTTCCGTAAAATAGACGCAACATGATCATCCAAATCCGTTCCTCCGTGCATGGCATCTACGACAAACAGAATAACATCGGCTTCCTCTATTGCAATAGCTACCTGCTTATTGATCTCTTCCTCAAAAATATCATCCGAATTTACAACCCAACCGCCGGTATCTATAATAGAAAATTCTTGCCCACACCATTCGACCTTACCGTACTGTCGGTCTCGTGTCGTTCCGGCAACTTCATTTACAATTGCTTTTCTCGACTTTGTCAGACGATTGAACAGAGTCGATTTCCCCACATTAGGACGTCCGACTATAGCCACTATATTTCCCATAATTCCTCCATTTTTTTATTAGATTAACCGACTTCCCGTCGGGATGGTCCGAGATTCGTATCAATCGAGTTGATACCCGAAACTCTTCAATTTATTTTCTTTATTACGCCAGTCTTTCTCCACCTTTACGTACAATTCGAGATATACTTTCTTTTCAAAAAAAGCCTCAATATCTTTTCTTGCCAAAGTTCCGACCTTTTTCAATGCACTGCCTCCCTTTCCTATAACGATACCTTTTTGAGAATCTCTCTCGACATAAATTATCGCCATAATATGAATATGTCCTTCATCTTCCTTAAATTGCTCTACGGCAACCTCCACAGCATAAGGGATCTCTTTATCATAAATCTGCAATATTTTTTCTCGGATTATCTCCGTAACAAAAAAACGGGCAGGTTTGTCCGTCAAAGAATCTTTCTCAAAAAACGGAGGAGAAGGAGGCAAAAGTTCCTGAATCCGTTTCAGTAAATAATCAAGATTAAATTTATATTGGGCAGAAACCGGTATTATCTCAGCATTCGGCAACAAAGAGAGCCATTCTTCTACCAAACGCTCCAGATCTTTCTGATCTTTCAACAAATCGACCTTATTGATCAACAGCAAGACTGGCACAGACTGAGAAGCCACACGATCCAGAAAACCCTGATTCTTTGTCGGCATCTCCACTACATCTGTCACATACAGCAATATATCCGCATCTACCAAAGCCGATTGGGAAAAATTCAACATAGACTCCTGCAACTTGTAGTTCGGAGACAACACTCCAGGAGTGTCCGAATAAACAATTTGCATATCATCGGTATTCACAATACCCATAATACGATGGCGAGTTGTCTGGGCCTTAGAAGTAATGATAGAAATTCGCTCCCCTACCAAAGAATTCATCAATGTAGACTTCCCGACATTAGGATTTCCCACTATATTCACAAAACCGGCCTTATGCATAATTCTGATTTCTAAAGTTTCTTGAACAAATATAATAAAAACGATCAACAGAATCTCATCTATCCCTCGTTTTTCATCCTTAACAACCCTGGAATAAGAATGTTGGGTTAAATCGACTCAACATTCCTTAGAATCTGTTTAACATCTTACTTAAGGTAAAATAAAACGGTTCTCAACAGGTTTTAAGAAGCCGTCTAAACAGGCCTCTAATAAACATTGCCTTAGGAGGGAAATGCCGAACATAAAAATACGCTAAGCTGCGCACAACAGAATGAGCGTTACTCGGCGTATCTTATTAATTGTAAAAATGAATATATTATTTCGTATCGTAAGCCCATTTCAGGTAAACTGCTCCCCAAGTAAATCCGGCTCCGAATGCTGTCAATACAAGGTTATCTCCTTTTTTAAGCTTACTTTCCCATTCAGAGAGACACAAAGGTATAGAAGCTGCACTTGTATTTCCATATTTCTCAATATTCATCATCACCTTTTCTCGGGCAATCCCCATCCGGTCTGCAATAGCTTCGATAATCCGAGCATTTGCCTGATGCGGAACAAACCAGTCTATCGTATTAAGATCTAAATCGTTTTTGCGCATAATACTCTGAGAGACCTCTAACATATCCGATACCGCATGCTTATATACTGCACGTCCTTCTTGATACACATAATGTTCTTGATTATCGATCGACTCATGCGTAGCAGGATAAGCAGAACCGCCCGCTTTCATAATCAAATGCGGCAAACCGATTCCATCGGTATGCAATTCCGCATCAATAACACCTAAAGCTTCATCTGAAGGTTCGAGCATTACCGCCGCTGCAGCATCTCCGAACAAAGGACAAGTAGAACGATCTGTATAATTCGTCATAGAAGACATCTTCTCTGCCGATAAAACGATCACCTTTTTATACAACCCGCTTTTAATATATGCCGCCCCAGCCTGTAATGCTACCAAAAAACCGGCACACGCAGCCTGTATATCATACGAAAAACAATGCTTTAAACCAGACTTTTCCGCAATAATCGATGCCGTAGAAGGGAAACGATAATCCGGATTAGAAGTGGCGCATATTACTAATTCTACGTCGTCGGGATGAACCGACGTCTTTTTCAATAATTCATTTACAGCCCGATATCCCAATTCTGAAGAACCGAGTCCCTCGCCTTTCAAGATACGACGCTCTTTAATCCCTACCCGGGTGGTAATCCACTCGTCATTGGTGTCTACCATAGAAGATAGCTCTTCATTTGTAAGGATATAGTCCGGAACATAAGAGGCTACACCTGTAATTATTGCATTTTTTATATCCATAGTCAGTAAATAGGCAAATTAAAAAAATGCCCTAAACCTTCCTATTTAGGGCCAGATCTTATAAGCTCGCCGATTGCCGTCTGGCAATTTAAACAGCAGCTTCTTTTTCGATAGCTAATTTACCGCGATAGTAACCGCATTCACCGCATACTGTATGATAAATATGCCATGCACCGCAGTTAGGACATACTGCCAATGTAGGAGCTACAGCCTTATCGTGAGTTCTTCTTTTAGCTGTTCTTGTCTTCGATTGTTTTCTTTTAGGATGTGCCATTTTCTTATTACTTTTAATTATTATCTATTAATTTCTTCAACTCGTCCCATCTCGGGTCTGTTTCTTCATTTGTCATATCGTCCGCATCAGATTCGTCATCAAAAATCCCGTTATCATCTTCATCTCCATCATCAGCAGAGCGAGCAGAATGTTTTTTCAATTTCATACTCATAGTCTTATTACACTTCCCTGCCGGATGCACATGCTTCAACGGAATAGTCAATGCTATAAACTCATACAAAAACCATGCAATATTGATTTCGCCTTCGGCTTCGGGAACGATAACCACGTCATCATTCTCCTCACTATATTCACTTCCGAACTTCACATACAAATGTTCATTCGTAGCAACCTCAAAATCCATATTGTCAAGACATCGATCACAAGGAATTAAAATAATCCCGTTAATCGCAAATTTTAATTCGAATGTTCCCCCTGTCCTTTTTACCGACAGAGCCACATCTACTGATCCTCTCTGCACTTCCGGACCATCGATATTCTTAAAGAATTGATCATCCAAGTGGTACTCATAATTTTGAGTTCCTTCAGGCAGACTTTTTAACGGTATCTTATATAAATTGAACTTTCCCAATGATTACAGACGTTAAAACCCTGCAAAGGTATAAAAAATAATCTTTACCCGTCAAATTTTCGCCTGTTTTTATTGCATCTTTGCAAAAATCAACACAATAAACATATTTTAATCAGGAAAAATTTATATACCCGAGCACCGTCAAGAACGCTTCAGCTCTATCCTGAAAGTAGTTCCCTTTCCCGGCTCGGACTCCTTAACATATATACGCCCTTCATGATACTCTTCGATTATACGTTTTACCAAAGTCAATCCCAATCCCCAACCCCTCTTTTTAGTCGTATATCCGGGATTGAATACCGTTTTGAATCGTTTGCGAGGAATACCTTTTCCCGTATCTCTTACATCGATATAGCATTTATCTTTATCTGCTTGTAACGAAACATCAATACTTCCTTCTCCATCCATCGCATCAATTGCATTCTTACACAAATTTTCAATAACCCACTCCAATAGAGGCAGACAGTACATTCCTCCGATAGGCTCTTCCGGCAGATGCGTCATTAACTGTACTTTATTTGAAATCCGTCGGCGCATATAATCTGTAGCATTCACCAGTACCTCATTTATATACATAAACTTCATCTCCGGTTTCGATCCTATTTTCGAAAATCGCTCGGCAATAACAGACAAACGCTTTACGTCTTTACCCATATCATTTAACAAATCCTTATCTACACCGTTCAGCTCCAACAGATCAAGCCATGCCAATAAAGACGAAATAGGAGTACCTAATTGATGAGCGGTTTCCTTCGACAGTCCCACCCATACTTTATTTTGTTCCGCTTTCTTACTACTCATTAACGCTAAATAAGCAATTAATATAAAAAGCAGCATAACTGCCAATTGAATATAAGGGAAATAAGAAAGGCGCTTAAGTAAAATAGAATCATCATAATATAAATATTGACGTGTATGCTCATCGATATAAATTTCTATTTTATTAGATCCCGATTTAAACTCTTCGAGCTTTTTTCTCAAATAAATATCCGGAGATTTTTCAGGAATCTTCAAGTTTAAGATCTGACGAATACTATCTTGTTCGTCGGCAACAATCACGGGGATAGAGGTATTGCTTTGAATAATCTTCAAAATCAAACCCATATCCATATCGGTATCATTACTCGCCACCTCTCGTGTCGCTTCTGCCCAGATCTCCATCTTATTACGCTCCTCCACAGAAAGATCTGCAACCAACTGATTCGATATATACAAAAAAATACCCACCAGTAACATAGAAACCAAAAGGAACACTATTTTTACTTTCTGACGGGCATCATAAATATTCTGCATCGTAATTTCAATTAAATATACATTGTTAAAACGCTATAAACCGAAAAATATTGTTGCAAACCAAATATACGAAAAAAGCGTGTTCCCAGAACAGAAACACGCTTCTCTATATCGATTAACACCTCAAAAATTATTCAGCATTCAATGTGATACGTTTAAATGCCGTAACAGTCAAATCCTTATTATGAGATTTAAGATACTGCTGAATAGATTCTTTCGGCTCTTTTACAAAAGCTTGTTCGAGCAATGTCGATTCTTGGAAGAATTTATTAATACGTCCTTGAGCAATCTTATCGAGCATTTCTTCTTTCTTGCCTTCTTGACGAGCTTTATCCTTTGCGATTTCCAATTCCTTTGCAACAACATCAGCAGGAACTTCATCACGGCTCACCGAAATAGGATTCATTGCCGCAACTTGCATGGCAACATCACGAGCTACTTGATATTCAACTTCAGGAAGATTGAACCCTACGATAGTAGCCAATTTATTTCCCGGGTGAATATAAAATATTGTAGAAGGAGCTTGTACAAACTCATAGAAACCGAGTTCCATTTTTTCTCCGGTAACACCACTACGGTCAACGATCAAGTCTGCAATAGAACGCCCATCTATAGTCAAAGCTTTCAGAGCTTCAAGATCTGCAGGTTTATTCTCCAATGCAGCATCCAAAATCGATTGAGTCAAAGCAACGAAATCTTTATTTTGAGCAACGAAGTCTGTCTCACATTTCAGAGCGACGATCGCAGCGAAATCTCCTTTTGTTGCAGCCAATACACAACCTTCCGAAGCTTCACGATCTTCACGTTTAGCGGCAATAGCCTGACCTCTTTTACGGATAATTTCCATTGCTCCGTCAAAATCTCCGTTAGCTTCATTTAATGCATTTTTGCAATCCATCATACCTGCTCCTGTCATTTTACGAAGCTTGGTAATATCTGCCATTGTAACTGCCATATATTTTTCTCCTTTTAATTGATTATTAAATTTAATACACAAAGAGTAAGTCTCGATACAAAACGAAACTCACTCTCTGTTATAGACTGAATGTTAAATATTTATTATTCTTCAACGTCTTTCATGAACTTTTCGGCAACGTTAGCATTCAATGCTTCGTCATCCTCCTTTTTAGTTCTTTCTTTTTTCACAGCGCGAGTTTTTCTCTCTTTTTTAGGAGCTTCGCCTTCTGCAGCTTCAACATCTACTTTTTCAGCTTTTCTTTCTTCAAGACCTTCAGCAATAGCACCACATACTGCACCGAGAATAACCTCGATAGATTTTGTAGCATCATCGTTTGCCGGAATAACAAAATCGACATTCGAAGGGTCAGAATTCGTATCTACCATAGCAAATACCGGAATACCCAAACGATTCGCTTCACGCACAGCAATATGCTCTTTCATTACATCGACAACAAAAAGAGCCGAAGGAAGACGGGTCAAATCAGCAATACTGCCCAACGTCTTTTCAAGTTTAGCACGCTGACGAGTCACTTGCAATTTTTCACGTTTCGACAAATTGTCGAAAGTCCCGTCTTTAGTCATTTTATCGATAGTAGTCATTTTCTTAACAGCCTTACGAATCGTAGGGAAGTTAGTCAACATACCACCAGGCCAACGTTCAATAACGTAAGGCATATTTACAGCAGCAGCTTTATCAGCGACTACTTGTTTAGCTTGTTTTTTAGTCGCTACAAAAAGCACCTTTTTACCTGATTTCGCAATCTGTTTCAGTGCAGCAGCAGCTTCATCGACTTTAGCAACTGTTTTATAAAGGTCAATGATATGGATACCATTGCGCTCCATAAAAATATAAGGAGCCATTGCCGGGTTCCATTTTCTTTTCAAGTGTCCGAAGTGAACACCGGCTTCTAATAATTGGTCAAAATTTGTAATAGACATTTTTTCTTTTTTTTAGTTCGTTTACATTCTACTAATTCAATTGCAGGGTAATCTTCCATTGAGTAAACCTCTGAGACAGAGTCCCGGCAATTTGGATACTAAACGCTGAATACTTGCCGCGAGAAAATAAGCAAAAATATTAACGTTTGCTGAACTGGAATCTCTTTCTCGCTTTCGGTTGTCCCGGTTTCTTACGTTCAACAGAACGAGGATCACGAGTCATAAATCCTTCGGCTTTCAATGCCGGTTTATCTTCAGGATTAATTTTTACCAATGCACGGGCAATTGCCAAACGCAACGCTTCTGCTTGTCCCTTGAAACCTCCGCCGTCCAAATTTACTTTAATATCATATTTTTCAGCTACACCCAGTTTGTTCAACGGTTGTTTTACAACATACTGAAGAATACTTGAAGGGAAATATACGGCAAGATCTCTTTTATTGATAGTGATAACACCTGTTCCTTCGCTTACGAATACACGTGCAACTGCAGCTTTTCGTCTTCCTATTGCATTAACTACTTCCATACTGCTTATTTAAGAGAATTTATATCAATTGTTTTAGGTTGTTGTGCTGCGTGCGGATGTTCCGATCCTGCATATACATATAGGTTTCTCAACAATTGAGCTCCCAATTTATTCTTAGGCAACATACCTTTTACTACTCTATTAAATAATTTCGCTTCGCCTTTCTTAATCAATTCAGCAGGCGAAGTTTTTTTCTGACCACCAGGATAGCCTGTAAAATTCAAATACACACGATCTGTCCATTTATTTCCGGTCAAAATAACTTTATCCGCATTGATAATAATTACATTGTCACCACAATCTACGTGCGGAGTATAGCTCGGTTTATATTTGCCTCTCAATAATTTGGCAACCTTAGCCGACAAACGTCCCAACACCTGATCGGTTGCATCTACTACAACCCATTCTTTTTGTACAGTTGCTTTGTTTGCAGAAATGGTCTTATAACTTAAAGTATCCACTGCTTAAAATTTTTATTTGTTAATTACTTAAAATGCACATAGCTAACCCCTCTTCGGACACTGAAGCGGAAGCTATCTACTAAAATTTTCTCAAACTTTGATAATAATCGGCTCGCAAAGGTACGGTTTTTATCTGAAAAACAAAACTTTTCACAGAAAAAAGAAAGGATATTATTCAACCCTAAAAAAATAAAGAAGTCCAAATATCAACATTCAGACTTCTTCTCTTTATAGTAAACTCTATCAATTAAAAAAAACTGCACCAGAAATAAGCATACTAAAAAACTTAAATGCAACTTATAAATAAGCTTTGAACAAATTTAATAAGATACTAAGAAAGCCCTATAGAGCATCTAAAATTACATATTAATAGATGAATATATAAAAAAGAATGCTGCAATATATACTCTTAAAAAAACATAATAACATGAACTTTCCCAAAAATCATCTTTTTCAAGAAGACAAGAATATCTACTCCTTGATCTCCGGACAAGGGAGAGGATGATACAAAGGGGAGAAAGAGGGGGGATAAAAAAAAGGGGGAGACGATCTTTTCTCGTCTCCCCTTCCTATCTAAAATCGGCGGCTACCTACTCTCCCACTTTTA
>ERZ773173.1495-NODE-1495-length-20827-cov-10.898758_pt1 | contig 20827 bp, 17 predicted proteins | sample MGYA00580535_ERZ773173 | MGnify/ENA primary metagenome ERZ773173 (study PRJEB29015, sample SAMEA2737856) | human gut metagenome | biome: human gut; feature: human-associated habitat; material: faeces | place: China | collected 2012 ...
AAGGTGGGTCAGGTGATTTTTATAATAGTGGGTCAAGTGACTTTATATTTTCCACTGGTCAAGGAACAGACCAAAGTATTGCGCCTGTCAGGTACTCCATTCAATCTACTGGATGATTTCAAGGAGGATGAAATCTATACATGGGACTATGTGATGGAACAGCGGGCCAAGGTGAGCTGGGACGAACTCCATTTTGGCGATCCCAATCCGTATGCCTCACTGCCTACACTCAATATCTTTACCTACGATTTGGGACGGCTGCTTCATGAATTTGTAGATGAAGATGTCGCCTTTAACTTCAGGGAATTTTTCCGGGTCAATGAATCCGGCTGTTTCTGTCATGAAAAAGATGTGCGGGCTTTTCTGAATCTTCTTACCAAGGAGGACAAGGACAGTCTTTATCCATATGCCAACGAGGAATATCGAAATATTTTCCGCCATACCCTCTGGATGGTGCCCGGCGTGAAAGAAGCACGGGCACTGAGTGCCATGCTCCAGACACATCCGGTGTTCCAGCATTTCAAGGTGGTTAATGTAGCCGGTGACGGTGATCAGGACGAAGAGAGCCGCGATGCTCTGGAAGCCGTGGAACAGGCTATCGGAAAAGATCCGGATGCCACACGGACCATTACCCTTTCTTGCGGACGACTGACGACCGGAGTGAGTGTAAAGGCATGGACTGCCGTATTCATGCTGTCCGGTTCCTATAATACAGCCGCATCCAGTTATATGCAGACCATCTTCCGCGTACAGACACCGGCCACCATCAATGGACGGATGAAGGAGCAGTGCTACGTTTTTGATTTTGCGCCTGACCGTACCCTGAAAGTGATTGCCGAAACCGCCAAAATATCGGCCAAAGCCGGAAAGACTTCGCAAAGTGACCGTAAGGCCATGGGAGAGTTTATCAATTTCTGTCCCATCATATCCATTGAGGGCTCACAGATGAACCGCTTTGATGTACCCCGTATGTTGGAACAGTTGAAACGGGTATATGTGGAACGTGTCGTCCGTAACGGGTTTGAAGACAACAGTCTGTATAACGATGAGCTGATGAAGCTGGATGATCTGGAACTGCAGGAGTTCGATAATCTGAAAAAGATTATCGGCCAGACCAAGGCTATGCCCAAGACTAACCAGGTGGACATCAACAGTCAAGGCTTGAACAACGAGGAATACGAGGAAAAGGAGAAACTGGAGAAGAAACCCAAGAAGGAACTTACGGAGGATGAGCGGAAACGGCTAGAAGAGTTGAAAAAGAAGACAAAGAACCGGGAGGCTGCCATTTCCATACTCCGAGGCATCTCGATCCGTATGCCTCTGTTGATTTATGGTGCAGAACTGAGTGATGAGGATATGGAAATCACGATTGATAATTTCGCCTCACTCATTGACCCGCAGTCATGGGAAGAGTTCATGCCCAAGGGAGTGACCAAACAGAAATTCAACAGCTTCAAAAAATACTACGATCCGGAAATATTCTGTGCCGCTGGAAAACGAATCCGTGCAATGGCCCGTGCCGCGGACAAACTGAGTATAGAGGAACGAATCGAACGAATTACGGACATCTTCAGTACTTTCCGTAATCCGGACAAGGAAACGGTACTTACTCCGTGGCGCGTGGTAAATATGCACCTCGGAGATTGTCTGGGAGGCTATAACTTCTATGACACAGAGTATCAGAATGTGATTTCTGAACCACGGTTTATAGACAAGGGAGAGGTTACCGCAGAAGTTTTCTCCCCTGAATCCCGTATTCTGGAAATCAATTCCAAATCCGGACTTTATCCGCTCTATATGGCATACGGCATTTACCGTGCAAGGGTAAAGGCTTCTCTTTTTGCTGTAGAAACAGTAGAAGAGCAGCAGGCTGTATGGGATAAGGTAATAGCCGAGAACATCTTTGTCATCTGCAAGACGCCGATGGCAAAGAGTATTACCAAACGTACGCTTGCCGGATTCCGTAAAGCAAAGACAAATATGTGGGCTCCGGAAGATCTTATCAACAAAATAAAGAATCAATCAGAATTATTCATTAAAAAAGTACATGACTTAATAGGCAAAGACATGAAGATTAATGCTATAGTCGGTAATCCTCCATACCAAATCAATGATGGAAGCGGTGCATCTGACGATGCTGCAAATCCTATATACCAAATATTTGTACGGATAGCAAAACAGATCAGACCTGAATACTTTTCCCTGATTATGCCTTCAAAATGGATGATTGGAGGAAAAGCTGTACTCAAACCATTCAGAAAAGAAATGATGGAAGATAAACATATTGCATCCATCTATGATTATGAGGACTCTGGCGAATGTTTTAACGGACAGCATATAGATGGTGGAATCTGCTATTTTCTTTGGAATAAAAAGCATGAAGGACTTGTAAACTATTTATACAAACCTGTCAAAGAAAAATCTTTTTGTATTGTAAGACAGTTATCTGACGGCAATTCTGATATTATTATTAGAGATAATAGACGACAAAGCATTATTAATAAGATTTCTAAATTCCAATCATTTAGTCAGATAGTTTCAGCACGTAAACCTTTTGGTATTAATACGGACATATTTAATAATAAATCAAGCTATCCAGAATATAAACTTAATGATAAGCCTTACGAAAATTCAGTTTTATTATGGGGCGTTTATGGTATAAAGGGGGGCGCAAAACGTGTTACCGGATATATTGACTCCAATATAATAAAAAAGAATAGGTTATGGATAAATAAATATAAAATATTCATATCTAAAGCTTATTCTACAGATGCTATAATTCCTCCGGAAGTAATAGTAGCACCACCGGGGGTAGTATGTAGTGAAACATTTCTTGTAATAGGTCCTTTTGACAGCCAAGAAGAATTGTTAAACTGTAAAAAGTATATTGAAACAGATTTTTTTAGAGTATTATTATTTTTCGGAAGAGGTACAATGCAAGTATCTCAAGACGTTTTTCGTTTTATTCCAATGCAAGATTTTACTTCTAATAGTGATATAATCTGGAATAAATGTGATGTAGAAATAGATAATCAACTTTATATAAAGTATCATTTGACTAATAAAGAAATCTATTTAATAAAAAAAACAATCAATGATAAATAAACTGCTATTGTTGATTTAGAACAAATATTAAACCTCTTTATTTCAACCACTGGAAATAAAGAGGTTTAATTATGTTGATTAATTTTAAATATGTTATCTTATAGTAATAGGAATAACAATTCTATTTTTAATTTCATTATAAATGGGTAAATTTACCCCTTCAGCTACTTCTAAAGAAACAATAAGAGCATAGTGTATTGAATCTGGGAAAGCTATTGCATCTTTTGAACAATTAACTTTAATTTTGATTACATCCCCATCTTCAAAAGCCTCTGCAGAATGCCCATTGAAAATTTCATGTTGAAGAGTCCCTCTTTTAACAGCTTTATCATCTGAATTTATTCTTTTGGTTGCAATTTTATTAGGAGCCTCAAACCATAATTTTGCTTGTCTATAACGTTGATTACCTACGGTAATAGGTGTAAACCATGCCAATGTAATTGTTAAACGTCTATCAATAACTTTTGACGCTAAAGATGGCGGTAAAGGTAGCTCGTATATGTGTGCAGAGCCTTCTTCCAACTTATTAAATCCTATAACAGTAGCTCTCTGAGAAGTACATTCTATAGATTTTCTAATATCTGGGACTCCATATCCTATCCAATTATTTTTAATTTTTTTTATTACTCTTGCATCTAAGCTAGGATCCAAACATCTTTCGATATTTTCAGATATAGTATCCCAACTACATCCGTGAACCAACATTGCTTTAATGAGAAGAGGAATATATGATTCTTCTATATCTATTTCGTCCATTAATTGTTCCAATACATTATAGCATAGTAAACCATTACGGCTAGTTAGTGCTGCTGAACAGCTGGTACCAATGTCATATATAGTCTTATTTAAAGTGTTATCAGGCGCTGCCATTAGAATTCCTGGTGCACGTTTATAATTTGATGGGCGTAATGATGTACCATGGAGCATGTCAAATTCATACATTTGCCGTCCACCGGCACATACAAAGTCCGGTTTAATAGCTTTTCTATATCCTCCACCTATAGGCGTATAAGTACTAGGGAGTACACAATTATATGGATTGTGACGTCTGTCGTTTTCTAAAATTGTAGAAAAGTCCTCATGAGTAGACCCAATGGTCAGATTGTTAATTGATTCTGCCGGAGAATATAATCTACAATTTCTCCTATTATTTAGTATGGATTTTACAAATATATTAACCTGTTCTTGGGAAGATAATGACAGAAAACTGGATTCATTGCCATCGTAAGGAATTTCATTTCTTACATTTCCCGCACTTATAATAAAAAGTATTTTATATTTATAGCTCAACCAATCCAATAAACGAGCTAGTGGACTTACCGTATAGTAGAAACTTCTATCAGGGTCACCTATAGACAGATTAATAATCTTTACGTTTGGAGCTGTTGGTTCTTCTCCATTTTCTCCATCAAACATTCTTTTTACAGCTTTATGAATTGTATCAACCAATAGTATATTGTCAGGAACAAATTCTCGTCTATCCCTTAAACTAACTTTGGGTTTCATGATTGGTCGCACATATAGTGGAGAAGATATATATGGAGCATTATTACTAAGATCTCCTTTAACGATTAGAGAACACATAGCTGTACCATGTTTTCTGTCTTCTACTTGATAATACTGATTAAAATTATCAGGATCATCTATTATTAGCCTATTTTGTAATAATAGGTGATTTTCTAAAGGATATCCATCAAATATAGCAATCTTAGGACTCCCTGTAGGAATAGATATATCTGAAATATTAGCGTTATATAATTCATCATTAAAGGCTTCTCCTTCCATAACTATCTGTCCAGATGGCCTAAAAAACATAATATTCTCACATTTTACTAATTTTGCATCAACATTATTAACAATATCAGCAATTCTATTTGCAGGTAATTCTGCTAATATTGAATGATATTTTATTTCTGATATATCACAAAATGTAATTACATTTCCACCATAAGATGTTATTATATTTTGAACGGTAGTAAAACTTTGAACTCGCTTTTCTGGAGAGTCTTTATACCATAGTTCGATTTCAAATCTATAAATTTGTTCAGGAGCTATTTCTATACTTCCTTTCCAAAACTCTAGGAGACCTGTTTCCTCAAATCTATCTGTTTCATTCCATTTTCTGATGTCTTTCAAAATTTTAAATACATCTTTAAATTTACCTAATCCTCTTTGGAATGGTATATCTGGATTGGTTACATATTGTCTCCATAATGATAAAAGCTGTCTCATAGCAGTAGAATTAGTTGATATTAAGTACAACCTACCGCTTAACTTTTTATCTCTTTGTGCAGTATCGTAAAAATCATCGTCTGGCTCAATATCATTAATCTCTATTTCACCGAGCCATTCCAAACCATTTATTTTCTTTACAGCTTTTATGAAATCCTCCACACTTCCGATTGTTTCCAAAACTAACACTTCTTCGGGTATAATTCCATTTGCACCTTGTTGAAGTTGTATATTTTTTCTCACAAGTTGATCGTTTAAAATAGAGAATTTTGAAGATAATCTTGTTCCTTGTCTACTTGATGTTGGTCTATGATAATTATTACCTCCATTAGGAAGTTTACTTCTAGTCACATCTTCATTTTTTGAAAAAAACAATAATGGATATTCAGACATATATTACTCTCCTTTTTGTGTTGGTTCTATTTTAATCGTTATATTATTTCTATTTTTCAACTCTTCAGTAACAATTTTTTTTAAGTCAGAGTCTGGTAAAGACAATACATATTTACGCAGAACAGAAAGTCCAAATTCTTCTATTTCTGCATAATTCGAACCTATTAATTTCTTTGCAATTGTTTCTGATGCATAGCCAAATTTTACTTTATGAATCTGTTGAAATTGCTCAATCCATAGAGCTATATTTGCTCTTGTTGGCATTGGAAGAAACATTCTAAGTTGAAATCTTCTCCATACTGCCCTATCTAGCAATTCTGGATGATTCGTAGCCCCTATTACTGTTACATAGCTGGGTAAATTATCAATTTGTAGTAAAAGTGAACTGACAACTCTTTTTATCTCTCCTGTTTCGTGTGTGTCTCCTCGCTCTTTTCCGATTGTTTCAAATTCATCAAAAAATAACACACATTTTTTGGTACTCACGAAATCAATTAATTTTCGTAAACGTAGAGCTGTTTCTCCCAAATAAGCTCCAATTATTGAATCGTATTTTACAATATATAGTGGAACCATTAATGATTCAGCTATAGCCTCAGCTAAAGATGTTTTACCATTTCCTGGTGCTCCAATTAATAAAATCCTATTTCTAGGTTCAAGTCCATATGAACGCAATATATCTGCTCGAAATTGCTCTTGGATAAATTGTTGGCAATTATATAATATATCGTGTGGCAATATTAAACTAGCCAGTTGTTTTTGAGGTATGATTTCTGAAACAATATTCTCCACACGATAATCTTGATATCTATTACCTCCAGTATACGAAATATTGCTTTCTAACTCATTAGAATTATTGTTGATTTCTTTTTGTAATCTTTCTGCTAAAACTATATGCTGTTTTCCACGTTCTTCAGCAATAATTGCTTCTGTTACTTTTTTTATCATGGGTTTATTACCCCTGACAGCATGTTTAACTAATTCTATTAATAAATCTGCCCTTGCCATATATTATTTTGTTTTATTCAATAAATCTCTAATGTCTACATCTAATATTTGAGCTATCTGATATAAAGTTTCCAATGATGGCTGATTATCATTTGTGCACCATCTGGATACAGTGGCCTCATTCCTTTTCAGAACTAAAGCTAACCATTTATTTGTCTTGTTCTTTTCAACAAGAACAGATTTAATTCTATTGATAGTAATACCCATAATACTTTACTTTGATATAATATGCAAATATAGTGATATAAAATTATATTTCATCTCATACAAAGAATTAATATAACTACATCAACAATATATTGAAAATATAGTGAATAAGTACTATATCTTTTGTAATCTTTCATATGTTATTTTGTTATAATGGGGAAACTTGTTATTTTTGAAATAGGAGAAAGCATTCTTTGGATAATATAAAAAACAAGAATAGGATTTCACTTGTTATCAAATCATTACCCTTATTAAGCTTTAGTGGATGAGAATAATACATGTTTAACGGTATGGGGCATAGTTCTATATCTATTATTTTGGTAAAACACACAAAAAAGTTATAGACGATTTTCGTTAAGGTATTTCTTTTAGATAATGCTTTCAAAAAATGAATATTAAGAATTAAGAGTCGAGAACGAAATATAATTTTCATATGGAAACAAAAAGAAGTAAATTCAAGGAAATATTGGAAAAAGTGTCAATTCCAGAAACAATGTTGCAAGAAGAGCGAAAAACTTTATTAAGTCCACTAATTGAATATGTAAATAATATAACTCCATCACAATTGTTTCGTTATCGGCCATGCAATGAAATGCAATTTGATGCTTTTTATAATGATAAAATATATGCTGTTAATGCGCAAATGTTTAATGATCCATACGATTGTCTTACACAATACGATAAAAATTACTTATACAATTCAATCAAACATGGATCATCTATAGAAGCAATTAAACAGTTAAGAGATCATTTGAATAATGGTGGACATTTACCTGAACTTTGGGAGTCTCTATACGGTGAAGAACGAGCAAAAATGATTAAAGATATTATATGTAATACTACTGATGGAGATCTAGAACGGCAAGTACTTGCTTTTGAAGTGAATAAAAAAGACTTTTTCAAAAATATAGATAAGATTCTTAAACAAGCAGAAGATTATCTTAGACGCAATACATTTATCGCATGTTTCAGTGAAACTGTAAAATCGATAACAATGTGGTCCCATTATGCAGATTCACATAAAGGTTTTGTTTTAGAATATGACTTTAAAAATTTAAATTGTCAGTGTGATATATGTGACAAAAAAAGTACTTGTAATGATAGAGTTTTTTATAATATTTATCCTATAATATATGACAATAGAAGATATAATGCAACATCGTTTGTCGAATATTATTTAGGTTTATCATTGGGGCTAAATGCCAAAATGAATGATACAATGTATTATACCAAGGCTGCTCTTTACAAGTCACCTCAATGGCAATATGAAAAAGAATGGCGTTTATTTCTAAATAAAAATAATTCTATAGGATTATCCAGTTTAAACATCCAAATAAAACCAATTGCTGTTTATTACGGCAATGATATGTCTGCGATAAATAAGAAAATAATAAGCGATATAGCAAAGGAAAAAGGAATAAAAGAATACCAAATGTATATAGATACTCAATCAGATAGATATGCTATGAAGTATAGAAGAATATAATATTTTCTAAAAGCAATATTCGTATTAAGTTTCCACACCAAGGTGGAGCAAAAACACAAGGCATCTGTTTGTATTTCAAAATAAAGCGTTACCTTTGTAGAGTAATAGGAAATCGACTCCGCAAGACACTGCAAAATAAAGCAAGCCTCCGGTGGAGCAATAGCGGGAGATTACTTCTTTAGCTAAAAGTTATATCAAAGATATTCAGCCACTTATCGTTAGATTACGATTCCTGGTGACACCACTTTTTAAGAAGGCAAAACGATGTAAATCCCTGAACTTCATCGAAGTTCAGGGATCTTTCTTTTCCAAACATAGGCAGAATAGGTGGGATTAGAGCAGACTTACGTCTTGTTCGAGAAACTTCTTTTAAGTAAAAAATCTTCACTATGATGTAATTACTTAATATATTGAACTTTTTATAATACGGAAGTATTATCAGGCTATCCTACGTTTTTCTCCGCTCTGTTTTTCTGTTTTCGCTTGTGATAGTTTGCTATTTCCCTCGTAGATGCAGACGAGTATCTTCGAAAGAATCCCTCAAACCTGATCCGAACAAAATTTAGATAAGTTCTGAAGTTTTGCCTGATGATCAGTGTTTTATGGAACAAAAAGAATATTTGAAGATCTGGATATAAAAAATAGGTTGAAAATCAATCTTATTTTCTGTTTTGTCGGTAGATATTCACTATATTTGTTTATGGTTTAATATAAGAGTGAAGAGATGAAGGATAATAAAGACTTGAAGTTGGCGGTTTTGATAGATGCGGATAATATCCCGTATTCGAATGTAAAAGGGATGTTGAATGAGATTGCCAAGTTCGGTATTCCGACAATTAAACGAATTTATGGAGATTGGACGAAACCGACAGTTTCCGGTTGGAAATCTTCTCTTTTGGAGAATGCAATCACTCCGATTCAGCAGTATAGTTATACTACAGGAAAGAATGCTACCGACTCGGCAATGATTATCGATGCCATGGATATATTGCATAGCGAAAAGGTCGATGGCTTTTGTATTGTTTCCAGTGATAGCGACTTTACCCGATTGGCTACACGGTTACGGGAATCGGGGATGCTTGTTATCGGTATCGGTGAAAAGAAAACTCCGAATCCTTTTATCGTGTCATGTGATAAATTTATTTATTTGGAGATTTTGAAGGTCGGGGATACTGATCTTCCGGGTAAAAAAGACTTTGGAGTTGATCTTTCGGTTCAGTCGGAAGCTACAGAAAAAGAGGTTATCGGAAAGGATCTGATCAATTTGTTCAGAACGACTATTGATGATTTGGCCGATGATACCGGTTGGGCATTTCTTGCTGAGGTGGGAGGTTTGATTATGAAGAAGAAACCTGATTTTGATCCCCGCAACTATGGTTTTTTAAAACTGACTCCGTTGATGAAGTCTTTGGATAAATATTTTCAGATAGAGGAACGTGAGGTTGAGAACAAACGTATCAAACATATTTATGTGAAGAATATATAATGCCATGAATGATGTTATTGTAGGAATGGGAGAAGTATTGTGGGATATGCTGCCTGAAGGGAAAAAGATTGGCGGAGCTCCTGCAAATTTTGCTTATCATGTGTCGCAATATGGTTTTGACGGCTGTGTCGTGAGTGCTGTCGGTGATGATAAGTTAGGTAATGAAATTTTAGAAAGTTTCAATAACAGGCGTCTTAATTATCTGATTCAAAGAGTTCCTTATCCGACCGGTACGGTACAGATCGAGTTGGATGAAGCCGGAATTCCCTGTTATGAGATAAAGGAGAATGTAGCGTGGGATAATATTCCCTTTACGGTTGATTTGGAAAAGTTGGCAAAGAAGACTCGTGCGGTTTGTTTCGGTTCATTGGCCCAACGGAATACTGTCTCTCGTGAAACGATAAACCGCTTTCTTGATGTTATGTCCGATGCGGCAGGACAATACAGAGTATTCGATGTGAATTTGCGGCAGGGGTTTTATGATAAGGAAATTCTCTGTAATTCTATGAAAAGATGCAATATCTTGAAAATTAATGATGAAGAGTTGATCGCGGTGAGTCGTATGTTTGAATATCCGGGCATCGATTTGGAGGATAAGTGTCGAACTCTTTTATCAGAGTATGGTTTAGAAATTCTTATCTTGACATGTGGTGTAAATGGAAGTTATGTTTTTACCCGGGAGAATGTCTCTTTTGTGAATACTCCGAAAATTGAGGTTGCCGATACAGTAGGTGCCGGTGATTCTTTTACGGCAACGTTCATTTCTGCGATTTTAAAGGGGAAAAGTATACGGGAAGCTCATGAACTGGCGGTTGAGGTATCTGCTTATGTGTGTACTCAAAATGGGGCTATGCCTGAGTTGCCGATCTCGATAAAGTCCCGATTACTTTGAGGTTATCATTCACTGATGTTTTACTGTGGAGGTTGCTGATCAGCTTTTAAGAGGTTCTGTTGACAGAAACCTCTTTTTTATGCATTTTATATAATAAAGTATATTGAGTTTTTACACAATAAGTCATACCTTTTTATATATTTGTTGTTAAATAACCATTTTATTGTTGTATAATTACAATATTGTTTTTATCTTTGCCATATCCCAATAACATGAATACCGTTAGTGATTAACGGCAGAACCCAATACCTCGATCAAAAAAATGATAGAGGATGAAAAAAGATTATTTTAGAAAATTCAAAGAACAAGATTTTGTTCGGGCTTATGAAGATGAATTGAAATCACTCGGAACATCAGCTCCGTATGTATCTCGTGATGATGTAATACTTAGGGCTTTGCATAGCGGTAAGGGCCGGTATTATATTTCTTTTGAAGAAGCGGCACGTAATGTCCGTCGCATTATGAACCGTTTGCCTTTGGCTCGTCGTAACGAGCTCAAAGTATCTATGTATCAGGAACTGGCACAGCGGGTGGCAGAGTATATGAAAGAAAAGCCTTTGGCTTCTTTTAAAGATGCTTTGTTTACTATATTGGCTGAGGAGAATGCTTCCCGGTTCTTTTTCGGAATGCAGACAGCTCGTCTCATTTTATATCGTAATCAGCGGGGAGAAACTGTATGACGAAGTTATGTTGTATGTTATGTATTCTATTTTCTTTTTTTTCTTGCAGATCAACCCATCGGTTGTCCGATCAGAAAATAGAATCGGATACGGTTTCTGTTTCGCAGTTTATCGTGAGAGACTCGATAAAAGATTTGTTTTTCAAATCCGGATTTGATTCTCGGAAGTGGGATATTGTTTGGGAACATGTCTTGTATGGCAGTGATGATACAACTTCTTGTTTGCCTGTCAAGGAGAAGCGTACGGTCACGTTGCGTTCGCAATCTATGGCTAAACAGGAAGTTATGTCGGAGAGTAAATCTATAAAGGATGTTCTATATGATCGGCTTGATAGTGTTCATGTGGAAGTAGATCGAAAAGAAAGTGTGGAAAAAGAACCGTTTTCCATTTCTCTTAATCTATTTTGGATATTGCTTGTTTTATTGGTTATGGGTATTTGTATTCGTGTATTGAAATCGTAAAATTAGATGTTATGAAAAAAATATGTGTACATGTCGTCATTGGAGTAGATGAATTAATGCAGGAATTATTGAAGCGGACATCTTATATGGCGGTCTCTTTATCTTCTGATGGGGCGGCTACTGAGGGGTGGAGTGATCGCTGGATATTAACCGGTGATGAGTTGTTGTGGGCCCGTGATCGTATGCAGGAAGCTTGTGACCGAATTAATGGTGTTGTTTCTGCATATCTTTCGGAGACATGCGTACCTCCTGTTCAGGAGGATACATTTAGTTTTGTTCTGGTATTGCCTGACGAAGTATTTCCGGGAACGGATGGGGTAGTAAAGCGTACGATACGTGAGGCTTTTATTTCCTATGTGTTGTTTTGCTGGTATATCGATCGCATTCCCGATAAGGCATCCTATCAATTATCTCAATTTGAGGAAAATATGAGCTTATTGAGGGTGCGTCTTAATAGGAGACGTGTACCGATACGTCGGCCTGTAAGGTCTTGAAAAATATTAAATAAACTCTTATATTCTTCAAAATAAGACCTTTTTTTCAAGAGTATAATGTTAACAATTAAATAAATCTTATATTTGCGGTAGTACAAAATAGAAATAACTATATAATAATAGAATATGGATACGAATTATGTTTCAAGTTATGAGATGAAAGCCGCACAAGCGACTCTTCTCAAAAATGTTTATTTATGGATGACCGTGGCATTGGCTATTACGGGAATTACGGCGTTAGCCGTAGTAAACTCTCCGACATTGTCATCTTTGCTTTTCAGCGGTAGAGCTACGTTTTTTATTTTGTTAATAGCAGAGCTCGGTTTAGTATGGTATGTTTCGGCGCGAATCATGTCCTTGTCCTTTACTACGGCGACCGGTTTGTTTATGCTTTATTCCTTATTAAACGGCCTTACGCTGTCTGTCCTTTTTGCCGTTTATACTCGTAGTTCGATAGCTTCAACCTTTTTTATTACGGCCGGAACTTTCGGAGCGATGAGTTTATATGGATATTTTACGAAAAAAGATTTGTCTTCTTGGGGAAATATCTTGATTATGGCGGTTATCGGTTTGATTATTGCATCGGTGGTTAATATCTTTATGCAGAGTGCAATGATATATTGGATCATAACCTATGCAGGAGTGTTGATTTTTGTCGGTCTGACAGCTTATGATACACAAAAAATCAAACAGATGTTGGCTAATCAGGAAATAAATGAGCAGACCCAGAAGCTGGCATTGCTGGGAGCTCTGTCGTTATATCTTGATTTTATTAACTTGTTCTTGTATTTGTTGCGTATTTTCGGGGACAGGAAATAAGATAGCATTTTATGGATGAAAGCTGGAAAGAGTTTTCCTGTTTTTTTCTATCACAATAAAAAAGGCACGATTACAATTCGCGCCTTTTTTATTGTGGTTTATGGAATGACCGAATTAGAGTTTACAACCTCCGTTGCAACGGGGTTTTATCTGTTTAAAGAAGTCATTGCCTTTATTATCTACGAGGATAAATGCAGGAAAATCTTCTACTTCAATTTTCCAAATGGCTTCCATTCCCAGTTCAGGATATTCTAAGCATTCTACTTTTTTGATATTGTTTTGAGCCAGAATAGCTGCCGGTCCGCCTATACTTCCAAGATAGAACCCTCCATGAGCTTTACATGCATCTGTCACTTGTTGGCTGCGGTTACCTTTTGCTATCATGATCATCGATCCCCCTTTTGATTGGAATTGATCGACATAAGAATCCATTCGGCCTGCAGTTGTCGGACCGAAAGATCCGGAAGCCATTCCTTTAGGTGTTTTTGCCGGACCGGCATAATAGATCGGATGGTCTTTCAGATATTGAGGCATATCTTCGCCGGCATCTAAGCGTTCTTTGATTTTTGCGTGGGCGATATCACGACCGACGATAATCGTTCCATTCAAAGAAAGTCGTGTAGCAACCGGATATTTGTCGAGTTCGGCAAGAATCTCTTTCATCGGACGGTTCAAGTCTATTTTAACAGCATTGCCTTCTCCTGCCTGACGTAATTCTTCCGGGATCAGTTCTCCGGGTTTATCATCAAGTTTTTCGATCCAAAGTCCGTCTTTGGTGATTTTAGCTTTAATGTTTCGGTCTGCCGAACAAGAAACACCCATACCTACCGGACAAGAAGCTCCGTGTCGGGGCATGCGTATGATTCGTACATCATGTGCAAAATATTTGCCGCCGAATTGTGCTCCGATACCAGATTCTTGAGCAGCTTTGAGAACTACTTTTTCGAGTTCGACATCCCTGAATGCCCGACCATATTCATTCCCGCTTGTAGGAAGATTGTCATAATACTTGGTCGATGCCAGTTTTACCGTTTTCAGATTGGTTTCGGCTGAAGTTCCGCCGATTACGAACGCTATATGATAAGGAGGGCAAGCTGCCGTTCCTAAAGTTTTCATTTTCTCGACAAGGAATTTAACCAGAGTGTCGGGGTTAAGCAAAGCTTTTGTTTCTTGAAACAAGTAAGTTTTATTGGCAGAACCGCCGCCTTTGGCTACAAAAAGAAATTTATATTCCATCCCGTCTACGGCATAAAGGTCGATTTGTGCGGGAAGATTGCAGCCGGTATTTACTTCTTTGTACATATCTAACGGCGCATTTTGCGAGTAACGAAGGTTCTCTTCGGTATAGGTTTTATACACACCTAAAGAAAGTGCTTCTTCATCGCCACCTCCTGTCCACACCTGTTGGCCTTTTTTCCCGACAATAATTGCCGTTCCGGTATCCTGACAGAATGGAAGTTGTCCTTTACATGCAACCTCTGCATTTCGTAACATGGTGAGCGCTACGTATTTATCGTTTTCGCTGGCTTCAGGATCATGAAGTATTTTGGCTACCATTTCGTTATGTTCGCGTCTCAACATAAATGCTACGTCACGGGTTGCCGTATTAGCCAAATGGGTAAGCGCTTCGGGCTCTACCACAAGAACTTCTTTACCGTGGCAGGTTTCTACCGATACACCATCTTTGGTAAGCAAATAATATTCGGTAGTGTCTTTTCCCAGAGGAAAAGGTTCTTGATACTTAAAAGGTTTTGTCGCCATACTTTTTTATGTTTAAATAATTTGAATGTTCTAAGAGCCTGTCTAAATTTTCCGATAGCAAAAAATCTATCCGTCCTTTGGAAACTATTTTCCTGTATCTGCATGTTACGCAGTTCTCAATGCTCCTTGTCGGGACTGAAAAATGTCCTCAAAACAATCCCAAAAATGTCTGTGCAAAATTTTGACAGACTTTTGTTTTTTGTTTTTACAAAGGTACACGATCTTTTCATAACAAGAAAGTCGCTTCAGGATAAATTCTGTATATAAAACCTATAATTTAATATTCTTTGAATGGAGTCTCTCTTTTTTCTGGTTATTTGAGTGGTATATAAACCATCTTTTTTGCTCAGATATGCTATTTTTTATAATTATAGCATAGAACTTCTTTATTATGTTGTTTTCTTTGTGTTGTAAAAATACTACAATTGTATGGTTTTTATTATTTATTATTAAACAAACGATTATGAGAAGTTTTGAAGAAAGAGTGAATGAACGACCGAAAGCGAGTTCGCACCAGATTATTCTGGAGAAATTGAGAAAACGTTTTCCCGACCGTCTTTTAGACAGCGACGATACGTTTTTTGATGCTTTAGTAGAGTATGACACGCATTTGTGCGACCGGTATGAAAAGTTGCGGGATGACCAGACGAAACTTGCCACACTTTTTATCAGTAATCCGAAAATGGGAGGATTTATTTCTGATGTAATATCCGGAGAAGACGCATTGGTCGCTTGTGTGAGGTATTTCGGAAAAGATGTATTGGAGTGTGCCAATGATGAAAATCGTATGGCGCAATTACAAAAAGAGAATGATGAGTTTCTTGCCCGTATGTCGGCAAACCGTAAACTTGAAAAGGAGATGGCCGAAAATTGGGAACACAGTAAGCGTGCGATCACCCGGTTTAAGGAATCGAAAAATATGAGTGACAATGATTTCGATAATTTTCTCGAGAGAGTGCATCATATCTGTGAACATGTGTTTATGAGCGACTTTACACCGGATGTTTTGGAAATATTATTCAAAGGGGTCAATTATGACAATGATCTGGGATGTGCAGAGAGGGCTGCAGAAGTAAGAGGTCGTAACGAACGCATTTTGCTGGAGAAAAGACAATCGGATGGAGACGCCTTGCCGGGATTGCATAATAACCGTTCGTCAAGGAGTGAAGAGGAAGAGAACCTGACTCCGGGATTCGGATTGAGACGTCGTCGCAGTGTGTGGGACATGTAAAATCAAATAAACATTTAATGAATTAACATCAGCAAGTATAATTAACCGATTATTTATCTTTTAAAAACAATTAGTAATGAATAAAGTATTTAAGTTTTTGAAATCGAAAGATTTCTGGTTTTGGATGGTTGCAATTCTGGTCATGATTTTATTGGTCGTGATTTATCGGGATTGTACGTTTGCAATGGCGGCGGTAATACCGGGTGTTTCGGGTGGAAAAATATTGACCGGAGAACCGCTGACTACGGATATTAGTCGTCGTGAGAGCGAAGGGCTTCTCATGAGTGAGGTCGATAAACGGATTACCAAAATACGACCTATGTCCACTCCGATAGATCAATTATCTCGTTGGACGGGAGCTCGCCGTTCGGGATCTATGATTGTCGACTATTATTCGGTAGATGTAAAACCTACTAAAGCGACATTGAATGTCGCTTATACAGAACCGACCTCTTCTGATGTTACGGCTGCTTCTCAGAAAGTCAAATTGAACACAACGAATAACGACATTTTCGAAGTTTCCGAGACGATTCTTGTTCAAGGAGTTAAAGGGTATGAAGCAGACGGTGTGACGAAATCGAAAGCCGATTTGGTACTTTATATCTCCAGTAAAGAAGAAAATGGAGAATTGAATGTTTATGCAATCAACGGGAAAAAGATCGGATCGATTGAGAATTGTGTTCCATCTATCGATAAAGGTACGACATTTATACGGATGGGACGTGCCGCTACGGAGTTGGATGTGCAGACCGCGCAATTCGAAGCGCTTCCGGTGAAAGAGCAGAATTTCTGTCAGATATTTAAAATGCAGGTAGAACAATCTACTTTCCAGAAAATTGCGAATAAAGAGGTTGAATGGGACTTTTCTGATTCTGAGGAGGCCGCAATTTACGATATGCGTTTGGGAATGGAAAAAACATTCATGTTCGGTGTAAAACGTATGATATATGATTCTAAGAAAAAAGAAAATGTCTCTTTGACAGGTGGGATTTGGTGGCAAGCCGGAAAAGAATATGAATTTGATCCGAAATCAGAGCTTACTCAAAATGATCTTATCGATATTATGAAAGAGGCGTTTACCGGAAATGGGGGAAATAAACGAAAAGTGTTGATCGGCGGTTCGGACTTTATCGGTCGCATAAACAAGCTGGAGATTACCAAAGTGGTATCGGCTAATGATGATTTTGTAAAATGGGGAATAGACTTTTCTGAAATTAAATCAAAATTCGGTAAGCTCTTTATCTTGTACTCCGAGGTTTTTGATGACTGCGGGATGAGTGATTACGGGTTTATTTTCGATCCGGAGTTTATCTCAAAATGGGCTCACGTACCGTTCGGAAGTCAGAAACTCGATCTGAAGGGTGCTGGTATCCGGAATACCGATGCTCTTGTACTTACAGAAGCAAGTTGCTTGACCCTGCGCTATCCGGCAGCTCATATGCGTATTGTACCTAAAACAGCATAATTTTTTTGTAATGATGATGTGATCTGTCCCGGATCACATCATCTCGATTATTAATTTTCAGATTTTAGAATATGAAGAATATAAAAACATACGAGACTCGTCATGGAAATTTAAGTACGGTTGTACAAGTCGGAAACCGTAACGTACGTATTCGTTTTATCTCGAAGGACAATGTTCACGGTTATTATGCGACGACAGATGTCGATTTGCAAAGAGCAATCGAGTCGGATAGTGGATATGGGCGCAAATTTTATTTGCTGGAGGAGACTTGCTCTTGTGATGAAAAAGAGATTGAATTAAAGCCGATCCCTTATATTAAAACTTGGCAGAATGCCAAAGAGTTGTTGAGAAAAAAGCCATATTCTGTTCCTGAATATGAATTGTCTTCTCCTGAGAGAATTGAAAAGTCTGCAAAGAAGAATGGAATAGTGTTCCCTTTGTTGAAGAGTAATCTATAAAAACAGAAGTAGATATGCTGGAATCGGAAGAAAAGTGGTTGAAGAAAATCCGGACGAATATGGAAGAATTGCTTCCGGAGAATGAGACTGCTGAAATAGACATTTTTGGAGTCGATGTGGGAGAGTATATTCGTGCTAAACTCCCGGATGCGATTGCCCGGGTATTTATCACAGCTCCGGTTCATCTGTTAGAAGGAAAGGAGTGTAAAGATGTTTTATTTCCGGAAAAACGCCAGGATGGCAGCGGCAGAGTGGTTTTCCCGGAAAAGGTGTTGAGAGTGCTTTCTTTTAAAATGAAAGGTTGGAATCGTCCGGTAACCCGGTTTATAAATTCTTGCCATGCAAAAAGCGAACTGCAATATAATCGGTATGTGCGAGGAGGGGTGAATAAGCCTGTTGCCGTTTTATCTATGTCTGCATCGGATAGGGTTGTTCTGGATTATTATTCGTTACCTGCGTCTTTACGTGTTCATGAGGTCGATAGTGCGGTGTATATACCTGTCCCGGAAATGCAGGATGGCGGTTATGATGTCCCGGCCAGGTTGGCGGATGCTGTTGGATATGTCTGCGCAGCTATGGTTTATGAGATATTGGGGCAACCGGATATGGCGGCACAAATGGTTGGAAGAGTCGCATTGCCGGAATTATAGAATTATAAATAAGTTATTTAAGATCAGAAAAATGTTTACACAAGGAAAATTTATGGGATATTATTGGGGAGTCGGCGCATTTTTGTCCAGACACCCTAACGGAGGAATCCCCGGTGGTTTTTTCGTGAACGGAGAGACCAATTCGATATGGGTATGGGATTTTCTCAACAAGAAATGGATAGACAGTAACCGGGTGGAAGGTCCGTTGCAAGGAGTGGTAGATGATCCGGCAACGTTTGAGCCGAATGCCAAATCGGGAATAAAAACGACATATTTGTATTTGTCGAATAAGCCGGGTAACATCACATTTGCCAATTTTTTAAATGCGGGTGTTCCGATAGAGGTCTCTACCGAAACGAATGCTGTTATAATGTTATTTTGGAATGGCGATTATTGGGAGACGTCTGTCGTACCTATTTATGGGGATGTGTCGGACAAAGCCGACAAAGACCTGTCGAATGTCACGGATGAAGACTTGGTCAAGGTTCTTTATGGACCGGATTATGACAGCAGTGCCGAAGCATTCAGGGAATTTATCACGACAGTACCGGAATCGCTAAAAGTAATAAACAAGTCGGCAATAGACAATACCACATCTTCCGGCAGTTATATTGTCATCGATAAGCAAAAAACCGATAGCTCGTATTTGCTGCTGTTGGTAGATATGAGTGTAAATACGATAAACGGGAAAAAAACATATACACAGAAATTATTCGGTGACCCGTCCGGCGAAGTATCAGTAAGGGTAAAATCGGACGACTCGGCATGGAGCGAATGGGAATCCCCCTTTGTGCCCGTTGATCTGACGAATGTAGAAAAAAAAGTAATTCAGGAGAAAGCCGGCATTTATGAATCGGAATATACCGATGCAACGGATGGCATCCGCCGTTTTATAGCGTTGAAGATCTGGGACGATTCCGATAATAACCGCAGTATCGGCATCACATCGGAAGGAGAGCCGTTCATAACCATGTTAGATCCGGAGGAGAACCCGGAACGGATACCTCTTGCCCTTGCAAAAACAGCCAATGATTCGGAAGCCGGTCTGATGCCTTCGTCGGACAAACGGAAACTGGACTCGATCGAAATCATGGAGATCGATCTCAATACGGCTGATGGTACAGAAGAAATAGCCGATGCGGATACTGCCATACCGTTTTTAGGAAACAACACATTCAATGATATAATCACGAATGTTGAAACGGGGACAAGATACCTGTTCTATTATAAATATAGCGTTGAAGATGTGACCTATGCAGGAAATTTAGTTTTTGCGACAGAAAATGATGGAGAAACCGGTAAAATAACCTTTACCAATCCGGAATCTCTCGTCTCCATGATTATAGAGAAAATAAGACCGGATATGCCAATCCAAATAGCAGTAACATTACCATAACGATAAAACCATAACAATATGAACAATATCATGCCCTTAGACAAGAATCTGAATCCCATACCGGTATTGCCGATAGGAACAGCCCAAGACATCACGGACGGGACACTTCCGTCAGGAGCAAGCCGTATAATCCGGATAACGGCTGTCACAGACTGCCGTCTCTGGCAATATAGAGGAGATAAAACCGGCAGCGGAGTTCTCCTTCCGTCCGGACAGACAGAATATTTTTCGGTATATGAAGGGTATTCGATAGAGATATCTGGAACAGCAAATGTAATGGGATGATGAACGGATTAGGAAACTTAGGACATTTAGGGAGGCTTGGTCACGTTTCAACCTCCGGGACGAACCATCCGGAAGTAGAGGCCTCCGGCCGAGCCTTTCCGATCTGGAACACGAAATCGGGCGACAATAAACTGATGTCCCTGTCGATACACGGACGAACGGAACAGAGTGACACACCGACCCCTGCGAATCCCGTACCTATGCGATCGGTAGGAGACAGTGGGCTGTTTTTGTCAGTCATGCCGGATAAAGCAGGAAGCGACTACCAGTTGTTGAACATCAAAGAAGCAATGAAAAAGGCGGGACATGACGGCATAC
>ERZ773173.1498-NODE-1498-length-20774-cov-3.783918_pt1 | contig 20774 bp, 19 predicted proteins | sample MGYA00580535_ERZ773173 | MGnify/ENA primary metagenome ERZ773173 (study PRJEB29015, sample SAMEA2737856) | human gut metagenome | biome: human gut; feature: human-associated habitat; material: faeces | place: China | collected 2012 ...
ACATCAAGTGCATCGAGGAGCGTAAGGCCGGCAACAATGAGTTCCTCTCCGCCGAGGCGCAGACGCGCGCGGCGCTCGAGGCATCCCCCCTGCCGGAGGTGCAGTATTTTCTGGAGCATTTCATCCCCGCGTTCGAGCGCGATCTCGACGAGCTCGGCGCGATCGGTCAATAAGGAGGACAAACCATGCGTGCAATCGTAACCGTGATCGGAAAAGACCGTGTCGGCATCATCGCCGACGTGACCGCCCTGCTGGCGCAGTACGGTGTGAACGTGCTGGACATCAGCCAGACGGTGCTGCAGGAGTATTTCACGATGATCATGCTCGTGGACGCGTCGCAGTGCACCGTGCCGTTTGCAGACCTCGCCCGCACGCTCGACGAGGCCGGCACACAGCGCGGCCTGCAGATCCGCGCCCAGCGCGAGGACATCTTCAACGCCATGCACCGCATCTGAGAGGACACGACCATGATCAACCGCAGTGAAATTTTGCAGACGATCGCCATGATCGACCAGCAGCACTTGGACATCCGCACCATCACCATGGGTATTTCCCTCCTGAGCTGCTGCGATCCCGATGCGAAGAAGGCCTGTGACAAGATCTACGAGAAAATCACCCGGTACGCGGAAAAGCTGGTCAAGACCGGCGAGGACATCCAGCATGAATTCGGGATCCCCATTGTGAATAAGCGGATCTCCGTGACCCCCATGGCTCTGGTGGCCGGAGCCAGCGAGACGGAGGACTATGTACCCTTCGCAATGGCGCTGGACCGGGCGGCAAAGACCTGCGGCGTCAACTTTATCGGCGGTTATTCCGCACTGGTGCAGAAGGGAATGACCCTTGCCGACGAAAAGCTGATCCGCTCCATTCCGGAGGCCCTGGACCGGACGGAGCTGGTGTGCTCCAGCATCAACGTTGGCTCCACCCGTGCCGGCATCAATATGGATGCCGTGAAGCTCATGGGCCGCATCATCAAGGATACCGCCGCCCGGACGGCGGACCGGGACGGTCTTGGCTGCGCCAAGCTGGTGGTGTTCTGCAACGCCGTGGAGGACAACCCCTTCATGGCCGGCGCCTTCCACGGCGTGGGCGAGGCAGAACGGGTCATTAACGTGGGCGTTTCCGGTCCGGGCGTGGTGTACCATGCCTTGCAGTCCGTGAAGGGCCAACCCCTTGACGTGGTAGCGGAAACCGTGAAAAAGACGGCGTTCCAGGTGACCCGCATGGGCCAGCTGGTGGCTAAGGAGGCCAGCAGTCGTCTGGATACCCCCTTCGGTATCGTGGACCTGAGTCTGGCTCCTACCCCGGCTATTGGCGACTCCGTGGCCCGTATTTTGGAGGAAATGGGCCTTGAGGTCTGCGGCACCCACGGCACCACCGCTGCACTGGCCCTGCTGAACGATGCTGTGAAGAAGGGCGGCGTCATGGCGTCCTCCTCCGTGGGCGGACTGTCCGGCGCCTTTATCCCTGTCAGCGAGGACGAGGGTATGATCGCCGCTGCTAAGGCGGGGACCCTGTGCGTGGATAAGCTGGAGGCCATGACCTGCGTTTGCTCCGTGGGTCTGGATATGATCGCCGTGCCCGGCGACACCTCGGCGGAGACCATCTCCGCCATCATCGCGGACGAGGCGGCCATCGGCATGGTGAACAACAAGACCACCGCCGTCCGCCTGCTGCCCACCCCCGGCAAGAACGTGGGCGACACGGTGGAAATGGGCGGCCTGCTGGGCAGCGCTCCGGTGATGCCGGTGCACAAGGAGTCCAGCGCCGACTTCATCCAGCGGGGCGGCCGCATCCCGGCCCCGCTCCACAGCCTGCGGAACTGATTTGAATAGTTGAACAGCAAACCCCCGCCGTAGTCATACGGCGGGGGTTTTTGGCAAAAATCAGCGGTTTGCGGAACAAAAACGCTCTGGAAAGGAACATTAAAATCGGTCAGCTTTCCTTTTTGAAACACCGCACCAGTCCCACAAGGCTGATAAAATCGGAGGGGAGACTGTCAATGATGGGGAGCCAGGGAGAGAGCAGGGCATACAGCATCAGCATACCGGCAAACAGGATCAGCGCGATTCCCTGCAACTGATTTTTTATCTAAAAACTCCTTTCTGCTACAAAACGGGGCGGGCTTATGCCTGCTCCGCGAATTTTTTCTTGTCCCGGTCGATCTGCTTCTGGTAGCGGTCCTGTTCGGAAAAGACACAGCCGCAGTACTTCTGCATATAAAAGCCAAGTTCTCTGGCCCGCTGATTCCCCGCCCGGAAATTGGGACGGAAATCCCGGTAGAGAAATTCCACGCCGTACTGCCGGGCGTATTTCTCCGCCGCGGCCTTGATGCCGTCGTGATCCTGATAGAGACTGGCCAGCAGGGTGGAGGTAAAGGCCCCATAGCCGTGCTCCGCCGCGTACCGGGCCGTTTCCTCCAGCCGGTGCTGATAACAGTAGGTGCAGCGGTGGTCAATATCGCTTGCAACGTGCTCGACAAACGTTCTGAGACCGTAGTCCTCGTCTACAATGACCTGCATTTCAATGGTGGGAGCGTAGGTCAGCAGACAGTCCCGCCGGGCTTCATATTCCTTCCACGGATGAATGTTCGGGTTGTACCAAAAGGCTATCGGTTCGATCCCTTCGGCCCGGAGCGGATCGATACAGCTGAGGGAGCAGGGGGCGCAGCAGGTGTGCATCAAAACAGACGTCATAACGGAAACTTCCCTTCTGAAAAAGCATGTTTTTTATAGTATAACATAGGCTGTCAAATGAAGAAAGTCCAAGGGCGTAACCGATTTCTTAACGGAATATTCACGAAAATTCCATGTTTTTTACATTGAGAATTACGGCGGAGAAACGTAAAATATTGGTAATAAGCTAATGTGGGGCTGGATGGCCCCTAAAGGAGGAACTCCCCTTGCGGGTCGGACTTGACGTAGGCTCCACCACCATCAAATGCGTGGTGTTGGATGACCGGAACAACTTGATATACCATACATATGAGCGGCATTACAGCCATATCGTGGAAAAATCCGCAGAGCTTCTGCGGCGGGTGGCAGAAAAGTGCGGCCGGGAGGCGGTGTTTGCCATCTCCGGCTCTGCCGGCATGGGCATGGCGGAGAGCGTAAAGGCTCCCTTTGTGCAGGAGGTGTTCGCAACCCGTGTGGCGGCCAACCGTCTGGCACCGGGGACGGACGTTATCATCGAATTGGGCGGCGAGGATGCCAAGATCCTCTTTCTGACCAACGGTATGGAGGTTCGGATGAACGGTTCATGCGCCGGCGGCACCGGGGCCTTCATCGACCAGATGGCCACGCTGCTGAAAATGGGCGCGGAGGAGATGGACAAAGCCGCCCAGACAGCGGAAAAGACCTACACCATCGCCGCCCGCTGCGGCGTGTTTGCCAAGAGCGACATCCAGCCCCTCATCAACCAGGGGGCCAAATCCGCCGACATCGCCAAGAGCATCTATCAGGCGGTGGTGAATCAGACCATTGCGGGTCTGGCCCAGGGACGGCCCATCAAGGGCCACGTTCTGTATCTGGGCGGGCCGCTGACCTTTTCCAAGTGTCTGCGGCAGAGCTTCGACGAGACTTTGGGCGTCACCGGGACCTGTCCGGAGAATAGCTTGCTGTTTGTGGCTCTGGGCGCGGCGTTTTACGCCGAGGAATCGTGGGACCTGCTGAAAACGGCGGAGCTGTTGGAGCAGCGCGGCATGTCGGAGACCTACCGCTCCCAGCCGCCCCTCTTTGAAAATCAGGCGGAATATGACGCATTCAAAGCCCGTCACGCCAAGGCGGCGGTGCCGCAGGCGGACTTCCCGACGGACTACGCCAAGCCCGTCCACATCGGCATCGATTCAGGCTCCACCACGGTGAAGGTGGCGGTCATCGACGAGAACGCGGAACTGCTGTTCACCGACTACCGGCCCAATCAGGGGGACCCCATTGCCCTGCTGAAAACCGTGCTGCTGGGGTTATATGAGAGCCATCCCAAGCTGAACGTGGCGTCCGTCACCACCACCGGCTACGGCGAGGATTTGGCCAAGGCCGCCTTCCACGCGGATTTCGGCGTGGTGGAGACCGTGGCCCACTTTACCGCCGCCAAGCATTTTATGCCGGATGTGGACTTCATCATCGACATCGGCGGTCAGGACATGAAGTGCTTCAAGATCGAAAACGGCGCCATCAGCGACATTTTCCTCAACGAAGCCTGTTCTTCCGGCTGCGGCAGCTTTTTGCAGACCTTTGCTCAGGCGTTGGGCTACGATGTGAAGGACTTCACGAAGCTGGGCCTGTTTGCGGACCGGCCCGTGGATCTGGGCAGCCGGTGTACGGTGTTTATGAATTCCAGTGTGAAGCAGGCCCAGAAGGACGGCGCCTCCGTGGAAAACATCTCTGCGGGACTGTCCATCTCCGTGGTGAAAAACGCCATCTACAAGGTGATCCGGGCCTCCTCACCGGAGGAGCTGGGCCGTCATGTGGTGGTTCAGGGAGGCACGTTTTATAACGAGGCCGTTCTCCGGGCCTTCGAGAAGGAAATGGGCCTTGAGGTGATCCGCCCCAACATCGCGGGCTTGATGGGCGCTTACGGCGCGGCGCTGTACGGCATGAAAAAGGCCGGGGCAGGGCATCAAAGCACCTTGCTGACAGAAGGGGAGCTACGGAGCTTCCACCGGGAGACGGAAAGCCGCAGCTGCGGCCAGTGCGGAAACAACTGCCAGCTTACCGTCAACACCTTCTCCGATGGCGGACGGCTCATCAGCGGCAACCGCTGTGAGCGGCCCATCACCGGCAAAAAGGACGATGATCGCTGGAATCTGTATGAATATAAGCGGCAGCTGCTTTTAGGCTACAAGCCGGGGGAGAACCGGCGGGGGCGGATCGGGTTGCCCCTGTGTCTGAACTTCTGGGAACTGTATCCCTTCTGGCACACGTTTTTCACGAAACTTGGCTTTCAGGTGGTCCACAGCCCCATGTCCAGTCGAAAGCTGTATCTGGAGGGGCAGGGGAGCATCCCCAGCGACACCGCCTGCTTCCCGGCGAAGCTGGCCCACGGCCACATTGAATTTCTGGCCAAGCTGGGGCTGGACGCCATTTTCTACCCCTGCATGACCTACAACATCGACGAGGGTCTGGGCCAGAATCACTACAACTGCCCGGTGGTGGCCTACTACCCGGAGGTTCTGGCGGGCAACTGCGACTGTCTGAAGAACACGAAATTCATTTATGACTATGTGGGCATCCACCGGCCCCACGATTTCACAAAGAAGATGACCGCCGTGATGGAGCGGGAGTTTGGCCCCATTCCCCACGGAGAGATCAAGGCGGCGGTGGAGGCGGCCTACGGAGAATATGAGCGTCACATGAAGCAGATCCGGGAGAAGGGTGCGGAGATCATGGCCGCCGCCCGGAAGGAGGGGCGCCGGATCATCGTTCTGGCAGGCCGGCCCTACCATGTGGACCCGGAGGTCAATCACGGCATCGATACCCTCATCACCCAATTCGGCGCGGCAGTCATCACGGAGGATTCCGTTTCTCAGCTGACAGATCCGTTCAAGACCACGGTGCTGAACCAGTGGACGTATCACGCCCGGCTCTACGCGGCGGCAAAGTACTGCTGCTCCCAGCCGGATATGGATCTGGTGCAGCTGGTGAGCTTTGGCTGCGGCGTGGACGCCATCACCACCGACGAGACCCGGGAAATTCTGCGGGAGGGCGGCAAGCTGTATACCCAGCTGAAAATCGATGAGATCACCAATCTGGGCGCGGTACGCATCCGTTTGCGGAGCCTGTTTGCGGCGTTGGAGGAACAGGAGGAGACCTGATATGGAACAGACCTATCCCCGGTTTACACCGGACATGAAAAAGACCCATAAAATTCTCATTCCCAATATGGCACCGGTGCAGTTCCGCATTCTGGCAGCCAGCATGGAGAACCATGGCTATCAGGTGGAGCTGCTGGGCAACTGCGGCGAGCGGGTGGCGGAGCTGGGACTGAAATACGTCCATAATGACACCTGCTATCCGGCGCTGCTGGTCATCGGCCAGTTTTTGGACGCACTGGATTCCGGCAAGTATGATCTGGACCACACTGCCCTTATCATCACCCAGACCGGCGGCGGCTGCCGGGCGTCCAACTACATTTTCCTGCTGCGGAAGGCTCTGGAAAAGGCGGGCTACGGCAATATCCCCGTGCTGAGCCTGAACTTCTCCGGTCTGGAAAAGGACAGCAGTATGCCCATGGATCTGAAATTCATGCGGCAGGCTCTGGCTGCCATCTACTACGGTGACCTGCTGATGACCCTCCGGGCCCAGACCCAGCCCTATGAGCTGGAAGCTGGGGCGGCGGAGCGGCTGCAAAACAAGTGGCTGGACATTCTCTGCGATGAGGTCCGCCACGATAAGGGCTATTCCGGTCGGGAAATGAAGGCCGTCATGCCGAAGATCGCGGCGGAGTTTGCCGCCATCCCGGTGCGGCGGGTGCCCAAGGTCAAGGTAGGTGTAGTGGGGGAGATCTACGTCAAATATTCCCCCTTAGGCAATAACGAACTGGAAAAGTTCCTGGCCTCTCAGGACTGCGAAGTGAACCTGCCGGGGCTGATGGGCTTCGTGCAGTATTGCGCCTACAACATGGCGGAGACCGTGCGGCTCTACGGTGGCTCTCTGGTGGAGAAAACCGCTGCGGAAGCGGCGCTGACCCTCATCGCGGGCATGGAGAAGGTCATCATCAAGACCCTCAAGGACGCGGGCTACCATGCCCCCATGCCCTTTAGCGAGCTGATCAAGCTGCCGGAGCAGAGCCACACCATCGGCATGGGCTGCAAGATGGGCGAGGGATGGCTGCTGACGGCGGAAATGCTGGAGTTGGTGCGCTCCGGGTATGAGAACATCGTCTGCGCCCAGCCCTTCGGCTGCCTGCCCAACCACATCTGCGGCAAGGGCATGGTGAATAAGATCCGGGAGCTGTACCCGGAGGCCAACATCACTCCCATCGACTACGATCCCAGCGCCACGCGGGTCAATCAGGAGAATCGGATCAAGCTGATGCTGGCGGTGGCAAGAGAACGCCTGTCGGAGCGGCGGGAGCCGCCTGCCGACTTGCCGAAGGTCCGGACGTCTGTATCTGCCAAGCTTACCAAACCCAAGTCCCTGTGCGCAAATATCTGATTTTGAAGAGAGTCGCTTCGGCGGCTCTCTTTTTTGCTGCTTACAGGGGACCGGACAGACAAAATTGATGGAATTTGGTTGACCGGGCAAGATAAAAAAGGTATAATAAAATGATTTATTATGAGAAAGTATGTCCCTCGGTGCTTTGCGGGACATGGAGGAGGAACCATCTATGTGGATCGCGGATCAATGGCAGGATTATGAGCTGCTGGACTGCGGCGGCGGTGAAAAGCTGGAACGCTGGGACAAGCAGTATCTGGTGCGTCCTGACCCACAGGCCATCTGGGAAACGCCCCGGCGTCTGCCGGAGTGGAAACGGGCCAACGCCCGGTATCTCCGCAGTCAGACCGGCGGCGGACACTGGGAGAAAAAGGCGCTGCCGGAAAGCTGGCAGGTGCATTATAAGGATCTGACCTTCCAGGTCAAGCCCATGAACTTCAAGCATACGGGCCTGTTCCCGGAGCAGGCGGTGAACTGGGATTTTGTCATGGACAAGATCCGCAAGGCTGACCGTCCCATTCGGGTGCTGAACCTGTTCGCCTATACCGGCGGCGCTACGGTGGCCTGTGCCAAGGCCGGCGCTGCCGTCTGCCATGTGGATGCGGCCAAGGGCATGGTGGCCTGGGCCAAGGACAACGCCCGGCTCTCCGGTCTCTCCGACGCGCCCATCCGCTGGATCGTGGATGACTGCGCCAAGTTCGTGGAGCGGGAGATCCGCCGGGGCAAGACCTATGACGCGATCATCATGGACCCGCCCAGCTACGGCCGCGGCCCCGGCGGCGAGGTCTGGAAGCTGGAGGAGAGCCTGTACCCCTTTGTGAAGCTCTGCGCCGGGGTTCTGTCGGACAAGCCGTTGTTCGTGCTCATCAACTCCTACACCACAGGTCTGGCCCCCAGTGTGCTGGGGTATCTGCTGCACCTGCTGGTGGCGGAGAAGTACGGCGGCACCGTCAGCTGGGACGAGCTGGGTCTGCCGGTGACGGCTACCGGCATGGCGCTGCCCTGCGGCGCCACCGGACGATGGTTTTCTGAGTAATAAACAGATAAACAAGGAGCGGCTATGTTAAAAACGAAGAATAAGCATCTGCGGTATGTGATCACATTTTTTGCGGTCTTGTGTTCTTCGCTGCTGCAGACGTTTGTGATCGAAAGCTTTGTCCATTCCGCCGGACTGCTCTCCGGCGGCTTTACGGGCGTTGCCATTTTGATCGACCGGGCGGCATCGCTTTACGGCGGGTCCATCTCCACTTCTCTCGCACTGGTGGCGCTGAATCTGCCGGTGGCGGTCCTCTGCTACCGCAGCATCAGCCCGAGATTCACGCTTTTTTCCCTTCTGCAAGTAGGCATGACCAGCTTATTCCTGAAATACTTCTCTCTGCCGCCGATTTTTGACGATATTCTGCTCAGCGCGGTGTTCGGCGGCTTCCTTATGGGCATCAGCATCGTGCTGGCCCTGAAGGGAAACGCCTCCACCGGCGGCACGGACTTTATCGCGCTGTATGTCTCCAATAAGACCGGAAAATCCATCTGGTCCTATGTTTTCGTGTTTAACGCCTGTATTTTGTGCATCTTTGGCTACCTGTTCGGCTGGCTGTACGCAGGCTACTCCATCCTGTTTCAGTTTATCTCCACAAAGACGGTAGAGACCTTCCATCACCGCTACGAACGGCTGACGCTTCAGATCACCACCCAAAAGGCAGAGGAGATCATGGCGGCCTATGTGAGCGGGTGCCGGCACGGGATGTCCTGCGTGAAGGCGGTGGGCGGATACAGCCACAAGGATATGAGCGTCCTGCACACTGTGATCTCCAGCTATGAGGAGAGTGACATCGTGCACCTGATCTTGCAGGTGGACCCCCATGCGATCATCAACGTGCTCCGCACGGAAAACTTCTACGGCGGCTTTTACCGGGCCCCGTTGGATTGAATATCAAGTTAAATGAGGGAACCGATCCATGGATATGATCGAAACAAAGGCTCTGGAATTCGCCTATCCGGCGGAGGAAGGGGAGAAGCCGGTCCTGGCCCTGCGGGGCGTGGACACGGCCATTGAAAAGGGCAGCTTTGTGGTGGTGCTGGGGCATAACGGCTCCGGCAAATCCACCTTTGCCAAAAGCCTGAACGCCATTTTGCTGCCCTGCGGCGGCAAGGTGTATGTGGAGGGCATGGATACGCAGGACGAGGCGTGTCTGCTGGAGATCCGCCGCCGGGTGGGCATGGTGTTCCAGAATCCGGACAACCAGATCGTCGCCAACGTGGTGGAGGAGGATGTGGCCTTTGCCCCGGAGAATTTAGGAGTGGCCTCAGAGGAGATCCGCCGCCGGGTGGATGACGCCCTGGCCGCCGTGGATATGACCGCCTTTATGACCCATGCGCCCCATCTGCTCTCCGGCGGCCAGAAGCAGCGGGTCGCCATCGCCGGCGTCATCGCCATGGAGCCGGAGTGCATCGTACTGGACGAGGCCACCGCCATGCTGGACCCCATCGGGCGGCAGGAGGTGCTTTCCGCTGTTCATAAGCTGAACCGGGAGAAGGGCATCACTGTGGTGCTCATCACCCACCATATGAACGAGGCGGAGGAGGCGGACCGGGTCATCGTCATGGATGACGGCCGCATCGCGCTGGACGGCACCCCCAAGGAGGTCTTTACCCAAGTGGAGCCGCTGCGGACCATGGGCCTGACGGTGCCGGACACGGTGGACCTGCTGGACCGTCTGCGGAAGGACGGGCTGGACGTACCCCTGGACGCTTTAACGGTGGACGAATGTGCGGCTGCCATTACTGCGGCTCTGGCGAAGAATTGACGGAGGACAGAAGGATTGGAACCGATTCTACAGGTAAAAGACCTGACACATACCTATGGCGCCGGAACGCCGTTCCAGCGCAGTGCCGTGGAGCACATGAGCTTTGATGTGAACGAGGGAGAATTCTTAGGGATCATCGGCCATACCGGCTCCGGCAAATCCACCCTGATCCAGCATCTGAACGGTCTGCTCCAGCCAACGGCAGGAGAGATCCTGCTGCGGGGGAAGAATATCTGGGCGGAGCCGAAAAAGATCCGGGAGGTTCGCTTCAAGGTGGGTCTGGTGTTCCAGTACCCGGAATATCAGCTGTTTGAGGAAACAGTGTACAAGGACATCGCTTTTGGCCCCGCTAATCAGGGAAAAACCGGGGACGAGCTGGATCACGCCGTCCGGGAGGCCGCCAAGTTAGTGGGTATCCGGGACGATCAGCTGGAAAAATCCCCCTTTGAGCTGTCCGGCGGACAAAAGCGCCGGGTGGCGCTGGCGGGCGTACTGGCTATGGAGCCGGAGGTGCTGGTGCTGGACGAGCCCACGGCGGGCCTTGACCCGGCGGGCCGGGAAAACCTCATGGCCAACATCCGGGACTATCACCGCAACAAGGGAAAAACCATTATTTTGGTGAGCCACAGCATGGACGAGATCGCCCGGAACGTGGATCGCATTCTGGTGCTGAAAAACGCCCATGTGCTGATGCAGGGAACGCCCGCGGAGGTGTTCGCCCGGGGCGAGGAACTGCTCTCCGCCGGTCTGGACGTGCCGCAGATCACCCGGATCGCTATGGAATTGAAGCGTCGGGGCGTGGACATCGACCCGGCTGTTTATACGGTGGAGGCGCTGGAGCGTCAGCTCCTTGCCCTGCGGAAGGGGGGAGCGGGATGCTGAAGGACATTACCTTAGGCCAGTATTTCCCGGGAAATTCCATCGCCCATAAGCTGGACCCCCGGACGAAAATCTTGTTGGTGACGCTGTACATCATTGCGCTGTTCAGCGCCAAGGGCTGGATGGGCTACGCTGTCATGGCGGTAACGCTGGCCGCGTGCGTGAAGGTGTCCCATGTGGGCCTGCGGGCGCTGGTGCGTGGCCTGAAGCCGCTGGTGTTCATCATCGCGTTCACAGGCATTCTCAATATGTTCTTCACCCCGGACACCCACTACCTCTGGGAGTGGGGCATCCTCCGGGTCTCCGTGAAGGGCATTGAAAACGCGCTGTTCATGGTCATCCGCATCATGCTGCTGGTGATGGGGACGTTCCTGATGACCTACACCACCAGCCCCATCCGCCTGACGGACGGACTGGAATCCCTGCTGAACCCCCTGAAAAAAATTCACGTTCCCGTTCACGAGCTGGCTATGATGATGGCCATTGCCCTGCGGTTCATCCCCACGCTGATCGAGGAAACGGACAAGATCATGTCCGCCCAGAAGGCCCGTGGCGCGGACTTCGACAGCGGGAACATCTTCCAGAAGGCCAAGGCGCTGGTGCCCATTTTGGTGCCCCTCTTTATTAGCGCCTTCCGCCGGGCGGACGAGCTGGCGACGGCGATGGAGTGCCGCTGCTACCACGGCGGCGAGGGCCGCACCAAGCTCCACGTTCTGAAATACCAGCGGCGGGACTACATCGCGCTGGCGGGCGGCGCGGTCATTCTGGTGCTGGTGGTAGCCCTGCGGAGGCTGGGCGCCTAAAAACAGAAAAACTCTGTAAACACAAATGCTGTAAAGGAAAAAACTTTGCGTGAAAGGGGCGGTCTTATGAAGAAAAACTGGTTTCAGATCCTCTCTCTGGCACTGAATGTAGTGCTGCTGATTGCTCTGCTTATGACCCGGACGGAGCTGGCGGATACGCAGAACAACCTGAAAAACCAGCTGGACAGCGTTGCCTGTTGGCTGATGGATGTGCAGGATCAGATTATGGATCTGTCTGTCAGGCAGCGGGAGCAGACGGAGGATCTGTCGGATTTTTCCTTTGAACCCACCGGCCTGGACCCGGAAAGCCATACGCTGCAAGCCGACATGAGCATCACCCTCCGCCGCTGGACGGCGGACACGGAGGTGGCGCTGGCGGTGACCCGGAACGGCCAGACCACGGAGCTGCCGATGTCCGGGAGCGGCGGCGTGTTCACCGCCCCGGTGAGCCTGCCGGTGGAGGATACCGGCGAGGTGTCCTTTGCGGCGAATATCACCGCCGGCAGCCAGACCAGCCGGGAGGAGGTCACCAGTTACAGTGACCTTGCCATGCTGCTGCCGCTGGTGAGTGACGGAAGCTGCTGCGGCGGTCCCACCTATCAGGAGGGCATTTTCCATATCCAGTATGACATGGGGATCAAAAAGCAATATGGCGCGGAGATCTCAGAGCCTGCTTTTCAGGTGTTGAAAAATGGGGAAGCCGTCCGGACGCTTCCGGCAGCAATTTCGGAATCCACATCCTCCAGTGATCCGGATGTCATCTATTATACCCCGGCTTCGGACGACGGAAATATCGAGGTTTCCTGTCAGCCGAAGGACACGATTGAACTGCACCTGCTCTGCCGGGACAGCTTTGGACTTTCCTACGATTTCACCGCCTGCACCTATGAGATCGATCAGAATGGGACGATGGTGGAAGAGGTCTGGCCGGTCACGGATTACAACGTGCGCGTTTCCTGGGAAAAATAACACGGCCAGTGCCGTTAAAGGAGCCAATATGCGTAATATCGCACTGAAACTGATGTATAATGGAACGGCCTACCACGGCTGGCAGGTGCAGAAAAACGCCGTCACCGTCTGCGAGACGCTGCAAAAGGCGTTGGAGAAGATCACCGGCGCGCCGGTGCACCTCACCGGCTGCGGCCGGACGGACGCCGGGGTTCACGCGGAGCGGTACATCGCCAATTTCCGCACGGAGAGCCGCATCCCTCTGGAGCGGCTGCCCTTAGCCATCAACACCCACACGCCGGAGGACATTGCCGTCAGCGAGGCGCTGGAGGTGCCGGAGGATTTCAACGCCATCGGTTCCTGTCTGAAAAAGGAGTATACTTACCGCATTTACAATTCACGGGTGAAGAATCCGTTTTATGTCAACCGGGCGTATTTCTACCCGAAGCGTCTGGACGAGGAATTTCTGAACCGGGCGGCCCATCAGTTCGTAGGGACTCACGATTTCGCGGCGGTCCGCAGCGTGGGCACGGAGACAAAAACCACTGTCCGCACGATCTACTGGTGCGACGTGACCCGCAGCGGGGAACTGCTGGAGCTGAAGGTCTGCGCCGACGGCTTCCTCTATAACATGGTGCGGGCCATCACCGGCACGGTGCTCTACGCCGCCGAAGGGAAGTTCCTGCCGGAGGATATTCCGGCCATTCTGGAAAGCCGGGACCGGACGCTGGCGGGACCCACGGTGCCGCCGGGGGGACTGTACCTGACAAGACTTTGGTATGAGGATGAACGGCTCAATGGCTGAGAATACGACAAAAGACATTTGGAATGACGATGACGGAGCCAAGGAACCGCCGAAAAAGCGGCGTATGCTGCGGAAGTTCCTGATTTTCCTGCTGGTGCTCATCGCTGTGCTGGGCCTCGTGCTTGTAGCGGCGTGGCGGGACGGCACCGGGTTCGACGCTCTCCGCCGGTATTTTGCCTACGGTACGGAGGCGGTGGGCGGGGAAAAGACCGTCTACCGCTACGATACGGACAATACCAACCGCTTCGCCCGGGTGGGGACCGGCTCACTGGTCATCCTGTCGGATACGTCCCTGCGGCTGCTGGGACCTGACGGCAGCGAGGTGTGGAGCGCCAACGTGAAGATGAACGCTCCGGCGCTTGGACAGGGAGGCGGTCTGGCCGTGGCCTATGACATCGGCGGCACGGCCCTCTACGTGCTGGACGAGACCGGGCCCCGGCTGGAGCTGACCTCCGACGGGCCGCTGGTCTCCGCCAATCTCAACGGCTCCGGGATGCTGGCCGTAACCACTCAGACCAGCGGCACCAAGGGCCATGTGGACGTGTACGGCGCCGATATGCAGGTGCTGTTTGCCTTCAACGCCCACCGCCGCTTTGTGGCGGATGCCTGCGTGACGGAGGACGGCGGCTATTTGGCCGCCGTGACCATGGGGCAGGCGGACAGCATGTTTATCAGCAATCTGGTGATCTACGATCTGACCCAAGAGGACCCCGTGGCGGACTACGCCGTGCCGGACGGTCTGGTGACGGCCATGACAGGCCGGGGAGATCGGATCCTCACCGTCACCGATACCTGTCTGGCGGTGGGGAATACCGCCGGAAAGCTTCTGGGCACCTATTCCTACAATGGTGAGTACCTCCGGGAATATGACCTCGGAGGCGAGGACTACACGGTGCTGCAGCTGAACCGGTATCAGTCCGGCAGTGTGGGACGGCTGGTGACGGTGGATGACGATGGCGAGGAGATCGCCAGTCTGGATGTTGCGGAGGAAGTCCGGGACGTTTCCGCCTGCGGGCGGTATCTCTCCGTGCTGTACGCGGACCGTCTGGTGGTCTACAACCGTCAGTTACAGGTCTACGCCACCCTCCACGGCCCGGAGCACACCCGCGAGGTGCTGACCCGGGCGGATGGCTCCGTTCTGATGATCGGTGCGGATTCCGCAGAGCTGTTTCTGCCATAAAAGGCAGGATTTACAGCGATGTTTACAAATTGTTTTCACGGTGAAAGGTAGGCAAGTCCCATGACACCTGCTATAATATTAGACGTTCTGATCGCGGCACTTTTGATCGCCGCAGCTTTGCGGGGCTGCTGGCGGGGGCTGTTCCTGTCCCTATCCGGCATCCTTGTTCTGATCGCGGCCATGATCGGCGCGAATCTGGGGGCGAAGGCCCTGACCCAGCCGGTCTCCGATTGGGTGACGCCAAAAATCGAGGAGCGGATCGCCGGAACGGTGGAAAAGACCTTGGAAAAGAAGGGGCAGGAGAGCGGTCAAACGCTGGAAGAACTGCTGCCGGACAGTCTGAAGGGCCTTTTGGACCGGACGGGACTCTTAGATCCGCTGCGGGGGACGCTGGAGCGCCGCGCGGAGGACAGCGTTGCCGCCACGGCCAAGGCCATTGCGGCGGCTGTGGCCCGGGAACTGGTGGAGACCTTTGCCTATGCCATTTTGTACATTCTGATCTTTGTGGCGCTGGTGATCCTGCTGCGGCTGGCGGCGCTGGCCATCAATCTGGTCCTGCGCCTGCCGGTGCTCTTCAGCGTCAACACCTTTGGCGGCGCTTTGCTGGGCTTGTTAGAGGGCATGATGGTGGTGTGGCTGCTGATCTGGCTGGCCCCCCGCCTTGGCATCGCCCTTCCCGCGGAGAACACCTATCTGCTTCACTTTTTCATGACGGTCGGACCAATGGGCCTGCTGTCATCCCTATCATAATTTCCCTATGGAGCGCCGCGCGCTCCGTGGGGTACGGAGGTAACTATGCAGCCAACACTTTGTTCCAGATGTAAAAAGAATATCGCCACGGTGTTCATCACCCGGATGGAGGGAGACAAGACCGTTAACGAGGGTCTGTGCCTGAAGTGCGCCAAAAGCCTGGGACTGCCGCAGGTGAACGAGATGATGCAGCGCATGGGCATCACGGATGAAGACCTGGATAATTTGAATAATGAAATGATGCAGGCGATGGACTCCATCGAGAATGTGGAGGATCTGCCCGGCGGAGAGGATGACGAGGAAGCCGGCAAGACCGCTACCTTCCCGTTTCTGAACCGCCTGTTCAGCAACGGCGGCGAGCCTGCTCCCAAGGAGGAGACGCCTGCGGAGGACGGCAGCCGCCGGGAGAAAAAAGAGGGGAAGCCCAACGGAAAACGCAAGTTTTTGGAGGGCTACTGCATCTCCCTGAACCGTAAGGCCAAGGAGGGCAAGCTGGACCCGGTGATCGGCCGTGCGGAGGAGATCGAGCGGGTCATTCAGATCCTGAACCGCCGCCAGAAGAACAACCCCTGTCTGATCGGTGAGCCCGGCGTGGGCAAGACCGCCATCGCGGAGGGTCTTGCCCAGCGGATCGTGGCGGGGGATGTGCCCTTCAAGCTGCGGGATAAGGAGGTCTACCTCCTCGACCTGACGGCGCTGGTGGCCGGGACTCAGTTCCGGGGCCAGTTTGAGCAGCGGATGAAGGGCCTCATCGACGAGGTCAAAAAGCTGGGTAACATCATCCTGATGATCGACGAGATCCACAACATCGTGGGTGCAGGAGATGCCGAGGGCAGCATGAACGCTGCCAACATCCTGAAGCCTGCTCTTTCCCGGGGCGAGATTCAGGTCATCGGCGCCACCACCTTTAATGAATACCGCAAGTCCATCGAGAAGGACAGCGCCTTGGAGCGCCGGTTCCAGCCGGTGACGGTGAACGAGCCTTCCATCGAGGATTCCATCAAGATCCTCAAGGGTCTGGCCCCCAACTACGAGGCGTATCACGGCGTCAAGATCTCCGACGGTATCCTGCGTCAGGCGGTGCTGCTGAGCGAGCGGTACATCACCGACCGTTTTCTGCCGGATAAGGACATCGACCTGATCGATGAGGCCTGCTCCGACCTGAACCTGAAGGACCCGGACATCTCCCGGCGGATGCAGCTTCAGCGGGAGATCGATGACTTTGAAAAAGAACGGGCCATGCTGGAGGAGCAGGGGGCGCAGGAGGGCGCGGAGCCGGATTACGAGCAGATCGCCACCTTGAAAAGCAAGATCCTCCAGCGTCAGACGGAGCTGAACACCCTGCTTTTGAAGGGCGATCCCCAGCTGACCATGGAGAACATCGCCCACGTTATCGAGCTGTGGACCAAGATCCCGGCCTCCAAGATCCGGGAGGAGGAATTCCAGCGGCTCAGCCAGTTGGAGGAGCGGCTCAAAAGCCACATCGTGGGACAGGACGAGGCTATCGCGGCGGTGTCCGCCGCCGTGCGGCGGAACCGGGTGGGTATCTCTCCCAAGCACAAGCCCGTCAGCTTTATTTTCGTCGGCTCCACCGGCGTGGGCAAGACGGAGTTGGTGAAGCAGCTGGCCGTGGACCTGTTCAACACCCCGGACGCGCTGATCCGTCTGGATATGTCGGAATTTATGGAAAAGCACTCCGTTTCCCGGATCGTAGGCTCCCCGCCGGGCTATGTGGGCTATGACGAGGCGGGCCAGCTGACGGAGAAGATCCGCCGGAAGCCCTACGCCGTCATTTTGTTCGACGAGATCGAAAAGGCCCATCCTGACGTGCTGAACGTGCTGCTGCAAATTCTGGATGACGGCGAGATCACCGATTCCCACGGCCGCCGGGTCAACTTTGAAAATACCATCATTGTCATGACTTCCAACGCCGGCAGCGGCAATCAGGACGGCGGCACAGTGGGCTTTGACCGCAGTCAGACCCAGCAGGACGCCGACAAGGCCATGAAGGCGCTGCAGCAGTTCCTGCGGCCGGAGTTTATCAACCGGGTGGACGCCGTCATTACCTTCAACCGTCTGTCCAAGGAAAATTTCAAGGAGATTGCCAAGATCATGCTGGGCGAGTTGGTCACATCCTTGGGTGACAAGGGCATCACCTTTACCTATGATGACAGCCTGGTAGAGTTCCTGGTGGAAAAGTCCTTCTCCCGGACCTATGGCGCCCGGAACCTGCGGCGCACCATCCAGAAGGAGCTGGAGGACCCCATGGCCACCAAGATCATCGACAGCTACGAGCATCCGGTATCCCGGATCCACGCTGCTGCGGAGAACGAAGCTATCCGTCTGGACGCGCTGTAAGAAAGGGGAGAGGTACGGTGAAGCTGTTTCGGAAGAATATCGATCCCCGCTGCGCCTACTGCCAGCGAGGGCAGCAGATCAGCGAAACGGACGTCATGTGCGTGAAGCATGGCATCGTTCCAGTGGAGCACCATTGCAGAGGGTTTCACTACGATCCCCTGAAACGGGTACCGCCCCGTCCGGCTTCTCTGGACACCGCCAAGCTGAAAGAGGAAGATTTTTCCCTGTGAATTTCAAACAGGCACCCGCAAGGGTGCCTGTTTTGGCAAAAGGAGGAGACTATGGAGATCAAACGTGTATGCGCCCTATATTTCAGTGCCACAGGAAATACGGAAAAAACCGTTGCCGCCTTTGCGGAGACGCTGGCGGAGCAGTTGGGCGTCCCATGGGAGCGGCTGCCGTTCACCAAGCCTGCGGAGCGGGAACGGGACTATATGTTTGCCGACACGGATCTGGTGGTGGTGGGCACGCCCACCTACGCGGGAAAGCTGCCTAACAAGATCCTGCCGGACCTCAAGGCCCGCCTTCATGGTAACGGCGCGCTGGCGGCGGCCATTGTGACCTTCGGAAATCGGTCCTATGACAACGCTTTGGCGGAGCTGTGTGCGGTTTTGGAGGGTGACGGGTTCTATACGGTGGCCGGGGGCGCCTTTGTGGGCCGTCACGCCTTTACGGACAAACTGGCGGAGGACCGGCCTGACTGGGATGACCGGAAGGAATTGAAAAACTTTGCGGCTGCAATCGCCGACAAGGTAAAAAACTTGACAGAAAATCCCGCACCTGTCACCGTTCCCGGAGACCCGGAGGCCCCGTATTACATCCCCAAGGGCACCGACGGCGAGCCTGCCAAGTTCTTGAAGGCCAAGCCCCGGACCGATCCGGCCAAGTGTACCAACTGCGGCGCCTGCGCCCGGCTGTGCCCCATGGGGGCCATTGACCCGGAGGACGTGTACAGCGTCCCCGGCACCTGCATCAAGTGTCAAGCCTGTGTGCGGAAATGCACGAAACATGCCAAGTACTTTGACGATCCGGCGTTTTTATCCCATGTAGCCATGCTGGAGCAGACCTTCACCGAGCCGAAAAAGAACGAGGTGTTCCTGTAAGGAAAGTCCATCGGAATATAGCAAAACAGCGTCCCGTCATGGGACGCTGTTCCTTTTTTAGGGAAAACCGGACCGGTCAAGCCGCTGCTGCATAGCTTGGGAATGAAATCAAATGGGGAGGGGCGGCTATGGCACAGATCACAAATTTCTTCTTAGGGGCCAACAGCGGCAGCGGCTTTCAGAATTTATTTTCCGAGATCATGGACCCGGAAACGGCCTTTGACATCATGATCCTCAAGGGCGGGCCGGGGGTGGGGAAGAACACCTTCATGCGGGAGATCGGCAGGACCATGGAGCAGGCGGGAGCGGACGTGGAGTATCTCTGGTGCTCCGGGGATCCGGATTCTTTGGACGGCATTGTGATTCCAACGCTCCGGTGCGCCGTCTGTGATGGGACCTCGCCCCACGCCGTAGAGCCGAAGTACCCGGCGGCTGTGGATCGCTATGTGGATCTGGGGCGGTTTTATGACCTGCCCGCCGCCAAGGCACAGGCCGGGGAGGTGAAGCGCCACACCCGCGACTATCAGGACGCCTATGGTCGGGCATACCGCTGTCTGAAGGCGGCTCGGCAGGTGGAATTGGATACGGTCGCCGAGGTCAGCCGCAGCTTTGACCGCCAGCGGGCGGTCCGGCGGTTTTCCGGGATCATGGCCCGGGAGCTGCGGGGCCGGGGGAGCGGCACGGGAAGGATCACCCGCCGCTTTTTGGGGAGCCTGACCTACCGGGGGCCGGTCTGGCGGTTTGACAGCGTGGAGGCCCTGTGCCCCAAGGTCTATGAGCTGGAGGACAGCTATGAGCAGGCGGGGCCGCTGCTGGCGGCGCTGTGTGGGGAGGCCACTCGCCGGGACTATGACGTGGCCGCCTGTCCATCCACAGAGGAGCCGGGGCGGCTGGAACACCTGCTGATCCCGGAGCTGGGCGTGGCCTTCGTCACCTCCAAGCCAGGGATGGTGTATCCGGGAAAGCCCTACCGCCGGGTGCGGCTGGACGCCCTGAGCCATCCGGAGAACAAGGCCCGTCTGCGGTTCCGCGCCCGGATGACTGGGGTGCTCCGGGAGGAGGCGATCGCCGCACTGCAAGAGGCCAAGGCAGCCCACGATCTGCTGGAGGGCGTCTACAACCCCTATGTGGATTTTGAGGGCGTCCGGGCGCAGGCTGCGCTGGAGGCGGGGCGCTTACTGAGTTGGATGAAGTGAAAAAACCGTGCTGTTTTATAAACAGCACGGTTTTTTACTTAATATTGTTCGGTTTTCAGTTCAGGAAGTCCTTCAGCTTTTTGCTGCGGGAGGGATGGCGCGTCGTCGGGGCATGCTGCGTATCACTCGTTTTCACCTGCGGTGAAAATTCGTTCGCTTCGCTGCCCCTCCTCTTCCCACGCAACCCGTTTCACTGGGCTTGCGCGGGAGCCCTAAAGCTGCGCCAACGGTATCGGCAGCCCAGCGGGACTGTTAGTTCAGGAAGTCCTTCAGCTTTTTGCTGCGGGAGGGATGGCGCAGCTTTCTCAGGGCCTTGGCCTCGATCTGGCGGATACGCTCGCGGGTCACGTTGAACTCCTTGCCCACTTCCTCCAGCGTCCGGGTGCGGCCGTCCTCAATGCCAAAGCGCAGCTTCAGCACCTTTTCCTCACGGGGAGTCAGAGTGGACAGCACATCCATCAGCTGCTCCTTCAGCAGGGTGAAGGACGCGGCCTCGCTGGGCTCGCTGGCGCCCTCGTCGGGGATGAAGTCGCCCAAGTGAGAATCCTCCTCCTCGCCGATGGGGGTTTCCAGAGACACAGGCTCCTGGGCGATCTTCAAAATCTCCCGGACCTTGTCCACAGGCATATTCATCTCCTTGGCAATCTCGTTGGGGCTGGGATCGTGGCCAAGCTCCTGCAAGAGCTGACGGGAGACACGGATGACCTTGTTGATGGTCTCCACCATGTGAACGGGGATCCGGATGGTACGGGCCTGATCCGCGATGGCGCGGGTGATGGCCTGACGGATCCACC
>ERZ773173.1501-NODE-1501-length-20712-cov-5.896306_pt1 | contig 20712 bp, 13 predicted proteins | sample MGYA00580535_ERZ773173 | MGnify/ENA primary metagenome ERZ773173 (study PRJEB29015, sample SAMEA2737856) | human gut metagenome | biome: human gut; feature: human-associated habitat; material: faeces | place: China | collected 2012 ...
GGTGCGGCCGGACGAGGCGGAGCCGGCGGCTGGTAGCGCGAAAGCCAAAAGTCGCGGTATTCCAGCGGTGTGTACCGGTGACCTCCGTAATTCCAGTAGTGACCGTCCCAATGGCCGTGACCGTAATTGTCTCGAATCCACTCTCGCTGCAGGGCGTCTCCGACGCCGATCAGGATATCGGCAAGCAGTTGATCGGAATGCGAGTGGGCCAATGCAAGACACGGCACGCTCGTGAGCGCCAAAGCGGCAACGGATGTTTGCAATATACGGCGTCGAGTCAGTATGGTCATTTTGTCGGTTCTCTCAAACGGTTCAATCAGATTGACGGTTTAACGAGGTCCGGGGCCGCCGGGGCCGCGATCGTTACCTGGACCTCTGCCAGGACCATTTCTGCCGGGCCCCGGGCCTTGACCCGGATTGCCGGGACCTCGTCCGCCGTTGCCGGGACCGCGGCCGGGAGGATTGCCGGGGCCGCAGGGACCGTTGCCGCAGGGCGGGGGATTACGGTTTGGGCCCGGTGCCGGACGCGGCTGCGGACGCGGAGCGGGCGGCTCGTAGCGAGACAGCCAGAAATCTCGATATTGGGTCGGCGTGTAACGGCGGCCTTCATAGTGCCAGTAGTGGCCGTCCCAACGACCGCGACCGTAGTGTTCACGGATGTAGTCGCGCTTCATGGCGTCTCCGACACCGATCAGAATATCGGCAAGAAGACTGTCGGCGTTGGCAAGCGCAATGCCCGGAACGGCACCGACTGCCAAAACGGCCGTGGCGCTTTGAATGAGGCGGCGACGAGAGAATGAGATGTTTGTCATAGCTGTCTCCTGGGGAAGACATCGAAGATCACTGAAAAAGACTTTTGTTCCTGGCAATTATCTTATTCCGGACAAAAGTAAGCCGACGTAAAGATTTGCTTGGAAAATGCGAAATAGCACAGCAAAATCAGTACGAACCCAGATTCAGTTTACTGCGGCCGACGACCAATTTGAGAGTCGAACCTCAGAAAATCAATTCCGTTTGGGCGCTGTTGCCGCGTTTGAGGTGAAGGGTCGGCAAAACGACGGCAAGCTCAGGATCTTCCGGGTTTTTGCGCCAGGCAACGATAAAGCCGATCTCGGCGGACTGAACCGTAAAGCCGCTCTTTTTGAGTTGCGCCAGACGAGCTTGGAAAGCTTTTGAATAAACAACCAGACGCACGACGTCGGTGGACGTGCGAATCGTGAGGCCCTCTTCGATGGGCGTGAGCGGAAAGCCCGCTCGCATCGACAGAATCAATCGCTTCTTGTCTTCGAAATAATCGAGCCAAACGTCTTCGTGCGTGAGTGTGAGCGTCAGTTCGTCAGGTGCGTTGTACGCGGTTTTATCAACAGACGGATGAACGGTCTCGGGCAGCGTCTGGTTTAAGAGCGCGCCGCGGTAGTGAATGGTGAGGTCAAAGCGCGCGCGGGTCATGCCCACATAGAGCTTGCGTCTGGCGTCATCGTCTTCAAAGGAGCGCGAGGCGTAAAGAATGTAGACGTGATCGAACTCGCGTCCCTTGGCCTTGTGGATGGTGGAAACAACGATGCTCGAAGCCGTGCGCTCAAAGGTGTCTTCAAGGACTGATTCGCGAAGGAATTCTTCGAAGTCGGCAAGGTAGAAGAAACCTTCGGCGGGCAACACGGCGGTAAAGGATTCGATGAGGCGAAGGACGTTGTCAAGCCAGATACTGGCACCGTAGCTTGCTTTAAGCCATTGCTCGGCATCGGCAAAAAGACGCACGGAAGCACGCTTTTGACCGTGCATCTGTGCGGTCATGTATTTCAGTAGAGCGCGTACCTCGGCAAGATTGGCGACACCGACGCTTTTTTGCGACTGAATAAGTGATACGGCAACGCCCGTTTTCTTCAGCATGGCGCACAGCGTAAACGCTTCTTCGTTGGTGTTGGTGAGTACCGCACAACTGCCCGAGAGCTTGCCGCAGGAAAGATCCGAAATGATGCCTTTGACGAGAGCCTCCTCGAAATGCTCGGACGTGTGGCTCACGAGGCGCACAGAACCCGTCTCGTTACGCACTGCGGTTAATGCGTGAGTCTTGAGGCGAGCCTTGATTTTGCTCACAAAGGCGTTGCTGAAGTCAACCACCGCGGGCGTGCTGCGGTAGTTTTCCGTCATTTCATGGCGCACAGCATCGCGCTTGGCAAGCATATCCTGCATGAAGCGACCGTCGGCGCCGCGGAAAGCGTAAATGTTCTGATCGTCGTCTCCCACGGCAATCACGCGAAGCGTTTCGTTGTGCTCAATGAGCGCATCGACAAGCGCGGCTTCGGAGGCGTCCATGTCCTGCGCTTCGTCAATCACGAGCACCGTTTTGCCGATGCGCGAGGGCTCGGCATTGCCCGAAGCGATCTCTTTGGCGGCTTTGAGAACGATGCCGTCGGCTTCTTGCAGTGAACCGTAACGGCCGAGTATGTCGAAAGCGTAGGAGTGAAAGGTCTTGATGTCGACAAAATAAGCGGCTTTGCCGACGAGTTCGATGAGTCGGCGCTTAAATTCGGTGGCGGCCGCGCGCGAGAAGGTGAGCATCAGGAGCTGTTCGCTGCGAACATCTTCCCGAACGAGAAGGCTTGCAAGCTTGTGCACCAAGACACGCGTCTTGCCGCTTCCGGGGCCTGCGGCCACCACGACGAACTGCGCTTGTTCGTCGATGATCGCGCGCTGCTTTTCGGAGAGTTGACCGAAGATGCGGTTGCGCAGCGAGGGCGTCAGGCCGAGATTGAGCTCGTCGGCGGCTGTCCCCGCAAAGTACTTGTTGAGGAACTCCTGGTAATCGAGCTCGAAGTAATCTCGCACGTACTGCAATGCCGCCTGATAGTCGGCCAGCATCAGGTTGGCGTAGCGACCGACGATGTGAACCTGTTGCACCTTCTGGCGGTAGTGTTCCGAAAACTGAGCGTAGTCCTGCTTGCGGTAGCGGCGCTTGTTGTCGAGCTCAACGCGCTCGAGGGTCATGCCCTGGTACGAAACCATAAAGCCGCCTTCGAGCGACAGAACACCCGTGCGGTGCAGGAACAAAAGCGCGTTTTCAATGTCGCGCAGCGTGACGGGCGTCTCGGAAAGCCAGCTTTGCTGGCGGTAGTCGCGCAGCAGCTGTACGGCGGAAAAAGAGAGCGAGACGTAGTCGGGCGAGGCGGTGCTCACAGCGTTTGCGGCCATTGATTTGAGCGTCTCAACGATAAAGGCGCACAGGTCGGCTCGCATCTGCGCGGCGACTTCAAGTTCCTGCGTCGTGCGTTTGGTTGCGAGAGAAACGTTTTGCGAGCCGCGGGTGCGGCGCATTTCGTCAAGCTGCCCTGCAGCTTTCATGTACATCAAGAGGGTCGTGATCTTCTTGACGTCGCTCGCACAACCTCCGGCCAAGGCTTCGTTGTTGAGTTCCTTGAGGTTGAAGTCGGCGCGTCCGCCGTCGGACAGACGACGGATGAGAAGCGATTCGAGAGTCTGGTATGTCCCGAGAACGGAAGAAGCCGCTTTGAGGTGACGTTTGCTGACCGTGGCGGCCATGTCGTTGTCGTCGTGCAATACGCCGGCCTGGCGCAGTTTGCCGATAACGGCAACGACTTGAGAAAGTGCGATGCCCAGGCGATCGGCCAGCCAGTCGGTGCGGGTTTCGGCCGGTTCCCCTTTGGTCTTGTAGCCGCTGCGAGCGGAAATGAGCGAAGCGACGATGCGCACGGCTTCGTTGCGCTCGGACTCACCGGCAAATAGGGGGCTAGCTTCGATGCGCTCTCGCGCTTCCATGGTGCTTTTGACGGCAACGCTGGTGGCGTATACGCGCGGAGCGTTCATAGAGCGGCGCAAGTAACCGGCGATCTCCAAAGCGGCAATCGCGTTTTTGACCTTGGTGTCAAGCTGCAGTTCGTCGTACTCGAGACCGGCTTTGCGCGCAAGCTCGAGCGGAGAAATTGAAAAGCGCTTGCTTTTCATCGACTTGATGGCGTTCCAGATGAGCTGGATGTCGGCAAGCGTCAGTTTGGATTGACGCAACAGCGCAAAGTGCGTGTTGAGGTCTTCCTCGTTAAAGAGGATGCAGCACTGCGCCTGAAGCGACTCGTCTCGGCCTGCGCGACCCGACTCCTGCACGTAGTTTTCAAGCGACGACGAGATGTTGTAATGCACCACCAGAGCGACGTCTTTTTTGTCCACTCCCATGCCGAAAGCATTGGTGGCGACGATCGTCTTGACGTGGCCCGCGATGAACGCATCCTGATTGGCGCTTTTTTCGGCCGCATCCATGCGTCCGGCAAAGGCAACGGCTTCTAGACCGTCGGCTGTGAGGGCCGCGGCAAGCTCCTTGGTTTCCCGCACGGTGGCCACGTAAACGATGGCGGGGCCTTCGGCTGCTTCAATCAGCTCACGCAGACGTGCGTAGCGCTCGGCATCGTTGTCAACGTGAATGACGCGATAGCTCAGGTTCTTGCGTTCGGCCGAAGTCGCAAGGATGCGCAGCTCAAGGCCGAGCCTTTGCTTAAAGTAGTCGCAGATGTCCTGAATGACCTTTTGCTTGGCCGTGGCCGTAAAGCACGAAACGGCAATCTTGCATTGGCCGCCGTAAAAGTCTTCGAGCTTTTTGATGAAGTCAGCGATGAAAAGATAATCAACGCGAAAGTCGTGGCCCCAGACCGAAAAGCAGTGCGCCTCATCGATCACAAAGCGCGCCACACGACGCTGTTGCAGAGCGGCCAATATCGAGCGAGAGCGAAGCGACTCGGGGGCAATGTACAAAAGGGTGGCTTCGCCGCTGATCACGGCTTCCAGCGCTCGGGAGCGTTCGATCGGACTCAAGAGCCCGTTGATGGTGACGGCGCGACTGATGCCTTTGGAGACGAGGTTTTCCACCTGATCCTTCATGAGCGACTGCAGGGGCGAAATGACGACCGTGAGCGCTCGGGTGAGTTCGCCTTGCATCAGGGCGGGCAGCTGAAACGTGATCGACTTGCCGCCGCCCGTGGGAAAGACCGCCAAGAGCGATTCGCCGCCCACGGCCGCACGCGCGGCCATTTCCTGCAGGGGTTCTCCGTTGTAGGTTCGAAACGAGTCGAAACCGAAAAAGCGAGAAAGAGCCGCTTTGACGTCAAGGCGTTCTTTGCAATAGGGGCATCCCTTTTTGCAGGGCGTATAGCGCAACGCATTGAGCACCGACTGCGTGGCCGGGTAATTGGTGTTGACCCAGGGCGGAATGACATCTGCGGGTTCTGCTGCGCGAATGAAGGCAAGCGCGTAGGCGAGTTCTGCCGGTTGCCGCTTGGCCAGGCCGTCAAGATCGGCGTGAATGCACAATTTGTCTGCCATCAGGCGTTTGATGACGCCTGCGGGATCCGCAAAGGTCGGTGTCTGGACGTTTAAGCACCGGAAAAAGCCCGCAAACTCCGGCCGGTTTTTGAGCATGGCGCAAAATAAGCGCTGCAGCACGCCGGGCAATTCATTGAAAGCTGCGACCTCTTCCTCAAAAAGCGCCATCGCCTTGCGGGCGTCCGATAGAGGATTGTTGAGTTCGTCGGTCAGAAGCTTTTCGTCTTTGAGCAGGTTGTGAAAACGCTTGCGCGGAAAGAGAAGAGCAGACAACGGCAGCGTATCGACGGCTTGCGGTCCGTCGCCCAAGACGGGGCGCAGATACTGCATGTCAAAGGCTACGATATTGTGTCCGCAGACAAAATCGGCTCCTTTGCAAAACTCTTTAAAGGCCGCGACATTGCTCGAATGAAAGAAACGACCGTCGGCACGGCACGCACCCAGATCAACGATTTGGCCGGTTTCAGGAGACACTTCGGCATCAATAAAGACGATGGCGTCCTTATTGAAGGTGCCCGGCAGCAGCACGGGACCTTTGGCCAAAGTGGGTAGATTGCTCATTGAAACTCAGTAGTTGTTCGAAAAAGGGGCGGTAAACGCACGCGCTTGGATTTTAAGGCGCAGCGCACGCTTTGTCCTGCATTACGCCCACAGATTTTGCGTTACTTGTGGTCAAAACAGTCCGCGTTGCGAGGCAGCTCGGGGGCGAGGCGAGTAGCCAGAAGCTTGTCGATGAGACCTGAGGCTGTTGAGTCGACGATGGCGCGCTCATAGCAGGGTTTGGGCATGAAACCCGCATTGACGGCGTCTTTGAGAAAGGCGAAGAACGCATCGAAAAAGCCGTTAACGTTTAAAAAGCCCACAGGTTTGTTGTAAAGACCGATCCAGTTGCCGGTGATCATCTCGCAGGCTTCTTCCAATGTGCCGATGCCGCCCGGCAGCACGACGAACAGATCGGAGAGCTCGGCCATTTTGGCCTTGCGTTCGTGCATGTCGGCAACTACTTTCAACTCGGACAGATCTTCAACAGGAGTTTCCTGGTTAATCAGAAAGGTCGGGATGATGCCGGTGACGGGAACGCCCAGTTTGAGGGCCGTGCGCGCCGTTTCTCCCATTAAGCCCGTGCCGCCGCCACCGAAGACGAGCTGAAGGTTTCGTTTGGCCAATTCGTGAGCCACGGCGTGCGCTGCGTCGGTGTACGCAGGATTGTTGCCGGTGCGGGAACCGCAGAACACACAGACGTTGAGTTCGGTCATGGCTTGCTTCATTTCTGAAAGAGGAAAGGAGGCATTTTAGTGGTTGTCAGCGGTATCTGGGCGCGATGAATTCAAAGAATGATGGAGTGCTTGTAGTGGTTTTGATGGCATAGGGACTGTAAAAAATCGAGATATAAAACGGTTTTTTACAGTAAAAAACTGATTTATAAGTTGGGTTTTTACAAGGTTGACCGTAAAGTCTTCCTACAGACACCGAATCTAGCGTCGGCTGACAGGATTTGTTTGGTGGAGAAAAAAACATCCCGACAGAATGACTTTTTGTTTGTCATGTTGTCGGGAATCTTTTCAAGTTAAGAGTGAAGTTAGTCTACCCAGAATTGGATGGTGGCCGTTGTGCGGAATTCGCTCATATCTAGTACAGCGTTCGTTAAATAACGCTATTTATTAGCTCGTGGACCTCCTCCATTTTCCATTTCCATCGGAAAGGAACGGGGTCCTCGTTGCACTCTGCCACCCAGCGTTCGATATGGCTCCGAAGCTCGTCCTTCGAGTTGACTCTCAGTCCGCGAAGGCTCACACGGGCCATCTTGCTGAAGAACGCCTCAATCAAATTCAGCCATGAAGCATGCTTGGGCGTAAAAACTAACTGGAAGCGTCCTTTGCGGGTATCCAGGTACGCTCGCGTCTCGCGCGACGTGTGAATGGTGTGATTGTCAAGAACCATGAATATCACGCGGTCTTCAGGGTAAATCGCGTCAATCAGCTTTAGAAAGTCGATGAAGTCAGTGCTTTTGTGGCGTTCGCGAATCAGGCTGTGAACTTTGCCGGAAATCAAATCGATGCCGGCAAGAAGCGACAAAGTTCCGTGACGTTTGTACTCATAGTCGCGACGAGTAAAACCATTCCCATCTACCGGATTCCTATCCGGATGTACGTTGCCAATTGCCTGAATACCAGGCTTCTCGTCGTACGAAACGAAGACTGCGCCGTTCGGCTGCGACGAATTTCCCAAGGTATTCCTGAAGACGAGTTCCATCTCGACGCGCTTGTATAAGAGCAAAACTTCGCGACACTTGACGGAAAAATCCGGATCCTTCTTCTCAAGGTAATAGCGGATGTGGTGGGGCTTGATCTCGTCGCTATCCAAAATCGACCAAATGGTTGATTTAGAAACCTTCGCCAGCTCGCTCCCAAATGGCTTCTCGCTCGCGTGCTTTCGTACGTATGCAGCAAGCGTATCCATTGACCAAAGCGCTTGAGTTGGGCCGTCGCTCAACTCCTTGGGCGGCGTGCACGCCAATTCCTTAACCCAAGTTCGTGCCTCGACTCCAATAACCGCAGGGCGACCGCTTCGCCTGAGATCGTCGAGCGCCATCATCGGTCCAATCTGTAATGCTTTACGAAGCATGCGAGCAACCGCACTGACAGATAGACCAGCCGAAGCGGCGATCTCTCTTTGCGGCTTCCCGTCGGCGGCAGCGAGGAAAACTTTGGCTCGCTGCACTCGCCGGAGCTCCTCGCTACGGGAACTGGCTATTTGATTCAGGGTTGCGAATTGCTCGGGAGTAAGTTCGAGTCGATTGCTGATAGGGCGGCCACGCGGCATGGGAAGGTATCCGTAATAGGTAAGCCCCCCATTGTACCGCATATCTTAATTATTAGCTTTATTTACAGAACGCTGTGCTAGGAGAAATAAATCATGAAAAAGACTTTGGCTGCAGTTGCAGTGCTCGGCGCTTTCGCTGGTTCCGCCCTCGCTGCTGACGTTCAGCTCTACGGTATCGTTGACTTGGGCTTTAACTACACCCACATTGACGGGGATCTTCACAACGGTATCGGCTACGACGACAAGGATACCTTTGAAATGAAGTCCGGCCAGCAGTCCGGCTCTCGTTTTGGTTTCAAGGGTACGGAAGATCTCGGCAATGGTTTGACGGTTGGTTTCGTTCTTGAAAACGGCTTCTCCGCTGACACGGGCGCTGACAATGCCACGTTCTTCGATCGTGAATCCATGCTCTTCCTGCAGGGTGGTTTCGGTAAGGTTGCTTTCGGCCGTATCGGTTCCTTCAACCAGGGTCAGGGTTCCTTCTCCAAGATCGGCATGCTGACGCCGTTTGGTACGTCCTGGGGCGACTACGTTGTTCAGGCTGGCGCCATTTTCGCCTCCTCCACCCGTTATGCCAACTCCATCGTTTATGAAACCCCCTCGTTCGCCGGCTTCCAAGTGACGGCCATGTACGGCATGGGTGACGACGGTGTGGAAAACGAATCCGGTTCCGATCGTTACTATGGCGTTGCGGCCACCTACAAGAACGGTCCGGCTTCCGCTTACTTGGCTGTTGACAGCACCAACTACAAGACGGCAGGTGTCACGAATGGTCAGAACATTGATGACGCCTGGACCGTTACCCTCGGCGGCAACTGGGACTTTGAAGTGGCTAAGCTGTACTTTGGTGCTCAGTACTTTGACGAAGTCAAGCTCAGTAGCCTCGGCGGTATTGCCGGAAAGAGTCCTTGGACAATCAAGAATGCTGCTGACGAGGTTACATTCAGCACAGCCAACCTCAAAGCCACTGGTTACAGCGTGACGATCGGTGCCGATGCGCCGCTCGCCGGCGGCAAGCTGATGGCTGCTGCCGCTTATGTTGACGGCGAACAGTCCGATTTCGAAAAGGATTACGGTGAAGGTAAGTATGACTTCACCCGTTGGGTGATTTCCGCTGGTTACGATTATCCGCTCTCCAAGCGCACCAACGTATACGGCGTCATGTCCTACATGGATGACGAAATCGAAGGAACGGGTGACAACAAGGGTACGGATTGGAATCCCAGCGCCTATACCTTCATGGTCGGCATGCGCCACAAGTTCTAATCTGATCTCTTTCTGAGATTGATTGATTAGTTGAAAACCGCTTCGGTTACGACCGAGGCGGTTTTGTGTCCTTCAGAAAAGGATTTTTCTCGCCATCAACCTTAAGTGTTGTAATTTATCCTAGGGTTTACCCCCCCCCCATGCTATTGACTTTTATCATTCCCTTGTAAGCCATTTCTCTTCGGTGCCATGATCGTCCCTGTCCTGCAAGGACTCCGCCGGATTGAGTTGCGTCTTTGCAAGAGTCCGCAACTCTTGTTCCGTCCGGCGGTTTTTGCAAAAACTCAAAACTTGCGAGTCTTTTCTAAGACTAGGAGATTTAAAAATGAAAAAGACTTTGGCTGCAGTTGCAGTTCTCGGTGCTTTTGCCGGTTCCGCCCTGGCTGCTGACGTTCAGCTCTACGGTATCGTGGATACGGGCTTGGGGTACAACCATATTGATGCCGGTGATTTGGATGGTGCATCGTTCAAGGACTGGAAAGGTAACGAAATTGTTAATTTCAGCGATTCTGATTCCTTCTCGATGAAGTCAGGTCAGGCTTCCGGTTCCCGTTTCGGTTTTAAGGGCACGGAAGATCTCGGCAACGGTTTGACGGTCGGATTCATCCTTGAAAACGGCATCAATTCCGATGACGGTACCGACGCCGGCGTCTTCTTCAATCGTGAATCCAGCCTTTTCGTTCAGGGTAATTTTGGTCGTTTCGCTATGGGTCGTCTCGGCTCCATCAACAACGGTCAGTCTTCCTGGGCAAAGGTAGGTATGATTAGCGCCTTTGGCACGTCGTCCTGGGGCGGCACCTCGGCACAGCTCGGCAACTTGATGTCGCTGGCTGGCCAGTGGGACAACATGATTGCCTACGAAACCCCTGATTTCGCCGGCTTCAAGGTGTTTGCTCAGTATGGCATGGGCTCCAACGATCATGAAAATGAGTCTTCGAGCGACCGTTACTACGCCATTGGTGCCACCTATAACAACGGTCCGTTTGCTGCCTATTTCGCTGTTGATTCCATCAACTATCAGACTGCCGGACTTAAAAATGGTTTGGATGGAGATGATGTTGACGACAGCCTGACTGTGACGCTCGGCGGCAGCTACGATTTCGAGGTTGTTAAGGTTTACCTCGGTGGTCAGTACTTCGACGAAGTTAAGCTCTCGTCCATCGGAGGCGTTACGAACGACATCATGGGGGATGTTGACCTCAACAAGTTCACTGAGATCACTAGCAGCTATTCTGCTTTCACCATTGGTTCCTTGAAGGTCAAGGGCTACGGCCTCAGCCTGACTGCTGACGCTCCGGTTGCCGGCGGCAAGGCTATGTTCGGCATGGGCTATGTCGATGCCGAAGCTGCTGACTCTGTCGTGGATATGGGATTTGGCGATGCCGACCTGAAGCGCTACATCGTCAGCGTTGGTTACGACTATCCGTTCAGCAAGCGCACCGACGTTTACGCCGTTGCTTCCTATTCGCAGGATAAGCTGGATCTTCAGAGTGTCGCAATTGATGACGAATACAAGTTCAAGACCTATTCCCTGTACGTCGGTCTGCGTCACAGATTCTAATCTGATCTCTCTTTGAGAATCTCTGATTAGATCCAACCCGCACCGGTTCGCCGGCGCGGGTTTTTTACGTCTGACCTATGCTCGAAGCATTCAACGCCTATAATCAGCCTCCTCACTGTTTCTTCTTTGTTCTCTTTTTGTATCTCTTCCTCTCACCATGCTTCAATCGTGCTGGATGCTTGTGGCTTCGCTTTTGGGGAATGCGGACGAAAACTTGGACCAAAAATCAACGAAATGAGGTTCAGGTTATGTACACGCAAAAAGAAATCAACAAGGTGTTACGGATCTACGACAAGTTGCGTTCGCAACGAGAAACTGTTCGTGTTCTAGGATACCCGTCACGCAATCTACTGAGACAATGGCTCCGGGAAAGAGACAAAACAGGCCAAGCGATCGCCAAGCACAGAGGGGATCTTGAGCTGAAGAAAAAAGCTGCCAAAACATACATTGAGCACAGGCGCGATCTATCTGCCGTAATCGATTTGCTTGGCCACCCCGTAACACGGCGAACGGTGCAGTACTGGGTTCAACAGTTTTATCCCAAAGCTCGAAAGCTCGTCAGCGGGCAACTTAAGCTGCAAGCCAAACGATATTCTTGGGAAACCAAGGTCAGAGCCGTACTTGCCATGAGGCGGTCTGATCGTACGGTCATGAGTGTGGCTCGAGAGTTTTCCGTGTCTCGTCAAACGCTTTATGCTTGGGATAAAGAAATTCCCAAGCCGCAAATCGATGTACCGGAGCCAGCCATGTCACCGATTCGAAAACCTCCGAAAGCGACGGCGGTTTCACCGGAAAATGAGGAGCAACGTTTTGAACGCGCTTGCAAGAGAGTCGAGTTTCTTGAGAAGCAAGTGACGCGTCTTGCCCTTGAGTCCGAAGAACTGCAAAAACAAATTCGTCACCTTCAACTCCAAAAGGATGTGCTCGTAGAGGTGGCCAAAATCTTAAAAAAAGGCGAGGACGGCAATCCAACAACCTTGAGCAATCGCGAAAAAACGATCGTGATTGACGTCCTGCGAAAAACCTTCAAGCTCAAGGATCTTCTGGAAGCTTTGAGACTTTCCAAGAGCAGTTATTTCTATCAGCGCACAGCCTTATCCCAACCGGACAGATATGCGCCTGTGAAAGAGCAAATACGCGAAACATTCAACCGGAATTACCGCTGCTACGGCTATCGAAGGATTTGGTACAGTCTTCGGCGAGACGGCTTCCGACTTTCGGAGAAAGTCGTTCGGCGAATCATGCGTCAGGAAGGCCTGTACGTTTACTATCCTAGAAAACGCAAATTCTGCTCGTATTGCGGAGAAGTTTCCCCATCGGTGCCCAGCCTGCTCAAACGTAATTTCCGAGCAACGTCTCCCAATCAAAAATGGCTGACGGATATCACTGAATTCTCATTGCCTGCGGGCAAAATCTATCTGTCGCCGATCATTGACTGCTACGACGGCATGCCTGTGAGCTGGACCATCGGCACCAGTCCGACAGCTGAACTGGCCAACACGATGCTCAGGCAGGCTGTCGCTACGTTAAAACCGGGCGACAAGCCTATCATTCACTCGGATCGGGGCGGGCACTATCGTTGGTCGGAATGGATCGAAATCACAAAGAAGGCATCTTTAACAAGATCAATGTCAAAGAAAGGTTGCTCGCCGGACAATTCAGCGTGCGAAGGATTTTTCGGCAGGATAAAGAATGAGATGTTCCATGAGCGGGATTGGCGCGATGTTTCGCTCAGGAAGTTTATGCAAATTTTGGATGATTACCTGCATTGGTACGCAAGCGAAAGAATCAAAATCACACTCGGCGGACTAAGTCCGGAAGATTTTAGGCGAAGGCATTTGAGCTGTCGATTAGCCGAAATGCGCTGAAAATTAGGTTCGACTTACCCCCACCCTGCGGACTACGGCCCAGTAAGTAGGCTGAGCGTCCGCAGGGTGGGGATAAGTCTGTCTTTTGCCTGTTGGTGATGGTTCCGTGAGGTGTTTTTTCGGTCAATCGTTTCCAATCTTAATGACGGGAGCGTGCCATTTTTTAGACAAACAAGCAGGCGCAGTAGCGAGATTTCAGGTATCGTCAAAAAGTCCAAGAAAATGTCCGCACTCTCGGATGGCTCAATTCTTTGTCGTTTTGTGGAAGCTTACAGTGTCACCCAACATTTGTTGTCAGTTGCTTCGTCTGACAATTGTCAGCACTGTCGGAAAAATTTCTGACAACTTTCAACTTTGTCTAAGCATCAACCCCCCCCCCGATCTGCGGGGCTTCTGGCTCGAGGGCTGACAGCAAACAGGGTTGTCAGAGCAATTTCTGACAGCTGTCACTTTTGTCAAAAAAATTTCTGACAACCGTCAGCTCTGTCATTCGGCTGAAGAAGTACCCTCCAGATGACATCCAGGCTCTGGAGTTCTCTGTATAGAACAAAAAGTGAGATGAGGGTGCTTTTTCCGGACTTGTTAACGAGGGCGAAATAGGTCACGATACCTTCCCCCCTGTTAGGAGTCCTTCTCATGGCTGCACCTCGCCGCAAATACACCAACGAAATGAAGCTCAATGCCGTCCACCTCGTTCAAAATGAGGGACGTCGAGCCTGCGATGTCGCTGACGAACTCGGCATTGACCGCAACACCCTCTACGCCTGGCTGCGCGATACTCGCAACGGTAAACTCTCCACTGATGATCCTGCCCGCGAGGTCACGCCCGAGCAGGCTGAAATTTCTCGCCTGCGAGCTGAGCTCGTGCGCTCCCGTCAGGAGTGTGCGCTGCTAAAAAAATTCGCGGCGTACCTCAGCACGACCGGCCTCAAGTGAGGTACGCCTTCATTCGTGAGACCCTCGCGGATCGCGAGCTCTATGGCATGCCACTCTCTGAACGGTGCCGCATCCTTGGCGTCAGCACCAGCGGGTATTACGAATGGCTGCACCGCCGGAATGGCCGACCTCGAAAGAAACTTCATGTTCCCAAGCGAGTAATGCTCAGCGACGAGACCGTGCTTGCAAGCGTCCGCCGCCTGCGCGGACTGCTCGGCTACACGCCCGGATACCGTCAGTTCCATGAACTCCTGCGCAAGCGGGGGATCCGGGTCGGCGTTACCCGCCTTCAGCGCCTGCTTAGAACCAACGGCTTCATCGGATATCGACACAGCAAGCGCCCCTACAAGACAACGGACAGCAACCACGACATGACGGTGTATCCCAACCTTCTCAACCGCGACTTCAGCCCTGGAAAGCTCAATCGCGCTTGGGTTTCGGACATTACATACCTGCCGACGCCGAACGGAACTTCGTACTTGGCGACCTTCATGGATCTGGGCAGCCGGAGAATCTTGGGGTGGGCGATCGATACGAAGATGACAACGGAGCTCATCTTGAAGGCCCTGGACATGGCTGTGCAGACACGCAGGCAGGAGAGACTTTCCGTGGTCGGCACGATTGTGCACTCGGATCGAGGTTCGCAGTACTGCTCTCAGAAGTTTCAGGGCCGCCTGGCTCAGCTGAACATGCGGCCGTCGATGAGCCGGTCGGGGAACTGCTGGGACAACGCGCCCGGCGAGTCGATTTGGAGCTCGCTAAAGCGCGAGGTGCTCATTGGCTGGAAAAGGTTTGCCGGCCACGAAGCAGCGGTCACCGCCGTGACTCACTGGATCCATGTTTACAATCATGTCCGTCCTCATTCCTCCATTGCAATGAAGACGCCGCTTGAATACGAAGAGGACTTGGCAACGAGCAAGTCCGTCAAGCCTAGCGCTTAAGCGCTTCACGCCTATCTCACCGGCTTAACAAGTCCGGATTTCGCGCCCCACCCCAATAGTGCAAGGAGTGAAAAAAACGCACACGACTTATGCATCGTGTGCGTTGAAGAAGGTGGAGATCCTTCAAGGAAAGACGCCGGAGAGAGTAAGACGTCTTTCCTTATTCGCTATCTAATGGATTAGAGAGCGTTCAAAGCGGAACCAGCCTTGAACCATGCAAGCTGCTTGGCGTTGTAGCTGTGCTTGGCTTCGAAGCGTTCCTTCTTGCCGTCGGCGTGCGTGAGTTCGATCGTCACGTTCTGACCCGGAGCAAGCTTGTCGAGGCCGAGGACCGAGACGCGATCCTTTTCCTTGATCTTGTCATAGTCCGCCGGGTTGACGAAGGTCAGTGCGAGCACGCCCTGCTTCTTGAGGTTGGACTCGTGGATGCGAGCCAAGCTCTTGGTGAGAACGACGCGAACGCCCAGATAACGCGGTTCCATAGCGGCGTGTTCGCGGCTCGAGCCCTCACCGTAGTTGTCGTCGCCGATGATGATGGAATCAATCTTGTGATTCTTGTAGTAGCGAGCGACCTTGGCGGGCGTGTCGTACGTGCCGGTCTCATAGTTGAGCGTCTTGCCGGCGGCGTCGGTAAAGCCGTTGACCGCGCGTTCGAGCAGGTTGTCCGAAATGCGATCGAGGTTGCCGCGGTAAGCCAGCCACTTGCCCCCCGGGGAGATGTGGTCGGTCGTGCACTTGCCCTTGGCCTTGATCAAGATGGGCAGGCCCACGAAGTCCTTGCCATCCCAAGCCGGGAACGGTTCGAGCAGCTTGATGCGCTTGGCGTTGGGGCTCACCTTGATTTCGATCTTGGCATAGTCCGGGCGGATGCAGTCGGTCAGATCCGTCACGAAGCCCTTCACCGGCAGTTCGGTTCCGGTCGGAGCCTTGAGTTTGATCGTCGTGCCCTTAGCGGTCGTGTAAGAACCCTTCATGGGGTTGAACGTCAGATCGCCGTTGATAGCCATGGCCATCACGATTTCGGGCGAAGCCAGGAAGGCGTGCGTCTGAGCGCTGCCGTCGTTGCGGCCCTTGAAGTTGCGGTTGAACGATTCGATGATCGAGTTCTTCTTGCTCGGATCGCCGATCGTACGCTTCCACTGACCGATGCAGGGACCGCAGGCGGTTGCAAGCACGGTGGCGTTGAGCTTTTCAAACACGTCGAGGATGCCGTCGCGTTCGAGCGTCTTGTAGATGCGCATCGAACCCGGGACGATCATGACGGGGGTCTTCACCTTGATACCGTTGTCGAGAGCTTGCTTGGCGATCGAAGCGGCGCGCGTGAAGTCCTCGTAGGAAGAGTTTGTGCAGGAACCGATCAGAGCGACTTCGAGCAGCTGCGGGTAGCCCTTTTCCTTGACGCGGTCGGCCACCTGATTGAGCGGCATGGCGGCGTCGGGCGAGTAGGGGCCGTTGATGTGCGGTTCAAGTTCGGACAGATTGATTTCGATGATGCGGTCGTAGTACTTGGCGGGATCAGCCATGACTTCCTTATCAGCACGCAGATCGGCGGCAACAGCCTTGGCCATGTCGGCCACTGCGGCGCGGCCCGTGGCGTTCAGATAACGAACCATCGAGTCGTCGAACGGGAAAACGGAGGTGGTGGCACCCACTTCGGCACCCATGTTGCAGATCGTGCCCTTGCCCGTGCAGGAGAGCTGCTGGCAGCCGTCGCCGAAGAATTCGATGATGGAGTTTGTGCCGCCCTTGGTCGAGAGGATGCCGGAGAGCTTCAGGATCACGTCCTTGGCGCTGACCCAGCCGCTCAACTTGCCGGTGAGCTTCACGCCGATGATCTTGGGCATCTTCAGTTCCCATTCCATACCCATGAGGGCGTCGACCAGGTCGGCGCCGCCAACACCGATGGCGAGCATACCCATGCCGCCGGCCGTTGGGGTGTGGCTGTCGGTCACCAGCATCATGGCGCCCGGGAAGTCGTAGTTTTCAAGGAAGACCTGATGGCAGATGCCCGTGCCGGCAGGCCAGAAGTCAAAGCCGTAGCGGCGGGACACGTCGCGCAGGAAGCTGTAGGTTTCAACGTTGTCGCGGTCGGCAATCTGGAGATCCTTGCGAACGCCGGTCTGAGCCGTCACGAGGTGGTCGGCAACCAGAGCTGCGGGCAGTGCGATGCGTTCCTTGCCGGAGGTGAGGAACTGCAGGATGGCCATCGGGCCGCCGATGTCGTGCGTACCGGCACGATCGGGACGCAGTTCAATGTAGTCCTGGCCGCGCTTGAATTCGGTGAGGCTTTCCGGATGATAGAGGTGCACGAAAAGCAACTTTTCGGTGAGCGTCAGCGGACGACCGAGTTTGGCGCGAACGGCAGCAAGCTTCTTGGGATAGTTGGCGTAGAAAGCCTTGATCATGTCGAAGTCGCGGATCTTGGACGTATCCTGTGCGGCTTTGGCTTCCTTTGCCATCAACAGGCTCGGGGCCGAAACCGTCGAAGCGGCCACGGCGCCGGCAGCGCTGGCTTTGAGCAGCTTGCGGCGGGAAATTTGCAGTTCAGACATCAGTTCTTCTCCTGTTTCTCTGTGTTTCTTGCGGGTGTCGAATTCATGAGCGGACACCCTTAAACGACAGTGATCGGGACGGTCTGTCGGCCGTCCTCTATTTGTCTCGATCGCAATTTTTCGTCCACGTAGGTGCTACGTAGTTTTGATTTATGTCAAAAATTTAGGGAGTTGACTTTTGAACGTTTTGGTTGCATTTCGCGCGTTGTGCGTGCGCGTGAAGCCGTTCCATTACAAGAATTTAAGGGAAGAACATAGCCGGCTAATGAAACGGATGACGAGACAAAGAATATATCGCGTCAATATCGGAGATTAAACAATCTTACGGAAGGGACTGGAAAGAAGAAACAATATAAAAAATAAGCCGGCTAAAAAATAGATGACTCAATGTTTGCTAACGACAATATGACAACGTGTTGAATCACTTAACTGTCGGATGATTCACGAGACTACTTCTTGTGTGAGAAATGATGATGGAGCGAAGCCATTGGTTGGCAGGGTCGGCGTTTTTGGATTCGTGCCAGTATAAAGTCGGATAAAACGGGGATTCCCCGAGTTGGGGCGTTTTGTAAATTGTGATTGGCAACCATTGGGACAATGTTCTTGCCGTTGTTTCGGGAAGAACCACCACGACGTCTGCAACAAGGCATGCAAAAGCTGAACTGACGAAGAATGGGGACTTTATGAAGCACTGACTGCTTGAAAGATGCTTCTGCTGATCGCTTGGGTCAGAAAAGAAAAATTTCTTGCGAGCTGAAACTCGTACTTTTTGGTAATCGTTGACATGGAGGTGAATTTCTTCAGGCGGAACCTTTTCCAGAGGGTGACCTTTGCGGGTGATGTAGACAAAGTGATCTTCAAAAAGTTTGAAAAAACGGACGCTTTTGGGAACTTCACTGTCTTTGTACGGGTAGATAAGCAGATCCACTTCATTGGAAGACAGGTAGTCGACGTACTTTGTCAGAGCCGAAAAGCGGATATCCGGAATTTCGAAGGTAACACCGGGGGCCGCTCGTTGTATCGCATTAACAACCGGCAGAAAGATGCTGAAGAAAGCGTTGTCGACGATCCCCAAACGAAAGTTCTTCGTAAGACGGGCAGGATCGAAGATCTCCTCTTGCGTGAGAGCCAATAGGGACTGAAGCGTTTTTTCAGCATTGGGTATGAGTCGTTCGCAACGTTCGCTTGGAACCATTCCGGTTCGGGTTTTCAAAAAAAGCTCATCGTGAAATATCTCGCGCAGCGTTGAAAGAAGGCGACTGCCGGCCGGCTGCGAAATACCAAGGCGTGAGCATGCCTTGGAAAGACTTCCTTGCTCATAAAGCTGAAGCAAAAATTGCAGAAGCTCGGCTGAAAGGTGGTTATTCATTTTTCGAAAAACCCATATCCAAGAAGGAAATATTGTCCCATAAAAAACCGACTACAACCGACAAAAGCCTGTTTCTACAATGGTTTTTAAGAAATTAACCAATGGATTTTTTCCAAAGAGGAGAAACAAATGATGAAATTAAAAACCGTTGCAATCGCCGCCGGTATTGTTTGCTCAATGGCATTTTCCACACAGGTTCTAGCTGTCGGCGGGGCCAGCGGCCCTCACGTTGCCTATCCGAGCAAGGGCAAGATCGGCGAAATTGTGGTGAATCCCTACGGCATCGCCCCTTTAACGGCAGTCATTCGCAACGGGGGCTACGTGATTACTGACGTTTCCGTTCGTATCGTGCCCAAGAAAAACGGGCAGGAAATCAAATACAAGGTGAGCAACTCGGAGGTGCTTACGCACGGCGGCATCCCTGTTTTCGGCCTTTATCCGGATTACATGAATCAGGTTGAAGTGACCTACAAGCGCAGTCTTGGTCAAAAAACCGAAAACATGAAGGAAACTTACAAGATCTACGGTGCGCCGATTTGGGGGCCGTCAACTGCCGGCAAGATGCAGGTGAGCAACCTCTTTAAGACCCGCGTGATCAAAGTGGATCCGGAATTCTCCGATCGTCTGTATTTGATCAATGACTTCGGTGAAAAGAACGCCCACGGTACCCGTGTTGTCTGGAACAATCCGGTGGGCGGTGCATTGGAATGGAACTTTGAGCCGATCAACGCCATCATCGATACCAAGGGTGAAATTCGCTGGTACATGTTTGCCGATCCCATCTATAACCTCAACTCCATCGATATGGGCGGCGTGATGATGGGCTTCAGGCAAAACGAAGACGGCATGTTTACTTGGGGCTACGGCCAGCGCTATGTGAAGTACGACATTATGGGGCGTGAAGTATGGAATCGTAAGCTTCCCATGGGCTACAACGACTACTCGCATTCGATGGATCCGATGCAAAACGGCAATTATCTGTTGCGCGTTGCCAGCTCAGATAAGAAACTTGCCAACGGTAAGAACGTGAGAACGGTTCGAGACGTCATCATTGAAGTTGACAACAACGGCAAGGTGGTTGATGAATGGCGCCTCTGGGACATCCTTGATCCGTATCGCGACAATGTGCTCAAGGTACTCGATCAGGGCGCTGTGTGCCTGAATATTGATGCCACACAGGCCGGCAAGACGTTGTCCTCTGAAGAGCTCGCCAAGCTTGATGAAAGTGATCATTTCGGCGACATCGTGGGTTCCGGCCCCGGTCGCAACTGGGTACACGTCAACTCGGTTGACTATGACCCGACGGACGACTCGATCATTATCAGTTCTCGCCACCAATCGGCCATTATCAAGATTGGTCGCGACAAGAAAGTGAAGTGGATCATGGGTTCGCCCGAAGGCTGGAAGAAGCCCTGGGCCGACAAGGTGCTTCAGCCGGTCGACTCCACCGGCAAGCCCATTAAGTGCGAAAACTCCAAGTGCGAAGGAAGCTTTGACTGGACCTGGACGCAGCACACTGGTTTCCGCATTGACAGCAAGTCCGATAAGAACATCTTCTATCTGTCAGTTTTTGATAACGGCGACGCTCGCGGCATGGAACAACCCGCACTGCCCGAAATGAAGTACAGCCGTGCCGTCGTCTACAAAATCGATCAAAAGAAGATGACGGTTGAGCAGATTTGGGAATACGGCAAGGAACGCGGCCACGAATGGTACAGCCCTGTGACTTCGCTTACCGAATACCACCCGGACAAGAATTCGATCGTTACTTATTCAGCGACGGCGGGTGCTGAGTATGACTTTAAAAACGGTGCGTTCGTCACCGCTCCGAATCCCTATTTGAGTGAATTCAAGTGGGGTGCAAAGGAACCTTCTGTTGAGATCCAGATCCTTAACAACAAGGGGTATCAGGCTATGCCGATTAACCTTGACAAGGCTATGAACAACTAATCAGCAGTGCTTATAGCGCCTCCGGCTTAAGTTCACTTGCAGCTGGAGGCGTATTCTCATTTCGGAGAAATTCAAAATGTTCAAAAAGACTTTGTTTGCTCTTGGCCTTTCGGTTATC
>ERZ773173.1578-NODE-1578-length-19894-cov-5.846111_pt1 | contig 19894 bp, 17 predicted proteins | sample MGYA00580535_ERZ773173 | MGnify/ENA primary metagenome ERZ773173 (study PRJEB29015, sample SAMEA2737856) | human gut metagenome | biome: human gut; feature: human-associated habitat; material: faeces | place: China | collected 2012 ...
GCAGCTCCAGGTCGCTCTTGATGTCACCGGTGTAGAGGAAAGAGAGCTGGTTGCCGGAGCCGTCGCCGTAGACCCAGAGGTTCAGGGCTGTGTAGGGCGTTTGCAGATTGGAGAAGGAGCCTGCCATGGCCTGAGAATAGTAGCCGGTGTCCTCCGGGAGCACATAGTCCAGCTTTCCGGCGTAATGGCCTCGCTGGACATAGTCGCTGGCATTGGTGCGGGAAACCGTCAAATAGTAGCCGCTGAAGAAGCGCGTATCCGGAGTTTCAAAGTCCTCGATGGTTTGCAGGGCCACCTGAGCCACCGTGACGGGGATAGTCAGGCTCTTGTCCCCGGCGGAGACCGTCAGGTTTCCGGTGCCGGGGGCGGAGGCGGTGAACACGCCGTGCTCATCCACCGTGCCGATGTCCCCGGAAACAGACCAGGTAAAGGCTTCATTGGTTGCCGTCAGAGGCAGATGGTTCCAGACGGCCCCAGCGGTGAGAGCGGTCTTGCTGCCGGGGGTCACGGTAAGCTCCGTCAGGTTGACGGCGCCGTTTTTCAGGGTCAGGGTGTCCGGGTTGCGGATGGCATGGACCACGGTGCTGCCCTTGGCCCCCCGGCCGGAGGCCGTCACGGTGATGTCACCGCCGGAGGCGGGGGTGGTCAGCAGATAACGGCCGTCCTCCTGCTCCGCAACGCTGCCGGCGCTGGCGGACAGCGTATAGCTGGCGTCCATGGGGATGTAATTGCTGTCCACACCGGAGGCTGTGACGGACACGGCACTGCCGGCCAGCACATAGTCACCGGCGGCGTGGACATAGAAGTGGTCAAGATCGCCGCTGGCGCGGTCGGAGGCCACTAAAAACACCTGATTTGTGACCTTGCGCCCGGTCTCGGAGGGACGGTTGATGATGGTGGCCGTTGTGGAATCCGGCGTTGTCACCGCCAGATTGGTTGAGCCGCCGCCGTCCAGACACAGAACCGTCTGGCAGCCCAGTTCCAGCAGCCGCTCCCCTACCTGAGTCAGGGAGGCACCGATGGAGTGGCCAGCCTTGCGGCCGTCGATGGTGTAAAAGACCAGGGTGCCGTCCGCTTTCTGGCCCACGGCGGTGCGGGGATTGCTCCCGGCGGCCAGGTTGGGGACAACAGCTCCGTTTTCCGCCAGACAGTAGAGCGCGCCGATGGCATACTCTACATCCTCCCAGCCATCGTTGGCGGAGACGGTGAGGGTCAGTTCACTTCCCTGTGGGATGTTTTGCAGTGCGGTGGTATAGTAGCTGTCCGCCTGCAAATTGGCGGAAAGGACGATCTGATCCGGTTCCAGATCAGTGACCGTGGTCTCCTCTACCCGATTCACCCGGAGGGTGACAGTGGAGCCGATGGCCAGCTTCCCCTGCTCCACGGTGCAGACTACATTGATGCCGGGTTCTGTGGTGCCGGTGGTGTGCTTGGCGTTAAAATCGTATGTATAGAGGTAAAGGCCGCTGTTGGTGCGAGCCTTGTTCACCGCCGCCACCGGCCGGACCAGCTCTGTGGAGTTTCCGAAGCCGTCATCCACGGCATAACCCAGATTTGCGGAGACCTTGACGCCGGGTTTGCCCAAAATGGCAGAGCTGTCCGCCCGGAAGCCGATGGCGTAATATCCGGCGTCACTGCTGCGGAGCAGTCCCTCCGTAACCACCATGCCAATGGGCAGGCCGGTGGAGACATTGTAGAAATCGCCGTTGATGCCGGCTACTACCCGGTAGCCGTCATCTTCCAGCAGCGCGGCCGTGTCCGCCACGCTGGAACGGTCTGTCAGCGCGTCGCCGTAGGTGACAATGGGGGTCACAGCCTTGTTAGGCGTGTAGGTGATGAGATTTTCCGTCCGGAGATCGGAATAAGTTGTACTCCAGAATACATTGGTGGAAAGCTGTGTCTCTTGGTGGAGAAGCGTGTCCTTGGCGGACAGGTCCTCCCCCAGAGCGTTTGACGCGGCGGCGGGCAGAGTCAGTGCGCTGATAAGACTGAGAGACAGCAGCAGGGATATGGGTTTACGGATGCGGTGCTTCATGGGAACCTCCTATCGGTACAGGTCCGGGAAACCCCGGACAGGGTGGTCTACATAACACCCATAGCATAGCATAGATGCAGGATGAAGTAAATGAAAAAAGTGTTACAAAATCGGTGGGATCTTCCAGTAAGTCCGCAGCCTTTGACGGCGGAAAGCTGTTGCAAAAAAGGAAGGTTTCCGTTATAATATTCATGCGAAAAGGAGGCGGCAATATGACAGTAACGGTTGATGATAAGCGCTGCATCGGCTGCGGTATGTGCGCCGCCGCCGTACCGGAGGTGTTTCAGGTCATTGGGCGGGTGTCCACGGTGCTCTCCCAGCCTGCGAAGGAACGGTTCTTCCGGGTATTGGATGCCGCAAACGGCTGTCCGGTGAACGCGATCCAGGCAGAGCGGCGTTGAAAAAACGAGACCGCAAAAAAAGAAAAAGAAAATCAGAAAAATGGCTTGACAATTTTCTGCCCATCTGTTATAGTAATTCGTGCCTATTTGAGGCAGATATGGCGGCGTAGCTCAGCTGGCTAGAGCATTCGGTTCATACCCGGAGTGTCACTGGTTCAAGTCCAGTCGCCGCTACCATGATCCGGAGACGTCACGTGACGTCTCCCGGATCTTCCCGGCCCGTTGGTCAAGTGGTTAAGACACGGCCCTTTCACGGCTGTAACATGGGTTCGAGTCCCGTACGGGTCACCACTTCGGCAATCCGTAAGCGGGATTGCCGAATAAACGGAGGCTTAGCTCAGCTGGTTAGAGCGCCTGCTTCACACGCAGGAGGTCACTGGTTCGAGTCCAGCAGTCTCCACCAAAAAGTTCCTGATTTCGTAAGAAATCAGGAACTTTTTCTGTTTATATCCTCAAATAGTGACGCTGCATTTTGGCGTTTTTCGCATGACCCAAACCGTGACCCAAAAGCCGAGAGGTCAGGAAAGCACCGGAGAGGGGTGGATGGCATCATCCGTCCCTCTCGGACTATTTTTGTGGGCTACATGGTCTGGCTGATGACGCTGCCGATGGTGTCGGCGGCGTCACGCTTCATCCCCTCCGTGGCGTGAGTGTAGGTGCTGAGAGTGAAGCCCGCGTCGTAGTGTCCCAGCGCACCAGACAGCGTCTTGACGTCCACGCCGTACTTGAGGGACAGCGTGGCGAAGGTGTGTCTGAGGTCGTGAAACCTGATGTACTCCGCGCCGATGGCCTTCAGGATCTTCTCATGGGTGTGGCGGAAGGAGTCCGGGTCGAACATGGTGCCAGTCTTGGGCGACACGAACAGGTAGGGACTGTGTGGGTGCTTTGCGTGCTCCTCTACCAGCAGCTCCACCGCCCGCTGCGGGATGGCCAGTTTGCGGATGGAGTTGGGTGTCTTGGGTTGGCTGACCACCAGTTCACCGTTGATACGGTTCACCTGCTTGCTGACAGAGATGATCATGTTCTCCACGTCCAAGTCCGTCCACAGCAGGGCGAGGAGCTCGCCCCGGCGCAGGCCGGTGGTCAGCTCCAGATAGAAGGCCGCCAGCAGCCCGCGCCGTTCTGCTTCGGCCAGATACGGGCCGATCTTGTCCTCCGGCAGTATCTTCATCTCCCGCTTCTCCAGCTTTGGCAGGCGGCAGCCCTTAGCGGGGTTGGCGAGGATCAGCCGCTCCGCCACCGCCTGCTCCAGACAGTTGTTCAGCAGCGTGTGGATGCCCCGTACCACACGGGTGCTGAGACCCTTGTCCTTCAGTTTGATGTGGGTGTACCGTTGGATGCGGCCGGATTTTTGCAGATCGTTGTAAAATTTTTGGATCTGGATGGTGGTCAGCTTTTCCAGCGGTGTGTTGCCCAGTTCGGGAACGATGTGGTTGTCGATGTAGTTGAGGTAGTAGTCCTTGGTTTTCTCCCGCAGCCGCGGCTCGGCGTAGACCTCGTACCACAGCTTGATCCACGCGCCCAGCGTGTAGGACTTGGCTCGGCTCATGTCCAGCTTTTCAGCCTCCGCGATGGCCTGCTTGAGCTTTTCCTTAGCCTCGGACTGGGTTTTAGCAAGGACGTTCTTGTGGATGGGCTTACCGGTGGTGGGATCGCAGCCTGCGGTGTAGCGACCCTCCCAGCGCCCGTCCTTCCGCTTGCGCAGACTCCCTTCCCCATTGGCTCGTTTCTTCGGCATGGTATCAACTCCTTTGTTTTGGTAGTCAAACACACATACCACAAGCCGACCTTAATAGCTATCGGAGATGGGCAGAGTTAAGAGAAAGTTATCAATTCCGCAGCGGGGGCATTCTTTGGTTACAGCGTGGTCATTTTTGCACTGTGTTGGCGTCGATCCACTCCCGCAGCTTGTCCTTCGGCACCACGATGCGGCTGCCGATCTTCAGCGTAGGGAAGCCCTCACTGTGAACCAATTCATACGCTCCGGCGCGGGAGATGCCCAGCACCGCCGCCACCTGCACGACGTTCAGCATCAGGGGCAGCTCGTCGTAATTCTTATAGGTACACTCGTTCATTCGCTCCTCCTTACATCATGGTCATATCGAAACCGTGATACTGCTCATATTCTTCCTCGTAATTTTCCTGCTCCTGCCGGCGGGACAGATACCACTCCACCAAATCTTGCAGCAAGAGGCTGCTGTAATACAACTCACGGGCGAGGTCGCTGACCTCGCTGTCCTCATCCTCACACAGGGCGCAGATGGCGGCCACCGTACCTGCCATGCCGCAGACGGCATCCACCAGCGTGGGTGTCGGCTCACGATGGTCGTAGGCAATTTCCCGGCAGGCTTGCAGATAATCCGCGCCGCCCAGCCGGAAGTACAGCTCCATATTCTCGCGCTTCAGCGTCTGGTCGAACAGCTTGCTGTCCCGGCAGCGGATGTTCTCCGGGGTGGTGTAGGTGATGTATTTCTGATGCGGCTCCCATTTCACATCGTAGCCATAGGTATTCATATACGCAACGAACTCCTGCTGCGTGTGGCTCTGCTCCATAGCCTTTTTGATATGATCCGTCAGCCGCCTCTTCCATGTCGGGATGCGGAACGGGTCGGCCTTGGACTCCGTGACGGACAAACCGTACTCCCGACAGAGTTGGTTGCAGTAGTCCTTGACCTGCTGCATCTCCCTTGCGGACTGATGGAATTTCATGCCCGTCTCGAAATTGACGGAGTTCATGATAATGTGGTTATGGATGTGGGCGGTGTTCATGTGGGTGACCACGATGCACTGGTAGCCCTCGAAATGCTCCGCCAGCTTCACGCCCAGCTCGTGCGCCGTTGCGAAGTCCAGCGGATCATCCGGTGCAAACGCCTGCACGATGTGGTAGTAGCCGCGTCCCTCCGTTTTGCGGAACCGCTTTTTCACCGTCTCGAATTCCGGCACCGCCGTCCGCGCTACACAGTTGACGCCGCTGATAAGCTGCTCCACCGTCTTTTCCCGGTTGGTGACGTAGTCAACAATGCCCCTCAGCCCACGCGAGACAGCAATGAATTTAACGTTTGCCATGTGTTTTCATACACCTCCATGAACGGCTCCATGTTGGCCAGCTCGACGTGACCCTGCCGCGCCATGACGACCAGTTGATTCAGGTTATTGCCCTGCCGGCGCAGCTCGCGGATGAGGTCATCCATGCCGTCGATGACCGTCTCGTCCTTGCCCATGGCGGCGTCCCGCACATACTGGCTGAGCGACTTATTGATGCCGTGCTTCTGGCAGACCAGCGCGACCTCCCGGCACGCTTCCGCCTTCAAAATCCCGTTGCGGCTGGAAGTCCGCTGCATATTGTGGAGCACGTTCTTTGAAAAGTCCTCAACCGTATCATACTTCGCGACATTCGTGAGGAAATCACGGATCGTATGCTCCGTCTCGTCCGTCTGCGTTCTGGATATGGTGAGATCAAATGTCGCCATATAGCTGTTAACCACGTTTACGACCGAGGTGTACCGAACGCCGATGGAAAACACGGCATCCAAAATGCAGATGGGTAAGGATTTATAAAAATCCTTGAACGGATCGCCACGATCTTTCAGTGCATTACCGAAATCTTTCGTGCTGCGCGCTGCCAGCAGTTCTGCCGCCCTCTGGATATCCATTTTCATAACCTCTCTTTCTTTGAACTCTCAGCATTTCACCACTCGCGTCAGAGTTTCTCCCGACGCTTTTGTATATCATATCATACAACGGGGTGACGAGATGGATGAGAGGGCATCTCAAGCATCTCGCGGGACTGCATCATAGCACGCGTGTTTTTGAAATCGTTGCATACTGCTGTCCGAAATCTTGACTTACGAAAATTTTTCTGTAAGATATTTTTGAGAGGAGGAGGTTTCATGGACATTCCGCGTCGAAAAAACCGCCAGCATTCGGATAAGCTGACGGCAGAGCTGCTGTTTTTCTGTTTTTGGCTGACCCACTGCGGTGAGGTGGAGCTGGGCGCGTATGCCTGGTATGGTCAGCATTCAACCGCCTCCTACCGGCGCTACGCCAAGGAGCTGGAGAAGATCGGCGCTATACCGCGCATGAAGCTGCGAGGAGATGACCGGGACTGCAGGCATAACCGCCGGTTCATCTCCGACCCACCGGTAGAGGACTTCGCGCCGGAGATACGATTTGATTGGGAGGATGACCACCTGCGGCGTTTGGCGCGGCTGGTGTGCATGGCGGCGTCGGTGCTTGCGCCCGATGGAGAACTGTCGGCATTTGACAACGCCATCGAGGACTACCGGTATTATGATTTGCACTACCCCGACTACCACGCGGCGTATGAGGGGCTGGACGCCCGCACGTTCCGGCGTGATAAGCAGGCGGTGCGGCAGGTGCTGCTGCTGTGGAAAGACGACGATACGGCCAGCAAGCAGCAGGATGAGGATGTAGAGGAGGAGATCACGGCGGAGTTTCTGGCGTGGCTGAAGAAGCTGTGAGCGCACGGCTGCCACGCCTATTCTTTGGTTACAGCGGGGTCAAATTACGCATACCATGACCAGCGTAGTAGTTTTCGGTACTTGTCGCAAGATGCAAGCCAATAACCCAAGAAATAACGCAAGAACATCTTACGTTATTTTTAATAACATAAGAAAAGCTCGAAAAAAGTCAAGAAATGTCTTGCGAATTTTCTTCACTTCTTGCGTTCTATATGTTAGAATGGGTGCAAAGGAGTGATTTGTATGGTAGAAAAGGAGCTTCACGATCTGATTGAAAGCATTCGGGTTCGTGGCTGTGAAGGACAAACCATAGAAGTAAAGGCGGCACGGCAGGGCTGTCCTGAAAGGTTATATGATACGATCTCTGCGTTTTCCAATCAAAATAGCGGGGGAATCTTTGTGTTCGGCTTGGAGGAAAAGAACGGCTTCGCAAAGGTGGGCGTCTACGACGCACAGGACTTGGAGCGCAAGGTAATGGAATACTGCGAACAAATGACGCCGATCGTTCGACCGCAATTTACCGAGGTGGATGAAGATGGGCTTACATTTGTCTCTGCGGAGATCCCACCCGTTGATATTGCGGAACGCCCTTGCTTCAAAACAGCCAAGGGACGGCTGCACGGGTCCTATATCCGCGTAGGTGACGGAGACAAGCCCATGACGGAGTACGAAGTATACATCTACGAGGCGTTCCGAAAGAAATATCAAGACGATATTCGTCCAGTGGAGAGGGTGTCCTTCCAATCGCTGGATATGTCTAAGGTAAAAACGTATTTGGAGAGAAAAACATGTGCGCGTCCGAATTTGGCGGGTATGTCGGAGGCACAGCAGTATGAACTGACCGGCATCACGCGGGATGGGAAAATCACCATGGCGGCATTGCTGCTGTTCGGACTCTACCCGCAGGCGTTTTATCCGCAACTGAGCATCATTGCCACCTGTGTACCCGCAGAGCAAATGGGCGTTCTTGACGCAGAGGGCAACCGATTCAGCGACACAAAGCGGATCGAAGGTACGCTTCCGGATATGCTGGAGGGTGCGTTGACCTTTGTTCGAGCCAATATGCGGACGGCCACAAGGATCGACAAAGAAACAGGCGAGAGAATTGATATTCCGCAGTACCCTATGGACGCTGTCCGCGAGGCGATACTCAATGCGTTGGTACACCGGGATTATAGTCTGCATACCGAGGGAATGCCGATCCAGTTGGTCATGTATTCCAATCGGATCGAGATCACAAATCCGGGTGGGCTTTATGGTAGATTGACTCTCGACCAGTTGGGCAATGCCCAGCCGGATACCCGAAACCCGGTTCTTGTTACCGTAATGGAGACCCTGGGGGAAACTGAGAATCGCTATTCCGGGATTCCTACGATTCGGTTTGCCATGAAAAACCGCAACCTGCCAGAGCCGGTATTCGCGGATCGGCGCAGCGAATTTGTCGTGACGCTGTACAATGGTGAGCATGGTGCAGCGGGAAGTGTCGGCGACGAGGATGTAAAACAAGCTAACGTGCAAGACGAAAAAGGTCTGCTGAAATTCTGCCGTACACCTCGAAGCCGCAGCGAGATCATTGCATATCTAAATATTGCGTCAGGGCAGTATGCCCTGCGGCGTTACCTTGATCCTCTCGTAGAGTGCGGAGCGATTCGGATGACGCTGCCCGATAAACCCCGCAGTCCCAAGCAGCGATATGTGGCAGTGGAGGAGTGACACAGTTTATTATGTCTTTTTCCGTGACCCAAAAGCCGAGAGGTCAGGAAAGCACCGGAGAGGGGCGGATGGCATCATCCGTCCCTCTCCGGCTGTTTTTTGCGGGCTACATGGTCTAACTGATGACACTGCCGATGGTATCGGCGGCACCCGCGGCCTTACACAGGCAGCTCACCGGGTAAGGCTGTGGAAGGCTGCTTCTCCATCGCCCTGCCGTGCGCCTGCACATTTACCGAGCGAAACCGCGGACAATTCAAGCTGCTGCCGAACTGGTGGGCGAGTATATACTTTTATAACCATGAACACATACCGCTTGCTACAAAAATGGTCCCCTACGGAAGTTCGATTTGGCACTCCTCACAGATAGTGCCCTAAGTTTTGTCTACTCGGCAGGGGGCGGCACAGGGCACTGTCCAGTTTATGGGACACCTCTTTCTGTAGAATGGGTATTGTAAAGAACGATACAGATCGGAAAGGGAGGAAGCAACATGTTCAAGATCGGTTTTAATGGTTCCGCAGAAGAGCATCGCAAGGCACCTGGGGAGGCGCACTCCATTTGCCCCGCAGTTACGCCGAGAAAATCGGTCGTTCGCGTCCATTTTCCGGCGCGGAATATGAATCTGTCTTACTACAATGACGCCTTTGACCTGAAATGCGGAGATATCGTTTTTGTGGAGGGCAAGCTGGAGGGCCTGCGTGGCCGCGTGGTGGATGTCGCGTACAATTTCAAGATCAAGCTATCTGACTACAAGCGGGTCATCAGCGTGGCCGACACAAATGTACAGGGCGAGTTCTTCTTCGCCGGGTCGCACTTCGTCACGTTCGACCGCAGCACTCTTCCTTACGAAAAGGTCATCACCTGGTTTAAGTCACCCGCCACGGAGGATGAGATATTTGTTTCCGGCAATGATGATTGCGGCTTCCTGCTGCATGATCTGAGCGCCATGAGCATCAGCAGGGCAACTGCCGATCGCGGCCACGATTACTACACGGACAATCGGATACGGTACATTTCTCTGGACAATACCCATGTGCGGGCCATTGTGGAGGGATCGCGGCCTTACGAGCTGGCGTGCGACTATGCTAACGGCGAGATCAGAAATCTGGTTTGCGACTGCTTCTGCAGCGAGCCGTGCAAGCATAAATTCGCAGCCATGCTGCAGCTGAGGGAGACGCTGGAACTCATTGAGAAGAACTACCCTGCACAGCTTGAGGCGACGCAGTATTTCGCCGCCGTCTGCAAGGGGACGCTGCTGAACTTTGCGCTGGACGGCAAGGAAACCGGCAGCATCGTGCTTTGAGGGACGCGGGAGGCATCGTAAACGCAAGGCGGTATGTATGACACCATCCACACCCCCGACTATTTCTCAGATTTACAATATCTGACAAATGGAGCTGCGCAGGGCGCGGCAGGGGATGTTCCCCTGCCAGGCCTTGCGCAGCTTCTCCTTTTTACTCTTTCAATCCACGGGAATACCCGACCCGCACAGTATGGCATAGCATACAAAAAAAGTCAATGTTTTTTGGCGATTATCCTTTTTACTGAAGTCTTTACAAGCCTCAGCGAGTGTGGTATGGTTAAAGCATCAACATATGCGCGTTAAAAAATATATGACAGGATGTGATCGCCATGTATCCTGCCCATATCCGCGAAACCGGAGAGCGGCAAACCGTCCAGGAGCATTGCCGGAACACGGCGGCGCTGGCCGCAACCGCACTGCGGCCACTGGGTCTGGAAAAAAGCGCCTATCTGGTCGGTCTGCTCCACGACGCCGGAAAAAACAAACAGGAGTATGCGCAATACCTTTCGGAGGCTGTCAGCGGCGGGAACGCCGTCCGTGGCAGTGTCAACCATACCTTCGCCGGCGTGCGCCTTCTGCTGGATCGTTGGCACGGCGGCTGCGGTACGTTCTCCTATTCCGACGTGACCGCAGAGCTGCTGGCCTTTGCCGTTGGCTCACATCACGGCCTGTTTGACTGTATCGATCCCCAGCAGCACAGCGGTTTTTTTCATCGCCAGACCAAGGAGGGAATCTTTTACGACGAATCCCGACAGGGCTTTTTGGCACAGGTTGCCGCCGAGGAGGAGCTGGAGCATCTGTTCCGCGACGCCATCCGGGAGATGACCCCGATGCTGAATCGGCTGGCGGCTCTGTCCACCCAAGCGGACGACAATGAGGCGGATCGGGAGACCGCATTTTATATCGGGCTTCTGGCACGGATGCTCCTGTCCGCCGTGATCGAGGGGGATCGCGCAGATACCGCCGCTTTTATGGATGGGGTAGAACCGCCCGTGTTCCCAGAGGATATGCGGCCGATCTGGGCAGAACGGCTGGCGTTTATGGAGAAGAAGCTGGCGGCATTCCCGCGAAAAACGCCCATTGATCTGGCGCGCCAGACCATCTCCGACACCTGTGCCGCCGGCGCCGCCGGGTCCGGAGGTGTCTACCGCCTGAATGTTCCCACCGGCGGTGGAAAAACGCTGGCCAGTCTCCGCTTCGCATTGACACACGCGGCAAAGCGGAACTGCTCCCGAATTATCTTCACCGCGCCGCTGCTGTCGATCCTGGATCAAAATGCCCATGTCATCCGCGATTACATAGGAGACGACACCTTGATACTGGAGCATCACTCCAACCTTGCCGAGCCGAAGGAGGCACCGGAGCGCTTGCAGGAGCTGGAGCTGCTCACTGCCTCCTGGTCGGCGCCGATCATTATCACCACGCTGGTGCAGCTGCTGAACACCTGCTTCAGCGGAAAGACCAGCGCCATCCGCAGATTTCACGCGCTGTGCGGCAGCGTCATCGTGATCGATGAGGTGCAGACGGTTCCCGGCAAAATGCTGACGCTGTTCAATTTGACTGTCAACTTTCTGTCTGAGATCTGCGGCGTCACTATTGTTCTATGCTCCGCCACCCAACCCTGTCTGGAGGTGGTCGACCATCCGCTGCGCCGCCAGCCCGTCGATCTGGTTCCGCAGCAAAAGGCGCTGTGGGACATCTTCAAGCGCACCGATATCCAAAATGCCGGATGTGCCAGACTGGAGGAACTCCCGCAGATCGTCATGGGGGCGCTGTCGTCGTGTGACAGTCTGCTGGTGGTGTGCAACACGAAAAAGGAGGCGACGTTCCTGTTCGAATCGCTGCAAGCCGCGAATTGCCGGTGCTTCCATCTGTCCGCCGCCATGTGCGTCCAACACCGCAGGGAGACTCTGCAAGCCTTACAGTCCGCGCTGGACAAGCCCTCCGCCGACAGGCAAAGGGTGGTCTGTGTCTCCACGCAGGTGATCGAGGCCGGTGTGGACATCTCCTTCCAGCGGGTGATCCGCTTCTCCGCTGGAATGGACAGCGTCGTGCAGGCGGCGGGGCGGTGCAACCGGCATGCCGAGCAAAAGGAGCCCGCCCCTGTCCGCCTCATCCGGTGTACCGACGAGCGGCTGCGCGGTCTGGACGACATCGTGCGCGGGCAGAACGCCACCACCGCGCTGCTGACCGCCTTTTCCAAAACGCCAGAGGGTTTCCGATACGATCTGTCCTCCGAGGAGGCCATCCGGTTCTACTATCGCCGGCTATACGCAGAGATGGAGCCCGGCTTTCAGGACAACCAAACTCCGGCGCACGGTTCCCTCTATCATCTGCTGGCGGACAACCCCCGGTATGCAGACGCCAACTGCGCGCAGGCGGAGCGCTACCTTCTGCGGCAGGCGTTCCGGCTGGCAGGCAGTCTTTTTCAGGTATTCGACGAGGACACGAGGTCCCTGCTCGTACCCTACGGAAGAGGGCGCGAGCTGCAAAACACGCTGCGAAACGCCGCTCAGGTCTACGGGCAGAAAGATTGGGCGGTCATACGCGGCTGCATTGACGAGGCCAAAGGCTACTGCGTCAGCGTCTACCGTTATCAGCTGGAGCGGCTTGAGGCTCTCGGCGCCGTGACCTCTCTGTTCGACGGCGGCATACTGCTGTTGTCCGACGGCTTTTATAACGAACATACCGGTTTTTCTCTGGAGGCCGGTACCCGTGATTTTCAGGAGGTGTAGTGATTGAAAACGGAACATCCAAACATCGTAGAATTTGAAGTATTTGGCGACTACGCCCTCTTCTCTGACCCTCTCATGCGTCTGGGCGGTGAAAAGTGTAGCTATCAGGTACCCACCTATGAGGCGCTGAAGGGCATTTTATCCTCCGTATACTGGAAGCCCACCTTCATCTGGCGGATCATGGACGTGCGGGTCATGAACCCGATTCAGACCGAGGTGAAAGGTATCCGCCCCATCAAATACAGCGGCGGCAACGATCTGGCCTATTACACCTATTTGAAAAACTGCCGCTATCAAGTGCGGGCATGCTTTGCGTGGAATGACAACCGTCCGGAGCTGTGCGGCGACCGAAATGAGAACAAACATCACTGCATTGCCCGTCGAATGATCGAAAAGGGCGGGCGGCGGGACATTTTTCTGGGTACCCGGGAATGTCAGGGCTATGTAGAGCCCTGCGTATTCGGAAACGGCGCAGGCGCCTACGACGATCTGCCGGAGCTGGGCTTCGGGCTGATGTACCACGGCATCACCTACCCGGACGAGGCCTACTCGGAGGAGACCCGCGGACGGATGACTGCCCGATTTTGGTACCCGGTCATGAAAAACGGCGTCATCCACTTTCTCCCGCCGGAGGAATGTCCGGGGCAGAAACCTCTGCGGGAGATGCCTATGAAGAGTTTTTCCGCCGATGAGGGCAATTTTATCGGTCTGCGGGAATTTGGGGAGGTGGAGTAAATGGGACTGATGCAGCAGGCCTATGACACCTACTGTGCCATGGCGCCGCAATACGCCGGCATCTACGGCAAGGCGAAGGAGCCGCTGGTTCCTGTTTCGCACCAAATCGTAAACGCAGAGCTGGAGCTCACTCTGGACGCGGACGGTCATCTGCTGGACGCCCGCTCCGTCGAGGCAGAGCAGGCCGCCACCATCATCCCTGTGACGGAGAGCTCCTCGGGGCGAACCGGCAAAGCCCCCGGCGCACATCCTCTGTGCGACCAGATCCAGTTTCTCTCCCCGCTGTATCCCGCCAAATATGAAAGCTATCTGACACAGCTGCACCGCTGGGAGCTATCACCCTACAGCCTCCCCAAGCTCTCCGCCATCGCCCGCTATGTGGAGAGGGGGACAATTGTTGAAGATCTGGCGCAGCGGGGCGTGATCTCCCTGGACGAAAAGGGGCTTCCCGCCAAGGAAAAGCAGATGGTCCGCTGGCGCGTAGAGACAGGCGCGGAAAATGAAACGCCCGCCTGCTGGCAGGACCAGAGCCTCTTTCAAGCCTTTATCGACTACTATGCATCCACGAAATCTGAGAAGCCCGCGTTTTGCATGGTTACCGGCAAAAACGCCCCGCCCGCCAGCCAGCACCCCAAGAAGATCATCAACCTGTGCGCCAACGCCAAGCTGATCTCCGCCAATGACACCAGCGGCTTTACCTATCGGGGCCGCTTCACAGACGATTCGCAGGCCGCGACCATGAGCTATGAGGCGTCGCAGAAGATCCACAGCGCGCTGCACTGGTTGGCGGCGACCCAAGGCGTCTTCATCGGTGGGCGCACCTTCCTGTGCTGGAATCCGCAGGGCATCGAGATCCCCAAACCGCAGGCCGCCTTCCTGCGGCGGAGCACCGCCAAGCAGATAAAATACTCCGACTACCGAAAGGCGCTGTCGGAGACTCTCCGGGGCTGGCAGGAGACGATCCCGCGGGACGCCGGCGCCGTGGTGGCCGCCTTTGACGCCGCCACATCCGGACGCCTTTCCCTCACCTATTACAGCGAGCTTCCGGTCTCTGATTTTCTGGAGCGCCTGCACAACTGGGATGCACTTTGCTGCTGGGAGCATTCCTCCTTCGGCATACAGTCGCCCTCGCTTTCGCAGATCGCGGACTGCGCCTTCGGCACGGTGCGCGTCTCCGACAAGCATACAAAGCTGGAAACGGACGAGCGCGTCATGCGCCAGCAGGTACAGCGGCTGCTCTCCTGCCGGGTGGACCGGGGCAAAATGCCGGCGGATATCGCCCGCGCTGCGGCGGCCAAGGCGTCCAACCTGCAGATCATGGACGCCGCCCTGCGGGAAACGGTATTGTTCACCGCCTGCGCGGTGCTTCGGAAATACAAATATGATTGGTACAAGGAGGAATGGGGCATGGCACTGGAACCGCAGAAGAAGGATGTCAGCTATCAGTATGGACGGCTTTTGGCCGTGTTTGAAAAACTTGAGCGAGACACCTATGACCCCAATGAACAGCGAGAACCCAACGCGATCCGGATGCAGTCCGTGTTCGCAAAGCGTCCACTCTACGCCAGCCGGATCATCTGGGAGCAGTTGAAAAAGGCGTACTACCCCAAACTCAAGCCCGGCGCCAGAACAAAATACGACCGCATCATCGAGCAGATCATCCAAGAAATTTCCTCCTTCCCGCAGGCGGAACAGGAGGAGGCCCTGAAGGACACCTATCTCTTTGGGTACTATCTGCAGCGCAGTGCGCTGTACACATCCGGCAAGACCGAAAACAGTCAGGAGGAAGAATAAATGAGCAGCTTGCAAAACAAGATCGATTTTGTGGCACTGGTCTCCGTGACCCACGCCAACAGCAACGGCGACCCTCTGAACGGCAATCGCCCCCGCACCGACCTGAACGGCTTCGGTGAGATCTCCGACGTGTGCATCAAGCGCAAGATCCGCAACCGGATGCAGGATCTGGGCGAGCCCATCTTCGTTCAGTCGGAGGATCGGTGCAGCGACGGCTGCGGCAGCCTCAGCGAGCGGGCCTCCGCCGCTATGAAGGGCATCAAGGATCGGGAGGAATATGCCCGGCACGCCTGCGAAACGTGGCTGGACGTGCGTACCTTCGGGCAGGTCTTTGCCTTCAAGGATGCCAAGGGCTTCTCCTGCGGTGTGCGCGGCCCCGTCTCTATCCATCAGGCGTCCAGCCTGTCCCCCGTGGAGATCGAGTCCCTCCAGATCACCAAGAGCGTGAATGGTGAGAAGAAGGAAAAGGGTGAGAACCGCGCCTCCGACACCATGGGCATGAAGCACTTTGTCCGCTTCGGCCTGTACGAGGTCAAGGGCTCCATCAATGTCCAGCTGGCGGAAAAGACCGGCTTCTCCGAGGAGGACGCCGACACGGTCAAGGAATGTCTGCGCACCCTTTTTGTGAATGATGCCTCCTCCGCACGGCCCGACGGCTCCATGGAGGTGGTGAAGCTGTTCTGGTGGCGGCACAACTGCAAGGACGGGCAGTATTCCTCCGCAAAGGTCCACCGCTCCGTCAAGGTCGCGCTGCGGGACGCAGGTACCATCCCCACCTCCGCAGACGACTATGTGATCTCGCTGGAGGCGCTGCCGGGGCTGGAGCCGGAGGTGATCGATGGCGTATAGCGAGGAGGACTTCCTACAGCTCTCCGGCTTACAGCATTTCCGGTTTTGCAGGCGGCGGTGGGCGCTGATCCACATCGAGCACCAGTGGGCGGAAAACTACCGCACCATTGACGGCGCGATCCTCCACGAAAATGCCCACGACACGGCCTTTCAGGAGCGGCGGGGCGACCGGTTCATCACGCGGGGCGTCAGCGTCTATTCCGCAGAGTTGGGTGTATCCGGACAGTGCGATGTACTGGAATACCATCGGGGCGCCGCGGGAATCCCTCTCTCCGGGAAAGAGGGCCTGTGGCAGCCGTATCCGGTGGAGTACAAGCGGGGCCGCCCCCGCGAGGACACCGGTGACACCCTGCAGCTATGCGCGCAGGCCATGTGCCTGGAGTCCATGCTCTGCTGCGACATCCCCGAGGGCGCACTCTATTATGGGGAAATCCGCCGACGGGAGCGGGTGTCCTTCACCCCGGAGCTGCGCGCAGAGGTACGAGAGCTGCTGGTGGAGATGCACGAGTTGTACCGTCGGGGCTATACCCCCAAGGTCAAGCCCACCAAATCCTGCAATGCCTGCTCCTTGAAGGAGCTGTGCCTGCCCAAGCTGATGAAAAGCAGAGCCGTCTCCGCGTATCTCCGGGCGGCCATGGAGGAATCACCATGAAGCAGCTTCTCAACACGCTATTTGTCACCTCCGAGGACATTTACCTCTCGCTGGAGGGGGAAAATGTGCTGGCAAGCCGAGATAAGACAGTTATCGCCCGCTACCCGCTGCACACGCTGCAAGCCATCGTCAGCTTCTCCTACGCCGGTGCCTCCCCTGCGCTGATGGGCAAATGTGCGGAGGCCGGGATCGGTCTGGCCTTCTGCTCCCCGCACGGACGTTTCCTTGCCCGCATCTGCGGCGAGAGCAGCGGCAACGTGCTGCTCCGTCGTGAACAGTACCGCATCGCCGATGACCCCGCCCGCAGCTGTGAAATAGCCCGCACCATGATCTTCGGCAAGCTATGCAACGGTGCCGCCAGCATCCAGCGTACTCTGCGGGATCACGCGCCCCGCGTAGCGGACTGCGGACTGGAAAACGCCGCTGCCAACATCCGGGATATGCTGCCACAGGTGCTGGCTGCCGCCGACTTAGATACCCTGCGTGGAATAGAGGGCGCTGCCGCCACCGCGTATTTTGGCGTCTTCGACCATATGCTCCTGAACCGGAAGGAGGCGTTTTTCTTCCACGGCAGAAGCCGCCGTCCGCCGCTGGATCGGGTAAACGCCATGCTGTCCTTCGCCTACAGTCTTCTGGCGCACGACTGTGCCAGCGCCTTGGAAAGCGTGGGACCGGACAGCTATGTGGGCTTCCTCCACCGCGACCGACCGGGACGGCAGTCGTTGGCGCTGGATCTGATGGAGGAGCTGCGCCCCTGTATGGCAGACCGCTTTGTGCTGACCCTCGTGAACAATCGGATGCTGCGCCCGGAGGACTTTCAGATGCAGGACAGCGGCGCGGTGCTGCTGTCCGATGACGGACGCCGGAAATTCCTGAAGACCTGGCAGGAGCGGAAGCGGGACACACTGACCCACCCCTATCTGGGGGAAAAGCTGAGCTGGGGCATGATCCCCTATGTGCAGGCGCTGCTGTTGGCTCGCTGCCTCCGCGGCGACTTGGACGGCTATCCGCCGTTTTTATGGAAGTGACACTATGCTGGTGCTGATCACATACGATGTAAACACCGAGGACGCCGCCGGGCGCAAGCGCCTGCGGCAGATCGCCAAAAAGTGCGTGGACTATGGACAGCGGGTGCAGAATTCCGTGTTTGAGTGTCTGCTGGACGCAGGGCAATGCCGCCGTCTGCAGGCGCAGCTTCTGTCCATCATGGATCCTGAGAAGGACAGTCTCCGCTTTTACTATCTGGGGAAGCAATATGAGAAAAAAGTAGAGCATTTCGGTGCGAAGAGCACCTATCTGCCGGAGGATTCCCTGATTCTCTGACGCACACCGTCCGGCACAGTGGAGGTTACGGTGCGCGGATATCCTCTCTCCCGTCCCCGCGAAGTCCAAGTGACCAGTGATTGCCGGGAGGTTCGCAAGGCTTTTCTCGATGCAACGCCGTTCTTTTCCCGGGTTTCTTAGGATGCCACCCCCGTGTTTTTCCCCAAAAACGCAAAAATTCTACTTATTTATCAAAGATTCACAGATAAAACTGTGCATCTTTGCTGTCGCCCCCCTCGCGGGGGGCGTGGATTGAAATCATAAAGTGACGGGGGCCCCGGCGCAAAAACATAGTCGCCCCCCTCGCGGGGGGCGTGGATTGAAATGCCCAGGCTGGTAAGCAGAGCGGCCATAAATACAGTCGCCCCCCTCGCGGGGGGCGTGGATTGAAATCTAACTGTTTCAGGTGAAAAAAAATGGATGCGGGAGGTCGCCCCCCTCGCGGGGGGCGTGGATTGAAATGCAAAGATTGCCGATTATCTCGACTGCTCCGTAGGTCGCCCCCCTCGCGGGGGGCGTGGATTGAAATGCACCTCATAGTACGGATGCGCCTGGATATTTTCGTCGCCCCCCTCGCGGGGGGCGTGGATTGAAATATACTTCTGCTCCTCTGCCTTGCAGGCGCCGAAGTGTCGCCCCCCTCGCGGGGGGCGTGGATTGAAATCGGATCAGGGGGCGGCTGTATGAGTAGACTTCCATGGGGTCGCCCCCCTCGCGGGGGGCGTGGATTGAAATCGACGAGCAGGAGCGCCAGGCGCTGATCACCGGCACGTCGCCCCCCTCGCGGGGGGCGTGGATTGAAATCTCGTTTACGTTCTCAGACTTTTCCGGGTATAGCGTCGCCCCCCTCGCGGGGGGCGTGGATTGAAATACGTATTTGTGGGCCGTATTTTTTCGGCGGGATGTCGCCCCCCTCGCGGGGGGCGTGGGTTGAAATCCCTTGCCATCTCAGCATATTGAGCCTTATTACTTGTCGCCCCCCTCGCGGGGGGCGTGGATTGAAATAATTTGTATTTCCTGTTCTTGCAAATTCCCCCGGAGTCGCCCCCCTCGCGGGGGGCGTGGATTGAAATGTATGTATGATGCGGTACAAGCGCTAATCGGCGCTGGTCGCCCCCCTCGCGGGGGGCGTGGATTGAAATAACCTGCTTATATTTCTACTGCTGGTTCTGTAACGTCGCCCCCCTCGCGGGGGGCGTGGATTGAAATGATTATCCCAAATTAAAGAAACTTCATCAATGAAGTCGCCCCCCTCGCGGGGGGCGTGGATTGAAATTTTTTGCGTTGAATTATCGTTTGATTGAACATACGGTCGCCCCCCTCGCGGGGGGCGTGGATTGAAATCGGGAGAATGCCGGAGTAACCCGGGCACAGGTCGTCGCCCCCCTCGCGGGGGGCGTGGATTGAAATGGCGACGGATGTTTGGCCGTCGCGTGGGGGCCCGGTCGCCCCCCTCGCGGGGGGCGTGGATTGAAATCTACGTCGGCCTGTGCCGGTACTGCCGCCGGGAGTCGCCCCCCTCGCGGGGGGCGTGGATTGAAATAATAATAAACCTTCTTTTCAATTCCGAAATTAACGTCGCCCCCCTCGCGGGGGGCGTGGATTGAAATCTTTGTTTCTGTGTTGTCCCTTCTTTTGCATCCTCCGGTCGCCCCCCTCGCGGGGGGCGTGGATTGAAATCCCAGAATAAGAAAAACAATAGAAAGAGTTATGGTCGCCCCCCTCGCGGGGGGCGTGGATTGAAATCTCAATGTCGGTGCAGGTTTCCTGATACTCTTCGAGTCGCCCCCCTCGCGGGGGGCGTGGATTGAAATGATAAGCCCGTGAAGGTCGTCAGTGGCCGCAAAGTCGCCCCCCTCGCGGGGGGCGTGGATT
>ERZ773173.1580-NODE-1580-length-19891-cov-3.385562_pt1 | contig 19891 bp, 19 predicted proteins | sample MGYA00580535_ERZ773173 | MGnify/ENA primary metagenome ERZ773173 (study PRJEB29015, sample SAMEA2737856) | human gut metagenome | biome: human gut; feature: human-associated habitat; material: faeces | place: China | collected 2012 ...
CCCTAAAAAATAAAATAAATATAATAAAAATAAATAAAATAACTCTATAATTTCAATATAATTTATTATATGTATTCCACGATGTAATAGAGGGGTCTCGTATGAAATAGGAGACCCCTCTATTACATCGGAATGAAATTATAGCGTATTTACAAGGCTTTCGCCTTTTTATTTATTTTTATGCGCTGTCTTATGTGGTTAGAACACTTTTGTCATGGGTTGGTGGAACAGGTAGAATATTAAATATGCATAATAATATAATAAGTAATTTGTACGTTTTTACAAAAATTGGAAAAATAGTTGATAATTTTTATATTTAGGTATAAAATGTAAATATAGAGTTGGAGGTGTTTATTATGAATAAAAAATTTCGGATTTTTATAGGCTCATCATCAGAACAAGAAAATTGTTCTAGGTATCTTCAAATAACACTCAATGAATGGTCACATTCTGAAATATGGTCAAATGGAACTTTTTCTCCTATGGAAACCAATATCGAAAGCATTGAAAAGAATTTTCCATTATTTGATTTATTTATTTTTATTGTTACTCCAGATGATATAATCAAATCAAGAACTAAAAAATATTATTCTCCAAGAGATAATGTTATTTTTGAAATTGGTGTAGCTATGGGTATGAAAGGAAGACACTCAACATTTATGGTAAGTCCAAAAAATATAAACATAAAACTACCAAGTGATATAAAAGATTTGCATATTATAAAATATGATAAAGATGCTCCTAATCTTAGAGCAGAATTTTCAATGGTTTCCACCTTAATTAAAGAAAGTATTTCTAATGAACATAACTCATTTGCATTAAGAACTTATGAGAATTTATATGAGGTTAATAATAAAAGACAAGATGAATTTAAAAAAATTTATGAAGATGTTCATAAAAGAATTATCGGTAAGTCAATAATAAGGAAAAATTGGATAATTGATTTACAATATAGTATTGAAAATATAGATAATGAACAAGTTATCAAAGAAAAAATTATATGGGAATATGAGATTAATAATATAACCAAAAATAATGTGGACTTTCCATTATCAATAATATAAATTCAAAATGATGTTAATCACTTATTTACGTTTTCTACAGTTGATGAATTAGGAAAACGTAAGATTATTTTTGATAATAATACTGTAAATGAAATTTATAATATCAATGGGATAAGAAAAAACCAAAAAAATATCATAATTGAACCTTATAAAAATTACTATGTCCATTTGGATTTTGAATTTTTACATTATGTTTCTAAACTTAAACCATTTATACATAATTCTTTAGCACCAACTCAAACAACATTTGGCATAACATTAAAAGTAACATTACCTGAAAATTATAATTTTAGCTTATTGGGTATAGATGGTATTTCTCCTCTTAAATGTGAGCAATTTGATAATCACAAAATATTAAATTATAAAATACCATATATTTTATTTCCCGAGCAAATTATAGAATATGTTGTAAGAAAGGAAGATAAATATGAGTAAAATTAGTTTAATAAAGGAAATTTTAAAGGAGCAGAGTGTTCCAGTATGGATTACATATTGTGACGAACACTCGGATTATGTTTTTGAAAAATATATATGTAATGACACAATTGTGGCATCATGTGCAGTGATTACTCCTCATAATTCATATTTAATCGTAAATGAATTAGATTATGATAATATTAATCAAGATGATTTTAAAGTATTAAAGTTTAATGCAAATAATAAATTAATTGATATATTAAAAGATGTTTTAGAAAAAGAATTAAATTTTCCTCGAAATATATATTTATCTTATAGTACATTAAACGATACACAAACTGATATATTGGGATATGGAACATATCAGTTTCTAACTAAAAATATAAGCAATTTATATGATATTAATTCAAAGCCGTTAACTTTTAATTCTGCTGAGAATATAATTTACTCTTTGTTTGATAGAAAAGCCCCTAAAACAATAGAAAGATTAAAAATTGCTGCCGACAGAGCTTTAAGCATATTAGAAGAAACATTTAATAATTTACATGAAAATATGACTGAATTAGATATTGTCAATTTAACTCATAATATTACCGAAAATAAAAAACATAATGAAAAGATTCCAGATGTTATAGATGAACAATATTCATGGAAAGAAGATTTATGTCCTATTGTATTAGTAGGTCCCAGCTTAGAAAAAGGAGGTCATGCAATTGCAAGCAATCAAAAACTAACTAAGGGCTTGACAATATACTTTGATTTTGGGGTTTCATTAATATTCAGTGACGGCGAAAAAGTTTCAAGTGATTTACAAAGAATGGGATATTTTTTGAAGGATAATGAAACTAGTGTGCCAAAAGAAGTAAAAGATGTTTTTGATACATTAGTAAAATCTATTGATATTGGTATTGAAATTATTAAGCCTAACTTAAAAGGATATGAAATAGACGAAAAAGTAAGAGGATATATTACTAATAAAGGATATCCAAGTTATAATCATTCAACTGGTCACTCAATTGGGGAAGAAGCTCATAACCCAGGAGCGTTAATTGGCACAAGAGAAAGTAAACTTGCCAATTTAGAAATACAAAAATTTGGAGTATATACAATAGAACCAAGAATAGCAATTAACAATGGTGGTTCAATAGAAGAAATGGTTTATGTAACAGAAAATGGAGGAGTTCCTTTATCAAGGAGGCAAAAAGAATTATATTTAGTTAAGTAAAAATTAAAATACTATATTCGTGGATTATTGATAAACTAAAACATAAATTAGAAAATGACCATATAGATTTAGCTCTATATGGTCATTTTAATTAAGAGTATAAATTTTAATATAAGTTATAAGGTCGGTATTTTTATTTTTGCAAACGGTTTTACAACATGCCATGCATAGTAAAAAAGCGACTGCCATAATTGCATCCACTTTAATTCCATACTATACATGGAAAGAAAGCGTTTGCGAAAGTAGCATCCGGTTTTTCACCAACCACATAGTCAAAGCCTGCTTACCGCATGCGTTTGCACGTCTGAAATGTTTATCAAGATTAAACGCTGCTCTCGGCAGATAGCCGAGATCCTCCAGAAGAGTGAAGAGCGGAAAGAAAATTGCCATCGGAGGAAGCATTACGGAAACAACCCAGGCGAGTACGCGGTAAATTCCGTTTACGGCTATATCCGTTACCGTAGGATTGCAGTTGAGGGATCCGAGCAAAGCCTCCAGTTTGTCTCCAAGATAGAAAAGTCCGTTTGAAAGAAGCTGAGAGGGGTAATTTGCGCCGACTATCGTTATCCAGAAAATAATTCCAAGAATACCCAGCATTATCGGTATTCCGAATATTCTGCTTGTTAAAATCCTGTCTATTTTGCTGTCGCGCTCATAATAGTCGGAATTTTTGAAGCTTACGGTTTTTTCTGCGATTTCCTCCGCGGAATTTATTATGCTCGATATTATATCGTCGTTTATAGTTTCCGCAGTAAAGCTTTTTCGGGCGAGAGATTCTCTGCATCTGTTAAGACATCCGAAAATTCTTTCCTCTGCGTCGAAGCCGAGATAGCTGTTTATGGAGCGGGATAGACGTTCATTACGGTCAATAAGCCTGACAGCCGTCCACCTTGCCGGTAATTTTCCGTTAATCTCCTTTTCAAGACTAAGGGAAACCTTTAATATTTCTTCCTCCAGACCTCTGCTGTAGGACGGCATAAACGAGCTTTCAGGCGGGCTTTCTATAACCTTCTCTACCGCGTCCATGAGCTCGTCAAGTCCCTTATTGTCTCTTGCCGTTACGCCCACCACCGGAATACCGAGTATCCCTGATAGTTTATCAATATCTATGCTTATTCCTTTTTTCTTTGCTTCGTCCAGCAGATTAACGCATAAAACTGTTTTCGGCGTGATTTCCATTGCCTGCAAAGTAAGGTTAAGATTTCGTTCAAGACAGGTTGCGTCGCAAACCACTATAACTGCGTCAGGTGACGCAAAGCAGATAAAATCTCTTGCCGCTTCCTCCTCCGCCGAATGAGCCATCAGCGAATAGGTTCCGGGCAGGTCTGCAAGTATGTATTTTTTTCCGTTATGCTCACACCGTCCTGCCGCGTTTGAAACCGTTTTGCCGGCCCAGTTGCCGGTATGCTGCCGCATTCCGGTCAGGGCGTTGAATACTGTGGACTTGCCGACGTTGGGATTTCCGGCGAGAGCTATCAGAAATTCTCCTTCCTGCTTGGCGGGCATATTTCCTTCAAAGGCATTTTTACCCGTTGATTGTGAGGTTAGTCCCATTTTGTCCTCCTCGATTAAGATTTATCATAGCTATAATATGAAAAATCCTGTATGTCCGATACAAAAAATTATGTAGTAAAAGTGCGAATGGAACGAGGTATCTGAATTATAAAAGAGATTTTTAATGATTGTTGTAATTGAAATTATAACGAATTATGATGTGTTTTCTGACGTGCGATAATAGTGCATAGTGACGATAATCTGAAGAGGACGGCAAAAAATAATTGTAATTGATTACAAAAATAGATTTTTTTATTGACATTTTGAGTAAAAACGTGTATAATAATAAAGCTGTTTGAATGAAAAACAATAAAAATAGTGTAATCGAGGCGTAACTCAGTTTGGTAGAGTGCTTGGTTTGGGACCAAGATGCCGCAGGTTCAAGTCCTGTCACCTCGACCAAAAAAGACGGTTTTTTAACCGTCTTTTTATTTTTTCTAAACTTTCTTAAAATGCCTTAAATTACAAGCAAAAGTATATCGTTGTATCATTGTTATTATACAGAATTAAATTTGCATAAAAAAATCAGGCAATCGTTATGACTGCCCGATTTGTTTTTGAAAAATTTACAATTTTAATCCTATTTATGCACTGTTTTACACGCACTAACCGTAATCAGAGTGCCATGACTTTTTGAGAGATTTCTGCCGGAGATGACACTGTGCCGACGCACTTGTACTCTTCGGTTTCTTCCTTGGTTTTAAAACCCCAGCCGTATAGCACAGCGAGGAAGTCCATACCTATTTCTTCCGCACCCTTTGCCTCGATTGTGCTGTCGCCGACAAGGATACTTTCTTCAACGGAAACTCCTGTCTGCTCACACGCCTGCAAAAGCAGATGACTCTTTGTGAGGTTTGTACCGACATCTGTTGCACATACTGCGTCGAAAACATCCGACGCCTCGTAGGTTTCAAGAATATCCGTTGTGAACATTCTGTGCTTTTGAGTTGCTATTGCAAGCTTAAAACCGCTTTTCTTGAGTTCACGAAGAGCGTCATAAATTCCGTCATAGACGGTGAACATCTCTTTTCCTTTCTGGGAATAAAGCTTGCTGTAATTCTTTACGGCATATTCAATTTCGTCATCACTCATATTAAAGAGCGTTTTAAATCCGTATTCAAGCGGTGCGCCGATTACTCCGTATAGTGCACTGTGTTCAACAGGCTCATAGCCCATTGCAACTGCTGTTGTATTGAAACAATATAAAATTCCGGGGGCTGTGTCGGCAAGAGTGCCGTCAAAGCCAAAAACAACTAATTTTTTCATAAAACCACCCAATCTGCAAATAGATAAATTCATAAACAATTTTTTACAAAAGTCTTTGTCCTGCAAATATGGAAATGCATCTCAAGGGAAATTATACCATTTTACGGAGATAAATACAATACTAATTTTTCCACAAGTATTAATTTGGGAATAAAAGTGCCGAAAAATATGCAATTATTGTTCTTTTGCAAGCACATGCCAATCGAAACAAGTCGAAAATCAGAGCTTTCAACTTACTTTATTTCTTGACAACATCGTGTGTGCGTTATAAAATTGAAGTACATTATATTGAAAGGTTATTTTATTATGACTTCTGCAAAGCATAAAAATCCGCCTGCCAAACCCAAAGAAAAATATTCGGTACAGCAGGCGCTCACAAACTATTATCTGCTTATTATGTTCACGCTTTTTCCGTTGTTTTTCACGGACGCATATTTTAACATCAGGCATGACAAGTATTACTTTTTCATTATATTGACGGGTATTCTCGTTATTGCGGAATTTCTTATTATTATGACCGCAAGCATTGATAAACCGCCGGAAGACTCAAAGCTTGAAAAACCTAAACCAAAGCATTTGTATGAAGAGCTTTCGTTTATGGACTGGGCATTTATTGTATTCCTCGGGATAAATGTCATTTCAACGCTGTTGTCTGCAAACCCTTTGGATGCACTTCTGGGTACTCAGGGACGAAACAACGGTCTTGTGCTTATGGCATTTTACACCGTAGCATATTTTATGATTACAAGGTGCTTTAAATATTTTGAATACATATTTGTTGCGCTTGCGTTCGGTTCAATGATAGTTTATGCACTTGCGGTGCTTAACTCATTCTATATTGATCCTCTCGGGATGTTTACTCTTCTCACCGACCAACAGACTATTACCGACTTCACTTCAACAATCGGCAACAAAAATCTGCTTTCAAGCTACATCTGCATCGCTATGCCTGTTATGATTGCAATGTCGGTTATCACGGAGAAAACCTTGCTCAGGGCAATTTATCTTATTGCAACAGGATTTGGCTTTGCGGCTCTTATGACTGCCGACAGCGATTCCGGCATTCTCGGCATGGCTGTATTTATGATTATTTACCTTGTATGGTTTTCAAACAGCCTTGTCAGACTGAAAAGATTTTTCCTTTCGGCAACTGTTATGCTGTTGTTTGCAAAACTGCTCAGATTGTTCTCGCTCTGCTTTGACGACAAAAGCAAGGGCTTTGATAAATTTCAGGAAATTTTCGTTTTCTCAGGCATCGGCTGGATATTGCTTGCAGCTTGTGCCCTTATTACAGGGATTTTGTATCTTATTGATTACAAAAAACCAAACATCACAATTTCAAAAGCCGTGCCGATTGCTCTTGCCGTTGTATTCGGATTTTGTGCTGTTGCCATGATAGGAATTATGGTATATTTCAGCTGTATTGACACCAAAACCGACCTCGGCAGTTTTGAAAGAATTATCCGCTTTAACGATATATGGGGTACGCACAGAGGCTTTATGTGGGTAAGGTCGATATGGATTTTCGGCGACGCTTCATTTATTGAAAAGCTGTTCGGCGTAGGTCCGGATATGTTCTACTCCGCATTCAGTCCGTACTTTGATGACCTTTCAAAATACGGTGACAGCTCAACAAATGCCGCCCATAACGAATATCTAAACTACCTTATCACAATCGGAATTACGGGACTTCTTTCCTATCTTGCCATTGTGTGCGGTACGATTAAGAACGCAGTTAAGTATGCAAAGGAAAATCCGATGCTGATTGCGTGCGTTTCGGCTGTTATCTGCTATGCTGTTCAGTCTGTTGTAAACCTTTATCAGCCGATTACAACTCCGCTGTTTTTCATCTTCATAGCTTTGTGCGAGGCTTTTGTAAGAAACGCCAAGGCTGAAAAATCTGCCGTATCTGCCGTATAAATATTATGACTGCGTTTCAATTCGGATAAGAAGATTCTGCATTGACTCGTTGCGGTCACGGCGGTATCGTCCCAGCTCGTAGAGGCTGTCGGGATTTTTAGTAATTATATTGGGCTTTTCCGTACAGGTTAGTGTACACGAAAAGCCCATTTCTTTTATCAGCTTTTCGGTCAGGTCATTTTTTGCACCGAACGGATATACAAAGCAGGTCGGTTTTTTTCCTGTTGCATTTTCAAGCAAGCCTTGAGCTTTGACAACATCTTCCGTAAGAATAGATTTATATGCTTCGTCACTCTCCCCCGCTTTTGGCAAAACACCCTTTCGTGATTTCAAAGAATGCATATCGTACGAATGATTCTGAATTTCAACATAGCCCGAATCGGACATTTCTTTCATATCGTCAAAAGTTATATGACCGTAGGTCACGGAAATGTCCTTGGTTTCGGTGAATTTTTCGGACACTGACGCAATCGGAGATATGACCGCCTTGCAGTTGTATTTTTCGAGCAAAGGGAGTGCATAATAATAATTATTATAATAGCCGTCGTCAAAGGTCAGCATAATGCATTTTTCGGGCAATGATTTTTTGCCGTAAACATAATCGGTAAGGTCTTTTACAACAACAGTTGTGTAGCCGTTTTCGGTAAGATATTTTAAATCGTTTTCAAAAAGAGTCGGTGAAACAGTGTAGTCATTTTGCAGTTTTTCGTCCTTTAAAAGTGAGTGATACATTATTACGGGCAGTTTTACGCTGTCGGTATCAGCCGTTGTTTCTTTTACTGCACCTGTCATTACCGATATTAAAATTACCGCAGACAGGAAGAGAGCCGTAAAAATGATAATTTTTACTGTTTTGTTTGATTTCACTATATTTCCTCCCAATTCTTTGTGCAAGATTTTTCATCTATAATTCTTTATTGTAAATATAATTAAACATCTGCGTGATAGAATATAGTCAAAGTTAATACTGATTACTGATTTTGGTCAATCGGTACTGACTAATATTGCATAAGGATTTATGAATTATGGCAAAAAGAAATTTCAGCTCAAAACGCAATGCAATTTACAACGCTGTGTGCGGTACGGACACTCATCCGAGCGCACGCTGGGTTTATGATAAATTAAAGCCCGAAATTCCCGACCTTAGTCTTGGCACGGTTTACAGAAACATTGCTCTTTTTAAGGATGAAGGAAAGGTCAGCGTTATATGCAATGTAAACGGTGAGGAGCGTATTGACGGCAACACAGAGCCACACCCCCACTTTGTCTGCAACAAATGCAAAGCAGTTATTGATGTTGAAGACAATCAAAATGCTGATGACCTTGAGTCACAGCTTGCCGAAGAGGGATTTAAGGTAGAAAACAGATTTGTTATCTACTACGGCATATGTCCTAAATGTTCGGCAGAAGTACACTAATATTTATTACAAAGGAGAAGTAATTATGAAATGGTATTGCACAGTATGCGGTTATGTTTATGAAGGTCCCGAAGCTCCCGAGGCTTGCCCTGTTTGTAAGGCACCGAAGGAAAAATTTAAGCAGATGGACGAGGAGGCGTCTTTCGCAACAGTTCACGAGGTTGGCGTTGCTCAGGGCGTAAGCGAAGATATTCTCAAGGATCTCAGAGCTAACTTTGAGGGAGAATGCAGCGAAGTCGGTATGTATCTTGCAATGGCAAGAGTTGCAGACAGAGAAGGCTATCCCGAGGTTTCTGCCGCATTTACAAAGTATGCTTTTGAAGAGGCTGAACACGCTGCCAAGTTTGCAGAGCTTTTGGGCGAAGTCCTTACAGACAGCACAAAGAAGAATCTTCAGATGCGTGTAGATGCAGAAACAGGTGCTTGTGAAGGTAAGTTTGACCTTGCAAAGCGTGCAAAGGCTCAGAACCTTGACGCTATTCATGACACGGTTCACGAGATGGCAAAGGATGAAGCAAGACACGGCGCAGGCTTTAGAGGTCTTCTTAACAGATACTTTAAGTAATCATTAAAAAATAAAAAATCAAAAAAGTCAGCTTGATAATCGTATGACCAACAACTAACCGATTACACAACAGACTTTGAACAGGAGATTTGATAGTATGAAATATGTATGCGATGTTTGCGGATATGTTTACGATCCTGAAATCGGCGATCCCGACAACGGCGTTGATGCAGGCACAGCATGGGAAGATGTACCCGAGGATTGGGTATGCCCTCTCTGTGGTGTAGGCAAAGACGAATTTTCCGCAGAAGAATAATTAACAAATTGGCAATTTGGGAGCAGGCAATGCTTGCTCCCTTTTGTGTGTACGGGAGTAAATTATGAAAAAATTGATTTCGTGGAATGTAAACGGACTTCGTGCCTGTGTTACAAAGGGCTTTGAGGACTTTTTTAAAGATGTTGACGCAGATATTTTCTGTCTTCAGGAAACAAAACTTCAAGAGGGACAGATTGACCTCTTGCTTGAAGGATATCATCAGTATTGGTGCTATGCCGACAAAAAAGGCTATTCGGGAACGGCTATGTTCACAAAGGAAGAGCCGTTAAATGTAAGTTACGGAATCGGCATTGACGAACACGACCACGAGGGCAGAGTTATCACGGCAGAATTTGACAATTGTTTTGTTGTCACCTGCTACACTCCAAACTCGCAAAGCGAGCTAAAAAGGCTTGATTACCGAATGAAATGGGAAGATGATTTCAAGGCATATCTGAAAAAACTTGAAGAAAAAAAGCCGGTTATTATGTGCGGTGATTTGAATGTTGCACACAAAGAAATTGATTTGAAAAATCCGAAAACCAACCGTAAAAATGCAGGTTTTACCGATGAAGAGCGTTCAAAGATGACAGCGTTGCTCGATGACGGCTTTATCGACACCTACCGCTATTTCTATCCCGATACAGAGGGCGTGTATTCGTGGTGGTCATACAGATTCAAGGCTCGTGAAAAAAATGCGGGCTGGCGTATTGACTATTTTATCGTTTCAAAAGCTCTTGAAAGCAAGCTTGACGGTGCAAAAATCCATACCGAAATTTTAGGTTCTGACCATTGTCCCGTTGAACTGACGATTGACATTTAAAAAGCAGAGCTTATTGAACACTCCGCTTTCATATGTTTTCTGAGTAAAAAAATAGAGTACCGATTGGTACCCTGACAGTTGACATAATTATTATGTTAATATACAAGTAAGGAAACAGCTTTAGCTGTTTCGCTTGAACGATTTTTATTTTTAATAACCGCTCTGTATTACGATTACAGGGCGGTTATTTCTTTATAGTAAACACAAAAGGTTGTTACCATTTGTAGGCAACAACCTTTTTTTACATCAATAGTATTCTACTTTACCGCAACCCGAGCATTTTCTGCCAATTGTTTTAGTCTCATAATGGCTTTTCTCAGGGACATTAACTTTTTTTGTACCTACCTGTACATTAACCCATTCATTGCGATACGAGCCCTTGCCACCGTTTAATCTGTGATTCACAATATGTTCTCCAAAATCATCACTTGATAAATCAGTAATATCCGCACCACAGTCATTGCAAATAGTCCTGTCGTGTTCTTCATACACCGGTTCTTCATATGTGTATGCTTTCTTGTCAACAACTTTTACCTTTTCGGTAATGTTTGTCCAACTGTGTGTATGCTGAGGCTTAGGAGTCGGCTTTGAAGATTCATTCTTAGACGAGTCAGGTTTTGAACTTGATGAACTGCTCTGCGGTGTTTTGGAGGATTCAGATTTTGAACTCTCCTGCTTTGAGCTTTCGCTCTTAGATGAAGTGTCCTTTTTGCTGTCAGATTTTGAAGTATTTGACTTTGAGGAAGAATTGTTATTCTTGCCTGATGTGCTTGTGTCCTTCTTCTGAGAAGATGAGTTTGTCGGATAGCTGTCAACCTTTACCTTGTTCTGATTTGCCTTTTTCACTTCAGAAGAATCTACCTTGACGGTTTCACCCTTTTCGTTTTTAACCTCAACCTTACCGTCCTTATCAACTTTCACTTCTTTGCCATTCTTATCAGTAATTTTGCCGTCAGCACCTACTTTGAGTCCTGCATCGGTAATTGCTTTGTCTGTTTCAGAAAGAGTCGGTGCTGTTTCAGAAACTGTTGTTTCTTCTACGCTTGTAGTCTGAACTGTTGTTGCAGTCTTATTTATTGCATTACTATCGTCACAACCGCAACCCGAAAGCATTGCTGTTGCTGTAATCATTGCCGCTGCAATTGCAATTGTCATTGTTCTCTTAATATTATTAGTCGTTTTCATATGTCATTATCCTTTTATGTAAATTTGTGAAGAACTCTTATTCTCTGTAACAGTCGAAAAAATCAATACACTTTTTCTTACCATATAATTATAGCAAACTCCTCAGATGCAATCAAGTATCTGAGGAGTATTTATAATATTATATGATATTATGTCGTTATTTCAATTGATTTCTGACCGCCTGTTATGTCGGAAAAATTATTTTTGGCACTTTTAACGAATGCGAAGATTGTTTTCAGAAGCATATTTCTTGTTTTGCTGTCAAGACCTGCAAAGGATTTTAGGATTGTTCCCGTGTTTTTAAGCGGATTTTTCAGCATCTCATTAAAGGTTGCGGTTTCAGTCAGCGACAAAAGTGCAAAAACCTCTTTTGTGAACTCCCGTCTTTGAGCAATTGTCAGCGATTCAACAAATTCTTTCAGCGTATGGTCAAAGAAAACGCTGAAATTTGTAGTGCTTTTCAGTCTGACAAGCCTGTTCAGCTCAATCTCCCACGAATAGACATCGTGTTGGAGAAAACCTTTTTGATTGCTCTTTACAATTGTGTAACTCTCCTCATGCTCAAACATCATGCCGAAAATGCTCGACTGCGGAACAAAGGTGTAGATTCTGTCGTCGACTTCATAAAATCCGCTGTCCCTGATTTTGTCAAGAGAAAACCCCGGTCCGTCAAAATTGTAAATATAATCAATGTGATTTCTTGAATTTTCATCGGTAAAAGCACCGGCATAAACCGCAAGGTTTCCGCCCTTTGAGTGACCGCCCAGAATGAATTTTCCGTTGAGCATACGGACTGCCTTTTCAAAATAATCAAGAGCCTTTTTCTGTGACGGCAACGGAAATGTGAAGAACATATTGAAGTCCTCCTGCCAGCCGACAAGAGAAAAGTCCGTTCCTCTGTATGAAATAAAATAATTCTTTTTGAGAAATTCAAAAGTGATTGCGGAAAACTGCATACTCACATCGGACTCAACCTCGTTTACATACCCCGAAACAAGAATTTTGCCGAATCTCTTGCTCTCTGCCGTTGCTTTCAAAAGGTCGGCGTCACCCTTCCACAATAGATTTTTCTCGTAATCATCGGTTGCAAACACACGCATTGCCGCCTGTTCAAGGGTAATTTCATCAAACAGACAGGACGATACCGCACCGTCAAAAGGAAGATATGAAAGCCGTGAAAGCACAAGTGCGTCAAGCTCGTTAAAACCATCCTGTTCAAATGTCAAATCGCCGCGCCAGCTTATGTAATCAAATATGTCAGCCATACAAATGCCTCCAATCTGTTTTCTCTCTGTAATTATTGTATCACTTTGTACTAATTATTTCAATGCAATTTTAAAAATTGAAAAAGAAAAGGACAAACGAATTCGTTCATCCTTTAACAGTATATGAAGTTATCTGAATTTTGCGATTTCTTCAAGAAATTGTTTTCCGAATTTTTCAAGTTTTGTTCTGCCCACACCCGAAACTTCAAGCATTTCATCGGGTGTTTCGGGGCATTTTTTGCACATATCAATCAGCGTTGCATCGGTAAAAATAACATAGGCAGGAACGCTCTTTTTGGATGCAATGCTTTTTCGCAAAGCCTTGAGCGCATCAAGTAAATCGGAATTAACAGGCACTTCGGGACGGTGCGTTTTGACAACCTTTTCGGAGTTTTCAACTTTCTTCATCACAAGCCGTTCCCGCCCGAAAAGCACATCTCTGCTCTTTGGCAAAAGTTTTAGAACCTCGGTTTCATTGTCGGATGAAATATACTCCTTTTCGGCAAGAAAGTCAATTGTGCCGAAAATATGCCTTGCCGTAACCTCTTTCATTATTCCGTAGGTTGACTGATTGTTAAGCTCAGCTTTTAGAATTTTCTCGCTTTTACTGCCCTTTAACACATCACAAATCACGGGTTTGCCGTACCTTTGTCCTGTTCTTGCAATACACGACATAATTTTTTGAGCATCAATTGTGACATCAACAAGCTTGTGAACAGAAAGGCAGTTGGAGCATTTTCCGCAGTAAGCCTTTTTTTCACCACCGAAATACCGCAGAATAAATCCACGCAGACAATCGTTTGTAGTGCTGTAAAAGGTCATATATTTTAAGCGTTCAAAATCACGCTCACGAATTTGCTCGTTTTCTTCAATTGTAAGCTCATCGTTGCCCTCGGAATTTTCAATCATAAAGCGATTTAGGCGAACATCCTTAGGACTGTAGAGCAAAATACAATCAGCCTCACCGCCGTCACGACCTGCCCGTCCTGCCTCTTGATAGTAGCTTTCAATGTTTTTCGGCATATTGTAATGAATTACATATGTAACATTTGACTTGTCAATTCCCATACCGAAAGCATTAGTTGCGACCATAATATTTTTTCGGTCAAAAACGAAATCCTCCTGATTTTTCCTGCGTTCGTATTCATCAAGACCTGCATGGTATCTTGCCGCCGAAAAGCCGTTATCGCAGAGCAATTCGCAGACAGATTCAACATTTTTTCGGGTCGCACAATAGACAATTCCCGACCTGTCGCCACGCTCCCGAATGAGGTCAATAAGCTTTTCATCCTTTGACGATGACTTTATTACACCGAAGAAAAGGTTGGGGCGGTCAAATCCCGTTGTAATTTCAAACGGATTTTCAAGCCTGAGAATTTTCTTTATATCTTCTTTTACATCATTCGTAGCCGTTGCAGTAAATGCTCCGACAATCGGACGATTTGCAAGGCTTTCAACAAATGAAATAATTTTGAGGTAACTCGGTCTGAAATCCTGTCCCCATTGTGAAACGCAATGAGCCTCGTCAACTGCAACCATTGAGATTTTTATCTTTTTACAGGTGTCGAGAAATCCGTCAGTCAACAGCCTTTCGGGTGCAACATAGATAATTTTGTATTTTCCGTGTTCAACATTTGAAAGCACTCGGAGAAATTGCGGATATGAAAGCGAGCTGTTTATATATGCCGCAGGAACTCCCGACTGAACGAGTGAGCCGACCTGATCCTTCATAAGCGAAATCAGAGGTGACACAACAATTGTCACCCCATCAAAAAGTAATGCGGGAATCTGATAGCACATAGACTTGCCCGCACCTGTGGGCATAATGCAAAGTGCATCTCTGCCGTCAAGCAAAGCGTCAACTATCTGTTCCTGTCCGTCTCTGAAAGAATCGTGTCCGAAGTAATCTTTTAACACGCTTAATTTATCACTCATCTTTTTGCCCTTATCTATCATTCTTTATTGGAATTATAATCATTGTATTCCCTTTCAATCCAAGCCATAAGCAGATTTACAATTTTCTGCTGTTCGACCTCGTTAAGCTGTTTATCCCTTGCAACTCTGTACCACTTGTTAAGACACCCTCTGCAACAACAGGCACAGGCGTGCTGTGCGATAAAAACAGGGTGTCCCCTCATAGGCGTTTGCTTTCCGTCATTCGGAATATATTTTGGTGCAAGCCGTGTTCTGACAAAATCTTCTGCATGGGAGCGGATTTTATTCATTCCCTTTTCATTAATATAGTCAATGTCCTTTTGCTTTAAATGAAACCGACTGCGAAAATCAGATTTTTTCAGTTTGTTTAGTGCCTCATCTATCGTTTGCATTGTTCATGCCTTCTTTTATTGTCATACCTTAATTATAAACAATTACTACGGTAATGGCAAGAAAAAATGCACTCATTTTCTCTTACAGAAAAAAACAACCCCACGATTATTTTACCGTGGGGTTGTTTTCATAGGGTTGCTTTTCAATTATTTTTAGAGATTAAACATCTTTGCAATATTTTTCAGCAAGGGCAAAGAACGCTTTTTCGAGCGAATCCAAGGTTTGTTCCGTCATACTGACCGACATACTGTTTTTGTCGGAAAATATGATTTCAACGATTGTAACCGTGGCGTCATCGACTGTCAGTTCTTTGTTTTTTGGATTATATTTTTTCAGAATTTCCAATGCGTCTTCGGCGGTCTCACACAGCAGTCTCATATCCGTTTCGTCGATCAAAACATTTTCAAAAGCGATATAACCGCATTTGCAGATAGCGTCAAAAAGGAAATTTACACCTTTTTTTCGCACATAAAAAGAACAGCAGTAGTCAAAATTTGAATGATTTTTTGAATAGCTCACGGATACAATTTCTTTTTTTACACGCATTTTTCGTTTGGAAATATTATGAAATAACGACCGTAAAGTCATATCGGTTATGTCATGGCAGCCCCGCAGAACGGACAGAATTTCGGCGGATTGCCGTCAGGCTTATATCCGCAAGCCGAACAAACAATTGCCGCAGCATTTTGCGGAGTAAACGGCTGTGAAACTTGCTGATTTACTGTGTTGCTCTGCATAGGCATTCCGTTCTGCTGATAGCCCATATTGTTCTGCATGGGCATTCCGTTCTGCTGATAGCCCATATTGTTCTGCATAGGCATTCCGCTTTGCTGATAGCCCATATTGTTCTGCATGGGCATTCCGCTTTGCTGATAACCCATATTGTTCTGCATAGGCATTCCACCTTGCTGATAACCCATATTGTTCTGCATGGGCATTCCGTTCTGCTGATAACCCATATTGTTCTGCATGGACATTCCGCTTTGCTGATAGCCCGTATTGTTCTGCATACCGTTCCTTATTTGTTCACACAGTCTCATTAACTGCATTCCGTCATCAAACGCTCTCATAAGCTCATTCCTTACAGTACCGATTGACGAATCAACATACATTGATATATCGGTTATGAACGGATGATTTACGATGAATTTTGCTTTTAAAGAAGATATTCTTTGCGGTGATGACGATGTGTTTGTATCACGAACATACGGCTGAAGTGCAAGCAGAACATCAAGCATGCCGTTTTGCCCCGAAAATGAGTTTGTTGTATCAAACTGACTGCCAAAACCGCTGTTCCTGCCCTGACGGTTATCATAGCGGTCATACTCATCAGGAATTCCGTCACGGTCGGAATCCTGCAGAGTTGTATATCCAAGCTCAAGCCAAAAGTCCTGCAGCTGTGAAAAATCAAAAATTTCAGGATTGCTGTTTTTGAAATCTCTGCCTATTGTAAAATAGAATTTTCTGTTATTAAAATCTACAACAAGCTTTTCGTTTGTACCGGCACTTGCCGACTGAACAAATGCCGAATATTTCTGTCTGTTCTGTTCACGCTGTTCAAGATGAGTTTTAACATCTGCTAATGTCCTGTTTTTCCAGCCTGATGAAAGCGAACTGAGCTTGTGCTTACAGTCGCTGCAAAGATAACCGTCTGAAAGCTTTTGCCTTGTGAGGGCATTTACCTTGTCACCGCAAAGGTCACAATATTTCTTTTCAAATAGTCCCATAAACTTTCTCCTTTACAAAAGATTCACGATTTTCTTCTGAATATTTGTAGCATCAACAACTGATATTGTGCCGTCACCGTTTGTGTCTGCAATTTTTAAAGTGTAATCGTCAAATTCTTCAAACCCGACAATGTATTTTTGAACCAAGGTTGCGTCCACAACATTAATAACACCATCCATATTGACATCATACGGAACTGTAATTTTTACATCAAAACTAATATCGTCTTTATACAGATATATCTCATACACCCTTGCAATACACTGCGGTTTGCTTACAGTAATGACATATTTGCCTGGGGATGTATCAAAAGCCACATATAAGGGTTTTGCATTACTGTTTACCGTTTCATCTTCAAAGCCGCCCTTATAAACGCCGTCAAAAGTGTATCTATCCACCTTAACGGTAATAGTGTCCTTCGGTGAGCCGCCTGTTTTTAAGTTCATTGTAATTCTGGCCTTAACCTCTTGCGTCACTTTAACCGATTCACTGTAAATAACATCACCGTTTTTACCCGTAACAGCACATCTGAACTGAGTTTCATCAAAATCCGTATTCGGTCTGATTCTCAAAGTATTTGATTTTGTACCCTTGAAGGAAAACTGGTTTAATGTAGATGAGTCGTCATCTATGTTTTTCCACATTCTTATTATACCGGTGGGTGTTCTTCTCTTTACTTTCATCTGCCACTGATAGCTTGCGGCATTTTTGGCAGCAACCCATATAATTTCTTCTTTGCCTTTCATAATCATAATTTCTGCCTCAGGGAACTGATGTGTAAATGATGGCGATTCATATGGAACATTGTAATATGCCCAAATATAATATTGACCTGTGGTTTCATCCTGAAGAATTGTCGCCTGACTGTCGCCATTGTACAAACCACATACTGCGTTCTTGGCAACCGCATATCCTCTGTTCATATTAAAGTATAGCTGACAACAATACATACCGCTGTCAAAAGTTTCTCCGCTGTCGAGCTTTCTGCTAATTTTGTTGTTTTCGTACTTATACCACTCAATATAATCAAAGCTGTAATAAGTGCTGTTTATCGGAGTTGCCGTTGTTGAGGGGATTTTTCCCTGTTCAGGTTTCTCCAAGCCTAAAAATCCAATTGTAGGAATTTCTGTCTTCTCAAGAAGTCCCGGAAAGTTACATTTTCCCGAATAAAAAGTACCGCTCTTTGAACCCGTTACTTTACATCTAAAGACAACATCTTTCCACCCTGAGCCGGGTCCTACAAGTTCTGCGTAGGTCTGAAATTTAAGATGGTCTGTAAAAACACCCGAAAATTTCGAGTCGGGTCTGTCGGTTTTATCGGAAAGGTTAACCCAGTTTAGGCTCGGATATTTTGCCTGCCATTGATAGGTAAAGGTTTCGCCTGTACTGCCGCCGTTTACTCCCACGATAATGTTAAGGACATCTCCTATGTAAACCTCGGTGTCGATATATTTGATATAAGCCTGAGCCGCCGCATTTGCGGTTATGGCTGTCATAGGAAGTGTTGTCAACAGCATGAGAAAGCATAAAACAACACTCGAAATACGCTTTGCTTTTTTCTTGATTTTCATAAAAATCCCTCCTTCATGCCCAAGGATCAACCGAAGCCGGAGTTCGTATATCAGAGAGTGCAAGATTACGCCATAAGAACCATTGATTGCCCTTTCTGCGAAGCTCAATCGGACGAGGTGAGTCTGCTCCCGACGACTGAACCTGAACCTTTGCATAACCCTCGCTCTGATAGGTATATGCATACTCGGAAACGGTTATTTTGTACGGAACATTCGGTGTATAATCGTTCTTCACGGATGAACCCTCAAAATATGAGCGAGGAATATATCCCCTGCCCTTGATTCTGTCACGCAAAAACTGAACATCCATCCCGTTCATCGCCTGAGGTCCTTTTAATGCATTAAGCATTTCTATTGTGTTTTCCGGACTTTCATCATATTCAAGCAACACAAGCATAGCAAATGCCGCTGTTGAAAGAGGTGACGAAAAGTCAAGCTCCGGCATTTTTTTGAGTTCATCTGCATTTTTCGGATAATCGGCAAATACAAATGTTTTGCTTTTGTGCATCGCATTGTTTACCGCTCCCGAAACGGCCTTTGAAACATTGTTTTTTACAGCCTGATTTGTCATATTTTTTAAGCTGTCAAATATACCCATAAACAGTACCTCCTTTTTAAAGTGCGTCAAGTGCGGCGGCAAGATAATCTGCCGTTACGGATGAATAAAAAAACGAGCTTATTTTTCCGAATTGTTTTGCCTGTTTAACCCTGTCGGCAAGGTCGGGATATGTCTGTTCGTCACAGAGCAGAGCCGTTTTACAGCTTGGCAGATATTCCTTTACTTTTCCACAAAGCTCAAGCCGTTTCTCAATAGTTGAATCGGCAAGTCTTGTGACATCCATAAGCAAAACATCAACTCTTTCTGCAATGCACAAATCAAGAATTTTCCCGTCTTGATTCGGTAAAACATTTTCAATACAAAATCTTCCCTTCTTTACAAGGGCATTTTGAATAGCCTCACTGAGCAAATTATTCTGAACACTGAGCAAAATTTTCTTCAACGGACATCACCCCTTTTCACCTATATCTTTCACTTATATTGTACAATTTTGCGATAGAAGATGAATGTGCCAAACGGCATATTTCACAACATAAACAAAAAAAGCACAGCCGCCCGATTGTTCGGACAGCTGTGACCTTGTGCTAAAAATATTTACGGTGGGTAATTAAAAGGGGGGTAAATAATAAAATAATTATGCTTTGTTCTTAACAGCGCCTATAATGTAAAGTACAGGGATAACAAGACCGCAGATAAGAGAGAATACATTGAACTGTGATCCGCCTATCATGCTGATAATTTCGCCTG
>ERZ773173.1582-NODE-1582-length-19883-cov-3.656899_pt1 | contig 19883 bp, 17 predicted proteins | sample MGYA00580535_ERZ773173 | MGnify/ENA primary metagenome ERZ773173 (study PRJEB29015, sample SAMEA2737856) | human gut metagenome | biome: human gut; feature: human-associated habitat; material: faeces | place: China | collected 2012 ...
TAATTGCGTGAAATTTGTTGTGATGTGTCGAATTTTGTGCTATAATAAAAAAGACAATTTTGTGATTAGAAAATTTATTGGGGGTAAATTTTGATGGAAATTAAAACAGGAGATTTAGAATATGTTACAAATGTTGAAGCAACAACAGCTTTAGTGCCATACAAAGATGTTTCTATATACAAAAGTAAAATAAAAAGAAAATTTGAAAGTATTGTAAAAAGAATAGTTGATATATTTGGCGGAATTGTTGGTGCAATTGCATTAATTCCATTAACATTAATAATCTGGATTGCTAATTTTATTTCTGGCGATAGAGGTCCTCTATTTTATTCACAGGAAAGAATTGGAAAAGATGGCAAAAAATTTAAGATGTATAAATTTCGTTCTATGGTTATAGGAGCAGACGAAAAATTAAAAAAATATTTAGAAGAAAATGAAGAAGCAAGATTAGAATATAAAAAATATAAGAAAATGAAAGAAGACCCTAGAGTTACTAAAATAGGAAAATTTATTAGAAAAACAAGTTTGGATGAATTTCCTCAATTTATAAATGTTCTTAAAGGAGATATGAGCTTGGTTGGACCAAGACCTTATTTGGAAAGAGAAAAAGAAGATATGACATATTTTTATAAGTACATAGTTTCTTGCAAACCTGGTGTTACAGGCCTTTGGCAAGTTAGTGGTAGAAGTGATGTTACTTTTGAGGATAGAATGAGAATGGATATGGAGTATTTTAGAAGGAATGGTTTACGAGTTGATGTGAAGATTTTAAGAAGAACGGTTGAAAAACTACTAAGAAAAGAAGGGGCTGTATAGTATTTATGAGAATTGCAATGTTAGGACATAAAAGGATTCCATCGAGGGAAGGTGGAGTTGAAATTGTTGTTGAAGAGCTAGCAACTAGACTTGTAAATAAAGGATACGAAGTAGATGTATACAACAGAAAAGGAAATAATGTTTCGGATAATAATATAAAAACTAAGAAGATAAAAGAATATAAAGGCGTAAATATAAAAACTGTATTTACAATAAATAAAAAAGGAATAGATGCTTTAATTTATTCTTTTTTAGCGAGTATAAGAGTAGCGTTTGGAAAATATGATTGCATTCATTATCACGCAGAAGGAAGTTGCGCAATGATATGGATTCCACATTTTATGAAAAAAAGAACAGTAGTAACAATTCATGGCTTAGATTGGCAAAGAGCTAAATGGGGTGGATTTGCTACAAAGTATATAAAATTTGGAGAAAAGTGTGCAGCAAAATATGCGGATGAAATTATAGTATTATCCAAAAATGTTCAAAAATATTTTAAAGATACATACAATAGAGATACAGTTTTTATTGAAAATGGAGTAAATAAACCAGTATTAAAATCGGCAGATATAATTACAGAAAAATATGGCTTAAATGGTGATGATTATATATTATATCTTGCTAGAATTGTACCTGAAAAAAGACTAGATTTATTAATAGAGGCATTTAGGAAAACAAATACAAATAAAAAACTAGTTATTGCTGGTGGAGCAAGTCATACAAATGACTTTATGCAAAAAATAGAAGAACTAGCAAAACAAGATGAAAGAATTATAATGACAGGATTTGTTCAAGGCGAAGAATTAGAGGAACTTTTTAGCAATGCTTATTTATATTGTTTGCCAAGTGATGTTGAAGGAATGCCAATTAGCCTAATGGAAGCTATGAGCTATGGTAGAAATTGCTTAATAAGTGATATTGAAGAAAATGTTCAAGTTTGTGGAGAATATGGAATAACGTTTAAGAAATCTGATTTGGATGACTTGACAAACAAATTAAATTTATGTTTGAATGGTAAGAGTAGGTTTGAAGAAAATGCTATTTCTAATTATATTTTGAATAGGTATAATTGGGATGATGTTGTAGAGAAAACTGAGAAATTGTATAGAAAATAATTGGAGTGAGTGAAATTGAGAATATTACTTGTGAATAAATTCCACTATTTAAATGGTGGAAGTGAGAAATACTATTTTGAATTAGGAAAGCTGTTGAAAAAAAACGGAAATGAAGTTGCTTATTTTTCAATGCGTGATGACAGAAATATAAAAACAGGAGATAAAGAATATTTCGTAGAAAAAATTGACTTAAATACAGGAAGCAAATTAAAAGCTTTAGATGTAATATATTCTAAGGAAAATTATAAAAAAATGCAAGAAGCAATAGATGATTTTAAACCAGATATAGTACATTTGAATAATTTCCAAAGGCAATTATCAGAGTCAATAGTTGAATGTTGCAAAAAAAATAAAATTCCAATGGTATTTACAGCACACGATGTACAAGCAATATGTCCAGCGATTAGTATGTTGGATGGAGAAAGAAATATTTGCGAAAAATGTATGAGTGGAAAATATTTAAATTGTTTTAAGAAAAAATGTATTAAAAATTCGACGTTAAAAAGTTTGCTTGGAGCATATGAAGGTAAATATTATAGAAATAAAAAAGTCTATATAGAAAAAATTGTACATATAATAACGCCTTCGGTATTTTATAAAAACAAATTTATAGAAGACGGAGTGAAAGCAGATAAAATAGAGGCAATTCATAATTTTATTGACCTAGAAGATTATAATTTGCAAGTTGAAAATGATGGATATGCATTATATTCAGGAAGGTTAGCAAAAGAAAAGGGAATATTAAATTTAGTGGAAGCTTTTACAAATTTAATAAAAAATAGTAAAGGTAATGAAAAACTAAATGGTATTAGACTTTATATTGCTGGAGACGGACCAGAAAGAGAGAATATAGAAAAGAAAATTAAAAATAGTAAATTAGAAAACAGAATAGTTCTTTTAGGGTATTTGAATCAAAAGGATTTGAGAGAATTTACAAGAAAGTGTAGTTTCTTAGTAATACCATCGATTTGGTATGAAAATGGACCATATTCTGTTATTGAAACGCAAGCGATAGGAAAAGCCATAATAGGAGCTAATATTGGAGGCATTCCTGAAATGGTGCAAGATAATGTAAATGGTTTAATATATGAATACGATGATATAAATGAACTTGAAGATAAGATGAAAAAATTGTTTGAATTTCCAGAATTAGCAGATCATTTTGGAAAGTCGGCAAAGAATTTTGCTTTAAAGGAATATAGACCAGAAAGATATTATGAAAAGATAGAAAAAATTTATAAAAATGTATTAGGAGAGATTTAAAATGGCTGAAAAAAAATTAAATGGTACAGTTATTGTTACATATAGATGTAACGCAAGATGTACAATGTGCAATAGATACAAAGCACCATCAAAACCTGATGAAGAAATAAGTATAGAAACAATAAAAAAATTACCTAAAATGTATTTTACAAATATAACTGGAGGAGAACCTTTTATTAGAGAAGATTTGCCAGATATTGTGAGAGAGCTATACAAAAAATCTGATAGAATTGTTATTTCAACAAATGGATTTTTTACAGATAGAATAATAAAACTATGTGAAGAATTTCCAAATGTTGGAATAAGAATATCAATCGAAGGTTTAGAACAAACCAATAACGAAATCAGAGGACTAAATGACGGATTTAATAGAGGATATTCAACATTAAAAAAATTAGTTGAAATGAAACATCCAGATGTTGGATTTGGTATGACCGTTCAAGATAAAAATGCAAAGGATTTAGTAGCACTATACGATTTATCTAATGAAATGGGAATGGAATTTGCTACGGCATCATTACATAATAGTTTTTATTTTGTAGAAGCAAAAAATATTATTCATGACAGACCAATGGTAGCAAAGGAATTTGAAAAATTAATAAATAAACTTTTAGAATCAAAATCACCTAAAAAATGGTTTAGAGCGTATTTTAATCATGGTTTAATTAATTATATATATGGCCAAAAAAGATTATTACCATGTGATATGGCTTTTGATACGTTTTTTATAGATCCATATGGGGATGTTATGCCATGTAATGGAACAAAATGTAAAGAAGTAATGGGCAATTTGAATGAACAATCTTGGGACGAATTATGGAATTCTGAAAAAGCAGAGAAAGTAAGAAATGTTGTAAGACATTGTTCAAGAAACTGTTGGATGATAGGTTCTGTTTCTCCAGCTATGCATAAATATATATGGAAACCAGCTTGGTGGGTAATTAAGCACAAAGCTAAATTTTGGACAAAGAAAAAATATTCAATGTATGAGTTACCAATTGTAAGACAATATAAAGAAGGTAAAGTATCAAAAGAAGAATTAGATAAACTTTCTACTTGCGATTTAAATGCTGTTATTGATAATGGTTTGTCTGAGGCTTCAAAGGAACAGCTAAAGCATAAAACAGGAGAAGAAATCGTAGATGCTGATATAAAAAATCAATTAAAAAAATAAAAAAGAGGAGATTACATGTATATAACTATTTTAACTCCAACATATAATAGAGGAGAAAATTTAAAAAAGCTATATAAATCCTTATTAAAACAAAAAGATAATAGGTTTGAATGGCTTATAGTTGATGATGGTAGCACTGATGGTACCAAGAAAATTATAGATGAATTTTTAATGGATTCTAAAATTAATATAAAATATTTATACAAGAAAAATGGAGGAAAACATACAGCTTTAAATTTAGGTATAAAAGAGATAAACACAGACTTAATATTTATTGTGGATAGTGATGACTATTTAAACGATAATGCAATTCAATCAATAAATGAGGTGCACGAAAAATATAAAAAAAGAGAGGATATTTGTGGATATAGCTTTTTAAGAATGTTTCCAAACAATAAAATTAATGGAAAAATGCTGGACGCAAACGAAGTAATAGATGATTATATAAATGTTCGAATAAAAGGTGATGATATGGATTCGGATAAGGCAGAGGTATGGAAAACAAGATGCTTAAAAGAATACCAATTTCCAGAATTTGATGGGGAAAAATTCTTAGGGGAAGATGTTGTATGGTTACAATTAGCTCTAAAATATAAAATGGTATTTTTTAATAAAGCTATATATGTATCTGAGTATTTAAATGATGGACAAACTAAAAATAGGAGGATAAATAATATTAATTCGCCATTAGGCTGTTATAACCGAGCAAAAATAGCATTAAAAGTTTGCCAATATAGAAATGTGAGAGGCAAATATTTAATAAAAGCAATGATGCAATACCAAATATATGCTAGATTTTCGAAATATAGTTAAAAAAAAAATATATAAAGAATGTAATCAAAAAATACTATTTGTTTTGGCATTTTTACCAAGTCAATGTGTATATAGAAAATGGAGAAAAAAATATGTTAATTAGTGTTGTGTTACCAATATATAATGTAGAAAAATATTTAAAAAGGTGCTTAGAAAGTGTAGTAAATCAAACTTACAAAAATCTTGAAATTATTTTAGTAAATGATGGTTCTACTGACAGTTGTTTACAAATTTGCGAAGAATATGCAAAGTGTGATAATAGAATAAAACTTATAAATAAAAAAAATTCAGGGCTTGGTATGGCAAGAAATACTGGAATAGATAATGCAAATGGAGAATATATATGTTTCTTTGATAGTGATGACTATATAAAATTAGACACTATAGAAAAACTTTATAGAAAAATAGAAAAAGAAATGCCGGAAATTATATGTTTTGGTTTTAATAGAGTGAGCACTGACGGAAAGATAACAGATAAAAATATTCCAAATATGAAAAAAAATATGTTTAAAAATGAGGAAATAGTTAATGAATTTTTACCTGAATTAATTTCTGAAAATCCAAAAACTGGTAAAGCATCTGGGCTCAATATGAGTGCTTGGGGAGCGATATACTCAATGAATTTAATAAAATCAAATAAATGGAGATTTGTTTCTGAAAGGGAAATTATTTCTGAGGACGTATATTCATTATTGGATTTGTATAAAAATGTAAAAAAAGTAGCTATTTTAGATGAAGCTTTATATTATTATTGCGAAAATAATACATCATTAACAAATGTTTATAGAAAAGATAGATATGAAAAAATAGAATATTGTTATAAAATGTGTATAAAAATGTGCAAAGAAATTGGGTATCCTAATGAAATAGAAAAAAGAATGGCATATCCATATATCGGAAATACAATTTCAGCTTTAAAACAAGTTATAAGTTCAAATAATAATTTTAAAGAGAAGGAAAAAGAATTAAAGAAAATAATAAATAGCCAAACATTGCAAGAGGTTTTAAAGGATACACAAGGTAATAAATGGAATAAATCCAAGAAAATTCTATTTTTTTGCATCAGAAAAAAATTTATTAAATTGGTGTATATATTAATATTTATAAAGCAAAGGGTTTAAGATAAAAATGAAAATTAAAGAATTTTTTAGAAAATTGATATTAAAGGAAAAAAGTTCATCTGATGAATATATAAAATTTTTAAGAAAAAAAGGAGTAACTATAGGCGAAGATGTTTCATTTTATTCACCTTCAAATACATTAGTGGATATACAATATCCATGGCTGATTAAAATAGGAAACCATGTTAGAATAACACATGGAGTAATTATTTTGACACATGATTATTCATGGTCTGTATTAAAAAGATATACAGATAAAGGAATAGATGAAGGAAAAATTTTGGGAGCAAGTGGACATGTTGTAATAGGAGATAATGTGTTTATTGGGATGAACTCTATAATAACAAGAAATGTTACGATAGGAGATAACGTAATAATAGGAGCTGGAAGTATTGTAACAAAAGACTGCGAGGCAAATTGTGTTTATGCTGGGAGTCCAGCCAAAAGAATAATGACAGTAAAAGAATATTATTTTAAAAGAGAAAATGCTCAATTAGAGGAAGCAGTAAATTTAGCTAGAGCATATTATGAAAAATATAAAAAGTATCCTCCAGAGGATATTTTCCATGAATATTTTATGCTTTGGGAGGATAAAGATACTGTGGTGAGAAAAGAAAATTTTGTCAAAAAAATGCAGTTATGTGAGAACTTTGACAAAAGTATAGAATATATGGAAAAAGAAAAAAGAAAGTTCAAAAACTTTTCGGATTTTATTAGTTATTCAATTAATAAAAATATGTAAGTAAATATTAAAGAGGTGACAAAATGAAATATGGATTTATTTTTGGAGATTTTGATGTATTTCGAATAAATGATTTACAAAAAATCCAAAATGAAAAGAAAAAATGTGAATTTCTAATAGTGGGAGTTTTTTCAGATGAAATTATGAAAAATACAGAAAATAGAAAATCTGTACTTTCATTAAATGAAAGAATGAAAATCGTAAAAGCAATAAAAGATGTGGACTATGTGTTTAGCGTTGAGAGAAAGGAACAAATGAAAGAGAAGGAAAAGATAATAGAAAAGATAGAAACACATAATATAGAATCTAAAAAACAAAAAAGAGAAAAGAAATATAAGATAGGATTTATCCAAGGAACATTTGACATGTTTCATTATGGTCATTTAAATTTAATAAATAGAGCAAAAGATATGTGTGAAAAAGTAATAGTAGGAGTCAATACTGATGAGTTAGTTCAATCATATAAAAATAAAACCCCAATAGTTTCACTTAAAGAAAGAATGGCAATTGTAAGTGCTATTAAAGGAGTGGATAAGGTTGTTGTAATGGAGGATAGAAATAAAATAAAAGCAGCAAGAGAATATGGATTTAATGCCTTAATAATGGGAAGTGATTGGGAAGGAACAGAATTTTATAAAATTATGCAAGAAGAATTAAAGAGAATAGGCGTAGATGTTGTTTATTTGCCATATACTCAAGGAATTTCATCAACTAAATTGAGAGAGAAAATAAGTATTGTTTCAAAGTAAATCTTCTAGAGAAATGAAACAATGAGAGGAGAAAATAATATATGGAAATAGATACAGCAGAAGAACGAAATAAAAAGAAAAATAACAGATTAAAACATTTAGATATTGCAAGAGGAATATGTATTTTTTTTGTTGTTTTAGGGCATGCAATTATTCCTAGTATACGAAATAATAATAAAATACTTGAATATATATATAAATATATATATTCATTTCATATGCCAGTGTTTTTTATTATATCTGGAATTATTTTTGAGAATAATGTATACAAATATGATAGTAAATTACAGTTTTTTAAGAAAAAAGCCAAATTATTATTAGTCCCATATCTTACATTTTCTGTAATAACATATATTGGTGTTGAAATATGTTTAAGATTGAATGGAATAAAAGAAATATTATTGGGAATGGGATACCAAAGCTCTAATTTTGTTAATGCAATTATTTCTATCTTTTTTTATAATAACCATATTGATAAACACTTATGGTTTGTATATTTGCTTTTTTTGATATTTAGTATTAATATAATTACAAGTAAAAGTAAAAAAAAATCACTTATAATAAGTATAGTAATTGTTTTAACGACATACTTTTTTAATTTAACTAAATACTGGGATATACTAAAATATTCAAGTTTTTTTGTTTTCTTTTCATTAGGAAGATTTTATGATAAATATAAATTTATAGAGCTACATTTTAAGCATATTATATTTACATTTATAGTATTTAATCTTTTTACTTTTATTAATATAATGTGTAATATTGGTGGATTAGTAGAAAAAGTATTTGTAATATTAATAGGTTGCTTAGGAACAATTACAATATTAGAAATATCAAAATATATTCAAAAAAATAAATATGGTATTTGCAATATACTAAACATATTGTATAAATATTCATATGATATATATTTAATACACCAACCATTTATAGTATCGGGACTAATGGGCGTATTGGTAAAAATAAATGTGTTTCCAATATCCTTAAATTTATTAATTGTTACTAGCGTTGGAATGATATTACCAATTATGATTAGTAAATATATACTTAGAAGAAATAAATGGTTAATGAAATTATGTTTAGGAAAATAAGAAAAATAAAATATAATAAAAAGGAAAAACACGGATGAAAGAATTAAAAATAAATATACCATATACTCTTTGTCAGTTTGTAATTATTTTGCAATTAATGTGGATGCAAAAAAAAGTACTGTTTCCATCAATTAGCGGAATAGGATATTATTTTATATATTATATGAAATACATTGGAGCATTTTTATTGCTTATGTATAAATTAAAAAGAAAAAAAGATAAGGATTTAAAAACTAATAAATATATTTGCATATTTATTCCTATTTTTTTTCTATATATTTTTATAGAATTAATTGCAATGATGCAAAGTCCTATTCAAGAGCAATATGGAAGAGAATTATGGTCAAGAGGAATAATGTATATATTAGATAAAATATGTATATTTATTGAAATAGTATGTATATTTGATTTTACAAAAGAAAGAGCTATAGATTGCATAAGTGGAGCTTTAGTAATTGATGGAGTAATATTAATATTAATTACAATTCTGAAGGCTGGGATTGTGCAAACAATACAAACTTTATTAATTGTTTTTGGTTTAGCTAATGAAAATAAAGCATCTCATTTATTAGAGGTTCATGAATTAACATATTGTTTAGCATTATGTATAATTTATTATTTATATTTTGGAAATAAAAATAAAAAACATATAAATAGACTAATTTTAATGTGTATAATCTTTATTTTGGGAGGAAAAAGAATTGGATTTGCAGGGATAATAGTTAGTGGATTATTTGCATTATTTGTGCATAAAAAAGGATTATCAAAATTTAATATTAAAGTGGTCGGAGTAATAGGAACATTTTTATGTGTAGCTTATGTATTTTTATTATATGATGGAACAATTTTAACATATATGAATAGTCATGGAATAAATGTTATGGGAAGAGATGCTATTTATGAATATTTTTTAAGAAGAACGGGGTTCTCTTTTAAAAATTTAGGATGGGGATTAGGTTCTGTATCAAAATTGTTAGAAAATATGTCAAAATCAGAAGTTGGAAATATGGCTTCTGCAAGAGGTTTGCATAACGATGTATTAAAAATGTATATTGAATGTGGTTTTATTGGCTCATTAATATGGTTAACATATAACTGGCTATATGTACCAATTAATATATTTAAAAAAGTGGGGAAAAAGCAAGCAACATTATATATAGCATTAACAATTTTTGCTTTTATTACATATTTAACAGATAATACTGAAAATTATTTTGCGTTTCAGGTAATTTTGTTATTATTACCTCTAGCAGCATACGAAAATAAGTTAAAAGATAGTGGGGAGAATAAATGAAGAAAATTTTAGGAAAAATTAAAAGAAAATGGATGGAAATAAAAAGTAAGATATATTTTAAGATTTTGTATGTGTTTTCTTACCTTGGAAAAGTAAATAAAAATAAAGTAGTAATGTCATCTATGTGTGGAAAAGGATATGTAGGAAATCCAAAATATATTTGTGAAGAACTGCACAAACAAATGCCTAATTTAGAAATAGTATGTTTAGTAGAAAATGAAAAGAAAGATGCACCAAATTACGTTAAAATTGTAAAAAATACTCCTTTTAACATTATAAAAGAGTTATCAACTGCAAAAATATGGATAGATGATCAGAGAAAAATTTTTCCTATGCATAAGAAAAAAGGGCAACTATATATTCAAACTTGGCATGGTGGTTTATTTTCTTTAAAAAGGATTGAAAAAGATATTGAAAATCAGCTGTCAAATTATTATATAAAATATGCAAAAAATGATTCTAAAATGGCGGATGTTCTTATTTCAGATAGTGATTCTAGAAGTAACTTATATAAAAGATCATTTTGGTATAAAGGTCCAATTTTACAGGTTGGACAACCTAGAAATGATATATTATATGAAATAGATAAACATCAAAAAATAAAAAAGAGTGTATATGATAGACTAAATTTACCATATGAGTGTAAAATATTATTGTATACACCTACAATTAGAAAAAAGTTCAAAAAAGAAATTTTTGATATAAACTATGACAAAATAGAAGAAACTCTAGAACGAAAATTTGGAGGAAAATGGGTAGCATTAGTTAAGCTTCATCCTGCTGTTGCAAACAGAGCACAGGAACTTTCAATAGACCAATATAACAATGTTATAAATGTTTCAGACTGGGAAGATTTACAAGAATTACTAATTGCAGCAGATGTTCTAATTACAGACTATTCATCAGCATTATTTGATTATATAATTTTAGAAAAAAAAGCATTTATATTTGCTAAAGATATGGATGAATACGAAAAAGAGAGAGGTCATTACTTTAATTTCCGTACTTTACCAATATCAATATCTGAAAATATTAATGAGTTAGAAAATAATATTTTAAACTATGATGAAAAAGAATATTTAGAAGGAATAAAAAAAATGCTAGAGGAAAGCGGATTGGTTAGAGGCAATGCTTCAAAAAAAGTAGTTGAATGGATTAAAAAAAGGATATAAAAGGAGTGTACGAAAATGGGATTAGATATAGCAAGAAAATATGCTAAATTTAAATTATGGTATGATAGAGTTATAAAAGAAGAAAACAATTACAAATTGCCGTTAAAAGATAAGCTTTTGGCAATTAAGTATGGTTTTTCTAGTAATTTATATCATATGTATGGTTTAAATAAAGGGAATATAAAAGATTATATTTCAGAATATCAAAGATACCTTTCAAGAGAAATTAATGGAGAATATAAGATACTGTTTGACAATAAAATATTATTTACTAAGTTTTTTGAGGAATATATTAATGTGCCTAAAATATTAGCCATAATATTGGAAAAAATATATAATGATAATGGAAAAGAATTAAAAGATTTTGAAATTGTAAATATATTAAGAGAAAATAAATCTATAATAAAACCTATAAGTGGAACCGGTGGAGGAACAGGTGTGCATTTAATAGAATGTATTGATACTGAAAACAACATCTTTTTAATTGATGAGGAGGAAAGAGATGAAGAACAATTATTAGATTTTATCAAAAAATCGAATGGATGTATTATAACTAAATTTATAGAACAAAATGAATATTCTAAGATGATTTGGAATAAATCTACTAATACAATAAGAGTAATAACAATAAAGAAACCAGAAACAAATGAATATATAATTCCATTAGCTGTACACAGATGGGGAAATAGGAAAAGTGGTCCTGTTGATAATGCATGTAAGGGAGGCTATGTTACCAAGATTAATGTGGAAAATGGAATAATGGGAGAAACAAAAACATACAGTAATTTAACACCGATAGACAAACATCCGGATAGTAATGCAATAATTAAGGGGAAGAAAATACCTAAATGGGAAGAAATAAAACAAAAATTAATAGAAAATGCAAAAAAATTACCATATATTCCATTTATAGCTTGGGACATTTTAATTGATGAAAATGAAAATTTTTATGCAATAGAAGTTAATGCTTCTAGTTCACTTGAGTTATTCCAAATGTTTGGAAGTATAAAAGAAACAGAACTTTGGAAATTTTATGAATACTACGGTGTAATAAAAAGTAAGGGTGATAAAAATGGAAAAGTCTAGAACAAAAAATACAGTAAGAAATTTTAGTTCTGGAGCAATTGTTCAAATAATAAATAAGTTAATGGCGTTTGTTGTTAGGACAATTTTTATAAAAATTTTAGGAACAGAATATTTAGGAGTTAATGGATTATTTACTAACATATTAACTGTTTTATCATTTGCAGAGCTAGGATTTGGAACAGCTATTATATATAATATGTATAAGCCTGTTGCCGATGGGGATAAAGAAAAGATAAAAAGTTTGATGAAATTATATAAAAAGGTATATACTACAATAGGGATTATAGTGGGAATATTGGGAATTGCTGTAATACCTTTTTTGAAGTATATTATTACAAATCCACCAAATATTCCTGAAAATCTTATTGCGATATATATATTATTTTTAACAAATACGGTATCTTCTTATTTTATTACATATAAAAAATCAATAATCTCTGCATATCAACAGGAAAGTATAATAAATAAATATTCTTCTATATGTTATATAATAAAAAGTATTCTAGAAATTATATTTATTGTATTTACAAAGAACTATATTATATATTTAACAATAGAAATAGGATGCACAATAATTCAGAATATAGCAGTTTCTGTAAAGGCAGAAAAAATGTTTCCATATTTAAAAGAAAAAAATGTTAAAGATATCGATTCTAATGAAAAGAAAACAATATTTTCTAATGTCAAGGCATTAGCATTATATAGATTTGCTGGAACTATTTTAAATGGAACGGACAATATTATAATTTCATCACTATTCGGAGTTAACATAGTGGGAATCTGTTCGAACTATACATTAATTATTAGTTCTGTTACAGCAATAATAGAATCAGCTATAAATAGTATTATAGCAAGTATAGGAAATTTAAATACATCGGAAGATTATAAAAAAAGTGAAAAAGTATTTTATCAATTACTTTTTATAACATATATTATATATAATTTTTGTGCAGTTTCTATATTAATATTAATAAATCCATTTATAGAATTATGGATTGGAAAAGAATATTTGGTAAATTCTTTAGTTGTTTTTGCAATGGGATTAAGTATGTATGTAGAAGGAACAAGATTTGCAGGTTATATATTTAGAAATACATACGGGCTTTTTGTAAAAGGAAAATATGTACCTGTTCTATCTGCAATCTTAAATATATTATTATCAATAGGTTTAGGAAAATTAATAGGAATATCAGGAGTCTTTTTCGCAACAGCCATTTCTAGATTAGTAACAAATATATGGTTTGATCCATACTTAATTCATAAATATAAATTTAATACAAATGTTATTAAATTTTTTAAAAAATATATGTTATATGCTATAGTTTTTTTATTGAATTTTATGATTTGTTATATAATAACGAAGGGAATAGCTAATACGATAGTTGGATTTGTTATTAGAATTATTATTGTGTTAGTTATACCAAATAGTTCGGTGCTTTTGTTTTTTGGAAGAAATGAGGAATCAAAAGAAATAAAAGAAAGAGGTTTAAAATTTGTTAAAGAAAAGTTAGGTAATAATATGTAAAAAAGCATTAGAATAATTCTGATGCTTTTTTGAATAAGACTTTACAAATGAAGAAGAGTGAAATATAATAATATAAAAAATACAAATGGAGAAATGATATGAATAGCAAAATAGAAGAATATAGAAAAAAAGCAAAGAAATTAAATAGGACGATTATATCAATAGCGGTATCTATATTTCTATTAGGAGTACTTATATCGATAAGTTATTATGCAATTAATAAACTTAATTCAAAAAATAATTCAAGCAAAATAGAAGAAAATATAGGAAAAGATGACTACGAAAATTCGGGAACAGGTGTAACATATTATGTTTCATCTAGTGGGGATTCAAAAGAAGGAACAGATATAGAAAATCCGATGTCACTGGAAGAGGCAAATAAAAAGGAATTTAATGGTAATGATAGAGTTTTATTTAAATGTGGTGAGACTTTTTATGGATATATAAAGTTTAATGTTCAAACTATAGAAAATGATTTTTTTTATATTGGAAGTTATGGTAACGGAGAAAAGCCAATTATAAGTGGAGCCAAAATTGCAAATAATAATTGGGATGAAGATGAGAATGGAATATTTAAAATAGATTTGTCAGCAGATCAAAATTTCGATGGATATAAATCTAAGTCAAATAATATTGGATTTTTATCTGATATATCAGGAAAAATTTATGGAAATAGAAAAAGTGAAAAAGAAATGCTAAAAAACGAAATGGATTTTTGTGTAAAGAATAATATATTATATGTAAAATGCAGTATAAATCCATTTGAAAAATTTGGAAGAATTAAATTAACAACCCAACAAAGTTTATTATTTGTATCTTCCAATACTATGGTTGAAAATTTAAATTTACAATATACCGGAGCACACGCAATATTACATAAAAATAAGATAACCAATAATGTATGTATAAGGAATTGCATTATTGAAAATATAGGAGGATCTATACAGAACTATGATACATTTACAAGATATGGAAACGGAATTGAATTTTGGAATCAGGCAAATAATACTTTGATAGAAAATTGCATTATAAGAAATGTATATGATGCAGGATATACTGTGCAGGGAAGTGATGTTACAGAAGAGTTGGGATTTTATAAGAATATATGTAGAAACAATATTTTTATTAATTGTACTTATGATATAGAGATGTTTTGTAGAAATGATAAGAGCAATAAGGAAATATGTAAACTAGAAAGGCAACAAATATATAATAATATATCTGTAAACCAAGGAAGAGGCTGGGGATTTGATGCGAGACCTGTTCAAAATACAGCAGCAACATTTGTTGTCTGGAATATACAAAAAAATAATACAGATGTAGTATTAGAAAATAATATATACTATAATTTTAGAAGAATAAATTATATATGCAAAGGAATAGATGCAACATTATTTAAAAGTGGAATGCAATATAGTAACAATAGCTATTATTTAAATAATGATTCATATTTAATAAACAATGAGGGGTCATATTTCAATAGAAACATATTAACAGAATATAATATTGACTCTAGTAAAAAATATACTCTTTTGACAAATGAGGAAATAAATAATATTAATTATGATTATATACTATTATCAAATAACTATGAATTTATAAAAAAATATTATGAACTATTTGAAGACGTAGAATATAATAAAAAGATAGAATTAGGAGATACAACTGCAAATGTATATATAAAAAATGATCAAAAAATAGCATTAGTATATAACAATTCTAAAAAAAGTTACATACCTTATACAAATTACAAAGCAACAGACATATATGGCAACGAAATAGAAAATAATGGAACATTAGAAGTATCTCAGGAGCCAATATTAATATATAATTTAAAAGAGGACGAATTATATAATAATATTTACAAAAATATAGAAGAAAAAAGTGATTATTTTATTGAAAAATATAAAACAAAATTGGATTCTAAAAATTTAGAGGGAATTAGAAAAAAGACAGAACAAATAAAAGAAGAATCAAAGAAAATACTAGAATTAAAAGAACCTGTAACAAATCAATATACTATTAATTTAATAGAAAAAATTTATCAAAATGGTGAAAGTATAATAAATGTGTATAAAGAAAACAATAATTTGATAAATAATGAAGAAGTTGTACAAATGCTTTCTGATATATTAGATATTAGTGTTCAAGCTGAGAAGTTATTAAGTACATCTAAAGGCGAAGTAATTAATTATAATAAAAAAACAGATATTGAAAAAAATATAAAAGAATTTGAGAAAATAGGACAATTTTATAATGAAGTAGAAGCAAGTTCAATTTATAAATTAGAAAATGAAGGAAAGGAATATTATAAAAAAATTACAGCAGATGTCTCTAATGAAAATGATTTAAATAATATAAAAGCATATTATGAAACATTATGGGCATATCAATTAATGAAACAATATGATATCGAATACATCAAAAACAACCCAGTAACAATCGACTACTCAGAAACAAACCCAACAAACCAAAACGTAACAGCAACACTAAGAACAAATGCACAAATAACAATAAACAACAACTCAAACAGCAAAGCCTACACCTTCACACAAAACGGAACCTTCACATTTGACTACACAATAAAAGGACAAACATTCCAACAAACAGCAACAGTAAACAACATAGACAAAACAGCACCAACAATAGAAGGCGTAGAAAACGACAGACTATACTTATCAGAAGTAACACCAAAGGCAAGTGATACAAATCTAAAAGAAGTACTATTATACAAAGACAACAATCAAGTACAAAACTATCAACAAAATACCAAAATCACAGAAGATGGGCATTATAAACTAGTTGCCAAAGATTCAGCAGGAAATCAAATATTAGTTGAATTTGATATCTCAAGAAATCCTGCAATAATAGATTACTCGGAAGTAAATCTAACAAATCAAGATGTAGTAGCAACAGTAAATTCAAATTTCGATGTAAACGTAAAAAATAATTCAAATCAAAAATCGTATACATTTAAGGTAAATGGAGAATTTACATTTGAATTAAACATAAAAGGTGCGGAATTACAGCTAACAGCAAAGGTTGACAATATAGATAAAACACCTCCAACTATTACAGATGTAGAAGATAAAAAACAATATATAGACAAAGTAACTCCTAAAATATCTGATGATAACCTAAATGAAGTTAAACTATATTTCGATTCAGAAGAAGTACAAGGATATGCACCAAATTCAGAAATAACAGGAGAAGGATTCTACAAATTAGTTGCAAAAGACTTAGCTGGAAACGAAACATCAGTTGAATTTACAATAATTGAAAATCCAGATGAGAAATATCAAATAAAAGATGGAAATATATTAAATATTAAAAACAATACTAATCAAGATACCTTCAGAAAGAAATTAAAAATGTCGGGAGAATATAGTATTTACAGAAATGATACTTTAATTTCAGATAATGATAAAATTGCAACAGGAGATAAATTAAGAAAATCTACTGGTGAGGAGTATACATTAATTGTTAGTGGTGACATTAATAATGATGGTGATGTAAATATTAAAGATATAGTTATGCTTAGAAAGTATTTACTTGAAAGAAATAATTTAGATGAAAATAGCTTACTTGCTGCCGATTGTAATTTAGATGGTAAAGATATTAGCATTAAGGATTTAATTAGAATGAGGTTAATTGCCTTGGAAAGAGATGTAAACTAGAAAGGTTTGCATCTTTTTTACATTGTCGAATTGTGTCGAATATTGCGATGAAAAGACGAGAAAAAGGATTGTATTTTATGAAAAGAAATGATAAAATATACCAAAAGAATTGAAAGGTATATGTAATAATGGAAAAGGAAAAGATAAAAAGAAAAGAATTAAAAAGCAACTTTCTAAGACAAATGATTATAAGAGTGGATTATGACTATTTATTTGATGAAGATATAGAAAATATTGTAAAAAAAAGATACAAAGAGTTAATTGAAAGCGGCTATAAAATGAATTCGAAAACTTTAGCAGAATATAATATAAATGTAAACATTAATAATATAACTGAAGAAGAAAACAACAGTGTAAGTATGAAAAATAACAATAAGGAAGAGTATTCGTCATTTAAAAAAGAAAATATTGTTATTGATATTACGAGGAACTTTGCAACTATAACTGCTGAATATAAAAAATTCGAAAGTTTTGAAGCAATTGTAAGTGATTTTTCAAAAATAATAGAAGAAATCAGAAATGTAAGAGAAGGACTCGAAATAAAAAGAATAGGAATAAGAAAAATAAATTCATATTTATTTAAAGATATTAATAGAATCAATGATTATTTTGAACCAACTTTATTTAGCTTTAACGATTTAGAAAAAAATGAAAAATCATTAATGGTAAAACAAACAATTGAGAGCTTTAAATATAAAGATTATAAAATAAACGAATTGGGAAATATATCTAAGGGAATTATAACTAATCCTAATGGGGAAAAGTTTGATGCATATCAAGTTGTATTAGACATTGATGTTTATAATGACAAAGATATAAAGGAAAAAATCAATTTAGAAGAGATGAACAATATTGTTTTTGAAGTATATAAATCAGCTTTAAATATTAATTTTTTAGAAAATTTAAAGAAAGAAAATTATGAAGATGAGGTGATTATTAAAAATGGATAGTAATAATTTTAAACCTTATATGAATAGTGTATCTTTATATAATCAAAAAAATGAAAGCAATTATAAATTTATTGATAAACTTTCAGTATCGGAGTCCAATAATAGTTTAGACAAAACAATTACATATAAAAATAGAAAAGGAGATAGTCAATATAAACGAATATAATGATGAACAAAAACATTTTATAAAAGAAAAATTAATTGTAGAAATATATACGATAGGATATGAACCTATGGGAGAAAGCATTGTATTTTTAATAAAAGGAGACGATATTGTACTCTTTTCAGGTGTAATAGATTGTTATGAAAAAGGAAAAATAAATAAAACATTAGAAATACTTGATGCAAACAAAGTAAAAACAGTCGATTATATATGTTTAACACATCCAGATGAGGACCATTGTGTTGGGTTAGATAAAATAATAAAAAAATCTGGAAGTGAAACATATTTGGTATATCCCAATGGATTATTTAATTTACTTATTGAAGAAAGCAGCAGAAAGAAGAAAGATGTAAAAGACTCGAGAGTATTAAAATCTATTAAAGAATTATCTGGATGTTTGGCAAAGAGAAAAGATAGCAAGACAAAGAGCAAAAGAATAATGGGATGTAGTGGCAAAAATGAAATTATAGCATTAAATGAAATTTCATTTAAAAGTTTAAATACAGGAAATAGGTATCCTTTAATTATTAATACATATACACCTATATCAGAAATCATTGATAGATATGCTGCTAAACGTTTATTAGAAAATAAAGCTGGTAAAACAAGTCATAATGATTTGAGCATTGTAACAGCTATAGCTATAGGTGATTTTAAAATGTTATTGTGTGGAGATGTTGAAAAAGATACGTTAGAATTGTGGACAAGACAATGGAAACCAGATGATAAAATATTTTTTTCAGGAATTATTGATTATTTAAAAATACCACATCATACTTCAATGGGGTCAGAGGATTTATTACAATCATTAGAAAAAGTTGGAATTTTTTCTAATTCAGTAACTACAGTTTTTAGAAAAAAGGATTTGCCTGATGTAGAATTATTAGGAAGATATAAAAAGAAATCAGATAAGGTGTATTGCACAGGTAAAGTAAAACGAGAAAAAGGAAAAACAAAAGAGGATTGGGGAATTGTAAAATTGACAGTGGATATATTTAATAGGACAATGAAAAGTGAAGTTTTTAGTAATGCGTGCGAAGTGAATAAATTGTAAAAATATTATTTAGATGTAAACTAGAAAGGTTTGCATCTTTTCATAGCAGAGTGGATTTAAGCTCTGCTTTTATATTAT